>Ga0315294_10010679_pt1 | contig 10078 bp, 16 predicted proteins | sample YL17G13_40_MG_FD_203626 | JGI IMG/M metagenome (GOLD analysis project Ga0315294, IMG submission 203626) | Sediment microbial communities from Yellowstone Lake, YNP, Wyoming, USA - YL17G13_40 | ecosystem: Environmental > Aquatic > Freshwater > Lake > Sediment | place: USA: Wyoming | collected...
AGCGTAACCTGTTGGGTCGACCAAAAACACGCACCGCAAGCTTTAATAGTGAAGCTCTTGGCTTTTAACCATGAGAACACGGGGCAGTACCGTGGCGGTGCACCAAAACTCCTTCCCAATCAACCACTTATCCCACTTGACAACCTACCTACACTCTGCTATACTTATAGTATGAAGAACACACAAATCATCGTTGACATGGTGTTTGGTTCCCACCTGTACGGTACGGCAGGCCCTTCGTCCGATAAGGATTTTAAGGGCGTGTATCTGCCTACGCTCACCCAAATGCGGTTGGGAAAATTCCCAAAGTCCTACAACGAAAACACCAAACAAAATTCTTCCGAAAAGAACACGTCCGAGGACACCGACAGAGAAGTGTATTCCTTGCACTACTTCTTGGAATTAGCCAAGAAAGGCGAGACCGTGGCCCTTGATATGCTTCATGCGCCTGAGTCTGCCTGGGTGTCGCATACATGGAAATGGAAAGTGATTGTGGACCGTCGAAGTATGTTCTATACGAAGAATTTGTCCTCGTTGGTAGGTTATGCTCGTAAGCAGGCGGCGAAGTATGGGGTGAAGGGGTCGCGTCTTGCGGAAGCAAAAGCGGTTCTGACAGTATTGAAGGAACACGGCGCTCTACCATTGGGCCCGCAGAAGGTGCATGATATTCTAAGTCTGCTTCCAACGGGAGAACATTGTGGTTTGCAAACCAGCAATGGAGTGGAATTCTACGAAGTATGTGGAAAGAAAATGACGCTCAATGCTTTTGCCTTGCATTATGTTCCTATGATGGAACATTTTGTTGAGGAATATGGCAATCGAGCCAAGCAAGCCGAAGCGAATGAAGGGATCGATTGGAAAGCCGTGAGCCATGCGTTCAGGGCTGCCTTCCAAGTGAAGGGTATTTTACTGGATGGTGATTTTACGTATCCATTGCCTGAGACTGAATTCCTTCGCGCGGTGAAGTCTGGGTCGCTGCATTTCAAGACTGAAGTGGGCCCACGACTTGACGCACTGATGGACGAAGTTGAAGCGTTGTCCGCGAACTCGACGCTCCCTGACGCGGTAGATGATGCCTCAATCGATGCCTTGCTGTTGAGTTTGGTAGAATAATCAAGCACTTAGAGTACTTGACAAAGCCAAGACCTTCTGGTATACTTAATACATGTCAGAGAACGAACGTATCGATGGAGGATATGATGGAGTTGCTTGAATTCGTAGAATATGTGTTGGGTGCAGGGGGATTGTATTTGTTAGGTCTGGGGGTGTTAATGACCACTCCGAATGTCAGGAGTGCCCTAGTCCTTAGGGTAGTCCCTATTGTGTTGGGGATTGTGTCATTGGTCTTGTGTATTGAACTGTTCTTGCATGGGATAAAATAGGAAATATAATGCTTTCACTAAGGAGCAATAACGTGACGAAAAAGTTCCCTACATTATACGGTTTAACCTCAAAGGGTGTTGTGAAGTCGTGGAAGATTTGGGTTGAGAAGTTTCCTTTGGATGCCACGATTTTCGTTGAGCATGGTCAGTTACACGGCAAGAAACAATTGTCACCTGAGGTCATTCGTGTAGGTCTGAACATTGGGAAGTCAAACGAAACGACTCCTTATGAGCAGGCCTGCCTTGAGGCAGAATCGAAGTGGAAGAAAAAGCACGATGCAAACTACTCCGAACAGCACCCAGAAGAATCGAATGCTGGGGCGTCAAATGTGAAACAGGCGCCGGTTCTCAAACTCTTGCCTATGTTGGCACAGAAGTTCAAAGAACGGAAGCATAAGATCGTCTGGCCCTCCTACGGGCAGCCCAAGTTGAATGGTGTGCGCTGTCTGGTGGAACGGAAGAACGGGAAAATCACTTTCTGGTCGCGTAAATCCAAGCAGTACAAGAATTTCAATCTCTACATGGAGAAAGAGTTTTTGAGTTTTATGAAGGACGGGGATATCCTTGACGGGGAAATGTACAACCACGGAGAAATCACTTTCCAAGAGTTGATGTCACTCATTAAGGATGAAAAGACACCCGACCTTGATGCACTGAAAAAGTATGTGAAGTTTTGGAACTATGATCGTCCTGACGGCAGTAAAGGATTTAGGGAACGGTTCGTAGAACACTCTTCTCTAGGGAATAAAAAGTTTGAGTACATTGGTACTGTGGCGACGGTTCTTCTCAAAGATGAAGAGGAAATGAAAATACAGCATGGGTATAATACCCAAGATGGGTATGAAGGGACGATGATCCGCTCAGGTGGTGAGGAACCGTACGTCTTCCAGTACCGTGACAATCAGTTGCAGAAGTACAAGGATTTTGAAGACGCTGAATTCAAGATCATTGGGGTGGAAGAGGGTGTAGGCAAGGACGAAGGACAAGCCACCCTTATTGCGGTCACCCCGCAAGGGACTGGGGGACGCACAGGTATTGGAGACTTTGGGGTGAAGTGCAAAGGACCGAATGCCATTCGAGAGGAACAATGGCGGAATCGGAAGTCCTACATAGGTAAGGAAGTGACCGTACGCTATCAAGTGTTATCGGACGAATTCATTCCCATGTTCCCTGTGGGTCTTATTGTGCGTGATTATGAATAAGGAGAAGAGTATGGAAGAGAAGATTTCGGACCTCGATATGATTTTGGAGTGGAGCCCCACAGGAGCAAACCTGAAGGTTCGCACTGTGGAAGGCACTTTGTTATTCTCAAGCGTGGTGGGGTTTGTCAGTCCCTTGCTGTCTGAACGACAAGTTAAGTGGGTGACGGAGGACTACAACCGGAAGAAGAAGAATTATGTTTTCGCTTGATATGAAACCGATGAAATTTTTTGACTGGTTTCTCCAGAATCAGGATGAATTGAGTCAGCAATACCTCAGTCAAGTGGGGCCTATTGTGTCACAGACTCGCCGGTGTCATCACTGTGACGGTAAGGGGTATCATGAGTGTGATTTGGGTCACGAACACGAGTGCGACCCTTGTGACGGCGAAGGTACGATTGAAAAAGAGCAGGACGAAGTGCTTCAGGATTTTGCACGAAACATCTACAATACTCAGGTCAAGAGTGACTATGAGAAAGTCAACACCTTCTTAAAGGAACAGGAACATGCCGGCTAATATTTTACAGGGAGTCGCGGCTCCAATCAAGATTTGGTCACCGATCCATGAGGTTGAATCCTCGGCGCTTGACCAGTTGAAGAACACGGCGTCCTTGCCGTTCATCTATAAGCATGTGGCGGTTATGCCTGATGTCCACTATGGTATTGGGGCGACTGTCGGTTCTGTGGTGGCGACCAAGGGTGCGATTGTCCCGGCGTGTGTTGGGGTCGACATTGGTTGTGGTATGATGGCTTCCAAGATGAACTTCAAGGCAAACCGTTTGCCTGATAACTTGCAGGGGTTGTTTGATTCAATCAGCAAGGCGGTTCCTGTTGGGCAGGACATGCACAACTCTGCCGTGGTACCGTTCGCTATGGTAGGCTATGAATGGCTTCCTGAGAAGATCCAAGATGACCCCATGCGTGTGGTCAAGCAGATGGGCACCCTGGGTGGTGGAAACCATTTCATCGAGGTGTGTCTTGACTTGGAGGAAAACGTCTGGGTTATGTTGCACTCAGGTTCTCGCGGTATTGGTAACAAGATCGGGAACTACTACATCGATCAAGCGAAGAAGTTGATGGATGCGGAGCAGATCAAGTTGATCGATCCTAACCTTGCCTATTTACACGACGACACTGAGTTGTTCAATGAGTATTGGCGCGACTTGCAGTGGGCGCAGCGATATGCCATGAAGAACCGTGAAGTCATGATGCAGTTGGTCCTGTGCTCGATTGCGGAAATTATTTTTGGCGACAAGAATACTGTGGTGACTCCTGAACTCACGGTGAACTGTCATCACAACTATGCCGAACGAGAGGACCACTATGGGGAAAATGTTATTGTTACCCGTAAGGGGGCTGTCCGCGCTCGCGTAGGTGACATGGGCATTATCCCTGGATCGATGGGTACCCGCTCATATATCGTCGAAGGCTTGGGTAACAGCGAGTCGTTTTGTTCGTGCTCACATGGTGCAGGTCGTGTGATGTCACGCGGCAAAGCCAAGAAAGCCTTTACCTTAGCCGACGTTGAATCACAGACCGCGGGCATTATGTGTCGGAAGGATGGAGGCATCATCGATGAATTGCCAGGCGCGTATAAGAACATCGATGTAGTCATGGAAAATCAGAAGGACTTGGTAAAGATCGTGGCACAGTTGCGCCAGGTTTTATGTGTGAAAGGATAATGATGTTTGAGACGGCATGTATGACTATCGTGTTAGTGGTATGGATCGTTGCCCACTATACCAGTAGGAGTAAATGATGGAAAATCAAGACCCCTACCTGATGAATCGGTTAGGCAATGTCACAAACCGCTACCAGAATTTCGGCAAACACAAGCGGGTGCTTTGTGTCTGTTCGGCGGGATTGCTGCGCTCACCGACGGCCGCCTTTGTGCTCTCCCAGGAGCCTTGGAACTTCAATACTCGTGCGGTAGGACTTGTGCCAGAGTTTGCCTTGATTCCGTTGGACCAGGTGTTATTGGAGTGGGCCGATGAAGTAGTCTGCATGACGGAGGATCAGGCCGACGCGGTGCGTGACATGTATTCACAACTTCAACTCCCTGCAATGGTGACTTGCCTGAATATCCCCGATAACTTCGGATACCGTGACCCTGAGTTGATGCGTCTTATCTCAGAAAGATACTTATTGGCGCACACTAAGCGGGTCATTGATGAATCTACCGATCTGAAATGAGTGCTTGCTTTCTCGGCGTGTCTGTGTTAGACTAACGCTAAATAGACAGTACAATTGGAAGGTTATTATGAAAATTAAACGACAATCAACAGAGTCACGAGTCAATCAACTCCTCTCAAAAGAGGAACCGTCCTACGGGTTCATGGAACTCAGCCCGATGGAAATGACCTTGGCACTGAATTGGTACTCACAGAATAAGGAAAAAGAAATCTCCTATAAATACCTCGCCGATTACTGCAAGGCAAATGCGATCAAAGCGGTGGCTGAACAGATTGGGCAGCAAGTCAGTACCGTGGGGTTCGTATGCCGGATGCTCAGTCGTGGGGCAATTTTGGATGCGAACTCGGTCACCTGGCTTGCTCAGAAGATCAAGAAGATGACAGCGATTGAGATTGAAACCAAGGCGGCGCCTATGATACCCGCGGTCAAACCTATGACGATTCAAGATCGACTGAAAGAAAAGTCTAATAAGAGTATTGGATTGCTCGAAGGCGCGGTCGACGAATTCATCCTTACGGATTTCAAGCACGTCCCCAATACCCTCCAATTGATGCGAGAGAATGAAGTCAAGGGCGTCCATGGCCCCAACATCGTCAACTTTTTCAAGAAGTGCCGTGATGAATTTAGGGTTGCTATTGCCGGCACCGATCCTCAAGTCGCGGAAGGCTACAGCAACTATACGAGGCCTCAATTGAAGAAGATGGCAGACCTCTACGATCAGATCGTGTCAGATACGCTGACTATCATGGGGGAATCAGTCTCTCCCAAATCCCCCCGTAAGAAAAAACTCAAGACACCCGAACAACAAGTCAAATATCTCAAGTATTGTGCCGAAGATAAAGACCTCAAGATCAAGTCGGTTCCGCCCGGCCGTATGATCGGGACTGAGGGTGTGTGGCTTTACAATCGAAAGAATCGAATGCTGTCGTATTATGTCGCTGATGATGCCTCTGGATTGGGAGTCAAGGGGTGTGCCTTTCTGAATTACTCCAAGACAAAATCACGCACGAAGAAGCTACGCAAGCCTGAAGAGGTTCTTCCACAAGTCCTCTCTGGTGGGAAAGTTGTGCTCAAGAATCTGTTTGATTCCCTCACCACCAAGGATGCCAAGGTCACAGGACGAACCAATAAGGAGACATTGCTCGTAAGAGTGACGGTGTAATTATGATAATCATTGACTTTTCGCAGATCGCATACGCATGTATTCTTGAGCACCTTGCCTCAACCAAACAGGCCGAAGCCAACATCGATATGGTCCGTCATGTCATCCTGAATTCTCTTCGTGGTCATGTGAAGCGATTCAAGCGCGAATATGGCGAAGTGATTGTTGCCTTTGACGCAAAGAGTTATTGGCGCAAAGATTACTTCCCCCACTATAAAGCCAACCGCAAAAAGAACCGAGACAAGTCACCCTTTGATTGGTCGTCGATTTTCGTCTGTCTGGATACACTCAAGCTCGAACTACAACAGAACCTTCTCTACAAAATCGTGACCGTCGAGGGATGCGAAGCGGATGATATCATCGGGTTCTTGTCGCATGTTTACGGACCTTCCGAGAAGATCATGATTATCTCTGGTGACAAAGACTTCGCACAACTCCAGGTGCATGAAAACGTGCACCAGTATTCACCGCTACTCAAGAAGCAGATTGTGGAACAGTTTCCGAAGGTAGCCCTCAAACAACAAATCATTCGTGGTGACCACGGTGATGGGGTGCCAAATATCCTCTCTCCTGATGATGTGTTTGTGACAGGAGGCAGGCAGAAGCCTATCATGGAAAAGAAGATAATTGCCTGGATAAATATGCCTGTGGAGACATTCTGTATCGTGGGTGATATGTTGCGAAACTTCAAACGCAATGAAACGCTGATTGATCTCAAGCGGATTCCTTCGGAGGTACAAGCTAGGATTGCCGCAGCCTGTGACGTGGCGACTCCACATAGTCGTGGACATTTTATGAAGTATCTGATTGCCAGTGGTCTGAAAGAGTTGACTGCGGCCGTCGAAGAATTTTAACCCATGAGGTGATTGATGAATTATGCCAGCGTATTGTTCCATGAAATATTCGAGGAGTTTGACAAACAGAAGAACCGCGAGACCCGTCTTGCGGTCTTGCGGAAGTATGGTCAGAATGTATGGTTCAAGGAATTCTTGAATTATGCGTTCAATCCAAAAATCCACTTTGACATTGCTGCCATTCCAGACTATAAACCTGCGGTGGAACCTGCGGGAATTTGTTACGCCAATCTCAGCAACGAAATGCGCCGACTCTATATCTTCATCTCAGGACACCCGAAGCGTAGTGTAAAGTTACCACCCACAAAGGAAGCGCGAATTCTCAATGCGTTATTGGGTGCGATTCACAAGGACGAGGCTGCATTACTCGTCAAGTGCTTTAAGAAGGACTTGGAGATTCGCTATCTGACCCCTTCGTTGGTCAAGGAAGCGTTTCCAGACCTACCGTTTGTCCTTCCGCAAGCCACAGAAGAAGTTGCCATAAAAGAAGTAGTGGCGGAGACTGTGAAAGCCAAGAAGATCAAAACCACAGGTGCAACGATAAAGGTGTAATCATGGATACGATTGAGGTAGCGCGAATCAGACTGAGGGATGGAACCTTTGTGTTGAAGTATCCAACGACCCCAACATGGCTCTGGAACATGGAAGGGTATTATAGTGTACCAACGGATGATCGTCCTATGTGCAAACTATCAACCTTTCAGGTAGAATTGTTACTTCCATGAAATCGTTTGCTGTCATTACTCCGACGATTGGCTCAGACCATCTGAAGCAAAACATCCTGTCCTTGCGTGGGCAAGATTGCACCCACTACATTGTGGTGGATGGCAGAGAACATTGGGAAGCCGTCAACAAACTCTTATTGGGGAAGGGTGGAGTCGGACTCACACAACACGAGAAGTTCATTTCTTTGGACGTGAATGTGGGTAAAGGTTGGTACGGTCATCGCGTCTATGCCGCAGCCTCATTCCTGGTTAATGAGGACGTGCTGTGTTACCTGGATGAAGATAACTATGCAGAACCCGATTATATTGAATCTTTCCAACAGGTATTCAGTGATCCTAAATACCAATGGGCATACACGCTCAGGAATATCGTTGGGGCTAATGGAGGATTCGTAGGACAGGACAATTGTGAAAGCCTGGGTCATTGGCCTGTCTCATTCAGCCGGGACTACCGCCACCACATTGACACCGGGTGTTTTGCGATACCGCGAGAGCTAGCGGTAAAGGTCGGGCATCATTGGTATGGGCAGTGGGGGGCAGATAGACAATTCTTTGCCGGGGTGAAAGCATATGCACCAGAGTTTGGATGCACCATGAAACATACGCTTAATTACAGGATGGGAAGCGCGACAAGTTTGGCGACAACGGAAATGTTTTTACACGGCAACAAATTATCTAAGGAAGCCTACATTGGCGAGAGGAACTACCCGTGGCACGAACAAAGAAGCCCGATAGCACAGCACCCGAGCCAATGGACATGTCGGACCAATTAGGGGAACACACTATTATTGTGCAGGAGCCTCTAGCTGATGAAGATGTCATTGGTCAAGGACTTCTCAGCCATCACACCCATTTTTTGACTGGGGAAATTGGTTACGAGAATATCAGCAGAGTGATTCAGTGGATTGTGTTTGAGCATACGACTACAGAACGTCCAGACCACTTGACACTCTATCTTAATTCGGGAGGGGGTGACCTGTATAACGCTTTCGCTCTGGTGGATATCATGGTTGCGTCTACCATTCCTATTTACACGGTTGGGATAGGAAACATCATGTCAGCCGCTCTGTTGATCTTCGCGTGTGGTGAGGTGGGTCATCGTTATGTTGCCAAGCACACCGGGGTCATGATGCACCAATTCCATTCGGATATGGAAGGTAAAGAACATGAGATTGTGGCATCGATGAAAGAGTTGCAGGAATGTCGAACACGAGTGAATGATCTGTTGAAAACGCGATGCGGTATTACCGATACGGTACGAAAAAAGTTATTGAATCCATCTGACGTGTGGCTAACTGCGGAAGAGGCCATCAAGTATAGGTTAGCAGATAGTATCTTATTAAAAATCCTGTAGGAGGGACTATGTTCCAGTCGAGACAGTTAGAAAAGCCAGCATTGAAGACCAAGTTCCGTAAGCAAGCCGAAGAAGAAGTCCGAGACAAGCAAAAGAAAAAGCAGCAGCAAAAGCAGATGTCAGTGCAACGGGGCTATGACATGTGGATGGAGGATGGTGATGGACAGTAAAACCGAAGAAGCATACCTACTTCAAAAACTCGACGAGAATCGTCGGGTGCGCGAAGGCTTGGAATTGCAATTGGCAGTATTGCGCCGAAAGAAGATTTCCGAGTCTCCTATGGACGACCGAACCCTGTTGAACGGATAATATGAAAGAGTACCCGCTTCTGGTCGATTGCCGCGGGATGGTGTGCCCCATGCCTATTGTCCAGGTCCGTTTGGCTTTGAATCAGTCTACGAAGGACGATTTGCTAGTGGTGTATGCTGATGATGCAACCTTTGAGAGTGAATTTGCCCGATTCTGCTACCTTGCCGACATCAAATTGATCAAAAAACGCAATCTTAATGACTTCCAAGAGTACACAATCCAAGTCCTCAAATAAATCAATCACTTACATACGAAAATAGTCCTTGACTCTTTCTTAGGATATGCTATACTTATAGTGTAGGGAATAGACCGGAGGATGTATGAAGCGATTTGGAAAGAAAAGAGTGCCTGATTGTGAATGTCTGTACAACTTCACTTGTCGCCGCTGTTTGGTGTCCAGTCTGCAAGAGGGGTTGCCACAGAAACCCCCTGTAACGTATACCAAGGCACAGAACGACCTGTCCCGTGAGATTATCGATAAGATTCTGGCAGAGCGAAAATAGTCCTTGACTCTTTCTGAGGATATGCTATACTTATAGTATGAAAGAACGAGTTAAACACTGGGTTGAACAGGAAAACGTGTCAAGCTGTGAATGCTGCCCCTCGTATCGTTATGTGGTGCAGTCAAACAAAGCGGATAGCCTGTTTGTGTCTTTTTCGGCCGAAGAAGCCGATGCAGAATGTGATAGATTGAAAAACCTGTATGAGTAATCTCACTTACAAAGCAAGATTGTTCGCTGCGGATGCACACGAAGCCGTCGGTCAGGTTCGCAAGTATACCAATCAACCCTATATCGTGCATCCTATCGAAGTCGCACAAATTGTTCGCTCTGTGAAGCATACGGAGGCGATGATTTGCGCTGCCTATCTGCATGATGTACTTGAGGACACCAAGGTGA
>Ga0315294_10010681_pt1 | contig 10076 bp, 6 predicted proteins | sample YL17G13_40_MG_FD_203626 | JGI IMG/M metagenome (GOLD analysis project Ga0315294, IMG submission 203626) | Sediment microbial communities from Yellowstone Lake, YNP, Wyoming, USA - YL17G13_40 | ecosystem: Environmental > Aquatic > Freshwater > Lake > Sediment | place: USA: Wyoming | collected...
GGCCGCGTACAACGCGAGGTACGCGGAGGTCATCCGGCAGGTCAACGAGCTGAAGCCGGCGTTCGTGATCCATACCGGCGACGCGCTCCAGAACTGGTCGCCGGAGAACGCCGCGCTCTTCGAGGAGATCAGCAAGGGGCTCGCCGCGCCGATGTACGTCGCTCCCGGGAATCACGACATAATGGATATGCCGAAGATCGGGGCCGAGAAAGCCGCGCAGGAGATCATCGCCTGGAGGCAGGCATTCGGGTACGACCGCACGTCATTCGAGTACGACGGCTGCGTGTTCATCGGCCTGAACTACACCCTCTGGAACACCGGCTATCCCGCGGAGAAGGCACAGCTCGGCTGGCTGATATCCCAGCTCAGGAAGGCCCAGGGGAAGCGGATCCTCGTCTTCCAGCACGCGCCACTCTTCCTCAAATCGCCGGCCGACCCGAACGGGGATTATTTCGCGGTGGACGAGCCTGCACGCGGTGAACTGCTCAGGCTCTTCAAGACCTACAGGGCCGAGGCCGTCCTGACCGGCCACTATCACAGGTTCAACAACTCGACCCTTGACGGGATCAGTTTCCTCACCACTCCGGCGACGAGCTTCTCCTGCGCCGCTGACAAGGGCCTGACCGGATACTCCGTCTTCCACGTCTACCCCGGCGGCTTCACGCAGCGGTTCGTGGACCTACGCACGCAGGGAAGTCCTCCGGATTTCAAGTAATCCATAAGGAAACCAGGAAGGCGGGAGGGAACGCGGAACATCCAACATCGAACGTCCAACGTCCAACTTTGAACCTGAGACCTGAAACTTGAAACCTGGAACCGGTTTTCGGCTCGACGCTGCGACTTCGGCGTTTGTTGCCTCGGCAGCCTGCTGCCGAAATATGCCGGGGCCATTCTTCGCTTCGCTGCTATGACAACACGTTGAACCTAGGCCCGAATTGCCGCGCGGATCCCGTCTGCGAGAGCCTCGTATTCATCCGCCGGGAGTGTTTCCTCATCCGGGAGCGCAAACCAGGCGGCGCGGTCCCAGGCAGGATCCGTCTGGTAGCGGGGGATGATGTGGACGTGGATGTGCGGGACGACGTTGCCGAGGATCTCGTAGTTCAGCTTGACGGGATTGCACACCCGGCGGACGGCATTGGCGACGCGGGCAATGTCCTCGATGAGCGCCGACCTCTCCTCGGCAGCCAGGTCATCCAGCTCCACGGCATGATGTTTCAACACCAGGATGCAGTAGCCTCGGAAGTTCGCGCTCTTCTGCAGATAGGCTCGGGTGATGCTCAGATCGCCGATCAGTTCGCAACCCCTGGATGGGTCGCAGCACAGCGGACATGTCTCCTGGCTAAAGTGCGCCTGATAATCGTGCTCCGATGTCATTGGGAATCCCCCTCACCCTGACCCTCGTTGTCCGTCGCGCGTCGTGCGTCGTCCGTATTGTCGCAGTACGCTTTCACTGGCGACTGACGACTGACGGCTGGCTGCTGGAGGCCTTGTCCTGAGCTTGTCGAAGGGCTGGCGGCTATCTTCTTCGCAGAAGCTCCAATATCCGCGGCACGGCGTTCTTCACCAGGATGCGGAGGCCCTCACGTCCCCTTTCCGCAGAGGCATTCGTGCGCGGGTCGAGGCCGCCGATGCCGTCCTCCTCGATCGTCGGCTCGCGATCCTGCGCCAGGCGGGAGAGGTCAACCAATTCCGGGTGGAAATGGAGCATGAGCGATGTCTCGGATGCGCCGGCATGGTCGCCGGGGAAGCCCTCATCCTTCGTGGGCTCGTAGTCCGGGAACGCCCAGGCGATGCAGGCGTTCTGAGAGCCGTTGAACTCAGCGACGACCTCCTGTATCGCTTTCTGGTGCTCGCCGCCGTAGTGGCCCATGAGGATGACGATGACCTTGAACCCCTCGTCGGCCAGGTTGCGCAGGTACTCCCGGGCGAGCTGCTTCACGCATTCGCGGCTGAACTCCAGCGTGCAGTCGAAGCCCTTGTAGGTCTTCATCGTATCGAAGCCGCAGTAGACTGGCGGGAACACTACTCCGCCCGTCTCCGCACAGAGCGCCTGGCACTGAGCATGGGCCTTGAGGGTATCGAGGCCGAGCGGATTGTGAACGCCGTGCCACTCGTGCGCGCCCCAGGGGATATACGCGATAGGTACTTTCTCCTTCGTCCGGCGGTAGTCTTCGGGTTTCGTCAATTCGTATCTCATATGCGCCTCGCACTGTTACTCATGCTCATACTCATACTCCTGAATCCGTATTGCATAAGGTGTCACCCTCTCCCGTCAAGGGAGAGGGATTGTGTGCCTGCCAGCGGGCGGCCACAGGTGCCGCCCCTACCGTTCACTGTTCACTGGTGACTGTTCACTGTTCACTGGCCGCTGGCTGCCAGCAATGCGGCATCTATGAACTGGCCGCCTTCGTCCTGGTGGGTGTGAATGGCGATGACGTTTCGGCCCGGCTTGAGCAGGTCCTTGACGAACTTCATGACGTTGAATCCGCTGTACCGGTCGTTCCAGCCCGTGCCTTTCCATATCCTCTTGCCGTTCAGGTAGACCTCGGTCGCGTTGTCGTAGTGGATTGCCAGCATCGCCTCGTCGAACGTCTTGCCATCGCAGGTGAAATCCTGCCGAAGCCAGATGTCCTTCGTCGCCCAGGACGTGCGGGTCGCCCACTCCCAGCCGCCCTTCGACCCGAATCCGCCGAGGCCTGTCTGCCACGAGGAATCGTCGAACTCGGCGTTTACCCAATCCTTCCCAGCGGGCTGGTCGAACGTGTAGCGCCACTCCTTCGCCAGGTCTTTGTCCGGGCAAGCGCCCACCAGGACGCGCCACTCCGGGGATGCGGTGACGACCTCTATCGGCGGGTTCTTCTCATAGGCCGCCGTGCCAGATGTGATCGCATGCAGCCGCTTTAGGTCGAATTTCGGTTTGCGCTCATACGCATAGAGTCCGTTATGCTCCTGCTCCACGTCGGTGAGCTGGGTGTAGCAGAAGCCGAACATATGGCGTCCATCGAGCAGCGCGTTCACCAGACCTGCATAGCGCGCGTAGAACTCCTCAAGATTCTCCGGGGCCTTGCCGTATCCCCAGCCACCGGCGACCGCCCAGCCGATGCCGCCGAACTCGCTCACCATGAAGGGAACGGCGGTCCGGCCCTCATTGCCCCCGTATCTTGCGGGCAAGGCGGTATTCGGGGCGAAGTTCTCATTGTACCGCGCGCGGAACGACTCGGGATTCTGGTCGTAATCGTGCGCATCCAGCACCTCCGGGTCGGGAAGCCCGTGCGCATAGCCGCTGGAATCGAGCACCGGCCGAGATGTATCGAGCGCGCGGGTGGCCGCGACAACCGCGTTCTGAAGCTCGACCGCGGATGCCGGGGTCTCGTTGAACGGGCACCAGCCGATGATGGACGGGTGATCTCGGTCGCGGCGGACGATCTCCATCCACTCCTGGATGACGGGCAGGTTTATCCTCGGATCGGCGTAGTTCAGGCCCCAGTTCGGGTACTCGCCCCAGACCAGATAGCCGAGCTTGTCCGCCCAGTAGAGGAATCTGGGCTCGAAGACCTTCTGATGGAGCCGCGCGCCGTTGTACCCGCATGCCTGCGACAACTCGATGTCACGCCGCAGAGCCGCGTCGGTCGGCGCGGTCCAGATGCCGTCCGGGTAGAAGCCCTGGTCGAGGATCAGGCGCTGGAACACCGGCTTGCCGTTGATCAGAATCGCCGCTCCCTGGATGGATATGCTCCGCAGTCCGAAGTAGGAGTCCACCGCGTCAACTGCATTGCCGTCCTTGAGCAGCACGAGCTTCAGCCTGTAGAGATAGGGGCGATCCACCGACCACAGGTGCTTCTCGGCCAGGTTCAGTGCCAGTCGCGCATTGCGCCAGTCGGCGGGAGTCTCGGCGGTGCCGACGATCTTGTTTCCCGCGACGGCGACTGCCTTCAGAGTGAGCCCATTGCACGGGCCGTCAACCTCTGCCTGAATCAGGACGCGCGAGTTGGCCGGATCGTGCTCGACATGGAAGTCGCGGATGTACGACGAGCCGACTCCCTCGAGCCAGACCGTCTGCCAGATGCCGGTGGTCCGGGTGTAGACGCAGCCGTAGCTCTGCTCCTGATGCGACTGCTTGCCGGTCGCCTGCAGACCGCTTCGGGTATCGTCGAATGCGTGGACGATGATGGTGTTCTTCCCGGATTGAAGCTGCCTGGTGATCTCAAAGTTGATGGGAGCGCTTCCGCCGCGGTGCTTGCCCAGGAGTTGGCCGTTCAGCCAGACGGTGGTCTCCCAGTCGCACGCGCCGATGTGGAGTATGGTTCTGGGGGAACGCCAGGTCTTCGGCAGCTCGAAGGTCCGGCGGTACCAGACGTTGGTGACAAACCCCTTGCGACCGAGGCCGGAAAGCTCGCTCTCCCGGCAGAAGGGCACGATGATCCTGTCCGGGTACGGCTTATCGGTGAGGTATCCCTGGTCCGTGGACTCGTCGGTCTCGGCGAACTCCCATTCGCCGTTCAGGTTCATCCACTCACTCCGCACGGCCTGGGGCATCGGATGCTCCGGGCGCGGGATGGCCCCGGCGCTTGCCTCCAGAGAAAGCGAGATGATGATGACGGATAAGCCCTTGAGTATCCTGGCAGCCATGAGAACGTCCTTCCTTATGTCGAAGCTTTGGAGTGCGAAAGCGGCGTCAAGCCGCCGCACTCCAAAGGCGGGGAGTGATGCCTCCCCTACAACAGAACGGGCCGGCACGGAGGGCACTTCGCCGAGGCTTCGTCCCCCGAGGGCACGGCCCTTGCATGATGGGATGACCAAGCGGCCACGGAGCAATGCGGCTCGGCAGGAGCCTCGCCCTCCCTTCTTCGTATCCCCAGGTCCCTCCCCTACTGACAACTGACGACTGACTACTGACGACTACCTGTGCACATCCGGATCCGTCTGGCGGACGCGGAGCTTGATGGTGTACACGCCGTCGCCGGTCAGCAGCGCGGTCCGTGCCAGAAGTCGCCCGTTCTGCCAGTTGGAGATGCCAAGTTCGGGACGCTCGAGCGCGTACTGGCCGTCCACCCAGCGGGTGAACCCGTTCCCGATGAACGGCGCGTTGATCTCCCTCAGGAAGCGCTCATGGGCAGCCTGGTCCTCGCTTATCAATGAGGCCACCAGGAGCGGGCTCTGCGAGTTGAAAAGCCGGATCCCCTCGTCGAGATCGGTAACGGCGACCGCCGTCACCTCGGGGGTCTGCTCCCACTCCCATTCGTGCCCAAGCCCTCCTCCGCGAATCGGTAGAGGCGTGGCGATGGGCTCCCGCTGAACTCCCGTTGCCCGGTGGACATCGGTCTCCGTAGTGAACAGTTCTGCCGGGATCAGATCCTCGGTGCCCTCCGCCACATGCAGGCGGAATCCATGCCCCAGCTTCTCCCCACGCCGTTTCAAAGCGTCCAGCATCTCCGGAACCAGGTCGGATGCCCGAGCACGCGGAATGCAGATGACGTTGAGCGTGTTGCAGACCTTCCGGTCCGTGGAATTGTAGACGGCAAGTCCGAACTTGGTCGGGTCCGCCGTCTCGTCGGCTATGATCCATGCGCCGCCGGTACCGTGGAGGCTGAGGTCGTTGCCTGCCTCCCGCGCTATTGCTCCAAGGAGTTCCACCGCGTATCCCGAGCCGCGTGCGACCGCCAGCGCCAGCCTGGGATCCGCGAAGAGTGCCCAGCCCGCGGAATGTTCCATACTCTCCAGAAGAGTCACCGTGTTATGGTGCAGGCCGGCAGCGGCGAGAGCAGGCCTGAGCGCGCGCTCCATGATCGCCTGAGCAGTGCGGAGAGCATCGCTGCCGATTCGGAAGACCGCCGTGTTCCCGCTCCGGAGAACTCCGGTCGCGTCGGAGAGTACATTGGGCCGACCCTCGAACACGAAGGCGACAACTCCGCACGGGCTGACCACCTCGTCCACGCACCAGCCCTCGTGCTCGATGGTGCTGATCACCTTATCCCGGCGCGAGGTCATGTCACGCCACTGGTACAGACCGGCGATCATGTTCCTGCGCATCTTCTCATCCGCCAGCAGGCGCGTCGTCGAGCGGCCTCTCTGCTTCGCACGCGCGACATCTTCTTCGTTCGCCTTGGCGATCGTCGCCCAGGTGGCATCATCCGCCAGGCGGTTGGCAAACTCATTGTAGAACCGCGTGATCTGATCGTCCGATGCACCCTGCGCTGCCGTGAACGCCTCCAGCGCCCTGTCCACAGCGTCGGTGACCATCTGCTGCACCGCACGCGGCACATGCAGGAGATCTCCGGTCTTCCGGACCGCGATCAACCGGTCGCCGGGCTGGAACTTCTCGGCCAGCTCGGCGGATATCCGGACGATGCGGTCGCCCCCGATCAGTATCGGCATCCCTGCTTCCAGTTTCGTGAGTCTGGCTTCATCTACCATATTAAGCCTCCCGGGATTGCTGCGGATACGAACGCCTCCGACCGGACTGCTACAGGGCTATCATCTCCATGAGCTGTAGGAGCTCCGCATCAGCGGGGCGCTCCTGCAGGAGGACCTCCTCCAGTGGTACCGCGTGAATCCTGTTCGCCCGAATTGCCACCATAATCCCGCTTTCGCCGCTGATGCGAGCGTTGACGGCTGCGGCGCCCAATCTGGATGCCAGAAGCCTGTCAACGGCAGTGGGCGATCCGCCGCGCTGAACGTGCCCCAGGACGGTCAGACGGGCCTCGAATCCCGGGTATGCGGACGACTGGAGGGCATTGGCAATCTCGGTGGCAGTGGGCCGGGCGCCTTCGGCGGCGACCACGATGAAATGAGGCTTGCCGCGCTCGTGTGCCTGGGTCATCTCGCTCAGGATTTCCTCCATGCTCGTCGGATGTTCCGGAATGATCACCATCTCAGCGCCGCCTGCAACGCCTGTGGCGAGCGCCAGATAGCCGCTCTGCCTGCCCATCACCTCGATCACGAACGCGCGATGGTGCGCGCTGGCGGTGTCCTTGATCTTGTCAATGGCCTCGAGTATCGTGTTCATGGCGGTATCCACGCCTATGGCCGTCTCAGTGCCGGGGATGTCGTTGTCTATGGACGCGGGCACGCCGACGCACGCGATGCCAGCCTGGTGGAGTTCGAGCGCCCCCCGCAGAGAGCCGTCACCGCCTATCACCACCAGATCCTCAATCCCGAGGCTCCGGATGCTCTCAACCCCCTTGCGGAAGCCCTCGGGAGTCTTGAACTCCTCGCATCGCGCGGTCTGAAGTATCGTGCCGCCCCATCTGGCAATCCCGCCGACCGAGCGACTGGTGAGCGGCTCGGCGTCACCGGCCAGCAGCCCCGCATAGCCCCGCCTGATGCCGACTGTGCGAAGGCCATGCGCGAGTGCAGTGCGCACCACGGCTCTTATGCACGCGTTCATTCCGGGGGCGTCGCCCCCGCTGGTTAAGACTCCTATTGCTTTCACGACCTCGGCCGTCCTATCGGGGAATCCGTCCTGATACCCAGCCCAATGTTATCACAGAATGCATTAAGATGGCTACCACGTGAGCAGGGGAATGTGGAGGACACTGTCAGCAGGGCGCTGACTCTATGTTGGCGCTGGGAATCCTTTCCAGCGCCCCGTGCCAGTCGAGGGAAACGATTTCCCTCGACAACGGAGATTTAGCGCGGCCCGGACCCCCGCTTGTCAATACCGACACCAGGGGCCGTCGGGCGGGCGTCGCACAAACGTCGGCTACGTCCTGACACCCGCTTTCGGAGGCGGAACGACCGTTTGGTGCCGCGGGAGCCCCTTACACAATGCCTTGCCCCGGGTTATATAGCGGTAGCTCAGGTTCACCAGGAGACGCAGGAGGAACTTTCCGCGCACGGTAAGAGTGCGTTTGAGGATGGATTGGATCGAGTAGAAACTCTGGTACGTGAGCTTCTGCCCCTCCTGGAGCTCCTGTGCCGTCATGTGCCGGGGTGTGAATGCCACGTTGCTCATGGTGTAGTGAGACCAGTCGCAATCCGTAATCCGACCCTCCTGCTCGAGCTCCTGGCGCACGACCGTGCCCGGAAATGGGGTGAGCACGGAGAACTGGGCGGCGACGAGCTTGTGTGCCTTCGCAAACTCCGCGGTCCTCTTGAAGACGCCCTTGTCATCACCGTCCAGCCCCAGAACGAACGACCCGATGATCTCTATGCCCGCCTTGTGGATCTTGTTGACGGCCTCACTCATGTCCAATCCAACGTTCGGCCGCTTCGACACCGCTCGCAGGTTCTCCGGCGATAGAGACTCCAGGCCCACGTACATCGCTTGGCAGCCGCTGCGGGCCGCGAGCGCCATGAGCTCCGGGTCCCGGGCCATGCTGAGGTCGCCCTGCCCAACCCAACGGATCTTGAGAGGTATGAGCGCCTCGAAAAGCTCCCTGGCGCGCCGGGAATGACCCACAATGTTGTCGTCAACGAAACCGATCCAGCCGCGCAGGGATCGAACCTCCTCAACGACTTCCGCAATGGGCCGGAAGCGGTAGCGCCGCCCGAATACCGAGCTCACGGAGCAGAAGGTGCAGCCGTTCGGGCATCCGCGCGCCGTCTGCACGACATTGATGGTGATATAGCGTTCCCCTCGAAGGAGATCCCGGCGAGGGAGAGGCAGTCCCTCCAGGTCAGCCAGGCCGAAGTTCTCGTAGCGGGATTTCAGTCGGTTGCCGGCGAGGTCATGGAGGATCTCCTGCCAAACCGGCTCGGCCTCGCCGACAACGACGGCATCGGCGTGGGCGCTTGCCTCGTCGGGCATCACGCTGGGATGAATGCCGCCCATGACGACGGGGATCCCTCGCCGCCGGAAGGCGTCCGCAATCTCGTATGCCCTCGGCGCCGACGCGGTCATGCAGGTGATCGCCACCCAATCGGCAGGGATATCAGTGTCGGTTTTCTCGACGTTCTCATCAATCAGGCGCACGTCCACGTCCCGGGGCGTGAATCCCGCGAGAAGAGGCAGGCTCAGCGGGGGCGCGAGCACTTTCCCGCCGCTCCACCAGTCATGCGACCATGAGGGGGATATGATGAGGAGCTTAGGTCTATCGTGATTCACGGACTTCGGCCCAACCTTTCTCCGGCACGTCTTCGTGCCCGTGTACTTGAGTTGATTCAGAGTGGATCAAAAACAGGGCGGCCCGACTCGTCCCAGGACCAACACAAGAAGCGGCGAAAACGGCGGCGTCAGGTCACCCTCAACTTAACGGTGCAACGCAAATATCGTTTCCCGAGCTTCACCGTGGGTCTCGTGTATTTCAAAGACACTCTCCAGTCCAGTGACCCGAAGTGCATGTCGAACAGGATGCTCTTCGGGGAGTACCAGGCCAAAACTCCCGATCTTTACTCCTAATCCCAGCATGATCCCAACCAGAGCTGCAAAACCCACATGGTCAATCTCGGTTACTTGCGTCAGGTCTATGAGAAAATGGTCTCCTTCGGCAAAGCCCTGCTCGTCAAAGATAACGTCAGATAGTTCTCGCACCTGAGAAATCGTATGTTCGTCCAAGCTGCCCTTTAACGTCACGCTGTGCACGTTCCGTCCCAGACTATCCCAGCTTGCGTTGATCTTCGGCATAGTTGAACCACCCCCAACGGTCCTCCACACCACCGTTCTGAGTCCGGTTATGTCAAAGACTGTACGTCTTCAGCGCAGATTCGGACACTTGATGCCCTTCGGAAGCGAGCAATCCGGCCGATCAGGCCGCAAGCATCATGAAAGCCGGAAACAGGATAGCACTTTCCGGCGCTTGGCGCAAGCACTTCCACGCAGGCTGTGTAAACAGAAAGAGGCGCTGCCTCTCGCGAAGCAACGCCTCTCACGAACACTTTGGCTGCCGGACAAGGACTCGAACCTTGAACATCGTGCTCCAGAGGCACGCGCTCTACCATTGAGCTATCCGGCAGCGCGATAATATGTTACCATGCCCGGCGCGAGATGTCAAGACCATAGGCTGGGCGTAACATGTCACGATTGTGGATAGAGAACTGAGACCCCCTATGGTCCCCCTTCTGAAGGGGGACAGCTTTCCGAGGAGGTTCGCGCTGCGAAGTGAGACAGCTCCCCTCCTTGGGAAGGAGGGGCCGGT
>Ga0315294_10010684_pt1 | contig 10076 bp, 9 predicted proteins | sample YL17G13_40_MG_FD_203626 | JGI IMG/M metagenome (GOLD analysis project Ga0315294, IMG submission 203626) | Sediment microbial communities from Yellowstone Lake, YNP, Wyoming, USA - YL17G13_40 | ecosystem: Environmental > Aquatic > Freshwater > Lake > Sediment | place: USA: Wyoming | collected...
GGATTACATTGGTCTTATGCCGCTGGTAACTTATTTAGAGAGAGAATATCACCGTTCTGAACATTTTATTAAAAGATTCCTAGATCTTATAATATCAGGAGGAATATTAATATTGCTCTTTCCTTTACTTATGGCTATTGCTTTTCTAATTAAGTTAGATAGCCCGGGACCCGTTTTTTACCTTGGGAAGCGTTGCGGGAAAAAAGGCAGAGTTTTTAATTTTTATAAATTTCGTTCAATGGTTGCCCTAGCAGATAATTACAAAGAAGAACTGAGACATAAATCAGAAGTTCAGGGTCCAATATTTAAAATAAGAAACGATCCTCGTATTACGAGCATAGGAAGGTTATTGCGAAAATATAGCCTTGATGAGATACCCCAATTAATTAATGTTTTAAAAGGAGATATGAGTTTAGTCGGGCCGCGGCCATTTCCTGTAGAAGAAAGCGAGAAAATTGAGAACAAATACCTTGCCAGGTTAAATATTAATCCAGGTATTACGGGCTTAGCCCAGATTTACGGCCGCTCGAATTTGCCCTTTAGGCATTGGGTGCGTTGGGATATATGGTATATCAATAACTGGTCGCTGGGGTTAGACCTAAGAATCTTGTGGCGCACAATTCCCGTGGTTTTGAGAGGAGAAGGAGCATATTAAATTTTTTGTTATCCATTGAATAGAAAATGAAAGATAAATGGCGAAAAGTTTTTGATTTTATCAGCGAATATAGTTTATACGGATTAATATTTTTCCTTCCTATCTCTAAGGGTATAGTTGAAACCTTTGCCGGATTTGCTTTATTAGGTTTCTTAGGGAAAAAAATACTTAATCCCGATTTTAAGTTTCTGAAATCATGGGTAAGCGTATTTCTTTTATTTTTTGTCATTTTTAGCGCCCTATCTCTATTCAATAGCGGGCCTTATTTAGCAAAAAGTATTCATGCTTTGTTTTTGAAATGGTTGAAGTATATTGGTATTTTCTTGTTTGTGCAGGATGCGTTGTCTAATAGGCAGCGCGTTCGAAAGGCTATATTTATTCTTTTAGTCGCGGCAGGATTGTTGGGGATAGATGGCTTTACCCAGAAGTTCTTAGGAACGGAATTTTTAAGAAATAAGAGCCTTATCCTGGTAGGTGATGATTTATACGGAATAACCGCCTCTTTTAACCACTACAATGATTTCGGCACATATTTAATTGTGGTTTTATCTTTAGCGTTAGCCTTATTAATTTCAACACAGCTAAAATATATATATAAGCGGTATTTATTGGGAATAGCGATTTTATTAGGTGCGTGTTTGATTTTTACCTTTTCTCGGGGAGCTTGGATAAGTTTTATTCTTTCTATTATATTAATGACAATCTTGTCGGGAGAATACAAAAAAACCTTCCCCATATTGGCCCTATTTCTCATCTTGTTATTTATACCGTTATTCCAAAAAAGATTATTTTCCATATTTGAATCCGGAGCTGATGCTGATAGATTTAAATATTGGTATGCCGCTTTGATGATGATTAAAGAACATCCCATTTTAGGCCAGGGCTTAGGCACATTTATGGATCACTTCTCTAAATACCAACCTAAGTTAAATGTATCTTATGCGCATAACTGCTATTTACAGATTTGGGCAGAAAGCGGAATATTCAGTTTATTGAGTTTCCTTTTCTTTACAGGAGCGGTTTTATATAAGGCTGTGAAAAAATTTCATAAGAATCACGATTTTTTATTGCTGGGGGTTATTTGCGCTATATTCGGATTTCTAGCTCATACTGCGCTGGATACACAGCTTTATTCATTACAGTTGTCGTTTCTATTCTGGTCTATGATGGGTTTGGTAATGGTCTTGAGTAAAAGCGAAACAGATGTTCACAAATAAGATTTACCAAGGCGATGTCTTTAAGTGCGGATTAAAGGTCCGCATTTTTATTTATTGGAATAAATGGATACCATAAAAGAGAAAATTTCTATTATTATGCCTGCCTATAATGAGGCCAGCCGGATAGTCTCTAGCATAGAAGAGACCGCCAAGACCTTCAATGAATTTGGCTGTGACTGGGAGCTTCTCGTTATGGACGATGGCTCTACGGATGACACATACCAGAAAGCTTGCGAATTAGTTGAAAAATATCCCCAACGGCTTATTGTGAAAAAGAACCCATTTAATTTAGGTAAAGGCAGGGCGATTAAGAAGGCCTTGCATTTCTTAAGCGGCGATTATGTAGTGTTTCTGGATGCGGATATGGACTTACATCCCGTTCAGGTTCAGACCCTTTTTGATATTATGCGCCTGGATAAAGCTGATATCGTGATTGGCTCAAAGATGCATCCTAATTCCATAGTGGATTATCCATTTGACCGCAGGATTATCAGCCTGGTTTATTATTTATTGGTAAAATTCCTGTTTAATCTTCCTTGTCACGATACCCAGACAGGCTTGAAATTATTCAAAACCGAGGTGTTAAGAAAGGTGTTGCCGCGGGTTCTGGTCAAGAAATTTGCCTATGACTTAGAAGTATTGGCAAATGCGCATCATTTGGGTTTCCGCATTGCTGAGGCGCCTATTGTAATTAAGCCGCAGAGGCGTTATGGACGGATTGGGTTTAGGGCAATTGTTACTACCACCTGGGATACCTTGGCTATATTTTACCGAATGTTTATTTTAAAATACTATGACCGTATCGATTATTATCGCCGTAAAAACCTGGCAAAAGAATTTAGAAGAATGCGTAAGTAAGTGCCGAGAATTAGATTATCCTGATTTTGAGATTCTCGTTTTGCCTGATGAGCCAATTAATAAGGATTTAGCTCCTTATGAAATAAAGATTATTCCTACAGGTTCAGTAAAACCGGCAAAAAAGAGGGATATCGCTCTAAAATACGCCAAGGGCGAGATTCTTGCTTTCATTGATGATGACGCCTATCCTGCCCCAGATTGGCTGAAAAATGCCATCAAGAATTTTGCTGATCTCGAAGTAGCAGCTGTCGGCGGGCCTGCCTTAACACCTGCGGATGACACTTTAAGACAAAAAGCCAGTGGTATGGTTTATTCTACATTTTTGGTCAGCGGCCAATATAATTATCGCTATATCCCTAAGCAAAAAATAGAGGTAGATGATTATCCGAGTTGTAATTTTTTGGTGCGTAAAGCTGTATTTGAGGAATTAGGAGGTTTTGATACTGTATTTTGGCCGGGAGAAGATACTAAGCTATGCTTAGATATTACAAAAAAGTTAAGCCAAAAGATAATTTATGACCCCAAGGTCATAGTCTATCATCATCGCCGGCCTTTATTCTCAGGCCACCTAAAACAGATAGCCAATTATGCTTTGCATCGCGGTTATTTTGTAAAACGCTATCCCCAAACCTCCCTAAAGTTTTCTTATTTTATTCCCAGTCTATTTCTTCTGTTTCTTATAGTGGGAGGGGTTATTGCCTGGTTTCTGGGAGGTTTTTTAAGAATAGCTTATCTTTTTAGTTTATTTTTATATCTATTCTTGGTCCTTATCTTTAGTATTAATAGGGAGTTACGTTTGATTGCTTTGGTATTTCCTGGTATAATATTAACCCATCTTACTTATGGCTTTTATTTCTTAAAAGGTCTTTTTTCTAAAAGACTTAAGGAAGAAGATGAAGATAATTATTGCTTACCCACCATTAAATAATCAAAAAGGCATTCCTCTTTTATCGCAAAACCGTCAATTCCAATATTTTAAAGAACCGACGTATATATATCCCATTGTTCCAGCAAGTGCGGCAACCTTACTTAAACAGGCCGGTTTTGAAGTTATCTGGCTTGACTGTATTGCTGAGGGTATATCTTACGAGAGATTTAGAGAAATTATTCAACAGAAAAAGCCGGATTTGATTGCCTTTGAGACAAAAACACCGGTGGTCAAGCAGCATTGGAAAATCATAAATGAACTCAAAACTCAAAACTCAAAACTCAAAACTGTTTTATTCGGCGACCATGTGACAGCGTTACCGGAAGAATCGTTTAAAAATTCTAAAGTAGATTTTGTTTTGTGCGGCGGCGATTATGATTTTCTCTTATTAAATCTATGCAATTTTTTAAGCTCAAGAGCTCACTTAGAGGCTGGGATTTGGTATCGCGATAACGGCCAAATTAAAAATACAGGGCCATTTCAACTCAATCACGACCTAAATTCCTTGCCTTTTATTGACCGCGATTTAACCAAATGGCAGCTTTATGCCTATAAAAACGGAAATTACAAAAGAACACCCGGCACATACCTGATGAGCGGCAGAGACTGCTGGTGGGGGCGTTGCACTTTTTGTTCTTGGATAACTTTATATACAAACTATAGAGTTAAAAAACCAGAATTGGTTGCTGATGAAATTGGATTTCTTATTGGGAATTATAATATTAAAACAATTTTTGATGACACGGGAACATTTCCTATTGGAAATTGGCTCAGGGAGTTTTGCCAGATTTTGATTAACAGAGGTTATAATAAAAAAATTGATTTTAGTTGCAATGCAAGATTTGGTAGTTCGAGTCCAGATGATTATAAACTTATGAAGAAAGCAGGCTTCCGTATGCTTTTATTTGGCCTTGAATCAGCGAATCAAAAAACCTTAGACAGGATAAATAAGAACATAAAGGTAGAAGATATTATTGAAGGCTGTAAATTGGCAACAAAAGCAGGTCTTTATCCCCATATCACCATAATGTTTGGTTATCCCTGGGAGACTTACCAGGAGGCACTGAATACCTTGAGATTAGGCACCTGGCTTCTGAAAAAAGGCTATGCCTATACTATGCAGGCAACAATGGTTATTCCATATCCTGGCTCATCCTTGTTCCAGGAATGCCAAAAAAATGGCTGGCTTAAGACCCTGAATTGGGATGACTATGATATGAAGGAACCGGTAATGCAGGCTCCAATGGCGGATGAGAAGGTTATGGGATTAATTCAGGGTATGTATAAAATTTCTTTCCAGCCAAGATTTATCCTAAGAAAACTGTTTTCTCTGAAAGACTTTGACGACGTAAAATACTCTCTGCGCGCTTCCAAGAAAGTATTGGGGCATATTTTGGATTTTAGAAAATGAAATACAGATACTCTGTAAATCAAGATAATCAACTTTTAATAAAACCAGCAAGGAAAAAGACTCCATTAGCAGGAAATGGCAGATTTTCGCTAAACAAGAACAATCAATTGACTTATTGGCTCAATGAGCCTAGCCCCTGGTGCAGGAAATATAATTTACCCAATAAGATTAGTTTTGAAGGCAATTGGCAACTCAATCAAAATTATGATTTGGAGCTTGTTCTTGAAGAAAATAAAGCTCAATACGCAGATGACAGCTTAGTTATTAAGGGAGAGATTATATCGGTTGACCAAGATGCGCTGGCCTTTGAGATTAAGAGTATTGACCAGGAAGGCCTTTTACATATTCAAATTTTAAAATTATCCGGTTTTTGGCAAGCAGATGAATACAATCGCCTTAGTTTTTTAGTGAAAAAGAAGACTTCGCCTGATACTCTTACTTTAGAAGGCGCCTGGCAGATAAATAATAATCAGCAGATTATCTATACTTACGAGAAAACCGACTTAAAAAGAAAAACCAAAACTTCTGCCGCCCTAACCTTTGCCGGGTTCTGGCAGATAAGCTCTTATAACCGGCTTGCCTATATTATTTCCAAAAGCACAAATTTAAAATTTGATTTTAAGGTTCAGTTAGAGACGCCCAATGTGTATCCTAAAAAAGGGGTAATTAAATACCGCATAGGCGTTGGCTTAAAGGAGATAATCCCCGAAAATCTTAAAGTTATTTCTCTTTACGGGGTTTGGAAGTTCAGCCGTATGGTTGGCCTGATTTTTGAGATGGAGTATGCAAAGGGAGAGTTTCATTCTTCGGAATTCGGCGCAGAAGTTAATTTTACTAAAAATAATCAGGTCAGCTTTAAGCTAACGAACAAAGATGGAAAGGATTTAGGGATTGAGGTTATTTTTACCCATAGGTTTTTAAGTAAGCTTGACGCCGAATTTTTTCTTAAGTTAAGAAGGGCAAAAGAAGAAAACGCTGTTGAGGCAGGAGTGAGGATTCCTTTTTAAGATGCGGATGAGATTTACGCTCGGTTGTTTAAAAGACCCCCTGGATTTACGCGATATTCCTATGGGATTAGTTTTGCCGCCGGTTATCGTGCCCGCAAGTTTTGATTTTAGCAAAGAGATGAGCCCGGTAAGGGACCAGGGCGACGACGGAACCTGTGTTGCCTTTGCTTCGGTTGTTGGGGTGAAGGAATATCAGGATAAAAAAGAATACCGCAGGCTTATCAGGCTTTCCCCGCGTTTTGTCTATAGTCTGTGCAAGAAATTTGACGGCGCGCCTTCTGAAGAAGGCACATATCCGCGCGTGGCGATGAAAGTTTTATTAAATTACGGTGTTTGCCACGATTCGTTCTGGCCGTATTCACCGCATCAAAAGGATTTACCTCATAAAAATGCCGATAAGGATGCCGGAAGGTTTAGGATTAAGGCCTATGCCCGGCTTAAGCCTTTAATGGAGATGAAGAGAAGCTTGGTGGTAAACGGGCCTTTTCTTGCCGGAATAAAAGTATTCAGCTCCTGGTTTAATAAAAAAGTTCAGAAAACAGGTTTTATCCCTATGCCTAAACGCAATGAAGCGTTTATGGGAGGGCATGCTGTCTGCGTTGTCGGCTACGATGATATAAGGGGATTTTTAAAATTTAAGAATTCGTGGGGCGCAAGATGGGCAGATAAAGGCTACGGCTATCTTCCTTATGAATATATGAAAAAATACTGTAGTGATGCCTGGAGCGCTACGGATTTAATTGAAAACCCGAAAGCGCTGGTGAAAAAGCGTGAAGAAGTCCTGAAGGCATTGAGTATGATTACATAGGGGAATAAAGGATTTTAGTTGCATTAAGTTATCAAATATGTTAAACTTTAGCTATGAAATGGGAGAATTTCGTAAAAAAAGTCGCTAAATTGCCGGTAATTGATACCGAATTATTACTCGCCGGAGTTAAAGACCCTAAACCGTTTAAAGTCCAGGTCAGCCGATGGCAAAAGACAGGCAAGCTTTTGCAGCTTAAGCGGGGATTTTATGTGTTGTCTGAAACATACCGCCAAGTGCCTCTCTTTGAACCGTATGTTTCTTTCCTCTTAAAAAGGCCTTCTTATTTGAGCCTAGAAAAGGCCCTTGAATATCATGGGTTAATTCCTGAGGGTGTGCCGGTGTATACCGCTGTTACCAGTAAGAGAGCGGCAAGATTCTCTTCTGAAGTAGGGGTATTTACTTATCGTCACATCAAACAATCGCTTTTCTGGGGGTACGAATCGGTAGTGGTGAATTCCCAGACCGGATTTATTGCCTTGCCTGAGAAGGCATTGCTTGATGTAGTCTATTTTCACGGAATGAATATTACTCTTAAATACCTTGAAGGCTTGCGCCTGCAGCATGTTGATAAAATTAATCCCGAAATTTTACTTAAGCTTGCCGGTAGATTTAAGAGTTTAGGCATGATGTGTGCCGCCGCTGTCATTAAGAAATATATTGAGCAGCATAAAAAAAGCGAAAAACAACTATGAAAGATTACTGTTTGGAATTAGTTTCAAAACAAACCGCAAGCAACGCCAAGCTGAATCTGATGCGGGAATATTTGCAGGCGTATATTTTAAAATCTATGCACGAATACGGCATGTTCCGCTTTACGGCGTTCTTAGGCGGGACGGCGCTTAGGTTCTTATACGGGCTCGGACGTTTCTCGGAAGATTTGGATTTTTCCCTTACGCGCCAAGAAAGTAGTTATGCATTTACAAAGATCCTGGCGCAAATGAAAGAAGATTTACTTGCCGCAGGGTATGATGTTAGCGTAACCTACAACGATGAAAAGACAGTAAACCATGCTTTCTTCAAGTTTGGCGGCTTGCTTTATGAGGCGAGGATTTCTCCATTAAAGAGCCAGAAGCTTTCTATCAAGCTTGAAATTGATACCAATCCTCCGCAAGGCGCCGGCCTGCAGACCCAAATTGTTAACAAATATTTTCCGGTTTCTTTCCTGACGTATGATCTTGAGTCGCTGTTTGCCGGAAAACTGCACGCTGTTTTAAGCAGGGAATACGCAAAGGGCAGGGACTATTTTGATTTGGGCTGGTATCTTTCAAAGTGGAAGGATTTATCTCCGAATTTTCAACTGCTTGCCAATGCCTTGCATCAAACCGGCTGGAAAAAGGCCGTGCCTGCAAAGAGCACCTGGCGGCAGGCCGTTTATAAAGCAGTTCATCAAACCGATTGGGATACCGTAAGAAAGGATGTGGAGAATTTTCTTGAAAATCAGGCTGACCTGACTGTGTTTACTAAGGAGAATGTGCTCGGGCTATTGCTGAAAGCTGATAGCTGAAGAAGGACGCAATTATTATTACTGCTAATGGGATAACCTTATTTAGTTTAATTATTTTACTATTTCTTTATTTTTGCTATAGGAGGATAAGATGATGAAAAAAAAGGCATTTATCACCGGTATAACCGGCCAGGATGGTTCATACCTTACAGAACTTCTCTTAGAGAAAGGCTATAAAGTCTATGGAATGGTAAGGAGAGTGGCATTAGAGGACCCGGAGCATCATCTTTGGAGGATAAGGCATATACTTGATAAGATTATCCTGCATCCCGGTTCTTTGGAAAGTTACCCAAGCATCTTTAAAATAGTCGAAAATGTCAAACCTGATGAGTGTTACCACTTAGCTGCACAGAGTTTTGTAGGTTATTCTTTTGAAGATGAGTTCTCCACAGTTAATACAAATATTAACGGCACACATTTTATTTTATCGGCCATTAAAGAGAAAGCACCAAAATGTAAATTTTACTTTGCTGGTTCAAGCGAGCAATTTGGTTTAGTAAAGGAAGTCCCTCAAGATGAAAATACTCCTTTTCATCCGCGCTCACCATACGGCATATCAAAAGTAGCAGGTTTTGATTTAACGCGTAATTACAGGGAGGCTTATGGATTATTTGCCTGTAATGGCATACTGTTTAACCACGAATCTTCGAGGCGAGGGTTTGAATTTGTAACGCGTAAGATTACCAGCACCGTGGCTAAGATAAAATTGGGCATTGAAAAGGAATTGAGGATTGGGAATTTAGAGGCAAAGAGAGATTGGGGTTTTGCCCGTGACTATATAGAGGCAATGTGGCTTATGCTTCAGCAGGATAAACCGGATGATTATGTGATAGCCACTAACGAGACACATTCAGTAAAAGAATTTGTAAAATTAGCATTTGATTATGTTGGTCTTAATTGGAAAAATTATGTGAAAATCGATGAGACATTTTATCGGCCAGCAGAAGTTCATTTACTTAAAGGCGACTACAGTAAAGCAAAAAGAAAACTTAGGTGGAAGCCGACAGTAAATTTTGAAGGGCTGGTTAAAATGATGGTTGATGCGGACTTAAAAAGAGTTAAGGATGAATGCGATTATTAAGCCTTTAGTTTCTATTAATATACCCACTTATAATTCTGAGAAAACATTGGTTAAGTGCCTGGATTCTGTAAAGAATCAGACATATAAGAATGTCGAGATTATCGTGATGGATTCTTACAGCAGGGATAATACGCTAAAAATATCCGAATCTTACGGAGCAAAAATAGTTTTGGCGCCAACGCTTGCTTCTGCAAGAAAGGCAGGCTCTGATGCCAGCAGGGGAGATTATATATTGATGCTGGACTCAGACCAGATTCTTGAGCCCGATGTCATCGAACGCTGCGTGCGTGCATGCGAAGAGGAAGGTTTTGACGGAGCTACCCTTTTTGAAAAATCGCTGATTACCACCAACACCTTTGTAGAAAGGGTTATCGCCTACGATAAAGAGATTTTTCATTCATTACAGGACGATGACCCTGTGAAGGGGACGGCCATACCGCGATTCTTTAAGGCAAGTTATTTTAAGAGAATAGATTTTGAAAATAATCCGCCGATAACTTTTGAACATACAATCATCCATAAGAAAATAGTGGATATGGGCGCAAAGATTAAATTCATAGATGCCTATATCTGGCACCATGAGACGACTACTATACGGGAAGTAGCG
>Ga0315294_10010685_pt1 | contig 10075 bp, 10 predicted proteins | sample YL17G13_40_MG_FD_203626 | JGI IMG/M metagenome (GOLD analysis project Ga0315294, IMG submission 203626) | Sediment microbial communities from Yellowstone Lake, YNP, Wyoming, USA - YL17G13_40 | ecosystem: Environmental > Aquatic > Freshwater > Lake > Sediment | place: USA: Wyoming | collected...
GACCCAGTGATGGTGTGGTTGTGGGACGATCCGGCCGCAGACGTCCCTGTCACGACAGTACTTGGGGGCTTTATTTCGTGCGTGTGCGAGGCTTCGTTCCCCGCTGCGAGGCTCCCAAGTCCATGGCTATGCGTTACGCTTTGGTTTCCGCTCGGCGACGTGACACTTGTAACAACCGTAAGAGTTGTGCCGGTCGACGGGTACTTGATGCTTTGCGTGCTGGACGAAACGGAATGATTGTGATTTGCGTCAGCGTTCCCGAGCGACCCAGACATTGAGTGGGTGTGACTCGAGCCAGTCCCGGAAGTGAATTGCCCTATGTCTACAGCGTACGTCCCTACGGCGTGCGTGTGAGAGGCTTCTGCTGTATTTACAAGCGTTCCGACGTCGTGACCGTGCGCTGCGATACTGTCTGCTGCTAGGGTCCCAACAACATGTGTATGGGCAGCTTCTGCTACAACTGCGTACGTTCCGACGGGGTGTGTATGTGCTAAAGAACTCGAGCCACCAGAGCCGCCACAAGTTGTGGAGCCTTGAAAGAACCTGTCATCACTGAGGTTTGGTAGGTTACGGCCTCCCGCATTCCAAATGACAGAGCCGACGACCGAACAGAGAGCGCCATCGCACACATAGAAGCCAAGAGCGTTGAGGTAGGCATTGGCTCCCGCTACGGTGTTTGCCGAACCAAGAGCAAGGGTGTACCCACCATTCACGGTGTCTGTAAAGTAACCGTTGCACCAGCCAAGAATGCCGCCTGGGGGCACGAGCCCGAAGTGGGTATGCCCTACAACAGAAAGAGTCTGGATAGCAGAACCGTCCCAGAAGCCGTACGTAGCGAGAGTGTGATTGTACCAGAAGCGTCCTTCGTCCGCGGGGGCCCAGTTCGTCGTAACGGGGTTGGTTGTATGAACACCGGGGCACATATGTTCGGTTGTTTTGACAGGCCCGTAGAACTCATTGGGACCCGAACCTAGCGCTCGGACAGACTGCAACGTCTCCAGATCGTACTGGTGGACGATTGCTTCTGTCTCGAGGCGCATGGGTTACACCTTGGGTTTCTTCTTGAAGATACTGAACAGGCTAATAAGAACCTGGATTACCTTCACGATCTTCTCCAGGATCTTCTCGATCGGTTCTCGTAGATTCATGTGTCCTCCTTAAGCGCCGTAACCTTTACCCCACACGACTTGAACGGTCGCGTCCTTGGCGGCGTCTTTGTTCTGGATCGAGAGCAACCGGATCTTTTTGTACCCGGTAACGTCCAGTTGAACAGACTCGTTGACAGGTGTTGCGCCTATCATAGTGAGAGTGAGGGTTTTGATACCAATAGTATCGAAGTTGATACCGTCGACGGACCCCACGAAAATGAAGTCCACGTCTCCGTTCGCGGCGGCTTCTCCAGTGATCTGGCCTTGTAGAACAACCATTTCTACGTCCCAGACGGGAAGGTCCCGAGACGTGAAGCCCGTTCCGTGAACAACGGTTGTTGCCTGTGCGATTGTTAGCGGACCGGCCGGAATCATGGGGCCGGATGAATGATTACCACTCATAGTTGCCTCCTGAACACGGAGAGGGGCCTCGTAGGAGGCCCGTTCCGTTAATCGATTCTGACCGCCATGATGTAGACGATACCGGTGTCAGCGGCGTCGCTACTGATCAGACGAAGTGTGGCGTTCGCAGCAAGCTCATGTTTGCTGTCGTCAATTGCAGTCGCACGAGAGACGATCGTGTCTGCTCCATAAGCCACGGTTGTGGTGATGTCGTTTGTCCCGTTGTCGAGTTTCCAGTTGCCCGCGCACGCCTTCGTAGCGACGGCCCATGCGTTAATGATGCGGAGCTTGTAGGGGCAGTTCGCGTTGAAGATAACGTGCGTCGCGGCTCCTGGGTTTACGGCCATGATAACGAAGGGAACAGCTAGGATAGCTGTTGCGGGAGTGACGGGGTCGAGCTCTTTGGCGTTGACGTTAGTGACAACGTTACCCGTACCTAGGCAGTCGAGCGTCTTGTTGGTGAAGACGTCCGTAGTCGCTTTACCGACAAGAGTGGTCGTAGCGTCGGGGAACGTAATCCCACGGTCATCCGTGTGGTCAAAGATCAGTGTGGTGTGCTTTGCGGTTGTCGCCCCACTCAACTGAATATGAAGGTGCTTTGCAGCGTCTGCGTTGTCGCCGAAGAGGCACGTGGACTTGAGTGTCTTGGTCTCGAGGGTCTGCGCACCGTCTAAGAGGCACACCGTTCCTGCAGCGTCCGGGAACGTGTACACCCGGTCGAGCGTGTGAATGAACGTGAGTGTAGCCGTCTTCGTAGCCGTTGCGCCTGAAGCGCTAACGGCAACCATTTTGGTCGGAGCGGCTGTGTCCCCGAAGTAGCAAGACGTCTTGAGGATCTTGGTGCCGAGTGTCTGGAGAGCAGCTGCGAACACGAACGAGTCCGTACCGAGGGGATCGTCGATGTCAAGGTGACGAGCTGCGGCTGGTGAATTGGAGTGAAGGGTGTAGTCGAACCCACCGCACTCGATGACTGTGGTCTGGGCAAGGATGGAGGCGGTCCCGACCGAAGGAGTATCCCACATAGGATTCGCCCCGGCGCCCTGGCTCTTGAGGAACGTACCAGCCGCACCAGTTGTGAGCTTGGTCCAAGCGGTACCGGACCAGTAGGCAACGTCTCCCTGGGCCCCGCCTGCGTTCAGGATAGCCGTGAGGGGAATGTTCGAGAGGGTATTCGTGGCGCCCGAGATCGTTTTGTTTGTGAACGCTTGAGCAGCAGCGAGGAACGCAAAGATGTCGGTCCCGAGCGGATCCGGAATGCTAATAGCACGAGCGGCTGCTGGGTTGTCCCAAGTAAGGGTGTAGTTGGCAGTTGTTTGCTTCAGGACGAGGGACGTCTGGAAGTACCCGGTGCGCCATGCTTTTGCTGCGGAGCCGAGGTCGTCGGTGTTGGTGGTGTCGGAGATGAGAGACGTGTTGATTGCGACTGCGGCCAGGTTGCTCAGCGCTGTGGTGGCACCGGATGCGGCGCCGATTACTGTACCGTCGACGTCGTAGTTTGTGGGTCTGGATCCGATCAGGATGCGGAAGTCCCCAACATGGTCCGGCCAGATACAGGCCTCGGCCAGGGCCGTTCCGCTCACGCAGTAGTCGAAAACTTGCATACCAGGATTTGCGCCCGGTTTGCCGCGGATGTGGTGAATGCCGGAGTAGGTACGGCCGTCACCGCAATGGCTTTCGCCGTAGTGAGTTGACATGTGTTTCTCCTAATAGTTCGGGGTCAGCTCCGAGGCGGAAAAGAAACACGTTCGTCTCTTCTCCGCCTCGGAGTCGTTCCCCGTTGGGCTTAGATTCCGGGAGATCCGTACGTTCCCCACCAGTGAGTGACACCGGTAGAGAGACGGAACCGGGTTAGGTAACGGGCGTTACCCGTGGCTTGATCGTCGAAGCCACGGAACGACGGTTTGATGCGCCAGAACAGCTTCATGTAGTGTTCGGCTGTGGTGGAGAGAAGACCCCACGCGTCCGGGTCGGTGGTGTAATGGAGGATCATCTTCTGGAGTTCCCACTCGCGGATCGCGTTGATGTCGTTGTCCGAGGTGCCAGGCATCTTCTCGGTACCGAGGGTCTTGACCATGATTTCACGGTTGAGCGGGCTACCGAAGATCCACTTCGGCTTGAGGAGTAGCGGGAAGCCGTTGTCATCGGTCCACTGCTCCCACGTGAGTAAAGCGTCCGACAGAGAGGTGATGTCGAAGTCCACATCGATAGCCGCCCTGTTCGAAACGGTCCCGCCGGCCTTAAGCTGGGGATGGTCGGTCGCAAAGAGAGCTTTGCCGTCGATGCCTGGGAAGGAGGCGCTGAACCCGTTGTTTAGGACAGATGCGGCGAGCGTGTCGATGGTCTGCTTGACTGCGATGGCTAGGGCCCGAGGAGCTTTCTTCAGGATGCCGTAGAGCTCGTCCTCGTTTGCTTCCTCGGTGACTTCGAATCCCAGGACGTATGTTTTGTGAATGTACGCCTTTTTCTCTGACATCTTCATGACGTCATAGACCGGCGTAGCACCTTCTGCTTTCTCCGGAACGAGGCCGAAGCCTGCGACAACGAGGTCCTCTTCCTTGTAACGGTCGGAGGTTTCGATGTTGAGGTACTTGGTGTACTCTTCCGGATAGGCTCCGTACGTAAGAAGGTATTCCTTGTTTAGGCCCGGGTACAGGAGGTGTGAGAAGCCTGCGCGTTGCATTGGAGTAGGCATTATGCAATCTCCCTATAGGCGGGGAGCATAGACACGAGCACACGCCCGTGTTGCGTCCCTACCGGGTCCAGGAACTTGTGAATCCGAACACGGGTAGCGGTGACGTCGGACTTGTCCACGAACCAGAGATGGCTCGCGACGTCGATACCGTAGAGCTTACCGTGGTCGGCAGCTTCGATTGAGTCCGTTCCCGCATCGACGCACATCTCGATGAGTACGTCTTCGGTGAACGGGGTAACGGACACGTTGTAGAGGCCGGCGGTCGTATTGTGCCCTGCTTCTCGGACCATTCCAAGAACTTGGGCCGGATCGGTCGAGCAGACGGTAATGTACCCGGCCACTCGATATACGAACTCACCGGCGATGAATGATTGGGATGCCGCTTCTGGGAAGTCGTCCAAGGGACACACGCCCCCTGATAACGTCCTCGCGATACTTGCGGCTCGTAAGGCGCTCATTGGTTACTCCTCTTTTTCTTCTCCTACGATGGGCTTAATCAGTTTGAAGTTGGGGCCCAGTTCGCGTTGGAGGTTTTCGATGTTTTGGAAGTGCGCCCGTTGTATTGACGCCACACGCCGTTCCCCCTTTTCATCGAGGGCCTTTTGCAGTCTGTCGGCGTTTTCTTGAGTCATCTGGGCAAGAGCCATACCACCACAACGGACCGTTCCGTCAGCAACATGTGCGTGCTTCTCGAGGGGTGTCCCTTTTATAGAGGGGTCCCCGGGGGTAACGAAGTCGTATCCGTCGAGTTTCTTTCTGTCGACATTGGTTGGGTCGAGTCGAACAAGCCGGTAGTGTTTACCGGTCTGGGGTTTCATGTGAGAGAGAAAAGCTTTGATGAAGCTCATGTGTTTACTCCCATTGTTGGGTCGCTCGGGTTCTCGTACTTTGTGTACTCGGCCTCGGACATCCCAAGGGCTTTCATAATCTTTTTCTGGTGTTCGTTGTACTCCGGAGCAGCTGGTACCGGAGCTGTAATACCCAGAGCTGGTTGTGCGGGCGTCCCTTTGGTTTTCGTTCTGGGTAAAGAGTCTGCTTTGGCAAGCCGGTACGCGAGGTCCCAACCAGTTGTGGGATCTGCTTGAACATGTGGAGGCATGTTCCTGAAGTAGACCGTGGCTTGCTCTTCAAGTTCGGGGAAGTCCTCGTACTGGTTCTTGACGAACTCCTTCATAATGGACGAGATACCGGCGTAGATAGGAGCCACGGTTGCAGCAACCATGTACTCTACTGCCCGGCGTTGTTCTGGTTCGAGGGCTTCCATGATTTCCTCAGGACTCCCAGCAAGGCCTCCTTGGATACCCGAGCGGGGTCCTGTAACTCCTTGCTGGGGTTGGGACGCAACTTGCCGAGCGGAAAACTGCTTCCACTGCTCCGTCTCCTGGAGGGCTTTGTTCAAACGTTTCTCGCCCTCGGAGACACTTGTTAAGATGTCCTTGACGTTCTTTCCTTTGAAGCGCTCAGGAAGACCTTCAAAGTCAAGGGCGGCCTCTTCTGCCCGAGGCGCTACTACACCGGGTTGTCCAGCTGGAGCCGGAGCCGGTGAAGCTCCTGGGACTACGATTGGATCAGGCATCAGATTCTCCTTCTACATTTATTTCGTGCTTGATTTCCTCAGGGAGGTCAAGCGCCGATTCCAGGATTTGGAGGGCCTTGCGGAGGCCCGGGATTTGATCCAGGGGGCATGAGTCCTTGCGCCATTCCAAGCATATTTGGTCCTTGCGCTCCAGGAGGTGCTCCTGGAGGCGGAGCCATACCGGGTTGCTGAGGAACGCTTGGAGGGCCTCCTTCGTTACCGATATTGTCTTCGCTGTCTTCGTCATCTGTTCCTCCAATCACGGGTGTGAAAGTGTCGGTATAAGCTTCAGGGGCGAGTTCACCGTGAGCCTCTAAGACCCGTTTCATTTTCTCAGCAGCCGCTCGGGCTACGTTTATAAGGGACTCACGAAGCGGTCCAGGTGTTTGTTCGTTGTTGATTAGGCCCATAACTTCAAACATTTGTTTGTAGTACTGGGCCAGGAGTTGCATGGACATAATAGCGTCTTGTTTCTCTACGTCCTTGTTCATTGCAACGTTCGAGAGGTTGCTTATGACGGACACGCAGTACTCAGGACTCGGCTCGGACGGAAGGTCCAGAAGTTTTTGGATGTACTTGCCTTTTTCGCCCATTACAACGTACGGGATTTTCCGGTCAAGGTTGTCGTGCATAGCGATGAGGTTGAAGAGCCCAAACGTGTCGAGTTCTTCCCGGATGTCCTTGATAGAGAGGTCGTTCCGGCGTTGTCCTTCTTGAATGAGGGCCATTGTCCCTGTGGCGGTTGCGCGGTTTCCAACGATCGGCGATTCACGTCCAAGAGAATAGTCACTGATACCGGAGCGCCGTTCCCCGAGCTCCCAGACCATTCGCGCGAAGGTGGGATTGAGGTTATACGATGTACCAAGAGGCTTCGGGATAAGGTCGGTCATAGGGTCATTCATGAGAAGAAGTTTGCCAGGGTAAACGTCGGTATCGGCGCGTAGGCCAACACCTTTCTTTCCTGCTAGGACTTGAAGCGTTGACAACTTAAAGTTGTCAACAAGGGTGTTGTAAAGACCCCATAAACCGTCGTCGTACGGTTTAACCATGTCGATGATACCGAGACCTGTTAAGGAGAAGTCTCGGGGACCGTACCGGAAGAGAAGGAGAGGCCACCACGGGTACGTGTCTTCCTCAATACGCATGATCTCTCGGGTTTCGGGGTGCCATGAAACGATGTAGCGACGGAAGTCCCCTTCCTTCTCGAGGTCGTATTTGATCCAAGATTCGTGCCAAGTGATACGGTTGTTGAGATTAGGAGTTTCACCCGCACGTGCTTGGTCAGTAGCTTCTTCTTCGGGTTGCAAGGTTTCGGACCGAAGTACTTTGTCGGAGACGTCGTAGTACTTCTTATATTTTTCTTGGCGGGCCATCTCGGGGGTCCACACAATGCGACGTGACCACCAAGGCATGTCTTCGAGTTCATCGAAACCGCCCGGCCAGTACAACGTCTTGACCGAGACGGCCCGCATCTTAATGCCTTCCATACGTTCTGTGACCTTCCGTTTGAAGAGGATCCCTTTAACTGTCCGTTCTCGGGACTGGGTGGTCCACGGAGTTATTACGGCACCAAGACCCAGGCGAATACTTTCAAAGAGACCTTTGCGGAGGGCCTTGAAATAGTTCATGAATGTTTCGGCTTGGAAGTCGCAGTACTCAGAGAGGGCCTTGGCACAACGGTCCCATCCGAGATTACGCATAGGCTTGAATGTCCAGGTAGGTTTAAAGGCCATAATTGTGTTAAGGAAGCGGGCGTGCACACAGTCCGTGAATGTCGCTCCCATTAGAATGGGAAAGTTGGACATCCATGACTTAAGGCGGGGTTTTGTGACCCCATAGTAACAGTCGTCGGACACTTTCCATTTTTTGGAGAGAGGGTCATGAACGTCACGTGTAGCTTCCTTGAGTTCGTTTTCAAGGTAGTCCAGGAGCTTCTTTTTCTGGGTGTCTGTGATCTTGATTGTGTCAGCCATTTACATCCCCACTAAGCTCTGTAAAGAATTGTAATAACGTTCGTCCTGGGCTTGTTCCTCAGCACTCATAACATCGTCTTCCGGAGGAGCCATGAGTGTACAGGCCCATGTCCAAGCGTCTAAGAGGTCAGAGGTAAGACCGTTGGGGAAAGCGTCGAACTCCTCTTTGAACTCGACGTGGGACCGATGGATAAAGGCGTTACCGTCCCGGAAGAACTGTAAGCCGCTCCGGATCCGAGCGGGTTTAGACTTCTTGGAGTCTTTCTCACAAAGGACAATGTTTGGTCTGTCAGACAAGTCTTTCCAAATAACGGGAGCTAGGATGGCCAGGGATTTTTGGTATCCGTACCCCTCGACACCCATCTGTAGGGGATGCCATTGTTGGTGGAGACGGAGCATCTCTGCAACAAGCTCGCCCGGGTCAGAACGCTTGGCGTAGTAGTCAAGAAGAACCCGGTGACCATAAGAATCTACACCCGCAATGACGATGGCGTTCTTGGATGTCATTTTCTCAGCCGGAGTAGTGGCGATCGAGTGTCGAGGATCGACTCCCGCGTAAATGTTTAGTTTACCGAACGGAATGATTGTACCGTCAGGAAGTTTAAGTCCGTCCGTAACTTTTGTGTACTCTTGCCGGTGCTCCGGTTTGAACTCGGTAGTTTGAGGGTCGGTCGGGTTGTTCATAAATTGGGTAGCGAACGTATACGGGTCAGACGCTTGCTTCCGTAACAACCACTCAAGGGAGTAACACTCAGGAAATATAGGGACCCCGTTCTCGATGGCTTGTCGGTAGTAGATCCGGTACTCGGGATGTTTATTCCGGATGTAGTGGAACATGTCGATAACGGACCAACAGTTCATGACGAGAATGATTGTTCGTTCGTGAATGGGTGGTCGTAGGAGACCTTCGCGTTGTTCAAAGCGCTTACACACTTCCATCATAAGTTCGGGGTTGAAAGCTGTGTTCTCATCGTTAATGTCGTCCATGACCATGTAGTCGAAGTGTCGCATGGTCACAGCGGTATCCCAACCAGCAGGTTCCCACGTAGCCTCGGGCCAATCGATAGTGCGGGGAAGACACACTTCGTTCTTGTTCCATCGGGTAGAGTGTTCAGGACAGAGTTCTGGAAAGAGTTGGCGGAGGAACGTTGTTTGTTCCCAATGTGTTTTGATGCGTCCTACAATTTTCTGGGCGTTTGTGGCGGTGTTCGAAACGATAAGCCCAGTTTCGTTTGGATCACGGATGCCCCGCCAGATTGGGTAGCTAATAGAGGCGATAGTGGTTTTGTAGTGATCACGTGGGACGATCATGGCAAAGCGTTTGTACTGCCCAGCCTGTTCCATGGCGAGACACATTTCGTAGTGAAGGTGCGGAGTTAAACGGTTGTAACCGAGGAGACCGTTAGCCAGGAAGAACAAGGAGTCTTTAGCCCTATTTCGCAGGGCTGCTGATAGACCCTTGATTGGTGTTGGTTGGAGAAGCGTGCTTTCCAATTTCTACCTTTTGAGCTTCCATGGCTAGCCCTTCAGGAGTACGAGAGCCTAGGGCCAGGCGCCCTTGTTCCTCGCGCTTGAGGGCAGAGGTAAGAACTTCAGCGGTAATGGGGTCGATGTGGATCTCGGTAGTGGCTTCGACTTTCTGGACCTTAGAGTAACCGGCACGGTCTAGAAAGTCCATTGATATGTGGGCGACAAGGGTTTCGGACGCGGCAGTCTGTTGCAGTTGGAGAAGGCGGTCGAAGGAGCCAACGGCCGCCTTCTCCATTTCTGCTCGGAGGTTTCGTCCTTCACCCTCTATAAGGCGATCGGCTTCGGCGAACTTCTGGGTTGAGAGGTTGTTGAGAAGGTTTTTGAAGTCGTCCCGTCGGAGTGTGCGTTCGATGAGTGGGATGGGTAAGGCCATTGCTTGGGAGATCTCAGCTACGTCTTGGTGCAGCAGTAGACGGCGAGCTATCTCTTGGTATAAGAGGTTGTATTCGGCTCGGTGTAGACGCATGTAGATCTTGTCTTGGTGCTTCTTAGCACTGTGGCTTCTATTTACAATATACGGATTTTAGAGGGGGAAAGCACGGATGCATCATACAAAAGGACTTTGCTAGGCGGATGTGGATTTTTGGGTAATTTGGTGAGGGTCGTATGGAGAGGTCTGCGCGTAAACTGACATGGGGGTAGGGGGTATATCCTATTATTCGTATCAACTTGATACAATTACGTCATTTGCGAAGTAATGGAGGTTCAAATCTAAACCAACCAATCCACTAAGTAAGGTAAAGAGTGGATACCT
>Ga0315294_10010686_pt1 | contig 10075 bp, 12 predicted proteins | sample YL17G13_40_MG_FD_203626 | JGI IMG/M metagenome (GOLD analysis project Ga0315294, IMG submission 203626) | Sediment microbial communities from Yellowstone Lake, YNP, Wyoming, USA - YL17G13_40 | ecosystem: Environmental > Aquatic > Freshwater > Lake > Sediment | place: USA: Wyoming | collected...
ATTTCTGCCTATACTGCGGATTCTGACCGTTTCAGCATGGTGACCATGTTGGCCAACCAGGGGTTTGATCTGGTCATCCTGCTATCCGGTTTTTTACCATGGCTGGTGAAGATCATTAGATCTTGGGGGGGTGGATTGATTATTGAAGGTTTGGTTTTTTTTGCGATCCTCTCCCTGTTTGCCAACTTGCTTCGTATCCCTTTTAGCCTGTATGACACATTTGTGATTGAAGATCGTTATGGATTTAATACCATGACCTTTAAAATGTGGATTGCAGATCTTGTTAAAAGCATGGCCATTTTAGTCATCTTGGGAGGGTTGCTGCTTTGGCTTCTTTTAACTTTGGTGATCTATGGCGGGAAGATCTGGTGGGTTTGGGCCTGGGTTTTAGTGGGTGGATATGAATTATTGATGTTATGGCTCTATCCAGTGGTGATCGCTCCTCTGTTCAATAAATTTGAACCCCTTGAGAATAGAGGTTTGGAAGATCGTATCAGGACGTTGATGGAGAAGGTAGGACTCCGGGTAAAAGGGGTCCTCAAGATGGATGCCGGTAAGCGCAGCAAACATACCAATGCCTATTTCACCGGCGTTGGTAAAGCTAAACGAATTGTCCTTTTTGATACCCTACTGGCGTCTCATCCCGAGGAAGAGGTACTGGCTGTCTTGGCTCATGAAGTAGGCCACTGGAAGAAAAGACATGTCATCAAACAGCTCCTCCTTTTAGAGATATTGTCTTTGGCCATTTTTTACGCAGTGGCCAGACTCTTGGATTGGTCTTTGATTTACCAGACATTTGGATTTCAAGAGTCGATTGTCTATGTGGGACTCTTTCTGATCGGAGCCCTCCTCAGTCCCGTGGGCTACTTCGCTCAACCTTTGGAATCAGCCATTTCGAGAAGGTTTGAGCGTCAGGCAGATGATTTTGTCTTGGAGTTGATGAAGGTAGCAGAACCAATGCGCAATTCACTCAAACGGTTGGCCGCTGACAACCTGGCCAATTTGATTCCCCATCCTCTTTATGCATGGTTTTACTATTCCCATCCTCCTTTGGTCGAACGAATTGAGAGACTCTCGCCCCGCTAAAAGATGATGAGGTGATGAGGAGATAGGGGGATAGGGAGACGGAGAGACAAAGAGCTAGGGATTGGTGAATTTCCAGGAACGTGATACACTTGGGTGTTGAAACCTCTGTTTGCGCGAACCTTTTCGACGAAGACACGCGCTCTGGAATACAGGCACCACGCGTCATTTTCTTATTCGCTTCATTCGATATCATTCGTTTTATTCGAAATCGTAAGATAGGAGAAAAACATGGATCTCAGAGTATTTGAGAAGATGGGTGCATCGGAACTGAGGAATTACATTCAATTCTTACTTTGGCACTACCGAGTCATAGACGCCTTCTGGTTTCTTTACGTAGGGGAGCATTTTGATCAGCCCACAGCGGAACGGATCAACGAGCAGGTCTGGGGGCGTGTCGCAGGAATGGCTGCCAAAGATCTGATAAACCGTTTTGATATCAAAGAGAAAGGCCTTCAGGGATTCGTCAAGGCCTTGAGATATTTCCCTTGGATGATTTTGGTCGGTTATGAGATTGAAGAGAAGGATAACGAGGTGATGATCACCGTGCCCAGCTGCCCCACCCAAGAAGCTCGTCTCAAAAGAGGATTGGAAGAATTTGTATGTAAAGAGATGCACCGGGGTGAATTTACAAGCTTTGCACAGGAGATCGATGAGCGAATTGAAGTGGAGTGTCTCTTTGCACCCCCTGATCCCCACCCCAAGGAACTGTTTTGTAAGTGGCGGTTCACGTTGAAAGGGTGACGGCCCTTCTCGACTAATACGAATGCATTTTGTATCAATACAATTTTGTAGGGCGTGATCCCCCGATCACGCCTGCAAACGGGGCGTTCGGGGAACGCCCCCTACATTTTACATTTATTTATTTCGTTTGTATTAATATTTCTCCTAAAGGAGGCTGGACGTGAATCAGATCATTGAGGAACTAAGAAATCTGTTTTCCCAGAATAATGTTCCTGTATTTGGCATCGCCAGAACAACGGCCCTTGAAGGCGAGCCTCCTGGTTATAAACCTTCTGATATGATCGATTCAGCAGAAAGTATTCTCTGCCTGGGAATACCTGTTCCAAAAGGAATATTTCAATGTAAAGGAAGATCTGAATGGATGTACTGGAGGGCTGCAAATGTCTACTATCGAAAGATAGATGTGGTTTTAATGCAGGCTTGCGCTATCATAGAGGAAAAGGATGAAATCGCTGTGCCTGTCTATAGCTGCTTTCCTTACGACATTAAGGGAAAGGGCGATTTCTGGGGCTATATGGGCTTGGTTAAAATGGCTGAAGCAGCCAAGATAGGAAGGGTCGGAAAAAATGGATTGCTCTTCAATTCCAAATACGGACCGAGGTTATTGCTCGGAGGGATTGTTACCACAGCATCACTACCTGCCATTGCGTGGCCAGAGAGAGATGAGAAAGGATGTCCTGAGGATTGCTTTGCTTGCCGGGAACAATGTCCGGTTGAGGCGATTGATCAAATTGGAAAAGTGGACAGGGTGGCCTGCGTTAAGTATTCGATGAAAAGCCCCATTTTTTCAAATCTCATGGGATCAAAAGATATAAATCCTGAAGATATACAAATGATCAATCATCTCACTGCAGTGGATGACCACTCCATGTATCGGTGCATGAAATGCGTTTCAGCGTGTCCTTTTTAACCTCGTTGCTCATTCCTGAAAGGGAGTAGGAGGAATCCCCATGTTACCTCATCTATCCCCCGAAACAGAAAAAGATCTTCTTATCAAAGGATGGATGTCACACGATGCCAGATGGTTTATGGCCGTGGCAGAACATTTTGGCATTGATACTGCAAATCGATTGAATCAATTCGTATGCAGGGAATTGGGCCGAGTTGAGTTCAAGCGGTTCATGAAAGCCTTACCCTTATCGGTGCCCCAATGCATTGAGGACTACCTGGACCTTAAGAAAATGGCGCTCACCTTGTATGGTCCCGATCTCGTCGAATATGAGATAGAGGTTATTGATACTCAATCCTATAAAATGGATATGAAAAGATGCTTTGCCTATGAAAATATCGTGAGGGCAGGAATAGAAAAGGAGTATGAATGCGGTATCTTCGCGAGGCTTCAGGGATGGATCGATGCTTTGGGATTGGAGCATGAACTCACTCCGTCCTTGGGTAAATGCATGAAGGTCCTGGGGAAGGAGTGTTCTTATAAGGTAACACTTCGCTTCCCTTGACCACACCTTATGGATTTGACCCTGAGTTTACTGAATGAGAAGATAATCCCTACATGGCCATTCTGAATGATGGAGGTCTGATTTCCATGTTCAGCCCTTTTATGGCGTGTAAAAAAATTCTGAAGGAGGGAGAGTATGGAAGGAATGAATCGGTCAATCTTCTATTTCAATCAGCCCGGCACGGGGAATACGGATGATATTGTTGAGATCGTTTACAAACGGTTGAAGGGAGGCGATATTAGAAGTGTTGTTGTGGCAAGTTCCAGTGGAGTCACAGGTCTTAAGTTTGCCAAGAAGATGGCCAAAGAGACAAACTTAGTTATCGTGAGCTCCCATCCGGGTTATTCTGCACCCGGTGTGTGGGACTTTGATCTGAACATTTTGAAAGAGTTAGAGTCCATGGGCTGCAAAGTGGTGAAACAGAGCCATATCCTATCTGGCCTTGAACGGTCCATCAGCAATAAGTTTTCTGGAGCTTCTCACACGGAGGTGCTTGCGGAGGCTTTAAGATGTCTCTTGGGTGTTGGAATGAAGGTGGCGATCGAATGTGCCATTATGGCCGCTGATAGCGGTGCCATACCCATTGATAAGACCATAGCAGTCGGGGGAACCGCAACGGAAAAGGGAAGGGGGGCAGATTGTGCTATCGTTGTATGGCCCTCTCACTTCAACAATTTTTTCGACTTTCGGGTTCTCGAAATTCTGGCTAAACCCTTCAGTAGGGACACGAAAAGAGAAGGTTGAGGCTAAGAGTTAAGGTTGAGAAAGAACCTAAACCTGAACCTCAGCCTTAGCCTTAGCTACTTAAATAGGAGGTGATCAAATGACAGAACATCCTTTGAAGATTCTTGAGAAAATCGACCCGGATCTTCTTAAACTTGTTAGGGATACTAATGCGTTTGCTCTTGCCGACGGCGCCTTGCCCAGGAAGATAAAATTCCTCATCGCCATGGCGTTAGATGCATCGCTTGGAACAGTTGAAGGGGTGAAATCATTGGCCGAGCAAGCCATGAAAGCGGGTGCAACAAAAGAAGAGATAGTGGAGACAATCAGAGTCACTCAGTACATCAGTGGCGTAGGGAGTGTTTATACAGCCGCTCGCGCCTTAAAGGAATTATTTTAGTTCAAGATTTGTAGCGCCCTCATTTACCCCGTTAGAAAGCCCCAGCATTGATGCCATCACCAACGGCGTTCATGCAGCCACCTGGGTGGCTGGGCCTTTTCAGGAGCTTTATGATCGCTATATTCCTGAATGGAGGCAAGACAATTTCAGCCTCCGATACGCCTTGAGCATTCCGAAAGAAGAGATATGGAAGGCACATAAGCATGCGAAAAAGCGTTTGATCCACTAGGTGAACCGTGAGACCTGTGTTCAAATGGATGTCGATGTCTTGACGATTGGCTTCGCAAGACGTGCCACCACTTAAAAAGAGGTGACCTCCTCTTTTCGGACATTGAGCGTCTCAGGAGTATTTCTGCAAGGGCAGGGTCTTTCCAGGTCATCTATGCCGGGAAAGCCCATCCCCGGGACCAAGGCGGCAAGGATTTGGTCAGACGGATCTTCCAGGCAAAAAAGCAACTGGAACCCTATATCAAGATTGTCTATCTCGAGAATTATGACATGGACCTTGGGAAGATGATCACCTCAGGGGTTGACCTTTGGTTGAATACACCTCAACCCCCCATGGAGGCGTCCGGAACGAGTGGAATGAAAGCGGCTCTCAATGGTGTCCCAAGCCTCAGCGTCCTCGATGGATGGTGGATCGAGGGATATATCAAGGGGGTGACAGGATGGTCCATCGGTGAAGACAGACCGGGGTCCCAAGAAAGGAAGAGTCACCTGAGTGAAGCCACATCTCTCTACGACACATTGGACCATGTTATTCTTCCCCTTTTCTATGGAGACAGGGATCGTTTCATTGATTTTATGCGCTACTCGATTGCGCTCAACGGTTCGTTCTTCAACACCCATCGAATGATCCAGGAGTATGTATTGAAGGCCTATTTCGCCTAGAAATTGAGTTGACGATGCGAGCTGGTCTTACACCTTACCTATCGATATGGGAAGACGCTCTTCTATGTTTGTGTTCCGATTATTCGTAGCCTTACCCTTGCTACAGTTTATTTGAGGTACCATTATGTGATGGATCTCCTCGTCGGGCCCTCGATTGAATCCTAAGGAAAGCTTCGGCGGGGAATTGAATAGATTGCGAAGAAACGGGAGAGGGGTTTGAGTTGACGGGATTCCACCAATTCAGGGCGTTACCTAAGGGGATGAAATGGCGTGTCGTAGTGAAATATGGGCTACTCCAGATAATCGGTGTGACTCTCCTACTTTTAGTCTTGACCGTTCTTCGACAGTGGGTGAATCTTTCGCCCCTATTTGTCTGGGGTTCTGTTGGTCTATGGATAATCAAAGACATCATTCTGTTCGCATTCGTATGGCGCGCCTATGAATGGAAAGGATCGAAGGATGTTCACGCTTTGATAGGCACTCAGGGGGTAGTTATTGAGCGGTTGGCTCCATCGGGTTACATTCGCGTTCGCGGAGAGTTATGGCATGCCGAGACAATGAACCTGGCAGTTGATATACAAGAAAATGTGAGAGTTGTAGGAATTCGCGGACTCACGCTACTCGTGCAGCCCTGCAATGAAAAACACATCCAATGATTCGTAACTCCATAACGGGGCAACTCTGTATCAATAATAGATGGCAGATACTATGCTGAAGAGCCTTAAACAAGTGAAACGATTGATAGTGGCTGTTATCGGCTTCACAATCCTAGGCATTGGGATAGCTATGATTGTGCTCCCCGGTCCGGCTATTCTTGTAATACCTTTGGGACTCTCTATACTTGCTACAGAATTTGTTTGGGCAAAGAGGTTTCTGGAAAAAATGAAAGACAGACTTAAGAAGACATATAAATCGTCCACCAAGCCTATGGAACGTATTAAAAGGATATCGGTGGGCAGGATATAAGACCAATTCCTCGGCACACCGAATAATGAATTTATTAAACCATTTCTCTATGGGATGGTCCAACAATAAAACGAATAATATCTGCAGCAAAGGCGGACAAACCCAGACATGGAGGCAGGCGTACAGTCACGTCGAATAAATGACCGTGGAGCCACTCCGAGAATGGTTAATGGATTGTAAGAGCTGATGTGCAGCTTAGCACGAGGTCGATGTATGACTGCATTCACATCTAAAACCATTCAACAGATCAGAGGGCTCATAATCTTAGGGGGCCTCACATTTCTGGCTATTCCCTTTGCGCTGATTTTATCAGGCACTGCTTTCATTGTGATACTTATTGGCCTTGGATTTGTTGTCGCTGAGGTTGCCTGGAAAAAGATATTGAGATATTGTGGATAAGAGTTAAATTATCCAAACTAAAAAGAGGAGGTCAGTTATGGTAGGGAAGCCAAGTGAAAGGGAAGAAGAATATTTTGCAAGAATGGAGTTTGAAAGAAAGAAGAAGTCAGAAGAAGAAAAACAGAAGAAAATGGCAGAAGGGGAAAAGAAAAAGCTAAAGGAACTCCACTACATGAAATGTCCCAAATGTGGAATGGAGTTGATAGAAATTGACTACGAGGGAATAAAAGTGGATAAGTGTTCAAGATGTGAAGGAATATGGCTTGATGCCGGAGAACTTGAAGCCATTTCAAAAATTGAAAAGAAAGTTCTCGATAAATTGTTCAATGTGTTCAAAAAATAGTTAGATATATAATAATTAGAAACCCAGCAGAGCGAAATTTGTGGTCGCAACCTTTAAGGTTGCGTTATTTTTTGGGCTGTTATATTGGCTCACCCGTTTTAGAAATGTAGGCTAACCATGCAACTCGAAAGCTTCACGACAACCTCTAAGGAGAAACGACCTTGGTAAAAGGTTTCGACATCAACAACATGATCGGTCTTTCTGAACACGAAGCAGCCAAGAGGTTGAAGGAAGAAGGATACAACGAATTGCCTTCGACCAAGAAGCGCAGTCTGTCTGCCATTGCCTTCGGAGTCGTGCGCGAACCAATGTTCCTACTCCTCGTGGCATGTGGAACCCTTTACCTCTTCATGGGTGATATGGAAGAGGCACTGATGCTCATGGGTTTTGTCTTTGTGGTGATAGGGATCACGCTTTACCAGGAACGAAAAACAGAACGGGCACTGGAAGCTCTCCGTGACCTCTCCAGCCCTCGTGCTTTGGTTATTCGTGATCGAGAGCAAAGACGTATTGCTGGCCGCGAGGTCGTCCGCGGTGACATATTGGTTTTGAAGGAGGGCGACAGAGTTCCGGCGGATGCGCTCCTCCTTTCATGTGTAAACTTTTCGGTTGATGAATCTCTCCTGACCGGTGAATCAGTGCCGGTGCGCAAAATTGCAGGGGAAAGCATCATGGACATGGGGCGTCCCGGTGGCGATGATCTGCCGTTTGTTTACTCCGGCACGCTGGCAGTGCAGGGCCAGGGGATCGCTGAAGTAAAGGCCACGGGAATCAAGACGGAAATCGGTAAGATCGGCAAAGCTTTGCGTACGATTGAACAGGAAGAAACCTTGTTGCAGAGGGAAACCGGGCGTCTGGTCCGAAACCTGGCCATCGTCGGATTATCTCTCTGTGCATTGGTGGTGGGCATCTACGGATTTATACGGAACGATTGGCTAAATGGGTTCTTGGCAGGGATTACCTTGGCCATGGCGACATTGCCTGAAGAACTCCCTGTTGTCCTCACTATCTTCCTGGCGCTGGGTGCTTGGCGCATCGCACAAAAACAGGTTTTGGCTCGCCGTGTGCCAGCGATTGAGACCTTAGGTTCTGCCACTGTATTGTGTGTGGATAAGACTGGTACCCTAACACAAAACCGGATGTCGGTCAGCAAGCTTTTCGCAAAAGGGAGGTTTTGGGATATTCTCCATTCCAAGGAAGCCATGCCCGAAGTTTTCCACGAACTTGTTGAGTTCAGTATCCTGGCCAGCCAGATTGACCCCTTTGACCCGATGGAAAAGGCGATAAAGGATCTTGGAGAGCAACATCTGGCACGGACTGAGCACCTTCACCAGAATTGGAGTCTGGTCCAAGAATACCCTTTATCAAAAGAGTTACTCTCGCTTTCGCGTGTTTGGAAATCGCTAGGCAACACAGACTATGTGATTGCCGCAAAAGGTGCCCCTGAAGCGATTGCCGGGCTGTGTCACTTTGACGCCAACCAAACCGAGGACTTGACCAGAAACATCAGCGCAATGGCAGAGGAGGGATTACGTGTCTTGGGTGTTGCCAAGGCAGGCTTCGAAGAAAGAGCCTTGCCCGGTGAACAGCACGATTTCAAGTTCGAATTCCTTGGATTGATAGGCCTCGCTGACCCGGTTCGACCGATGGTTCCAGAAGCGGTTCGGAAGTGTTATACCGCAGGCATACGGGTCGTCATGATTACAGGTGATTACCCCGGAACAGCCCAGAACATTGCTCGGCAAATCGGCCTCATTCCGAATGACATGTTTATCACGGGACCCGATCTGGACAGCATGAACGATGCGGAGCTTCGGCGACGGATCAAGACGGTCAACATTTTTGCAAGGGTAGTGCCGGAGCAAAAACTGCGTTTGGTCAACGCCTTTAAAGACAACGGCGAAATAGTCGCCATGACGGGTGATGGCGTTAATGATGCACCTGCTCTGAAATCGGCACACATCGGTATTGCCATGGGGGGACGCGGCACTGACGTTGCCCGAGAATCTTCCGATCTGGTTTTACTTGACGACGATTTCTCGTCTATTGTGCAGGCTGTTCAAATGGGACGTAGGACCTTTGACAATATCAAGAAAGCGATTGCCTATGTGTTTGCCATTCACGTGCCCATTGCAGGTATGTCGTTAATTCCGGTCCTCCTCAATTGGCCATTGGTCTTGTTGCCTATTCATATCGTGTTCCTTGAACTGATCATTGACCCTGCCTGTTCCACCGTATTTGAGGCAGAGCCGGAGGAAGCCGAAGTGATGACCCGTCCGCCGCGGAATCCCGTGGAGCCACTGTTTGGCAGGAGAACTCTAGCCTTAAGCCTGCTCCAGGGAATAAGTGTGCTGGTCATCATTCTGGCTGTCTTTGGAATAGCCCTTTACCGGGGACTAGGAGAACAGGAAGCCCGTACCTTGACGTTTACCACGCTGATTATAGCCAATCTGGGTTTGATCCTGACTAACCGATCATGGTCTCGCACCATCCTAAGTACCTTAGGTTCCCCGAACACGGCATTGCGCTGGGTATTAGGAGGGGCCGCTGGTTTTCTGGGACTGGTACTCTATGTTCCCTTCTTACGGAGTTTATTCCTTTTTTCGACATTACACCTTATTGACATAGTTATCTGCCTGGCTGCCGGGGTGTTTAGTATCATCTGGTTTGAGGGGGTCAAGATGTTTAATGGCAGACAAAGGTACCTTGTTTTTCCGAATCATTATCAGTGAGGAGGAGGTTCAACCTCTTAAGGAGATGAAAACTGAAGATGGTCCGTTCTTCCCTGAAGGAGAGGCTTAACTCATTATAATGAATGGCAGGAACCGATGGTGGAAGAGAAAAAGGAACCATGGCAAAGGATAAACTGTCATTAAAATAGGAGATGGATATGCCCAGCAACGTTCACAAAAAATACCGATTAGTTTTAAGAGGGACTTTGGTCGTAGGGATTGTCATTGTCCTCAAACTCATTGCCCATTGGTTTGGATGGGAGATTATCTCTTTGAATCCTCTTTTGTCAGGCATCGTTGCAGCCAATGTGTTTCTAATGGGCTTTCTTCTGTCTGGGAT
>Ga0315294_10010687_pt1 | contig 10075 bp, 7 predicted proteins | sample YL17G13_40_MG_FD_203626 | JGI IMG/M metagenome (GOLD analysis project Ga0315294, IMG submission 203626) | Sediment microbial communities from Yellowstone Lake, YNP, Wyoming, USA - YL17G13_40 | ecosystem: Environmental > Aquatic > Freshwater > Lake > Sediment | place: USA: Wyoming | collected...
AACAAACAAATATATTCCGACAGCTTCCTGAAAGTGTATTCGGGAACAAACTAAATTTTTTGGCAGGAGCAATCGCAGGTTTGGATCACGAGTTATCACCTTCGAGGAATGGTAACGTTTTCAATGACCTATTTCCTAAGACGGATTCCCAATCATCCCGCCAAGCACCAACCATCCTACTCCAAACACCCCAACACGATTCACGAATTGCGGGACTCAGTTTTGGTAGAGAATTCACACCTCTCTCTTTGACTTGCGGGCGGTCTTGCCGTGTTGGGCTACCATCTACTGTAATAGCGTTGCTTTATACGAGCAAATAATGTAATTTTAGTTAACCGGGTGGTGGTTACGTGCCACAACTGATTTCGAAATTTTGGATAACCCTGTAACAAATGCCGAATATTGTACTCGTGGTTCATTGAAGTCTTTTATTGAATTGGTTTGAAAATACTTATCTCAATCGGAAAGGCACAGATGTGGGCATATTTGATACTGGGAACAAGGACTCTGGGCACAAACATAAAGAAAACACAGTTAAGAAGCTCGAGCGGATGAGGAAAACCCTTTCTCATCAGGAGCCAGACCGGGTACCGATTAGCGACTTTTTCTGGGGCAGCTTCATTGAACGATGGCGAAAAGATATTGGATTAGCCGAAGATGCCAACCCGTATTTCTACTACGATCTGGACTGGATTGTTACTGTTCCGAACATGGACCCGTTTATCCGCTCATTCGAGACTCTGAAAGAAAGCAGCGAAGAAGTGGTCGTCAAGACCGGATTCGGTGCGACTATGCGCAAGAAGTTCGATGCTCCGATGCCGGAATTTATAGACTTTGAGATCGACACAATTGACAAGCTCGAAGCACTCCAGTTCGATGACCCATACGACAGACGACGTTACATTGAGGCCGGCGACAATCAGATAGCAGGTGTGGGAGACGGTTTTGAGCGGAACTCGCCGGCGTGGACAGAAACGGTCATATCTCTGCATCCGGATTTTCCGGTCTTCGGCAGTATAATCGAATGCAATGAGTGCCTGACGCGGCTGATCGGCCCGGAAAACAACATGATGTGGATTGGCCTGTATCCGGAGCGTATGGGTAAGGTCATCAATCGTATCGGTCAGTTCTACCTGGATTGTACAAAGGCCCAGATCGATGCCGCAGATGGTTTGCTGGACGGCTTTGTGATATGGGGCGATGTGGCTTATAAAAAAGACATGTTCTTTTCGCCCGATTACTGGCGCATGTACTTCAAGCCCTGGGTAAAGGCAATGACCGAATATGCTCATTCAAAAGGTTTGATGGTGATATACCATGGCTGCGGGAATATTAACCGGATACTCGACGACTACATTGAAATCGGCATCGACGCCATCAATCCACTGGAAGCCAAGGCGGATCTTGACGCCGTGGACCTGCGTCGTAAATACGGCCATAAGCTCGGCATCTGTGGAAACAGTAATATCCAGATATGGGAGACCGGCGACGTGAAGAAAATTCGCAAAGAAGTGCTCAGAAAGCTCAATGCGGCCAAAGGAGGCGGCTATATTTTCCAGTCAGACCACTCTGTTGCAAGCAACGTGTCCGGACATACTTATGACTATATAATAAAGCTGGTACGCAAGTATGGGCAATACCCCTTAGAGCTTGGAGAATATGGCTTGTAAGGATCCAGTATCTGCGATTAACAAGGATTGCTCAATACGTTAAACTGACAGGATTCATGATATCCGACTCTGATAACATTGGCATTGCTCTGAAGATGAAAGGTGTGTCAAAGAGGTATCCCGGCACACTGGCGGTGGACAGCGTTGATTTTGAGGCGCGGGTTGGGGAAGTTCATGCTCTCATGGGCGAAAATGGTGCCGGTAAGTCCACGCTGATGAAGATACTGGCCGGCTCTTTCAACGACTATACCGGCAGCATTTTCATCGGGCAGAAAAAAGCTGACCTGCACTCTCCGGCCAGTGCCAGGACTCACGGCATCGGCATGATCTATCAGGAACTCAGCCTGGCACGTCCCATCAGCATCGCCGAAAATCTGCTGATCGGCCGGCTGCCTCGAAAATACGGTTTCTGGCTCGACAGAAAGGCGATGGTGCGGCAGGCTTCGAGTCTATGCGACAGGGTAGGCTTGTGTTTGGATCCGCTCCGGACAATCGAAGAGATCAGCCATCATCAGTCCCAGCTCGTGGAGATAGCAAAGGTTCTCGGAAGTAATCCTTGCATATTGGTAATGGACGAACCGACGTCGGCCTTATCACGTGAGGAAGTGGGACGGCTTTTCAAAATCATTCGGCAACTTAAGAACCGAGGAATTACGATCATTTATATTTCGCACCATCTGGCAGAAGTTTTTGAGATCGCCGACCGTGTTACGATCATGCGTGACGGTAAAATTATTGACACGAAAACCATAAATGAAGTCACTCCCCCTATGGTCGTACAGATGATGGTCGGGCAGGCCATAGATGAGTTCTACGTTCAGCGCAGGCCGAATATCAGTGATATTGTCCTGGATGTACACAACCTTACACGAAAGGGTTTTTTTCATAATGTGTCATTCCATGCCCGCAGGGGTGAGATACTGGGTGTGGCAGGCCTGACCGGCGCCGGCAGGACTGAGATGGTACGTTCGATGTGCGGCCTGGACCCCATTGACAGTGGAACGATCGAGGTGGCCGGCAAGCAGCTTCGGCAACATTCGTACTCTGTGGCAATGAAACACGGCATGCTGTATCTTTCGGAGGACCGCAAAACGGACGGCTTGTTCCTGCGGCTATCGGTGAAACAGAATATGGTTTCGGCAATAATTGATCGCCACACGCGATGCGGCATATATTCCTCGCGCCATGAGAATGCGAAAACCACAGAGTTGATCAGGAGACTTGACATCATTACCTCCTCAGCGTCGGCAGACGTCAGCAACCTGTCCGGGGGTAATCAGCAGAAAGTTCTTCTCGGCAAGTGGATCGCCGCCGACCCGACCATTCTGGTTCTCGACGAACCCTCTCGAGGGGTGGATATCAAGGCCAAGATGAAGATTCATAAGGCCATAATTGAATTGGCGGATAACGGCCGAGCGATCGTACTTATAAGTTCCGATCTGCCTGAATTAGTCGGGCTTTCCGATCGCGTGGTTGTGATGCGGGACGGGCATTTGATTTCTGAGATGCAGAAAGACCGACTTTCTGAGGAATCCGTGCTGTTGGCAATGAATGGAGAACTTGGATGAGACCTGCTGACAAGGCAACAAGCTTATCCCGACTCGCTGCAATATACGACAGTATCGGCATCTACCTTGTCGGCCTGCTGCTGCTCATAGCCGGCATATTCGTTTCCGACGAGTTTCTTACACCTAAGAACCTGATGAGCATCCTCAACGCCGTCTCGCTGCTTGGTATCGCAGCAGCCGGCATGGCTTTTGTGACTTATTCCGGCAATATGGCCGATTTGTCTATTCCGTCGATAATGGCCTTTTCCGGGATCATCAGCGTGGCGGCACTGCCCCTTGGATTGGCGCCAGCTCTGGTTCTTGGTGTATCGGCGGGAATGCTGATCGGCGCCATGAACGGTTTTGTCGTAGGGCGATTCAATGCGAATCCAATCCTCTGGACATTAGCCGTAGCTTTCTTCATGGAAGGCTTTATGCGTTTTGTCTGGAGCAACAACCAGGTTTATCCCGACATAGAGCCCGGTACTGCGGGCGCGGCTTTTATAAATATTTTTCGCTTGAGCATCGGTCCGGTACCGTTAATTGTTGCGGTCATGGTTCTGATGTTCGTTATATGTCACCTGGTGCTGACCCGGACACGTTTCGGGATCGAATCTAAACTCGCAGGCTCCTCGAAAGCCGCCGCAAGAACGACGGGCATCAATGTTCCTCGCGTGGTGCTGATGGACTTTCTCGCAGCGGCTTTTTTTGCTTCGATCGCAGGCATATTTATAACCTCGATGAACAAACTCGGCGTGTTTTATCTGGGCAAAGGGTATGACTTCAAATCGGTTACGGCTGTTGTGATAGGCGGGATGATGCTCAGTGGCGGGCGAGGAAATATGCCGGGAGTATTTGGAGGCGTGCTTGTGATCGGATTTTTGGCCAACATTATGACATTCATCGGCATAAATACTTTTCAGCAGAATATCGCGACCGGGGCAATCTTCATCATCGTTGTCGGTCTGCACCAGTACCAGCTTCGAAAGCGGGGTAAGGATTATGCGTAGACAGGCCGGCCGGAAAGAAGAAAGTATGGCCAACAAGCGGTTCGGCAGTCACAGCTTGGCCAGGTTCCTTGACAACAACCGGGCGTTGTTGATGCTGGTGCTGCTCTTTTCAGGACTGTCTGTGTTTGCTCCCAATTTTTTCTCGATACATAACGTGACGACCATTCTAAAAGGCGCCAGCCTTAATGCTATTGCCGCCATCGGTTTTACCGTTATCTTTATCCTGGGACAGCTTGACTTGTCCATCGGGGCAGTAGTTATGCTTTGCGGAATGCTTTCAATCGGTCTGCAGCCGGAGTTTGGCTGGGCCGGGTCGATCATGCTTGCTGTTCTTGCCGGAGGATCAGTGGGATTAGTCAATGGGCTGCTGGTTGTGAAGGCCAGGATCAACTCATTTATAGTCACTCTCGGGACAATGACGGTGGTAACGGGCCTGATGCATCTTTACTGCAAGGGCGGATCAAAAGCGATAGACGATTTTCGTTTTGCGGACTGGCTTGAAACTCCGTTGATCCCTTTTTTCCCTCCGATTGTTCTTATAACGCTGGTTATGGTTCTTGCGTTCACACTTTTTCTGAACCGGACTGCCCTGGGGCGTGCGTTTTTCATCATCGGAGGAAACGCGGAAACTGCCTGGCTGGCCGGTCTGAAGCGGGACAGCTACCTGATCGCGGGTTTTATCATCTGCGGACTGACAGCCGCGATTGGGGGCGTACTTTTCGCAGCCGGCCTTAGTTCGATGACCTCGGCAGCCGTTCTGGGAAACCGTACGCTTATGACTGTTCTGTCGGCAGTGATCATAGGCGGTGCTCTTATGAGCGGAGGCAAGGGAAGCGTGCTGAAAAGCTACTTTGCCGTTCTTATGCTGACGACGCTTTTTAACGGCATCGGCTGCTTCGGGCTGGGCTTTGAGGTGCAGATATTTGTCAATGGAGTCATTCTCGCGCTGGTTGTTCTTTACGAAGCATTTGTAATATACAGGAATGACCTGGTGAAAGGACAAAGGCCGGACTTGATTAAAGAAGCCAAAACTATGATGCATCAGTGGCCTGTGACAGATAAAGCAACAAAAGCAGATGGTACAATGATCTACAAAGACCGCTTTATCATGGCCAGTATCACGATTGTGGCAATCGTGGTTATCGTAACGATCTTCGCAATGCACTTTGTGCACAATCGTGCACCCGTTCATGTGGTTTCGGGACAGCAGGCGCTTATCGACGACAATACTAAGCCCGGATTTGATGTGTATGCTTTACGGGGTACGGACAGACAACCCTATATTTTGCCGCAAACCGAATCGGCAACTATCCCCAAACGTCCCGCAGACCCGAAAGCACTTGCGGAAACCGACAAAGGACACTGGTGGGATATCGAGTATGCCGGTTGGAATGTCGAGAAGGTCGATATGCCAGTATCCCCCAAAGACGGCCCACGCGGAAAACACATCGTTCTTCTCAAGGCCGGCGATCACCCGTACTGGACCGCGTATGTCAACGGATTCAAGGTTATGGCCAAAGCCTACCAGATGAAAGTAAAGATCTATAACAGCAACTGGAACATGGACTTGCAGGCCCAGCAGACGGATCAAGCTATCAATGAGCTGCCCGACATGATCATTTTCGCACCTGTTGATGCAACCGCCTGCACGCCGTTGCTGCGCCGTATTAACAAAGCAGGTATCCCCTGCATCACATCCAACACCATTCCATGCGACAAGGCGATGAAATACTGCCTGGCATGGACGGGGCCTGATGACTGGGGGCAGTTTCGCATGCTTGCACGGGAATTTGCGGAAGTATTGGATAAAAAGGGCGGATACGCGATAGTACGGCACATGCCCGGCAGTTCGCCGTTTTTTGCGCGTACCTATGCTCCTATTACCGAACTGGCCGAATATGCACCTGGTATGAAACTGCTCGTAATGGACACGGCCAACCTGGAAGCTGAGGGCACAATGCAACTGGTTTCGGCGTGGCTAATTAAGTACGGCGATGAATTGAAGGGCCTGGTGCTCGCCGGCGACGGCTTCTCGATGACCGGAGCACTGGAAGCGGTAAAAAAGTCGGGAAGAAAAGATATTGTAATTGTAGCGGCAGGCAACAGCAAAACGGGAATGGACTCGATCAAGGCAGGCGATGCTCTGGCCATCACATATCAGTCGGCTGAAGGTGACGGCGCCATTGCCGTACACGCCGCTGCGGAGTGGTTTGAAGGTAAAACACTGGAACCGGTGCGGTATCTGCCCAAACATATTATCACGCAGGCCGATGTCGATGATTTTATGCCGGCGCAATGGTAGCGGTAAAGTGTTAGAGTAATTTTAGCATAAGAGAGATAAAAAATGTTGCATGATCCCTGTCATCGTACGCCGCCGCCTGTGGCCCGTGAGATCAAGCTGTCGCAGAAAGACATAGATATCCTGCGTCGTTTAGCCGGTAAGGTTGCCATGATTGCTTCACAGGATGTACATAAAGAAAAAGCTCAGCTATGGACAAAGCTGAATGACCTAAAGTCAGAAAGACCGATGGTCTGGATCAACGAGATTTGTTGGAACGAGATGAATGTCAATGATGAGCTGACTCTCAAGACCGAACATCCCTGGGCAAGGGACCAGGAAGATTTGTGGAGAAAAACCATTTACCAGTGGAAACATCTGCCTGCTGATATGGTCGTCAGTGATTTTATTCCCTGTTCTCTGGCTATTCATAGTACGGATTTCGGAATAATTGAAGACGTGGATATTGTCAAGACCGATGAAACCAGTGAAATTGTCTCAAGGCATTTCAATATCCAGATCAAAGAGCCTGAAGATCTCGAAAAGATTAAGATGCCGATCATTACCCACAATAAAAAGGCGACTGAATACTGCTATCAGGCGATGTGTGAGGTGTTCGACGATATCATGCCGGTCAGAAAGGTCGGCCAGACGCATATATGGTTCACACCGTGGGATTACCTGATTCGCTGGTGGGGCATTGAGGAGGCAATGATGGACATGATCCTGCGGCCTGATATGGTCAACGCCGCCGTATCGAAAATGGTCGATGCCTGGATGGTCGAACTGGATCAGTTTCAACAAATGAATCTTCTTTCGCTGGATAATGCTAATGAACGCGTTGGCTCCGGAGGATATGGATACACCAGGCAGTTGCCTAGTGATAACTATGAGTCTGATCATGTATGGCCGTACAATATGTGGGGCTGTTCTAATGCACAGATATTCTCTGAGGTGTCTCCGGAAATGCATTGGGAATTTGCCCTTAAGCACGATATGCGATGGCTTCGACGCTTCGGCCTGACCTATTACGGCTGTTGCGAACCGCTTGATAAGAAGATTGACATCCTGCGCAGGATACCGAACCTTCGGAAGATATCTGTCAGTCCCTGGTGCGATATTGATCGGGCGATTGACGAAATCGGAGCGGATTATGTTATCAGCTACAAGCCAAATCCGGCAATACTTGCTGAAAGCCAGTGGCGGCCGGAAAAAGCCCGTGCCGACATTCGCCAGGTGCTTGAAAAAGCCCGGGGCAAATGCCATATTGAATTTATCATGAAAGATATTTCAACCGTACGCTACGAACCTCAACGGCTTTGGCAATGGGCCGGGATCGCGATGAAAGAAATTGAAAAATTAAGCTGAATTATTTTGAGAAATAATAATGTCTTTCACTTCACGGCAAAGCGTCTTAGCGGTTTATGAACATGGAGTTTATTCCTGAATGGAGGTATAGAACAATGAAACGATACGGATGGATAATCGGGGTAAGAGAAGACAAGATCGATGAGTACAAAAAACTGCACGCCGATGTCTGGCCCGAGGTTCTGGACATGATCAAGCAATGCAATATCAGCAATTATTCGATCTACTTGAGAAAGCTTCCAGACGGCAGGAGTTATCTGTTCAGCTATCTGGAATACACAGGCAGCGACTTTGCCGCCGACATGGCGAAAATGGTCGCCGACCCGATGACACAGAAGTGGTGGGACGTTTGCGAGCCCTGCCAGGAACCCTTGCCCGACAAGGCCCAAGACGAGTGGTGGGCCGATATGGAAGAAGTATTCCATTGTGATTGACCAGTGTCAGTTAAATCTGATATCGCAAAAGCAGGGTAGAAAATATATGTTGCCCTTCTCCCGATCATTTGCCTGCCGGTTCTATATCGCTTAGCTGGAAAACATACGCGTATTGACCCTTTATCTTGTTCGAATCGAGTTCGGGAGTAGTTATCACCAGATTATTGTCATCCGCCTTCCAGGTCGGCTTTTCTTTTGTTCCCAAAAGGATTACCTCTGTGTCACTACCCGGCGTAATATCTTTTAAAGTTAATTCTTTGCCGGGCCACCGGGGCGTAATCGCATACAGATTTTTGTTCTTAAATGTGAACAATACTTCTTTGAAGGCCTGTCCCTCAGGCGGGTCAATGGTTTGCTCCAGGATATTGAACCTGGACATGTATTCCTTTCTCTCGGTCTTCGGAATACTGCCCGCACTCCACTGGCAAGGCACTTTCCACATGCGTGTGCCGTAGATGGCCTGGCCATTGGTTCTGAGCCATGCTCCGATCTGCAGTAGCCGTTCCTGCATGATTACGGGAATCCTGCCGTCGGCACTCGGCCCGATATCCAGGCAAAGATTCCCGCCGCGGCTCACGACGTCGATCAGCATAAGGATCAGTTCCTGAGCCGAACGATAGTCTTCCAGATCTTCGGCACGGTTGTAGCCATAAGAGAAACCCATCCCGCGGTTCTCTTCCCAGGGGTGCGAGTCGTCATCCATACCGGAGCCGTATTCGGTCGTATAGAATCCGCCGTGTTTGTGCCGAATCCCTTTGCCCCAGCGGTCATTGATGACAAGGTCCTTTTCATTCGGCGCGTTATTGAACAGCCAGGCCAAAAGCTCGGGACTCCTCCACTTTTCCCATTCCATTTCCCATTCACCGTCCGACCAGATTATATCCGGGTGATATCTCGTAACAAGGTCTTTGAACTGGGGGAACATGTGCTCTTCGACAAAGCGTTTCTTGTCGCTCTGCCACAAGGGATGGTACCATTCATACAGAGAATAATAGAGTCCAACCTTGATGTTCTTCTTGCGCACTGCTGCGGCAATATCCCCAACGATGTCTCGCCTGGGGCCGACCTTGACAGGGTTGAAGTTCTCACCGTAGGTATCTTCTGCCTGGCGGCTGGGCCATAGCGTGTACCCGGAGTGATGCTTGGTGGTCAGCACAATGTACTTTGCCCCCGCTTTCTCAAACAGTTCGGCCCATTCATCCGGATTCCACAGCTCGGCCTTGAACATAGGGGCAAAGTCTTTGAACTCGAAATCCTTGCCATAAGTCCTGACATGGAAATCGTACACCTTACCTTCGAATGACTTCTCCTGGAGCCAGTATTGATACCATTCCGCGTACTTACCCTTCGGAGTCCACGCCGGAACCGAATACAAGCCCCAGCAAATGAAAACACCGAACTTGGCGTCCGTGAACCATTGTGGGGTCGGGCGGGAGTCGATAGACTCCCAGTTCGGATGGTACTGCTGCTGTCCGACGGCAGACTGCGATTGCAGCAAAAAACCGAGTAAACACAAGATCCACACTTTCCTTCTCATGTTCGTTCTCCTTACGGAAATCCTAACCAAGGCGACGGATGTAGATCTATTAGGTCGCATACCTGATGTCTCGTGGCATTATACAAGTCAGACAGGAGAATTGACAACAAGTTTTAGGCCCTTGCAAGCCCCCAAAAAAACCGGTTCTCCCGGGTAATGAGTAGGTGCATTCGATGTTAGGGACGACCGAGAAAAATCGTTCGGGGCCCCAGGGGCGAAAATTTCCCCCCT
>Ga0315294_10010689_pt1 | contig 10075 bp, 3 predicted proteins | sample YL17G13_40_MG_FD_203626 | JGI IMG/M metagenome (GOLD analysis project Ga0315294, IMG submission 203626) | Sediment microbial communities from Yellowstone Lake, YNP, Wyoming, USA - YL17G13_40 | ecosystem: Environmental > Aquatic > Freshwater > Lake > Sediment | place: USA: Wyoming | collected...
TTGCTGCTCCAGGACCTCCTGGACCTCCTATTCAACCACAACCACAACAGCAGTTAATTGCTGCTCCAGCGGATATTGCTACACTGCAAGATATTTCAAAATCTCTTGCAAAAATTACTCAACTTCTCACTCAACAAAATTCGCAGGTTACTGCAGAAGCAAATCAAGAAAGAAAAAATCAAGAAAACGCCAAAAGAAATAAAATAGAACTTGGATTAGAAAATAGTTTTGCATCAGTTAAAAATGTTGCCCAATCAGTTATTGCACCTGTAAAAAATATTCTTGATTCAATTATACAATTTTTTGTTACTTTATTTTTAGGAAAGGCAATATTAAATCTAATAGATTGGTTTTCTAAAAAAGAAAATCAAAGTAAAATAAGATCTATTGCTAGGTTCTTGAAAGATTGGTGGCCCACTCTTGTTGCTGGTTATATACTTTTTGGTACAGGATTTGGTAGAGTTGTAAGAAATCTTGCTGGTGTTGGTTTAAGAGCAGTTGGTGCTCTTGGTGGTATAACCTTAAAACTTATAGCTGCTATTGCTACTGCAGCTGGTTTTAAAAAAGCAGGAGCTGCAATGTCGGCTCTTGGTGGTGGAGGAGGATTTAAGGGTCTTGCGGCAAGATTGGGAGTTGGAGCTCTTGTTGCTGGTGGTGGAGCATTAGTAGCAAGTAAAATGATGGGTGGGGGAGATGCTCCACAAGTATCAATACCAGAACCAGCATCTTTACCAGTAGCAGAAGCATTTGGTGGTGGTCTTATTGATTTTAAGACGATGCTTGCTGCCTCTGGTGGTCAAGTTGATTCTAAGTTAGGCATCTTTGCACAACTTTTTGGATCTGGTGGGCTTGCTGGACTACTGAATAGTGCCCCAGGAGTTGTATCTGGACCAAAAGGTATTGATAAAGTTCCTGCGATGCTTACTGATGGTGAGTTTGTGATGTCTCGTGGAGCAGTACAAAAGTTTGGTGTGAGTAATCTTGAGGCAATGAATGCTTCTGGTGGTGGAACCAATAAACCAAAAATTGTTCAGAAAAGAATTCACGCATATGGTGGTGGTTTTGTTGGTGATGATGAACTTTATCGGCAAGCCGCAAATTATAATAGAGGATCAAATCTTAAAGAAATTTCTTATGATCCAAATAATAAAGAGCATAAAAATGCATATGAAAAATTTAAAAAAAGAGTAGTTGACAAAGGATTATATAAACCACCAACTGGAGCAAAAGCAAATACTTCCCCAAATATAAAAACTGATGTTAATGTAAATTACAAGTCTTCTCCCAAAAGTTCAATGGTAAGATCTCCGGGTGCGGGACTTTCTACAAATGCAAAACCTCCAATACAACAAATAAAAACAAATATGAATGTACCTGGTGGTCGTATTCGTGGAGGTCGTGGTGGATTATCCGGAACTATTTTAACCACATTAGCACAAATATTTGCTCCACAACTAGGAGATGCTACAGGAAGTTTGTATAATAAAATGGGAATAGGAATAGGTAATCTTTCCGATGCAGAATTAAAGAAAAAAATTGAAGACGAATTAAAATTAGAACAGTCGTTATCTAGTTCTACTAAATTTGCAGCAGAACCGAATGAAAGACTAAATTTATTCCAAAAGGAATCTGAAAGAAGAGGGTTGAATGGATTAGGAGGTCGTGGTGACGAGTCCGGTGGAATGTTCCAACCTGGTGGATTATTTGGTGGTCCCAGAATGAAAGCAAGAACAGATTATGCTGCATCAAAAGGAAAATATTATTCTTCTTCTGATCAAAAAACCTATGCGAATGAAAATGATGCGAAGGCAGCCAAAAAATCTAGAATGACTTCACTTGCATCACAACAAGGATTGGATAAATTGAGTTATGCAAAAAGAAGTGGACAGTATGGTCTGGGTGTAAGAGGAGAGGCAGAAAGAGCATCTAAAAAAGAAGACTTTGATAAAAGAGGTGGTATATTTGGTGGTATTGGTAGAGGACTTACTTCAATGTTTGGATCTCAAAAAGACATTGATAAGAACAAAGTAGCTGATAAAGCAGCAACAACAAAAGTAAAACAATCTGGTGCTGAATCTATTGGTAGATATTATTCTTCATCTGATGGTAAGTACTATAAAGATTATAATGCTGCATCTAAAGCAAGAAAAGCAAGACTTGCAACAACTCCGGTGAAAGGAAAACCAATAACTCCAACACCAAAACCAAAACCAAAGGTATATAATCCCGCAGGTGGTGGAATGGGTGGTGGAAGAGGGTCTGGTGGAGCATCTAAAGGGACAAAACTACCAACTATTCCTACAGGTAAAGATAATAGTAAAACTGCAAAGCAGTATAATATTAAATAATGTCAAAAATAATTTCTCCTTTAACTGGAACCTTACAATCTATTAAGAAGCAGTTTATTAGTAAGGAGAAACTACTTAAATCCACTCTTAATGTTCAGAAAAAAAGAACTACTTTAAATCGGTCAAATGCAGAAAGAGAAAGATTTATTGATTATGAAAAAGTATTAGAAAGACCTCTACGTTCTTTGGGAAGAGGTATTAAGAGTGTAGTGGGTAAGAGATTGGGATTTTTGGATAGTCTCAAAACTTTTATAGTTAATGTTTTGCTTGGGTTTATTGCTTTAAGATTATTAAAATATCTTCCACAACTCATACAATTTGCAACTACTGCCTTAAAAGTTGGAAATTTTATTCTTGATATTGGTGGAAAAATATTAGATGGTTTAATTACTTTTGTTGACTATGGATATAAAGCATATGATCACGCAAGAACAATTGTAGGAAAAATTGGTGGTGAAAAAGCAATCTCAGATTTAGATAATGCAACTAGTGAAAGCACCAAAGTAATGAATCAACTTTTCATTGCTGCAATGTTATTCAGTGATTTTAGTCCATTTGCAAGTATGGGAAGTGCTCCATCAATATTTAATAAGAGTGCTGATGCTATTAAAGGTAATATATCAAGTGAGGTTGCAAGTGCTGCATCAAATGCAGCAACTAATGCAGCAGGAAAAGCAGCACTAGGTCCTCTAGCATCTGCTGGAATTATCATCGGTGCTGGATTACTTTTCTCTGCTGCTGGTGAAGGTGTATTTCAGTTAACAAAATGGGCAAAAGGATTAATTGGTTTTGGACCAATATCCAAATTTTTTCAGGTTCCTCTTGGTATTCTAGAGGGAGTTGGAACTATTTTTGATATTCTTGGTGCTCCTTTTAGATATGGTATTGAGTTGATACGTGCTGGATTTATGAAAATGTTTAATATGAAAGATGGATTAGAAAAGCAGGCTAAAAATCTTGGTAAATTTGATGCAAGAGTAAGAGAAAATATAAGGAGATTTGCTGGAGTATTTGCACCCGTTTTTACTTTCTTCGGTCAAAATGATACTGCTAAAAAATTATCAACTCCAGGATCCTTTGGAAGTTTATATGGTGAGAAAGCTGTTAAAGATATGGGGTATAGTGGTGGAGGAAAAGTAATATCTGTTAGAAAATATGCTGCTGGTGGACCTGTTAATATTTCAAGAACAGAAGTAGAGGAAGTTGATATTCCAAGAGGTGAAGATATTAAAAAAAAATCTACAAAACCAGGTGCTTCTATTGGTGGTGAAGAACGTTTCACTAAAGTTTTTCCTGGTTCAGGAGGAGATGCTTCTAAAATGAATCGTTATGATTATATGACGAATTCTTATGATACTATTAGTGGTATTCCTGATTTGGGTTCAGTATTTGCTCTTACGGCTAAAACATTATTGGGAGATTTGGTCACAAAAGATGATTATGATAGAGCATCTAGTTCATTAAGTAGTTTTATGTTGTTGGGACTATATGAAACAAACCCCGGAGCATATCAAAAGTTTTCTTCTTTGATTGATATTAAACAATTTAATAGAGCAATATCAGGATTTCTAATGAAGTCTATGCGTATGCCCCTTGGTGGTATTATAAGTTTACTAAAAATTCAAGTTGGACTCATACCAAAACCAGGTGAAGATGAAAAAAAAGAAAAAAAAGATAGTAATAAAACTGAAATGTCTGGAACAGGAGATTATTCTCCAGAAGGACTTCAAGGAGAGATTTACAAATATCTCATTTCAAAGGGAATGGATGATATACATGCAATAGGTTTGATGGCAAATATATCAAGAGAAAGTGGATTTAGACCTGGAGTTCAAGAAGAAGGTGGTGGAGGTGGAGTTGGTCTATTTCAATATACTAATGAACCAAGAAAAGGTAACTTTTTAAAGGCAGTTCCAGATTATAAAACAAACTGGAAAGGACAAATTGATTATGCACTTAAAGAACCAGGAGAACCAGCACCACAATGGCTTGCTATGAAGTTTTCTTCATCACAAGAAGCAGCAGATTGGTTTATGAGGAAATGGGAAAGACCTGCTGAATACATTCAAAATGATAAGGGACCAAAAAAACATAAAGAATATATTGCAAGTCTTGAAAAATATAAAAATAAAACTGGAAAAGGTTATGATTTACCATCTAAAGCAACTGATGTTGGAAATATTAGTGGTGATCCAGGACCTGGTGGTGGAAAGTTGAGAATTGGTCGCACTGGAAGTATGAGTGTGGCTGCTGGTTGGGGACATGCACACTTTGATACTGTAGCAGGAACTCCTGAAAATGTTATTATAAGAGATACAGTTCCTCTTTTGAAAAAAATGGCAGCTGCTGGATTAAAACCAGAACTTGAAAATGCCACTCCCATTCTTCCGGGTAAAGACAATGATTACTATATTAATCTTATAAAAAGTGGAATTCAACAGCACGGACATAAAGCAGGACCAAGATTTGATGTTAATACACCAGGATTTCCGCTTGTTCCTTTTCCACTTACTGATGTTAGAAATACCCCAAATAAAGGAGAGGGAATTAATGCTCTTGTTCCAGGATCTGGAAAAACTGCACTATTTCACCTAGGAACTAACTCATCTACAGGAAGAATGACTGGTGGTCCTACTTTATTTGGTGGTATAAGACAACTGCACGAAGGAGAATATGTAATTGATAAGGATTCAGTTGATTTGTTTGGTGGAACTTTTTTCTTCAGTATGATTAATGGAGTTGAAAATAAAAAACAAAGATCTGAAAAATCTTCTCAACTGATGCAACATTTGAGTAAATATACTGGAAGAAAAATAGATCAAAGACCTGAAATGATTGTTGAGAACTCTGATCCTATAATAATTCAGGGACCACCAACTTATATTGAATCCAAGTCTTATGGTGGATCATCTGGTGGTAGTTCTGGATCTAACTGGGAACTAGATATGTTGGAGTTGAGAGCATAGAAAAATGGCATATATTAAACTAAAAGATCCTACTGCTTTCATAATTAAAAAACAAGTTATTCAGGTAGAAAAACTTGTAGGTAAAAAAAATAAATTTAAGGAAGTTGCATTTAAGAAAAAAATAAAACTAACAGAAAGTCTTCGTAGAGAAGAAACTGAAGAATCTCTTGAAAAATATAAAGATAGAGGAAGTAAGATAAAAGGATTCTCTACTCCACGTCTTGGATTTCTTGATAGTGTAAAGAACTTTTTATTCACCGTCTTATTTGGATCACTAGCTCTTAAACTATTACCGTATCTACCACAACTAAAAGGATTATTAATCACCACTCTTAAAGTTGGCAACTTTGCAGTTGAATTTGCAGGGACAATTTTAAATGCAATGGTAACTTTTATAGACAAGGTATATGGAATTATCGATTTTGGAAAGCAACAAGCAAAAATTCTTGGTGGTGGTTCTGGTGTTAAAAATTATGAAAAAATGTTGGGAATGTCCAACAAGGTTATAAACACTATGTTGATTGCTGGGATGTTATTCTCAGACTTAATTTCGTTAAAGGCACAAGCAGATTCTAGTCAGGATGCTATTGGAGAAATTGGAGAAACAGTTGCAGGAGAAATAAAAAAAAGACAAGGATTTAGAGCATCTATCCAAGCTGCTGGTCGTGCTATTGGTGGTGTTGCAAAATCTGCAGGTGTTGTTTTACTTGTTGGACTTGCATCTTCACTTTTAGGAGAACTATCATTTCAGCAAAGAAAATTTACTAAAAAACTTGAAAATGATGTTGCATATCAATTAAAGGAAGCAGAGAGTGATCCAAACCCAATCACAAGAGCACTCAAACTCGTTGCATATAATGCTGCTCTTCCTGGGCTTAGATATTTTAATTTTGTTTCAACTGGAGTTGGAACATTACTGGATATTATTGGTGCTCCGTTTAGATATTTGGGAGAGTTGGTTAATCTTGGTATAATGTCTTTAACTGGTGATGCTGGTGGAATTAAAAAACAAAGAGAAAATCTTGGAAAACTTGATGCAAGAATAAGAGAACAAATTAGAGAGATAGTGAATACTTTAAGTTTAGGAACTCTTGCAAAAGAAAAGGGTTCTTTTGGAAGTTTATATGGATCTAGTGCGACAACGGCAATGGGGTATGCTTCTGGTGGTGCAGTTACCAGAGAAGGTCAAGAAGCAATTGGTGGTGCAATTACTAGAACTGGAGGTAAAAAAGCAATATCAAGAACATTTGAAATTCCAATGTCTCCATTAAACCCAGGAGCAAGTATTGATGGGCAGATGAATTATGTGGATCCCGATACAAAAGAACCAACAAAAAGTTCTAATATAGAAACATTTTTTCCAAATCCAGAAGATCCTCAATACATAAACTCATACGAATACTTAACTAGTTCATATAATGTAGTATCTTCCGGTGAATTTTTAAAACCATTTTTACAGATGCCTATTAAAATAATTATGGGTAATGGTTCATCGGAAGGTGATTATAACTCTCTTGCATCATCAGTCAGCAATTTATTTGTTACTATATTGAGAAGAACTTTAGTTCCAGGAACAAAAAAATCTTTAGCAGATGAACTTGGATTTGTTGATATTTTTAGTTGGGCTAGAGATTCTATAAGAAAAAGTATGATTGATCCGGTGAATAAGATATTACAATCTTTAAAAGAACAATTTATGCTTAAATCTGGTGCTGGTCCAGGACTAATTAAAGATGCGGCCGCTGGTTCTGGTGGTGCTAGTGATGAAGGAGGAGGTGGTGGATCTATAATTATGGGAACATCTTTTGATAATGGATTAGCAAAACTATTAAAAGTTTACGAAGGTTTAAAAACTTCTGCATATAAAGATGCTAAAGGAATTCCTACTATCGGAATGGGTGCAACATATTATCCCACTGGATTTAGGTTATCTGGAAAAGTTCAAATGGGGCAGACTATAACTGAAGATGAAGCCTTGATGATAAAAATGAAACATATTGTAGAGCATAGAAATAGGTTGTTGCGTGATATTTCTGCTACTGAATATGCAAAAGTTCCTGATAATGTAAAAGCAGCATTAGAATCTAAAACATTTAACTATGGTAGTCTTGGTTCAACTCTTGCAGGACTTGTAAAAGATGGAATAAAAACTAACAATTATCAATCAGTTGCAGATTATTTTAGAAACACTCTTGCTAAACATGATAATGGACTTAATTCTCGGAGAAGAAATGACGAAGCTGGTTTAATAGAAACTGGAACTAGTCAAATTGCAAAAGTTTCTTTTCCAAAGTCTTCAGGTGGTCAAGCTGTAGCAGAATATAAAGAAGAAGGAAAACAATCAACAAAAGGTCTTGAACCTTCAGATATGAAGAATGTTCAGTCAATTTCACATCCAGATACTGGGTCTGGATATACTATTGCTGGATTGAAAGATGAGCAAAGAAGACCTGCCGTGTTTAGTCAGAAGGCAGCAGCGGCTTTTGGTAGAATGATGTTAGATTCTAAAGGTGTAGTGAAGGGATCTGATATTGCAAGTAGTCAAAGAAGTCCAGCAAAAAATGCATCCGTACCAGGGGCCGCCAAAAATTCAAATCATTTGTATGGAAATGCCCTTGATATTCATGGATCTTCTCAAACTTGGATGAGAGCAAATGGAAAAAAATATGGATGGATCGTAAATGATTATAAAGAATCTCATGGAGGTCACTTTGATTTTAAGGGTTATGAAGAAGGTGGTCCTGTAAATAAAACTGACTATGCATTAACTCACCCGGGAGAATATGTTGTTGATGCAGACTCTGTAAAACTTTTTGGAATTCAGTTTTATGATATTATTAATAAAGTAGAAACAGTAAGTCAAAGAAAAAATGCTGCTGATAGTTTAATATCTATTTTAAGTCAATATACTGAAGATGGATTCCCCGAAACTGAAGATGACTATAGTTATCCTGTTCCTGCACCAGTTTATGTAATGATTCCTGGTCCAGTTATTGAAATTGGATCTTCTAGTTATGGTGGTGGAGGAGGTGGAGATGAAGATCCTTCTCAAGATGGTCTTTATCAAAGGTAAATAGTAGTAAGAAAAGATTTAAAAAATGTCTAATCTAATCACATCAGCACAAGCTAAAGAGTTTAACATTGATAAATGTTTTGTGCATTCTAATGACGGAACAACAAAAGCAGATATTGGAATTTTGATTACTGATTTATATTACTTTGAAGATCTTTTGAGTCCCACTATCAAGGTTGATATTATTTTTGGGGATACAGGTACAATAAAAAAAGATGGTGCATTAAAAACTGTCGTAGATGCTTTGCAAATGGTTGGAACTGAAAAGGTTGATTTAATACTTACAGATCCAAATGATGAAGAAATAAAAGTTACCTTATATACTGATGCAATAGTACCAATAGCAAAAGAAAACAGAAAATCTTTAGTTTCAGTAACTCTTGGATCTAAAGAATCAATTATGAATTACAAAACCACAGTAAATTATAGATTGGATGGAAGAATATCTGATCATATTACTCGTATACTCACAGAAACATTAAAGGTTGATGGAAAGAAAAAATTAGATATTGAGCAAACATCTAACAATTTAAATCATATTGGAAACAATATGAGACCATTTGCTACTATTTTACAACTTGCAAGAAAAGGAATACCTCAAACATCAAATGCTGAAGGTAATACAGCAGGTTTCTTTTTCTTTGAAACTTCTGAAGGATATAAATTTAAATCTGTGGAGGGGTTACTTTCTCCTGTTGGTAAAGAGTATAAGAGTTTAGTTCATAATGAGACTCCAGATGGAAGAGGATCAAGTGTTCCTCCTGAATATGGGGGAAAAATATTAGAATATAATGTTGTGACTCCTAGTGGAAGTGTTCAATCAAAACTACAAATTGGAACATATTCAACAAGAACAATTATGTTTGACCCTTTTAATTGTTACTATGAAGTTATAACACCAAATGTTTTGGGAGGGGGAAAAGGTGCAGAAAGTAAACTTCAAAAAGCAGGAAAAAACTTACCAAAATATAACAAAGAATTTAATCAAGAAGGTAATAATCAAGACTACTCAAGAACTCAATATATGCTAATTGATACTGGAACATTACCAGGAGGAAATACTCAACAACAAATTACAAAATCTACAACAAAAAACTTTGATCCAAAAAATATTTTAAATCAATCTGTAATGAGATATAATCAATTCTTCTCAACAAAAGTTGAAATTACAATTACAGGAGATTTTAGTTTACATGCAGGTGATTATATTTTTGTTGATGCCCCAGAAACTTCTACAAAAGATACAAAAATTATGGACAAACAATTTGGAGGGTTTTATGTAATTGCAAAGTTATGCCATTATATCAGTTTACGTTCTGGTGGTTATACCAAATTAACTTTATGTAGAGACTCCACAGGAAGAATGGGGTCTCCAAAACCATTATAAATAAGTTACTAGATAATGTATCACAATGAAAAATATAAAAAGTCATATAAAGAATAATGAGTGAAGGATCCTTATTTAATTCCGGGTTTCTTGGTGCAAGTTTTAGTTGGTGGATAGGTCAAATTGCACCCGATTCCACGTGGCGCGATAACATATTACCAGGAAAGTTTGAAAGTGTAGATCAAATTACTGGATGGGGTAGAAGATATAAGGTTCGTATTATAGGTCTTCACGATCAAGGAGAAACTGAAATAGCATCAGAACAACTTCCTTGGGCACAGGTAATGTATCCTGTGACTGG
>Ga0315294_10010690_pt1 | contig 10075 bp, 9 predicted proteins | sample YL17G13_40_MG_FD_203626 | JGI IMG/M metagenome (GOLD analysis project Ga0315294, IMG submission 203626) | Sediment microbial communities from Yellowstone Lake, YNP, Wyoming, USA - YL17G13_40 | ecosystem: Environmental > Aquatic > Freshwater > Lake > Sediment | place: USA: Wyoming | collected...
TGCCTCGAAAGCAATTGGGGCTCGCCGCAAGCTGGGCCTCAAGCACGCGGGCTGCCCCGGCGCCCCAAGGTGAGATCAGCGAATCCAACAATGCCTGCCGCGACCGCAGTCCCGCCATGCTTCCTGCTCGGGCTGACGACCCCCTCCACGAATTCCGTCTCGCCAATCGGCTTCAACTCCTCGGGGCCATATCTGCGCCACATTTCCCGGCACTCGATAAACACTGTCGAAACGATGTTATGTCCGCTGTGCACATCGTACAGGAGTTCGCCCAGTAAGTACTCCTCCCCGGGTCGGTTCCAGAAATGATGGTGTGGGTCGCAAATCGGAAGCGCTGGATCGAGAGGCACCTCAACGGTCAACTGCAGCCATTCCTGGCGTCCGGCTGCCATGTTTCCCTCCTTGTCAAGCCCTTCTTGCTCTCGGCCGCGATAATTTGCTTCTCAGGCATTGTCCATGAACGCCATACTGACTTCCATAAGGTCCCGGTGCGCAGGCCGAATTGTCCACAAGGATTAGTCACATCAACTGCTTGATTCGCCAACCTCCCACATCGAGATCTTCGGAAAGGGGAATGAAGATCGCGCGGCGCGGGCCTTCAATCTCCCGCGTGATATGTCCCTCACCGGTGAGATCGTCAGCCAGCAGAATGTCCCCAGGTCTGAAGCGCCGCCGACTCCCATCGCCGCACTCGAGCTCGCCGACGCCGCTGATTGTGATCACGAACTGCCGCCGGGCCGGGTTGTGGAAGTTCAGGGAGTCGCCCACCCGGTTCTCTCTAAAAATGACACCAAGAGATGGGATCAGCTTGGATTCGCTCCCGTACGCAGCGCGCTCCAGTGGGATGTCCAAGTCCTCAAAATGCGAGCGGTTGTCCTCCCCGGTGTAGATGCGCGTTGCCTTCATGGCCCCTCCCTGGTTGCCTTCCCCGCAACCGCTCGATGCTCGCCTTAAGCCGCGGTTTCTCCGCCTGTCGGCGTGATCTCCTCGTAAACGTTCCGGACCGTGCGAAGGAAGTGCTTGCTGACTTGTTTCGTCCAGTCGGAGGGCGGATAGATCTTCTGGTAGGCGGCACTCTGCAACACCTCCGGGCTCTCCAGCTCGTAGAGCGCCAGGTATTTGGGTTCTCCCTCAACTGCAACGAAACGGCGGGCGCTCAGGAACCCGGGGCAGGCCCTGCGCTCGGGGAGGTGCTCGTCGTTGTACCAGCGGTTGAACTCGTCCTCATGCGCTGGGTCAACCTCGATCATCACCAGTAACAGACCGCGGCGTGTGTCCTTCGGCATCTAGTCGCTCCTTTCCGTGCTGAGATCAGACCGCGCCTGCGGCGCTGCGCAGAAAGGCCAGGACCGTAGCGTTGAAGAGAGCCGGATGCTCCAGCGGCGCCATGTGCGACGCGCCGGCGACAATTTCGAGGCGGGCACCCGGAATCAGGGCCGCCATCGCCTGGGCCCGCGCGACCGGAGCGCTGACGTCGTTCTCCCCGGTGATCACCAGGGTCCGCACCCGGATCCCCGGAAGCCGCGGCTCGGTGTTTAACTCGGAGATGGCCTGCCAGGTCGCGGCCCAGGCCCCGACATCGTCGGCGAGCAACCTCTCACGGCATCGGGCGACGACGTCAGCGCCCATGAAGCCGGGCGTGAACCACCTGGCGAGTGTGGTGTCGACAACCGCCGACATCCCTCCGTGCTTCGCCGCCTCACCTCGCTCGACCATGGCAGGTCGCGCGTCCGGCGGGAGCGTGCTGTTCGTGTCGGCAAGGACCAAGGAGCGAACTGCCTGTGGATAGTCCAGAGCGAGTACTTGCGCCACCATGCCGCCGAGTGAAAGGCCGATGACGTGGGCTGGAGCGAGCTGCAGGGCACCCAGTAGTTCGTGCACGTCTTCGGCAAATCCTTCGAGGGTATAAGGGGGAGGCGGCACGTCCGAGCGGCCGTGTCCCCGCAGATCCACCCGCAGGACGCGAAAATGGGGCGCGAGCGCCTCAGCCTGGGCCTCCCAGCACGTCAAGTCCAGCCCAACAGCGTGCAGGAGTACTACCGTCTGGCCATCGCCTTCGATCTCATAGTAGAGGTGGAACCTGCCCACTCCGACATACGGCATACGCCCTCGGCCGTCCCTAAGCGGCACCCGTCCGGAGTCGGTGCTCCTCTCACTGTTTCAGCGCGTTGCATGAATCACACCGGGCCCTGTGAGCGCGCCGGACCCCCTGCTCGTTGTCCCTCCCCTCCGCCTTCCGTCACGCCGGGTCCGCGAGAAGGACCTTGACGCCAGCAGCTCTGCTGGACGCGTATGCCGCGTCCACCATCTCCATCGCGTCGACGAGGGCATCCAGATCCGCCACAGGCGGCTGCCCCTTCGCGAAGCGATCGATCGTCTCGGTGACGAAGACCGGGTACCAGAACGCATTGGAGACCGGCGTGGCGAAGGTCTCGACGTGGGCGTCGCAGGTCCGGTGTACCTCGAGACAGTCGTCGCTCCGCGCGACAAGGTAGTGTCGCGAGGTACGGAGGCTGAACCGAACATCGAAGACGCCCAACTTTGCCGGATAGGTGTAACCGGTCTCGATGGTGCAGACCGAGTTGGGAGCGCGGAGGATGACCGACGAATAGTCCTCGATGGGCAGTTCCCAGGTAGAGTGTCCCATGAGCGACGTGACTTCGTGCGGGCGGCAGCCGGCGAACGTGCGGAACATGTCCATGAAGTGAATGCTTAGATTGATGGTCGACCCCCCACCCGAGAGCTTAGGATCGAGCATCCATGCGCAATTCATCTCGCGGTACCGATACGGGCCTCCCGCGATGTATCGGAATGACGCGTGGGTCAACGGCTCGTCCGCGACCACTGTGTGGATCTTCTTGTACAGGTCGCTTACCCGGAAGTTGAAGCCCGTTCCTGCGTAGATGGCCTTGGCCCTGGCCCGATCCCGAATTGCGGAGACCTCCCGGCCGGTCAATCCTCCCGGCTTCTCCAGCAGGAAGGGGACGCCCTCGTCGATCAGCGTGGACGCGATCGCCGGCATGTCGCAGTGTCTCCCGAACGCGAAAACGAAATCCGGCCGCGTGTCGCCGATTAGCTCCCGGTAGTCCGCAAAGGCCTTCGCCTCCAGTTCGCGGCCGACCGTCTCCGCCAACGACAGGTTCGGATCGCTCACGCCGACGATCCGGACCCCGGCCAGGCGGGCGGCCGGCCGGTAGTACAGTGGGGCATGCCAATGGGACACACCGATGATCGCTATGCGCATGCCTCTCCCCTCTCGATCAGGAGTAGCGAGTCACCTGCACGAGACCTACGTCACGCTCCGTCGGATACCGGGCGGCTCCCCAAGTGCGGGCCGGCCCAACGTCACTCGATGATCCCCGCCTGCCGAGAGTCCTCGTACTCTTGCCGGGACATCCCGAGAAGCTCCAGGAAGACGTACTCGTTGTGCTCCCCCAGGGCCGGGGCAGGGGTGAGGTTCCCCTTCCATTCCGTGTCATCCTTCCAGGGGATCCCGGTGGTCCTCTGCTCCCGCCCGTCGCGACCGGGAAGCGTCCGGTAGAGGCCGCGCAACCGCATCTGTGGATCCTCGACGACCTCGCGGAAGTTGTAGCACGGACCGGCCGGAACCCCCGAAGCCTGGAGCCGGTGGAAGAGCTCCTGCGCCTGCTGTTCAGATGTCCAATCGGCCACCAGACGGTCGATCCGCGCCCGGCTGCGCTGCCGGCCTGCCAGCGTGAGCATGTCCGCCTCGTGGCACCACGGCGGATCGCCGAGGACCCGGCAGAAGCTCTCCCATTCCGATTGACGCTCCACGGATATGGCGATCCAGGAATCCGTCCCCGCGCACGGATAGATTCCGTGCGGGACGGCATGGGAATGACTGGACGATCGGCCCGCAACCGGGGACCTGCCTGTCGCGGCGACCCCGAGGAAGACGTCGCCCATGATGGTGATCGTGCTCTCCAGCATCGACAGATCGACGTAGAATCCCTCGCCGGTGCGGGAGCGGTGCAGCAGGGCCGCCTGGATGAGCAGGGCCTCCCATAAACCCGTGAGCGGGTCCGTCCAGCTGGGGACGATCCCCATCCCCTCCATGCGGGGGTTTGGCTCGCTGAAGAGCGACGTCCACCCACTCAATCCCTGGAGGAGGGTCCCGTAGGCAAGGTAGTTCTTGCCGGGCCCCGTGCGGCCGACACCCGAGGAGGAGATGTAGATGATATCCGGCTTGATCGACCGCAGCGCATCGTAGCCGAGGCCAAGGCGGTCCATGACCCCGGTGGAAAAGTTCTCGACCACGACATCACTCACGGCGATCAGTTTCCTGGCGAGGGCTTTCCCCTGATCCGTGGAGAGGTTGATGGTGCAGCTCTTCTTGGAGTTGTTGAGCACCGAGAACCAGCTTCCCCGGGTCTTGTACTGGGGCCGCGCGGCGGACTCGATTTTGATCACTTCCGCGCCCATCAGTCCAATGAGCTTGGTGCAAAACGGGCCGGCCACCACCCAGCTGAAGTCGGCGACCCTCACCCCTTCCAGCGCGTTCTGGTACATGTCCCAGGCCACCTCTCAAATCACCTCGAGCTGCCGGAGCGTCTCGATCTCTTCCGTAGAGACGCCCAGCTCCATGCAGATCTCCAGCGTGTGCTCGCCTGGCAGTGGCGCCGGCCTCGTCGGCAGAACGGCGCGGGCATCGGTCTGGACCGGCAGGCCGGGGTACTTCACGCCTTGGATAACCGGGTGGTCTATCCCGGCAAAGAAAGCCCTGTGCTGAAGCTGCGCCAGTTCGGGCAGGTCGCTCATCTGGCTCACCGGGAAGCAGGCGACCTTCTTTTCCTGGGCCGCCTGGAAGACGTCGGCCTTCTTGCGGAGCCTCGTCCACGCGGCCGATTTCTCGAAGATCTGCCAGGCGTTCTTTTCCCGCAGGCCCGCGGTCGAGAACTCCGGCCGGCTTGCCCACTCCTCGGCGCCAATCACCTCGCTCCACTGCTTGAACTGGTGGTCCTCCCGGGGAGACACCAATGCCCACCCGTCGGCGCACGGCAGGCACCAGACCAGCCCGCCCACCACCGTTATCACGGCACCGGGAACTTGCTTGCGATCGGAGGCCAACGTCCCCTCCGACAGCCAGCCGATGTGCTCGTACAGGAGATGGGCAAAGGCTTCCCATTCGGAGACATCCACCAGCACCCCTTGTCCCTTCCTCCTGGCCGCCATCAGTCCCCACAGCGTGGCATTGGCGGCCGTGAGGCCTGCCACCAGCCCGACCTGGTACCCGGGATTCTGCTTCGGGGGGGTGCTCGCTGGGTCATCCACAGGGGAAACGAGGTAGTAGGAGAAGCCACTCGCCGCGAAGAGGGTCAGGTCGTTCGCCCGGTAGTCGGCATAGGGTCCTTCCGTCCCGAACGGGCTGATGGTGGTCACGCTCAGGCGAGGGTTCACCGCCTGCATCTCCCCAGCGTCCAGGCCCGCTTCCAGTCCCCTCACCAGCACCTCCGTCCCGCGCAGCAACTCCCGGAGAATTTCTCTCCCCCGCGCCTTTTCGCAGTTCAGCGCGATGCTCCGCTTGTTGGTGCTCAGCCAGGCGTGCAGGACGCTCCGCCCGGGACCCGGCATATCCCGATAATATGGAGGCAATTGCCGGAGACGGCCCCCTCCCGGCGGCTCGACCGTCACGACATCGGCCCCCAGATCGGCCAGGAGCTTCCCGGTGAAGGCGACGGCCACGCTGTCGCCGACCTCCACCATCTTGAGCCCATTCAACAGCCCGAGTCCCATCCCTCACGCTCTCCGTCTGAGTCCATCGTCAAAGCGCTAACCGTTCCCGCGATCAATTTGCGAGCGCTTCCGCGACCGCGCGTCCGCGCGGCGCCTCGACCGCACAGTATCTTCTGCCGACACGGGCTTTAAGCGTTCTGGCCGGCCGAATCCTGTTTGCGCCTCAGCCAAAACATGGCGACCATGATCAACCCGATGGCGGCCCCGGCCACGCGGCTTTCGGTTTCGGGCACAATGAACAGGAACCCCGCGGCCGCCATGGCCAACCGTTCATACCATGCCAGAGGGCGGTTCCAGTAGCCCACGATAGCACTGGCCGCCAGCAGAGTCCCCACGGAGCTGATCACCAAGACTTCGATCGCGCGACCGAGGCCCTCCATGCCGAGCATCTCCGGATTGTACACGAACACGAACGGCACGAGGAACCCGATGAAGGCGCACTTGAGACTCTCCCAGGCCGTTTCCCACAGGCCGGCCTCCGCGAACGCTGCGGTGGCGTAGACCGGGCCGAAGACGGGCGGGGTGAGACCCGAGAAACAGGCAAAGTAGAAGATGAACAGGTGGATGAGCACCGGCGCGAGCCCGAACTTCGAAAACAAAGGCACCACAACGGCGGCCGTTATCAGGTACGAGGGGACCGTCGGGAGCGGACCGCCCAGAAAGCACGCGATGAGCATGGCCGTGACGAGCAACGGCAGCAGGGAGGTGACGCCATAGCTGGTGACCAACTGGCTCAGCTTCAGCGGCAGGCCGGTGATGCCCAGCGTGCCCACCATGATCTGGGCCCCGGCCACCAGCACGCCGATGGTGGCGACGGTGCCGCCTCCTTCCACCATGCCAGCCACGACGTCCGAGCCGGAACTCTTGACGCTGCCCAGAACCTTCTCGAGGCTGAAGCCTCTCCCGATCGGAATCGCCAGGACGAAGAAGATGGTCACGTTGATGACCACGGCCCAGAAGCCCGCGTACCTGGGGCTGAACATCTCGATGATCAGGTAGACCAGGACGATCACAGGGACCAGGAGCAGGAGCAGTTCTCTCCAGTAGGTCCGCCACTTGGGGATATCCGAAGCGGACAAACGCCCCAGATTGCGCTTCTTCGCCTGGAAGTACACCACCATCATCATGCCGACATAGTAGAGAACCGCCGGGATGGCGGCCATCTGGGCGATCTTCAGGTAGGGGATGCCGAGGATCTCCGCCATGATGAAGGCGCCCACCCCCATCACTGGAGGCGTGATCTGGCCACCGCTGGAGGCTGCAGCCTCCACCCCGCCGGCGAAGGGGCGGGGATATCCTCGCTTCACCATCATCGGAATGGTGAAGGCGCCCACGGTCGCGGCGTTGGCCACGGCGCTGCCATTCACCATGCCCATCATGGCGCTGGCGACTACTGCAACTTGGCCGGCGCCACCCGTCAGCCGCCCGGCCAGCATCAGGGCGAGGTTCAGGAAGGCCTTGGCCGCCCCTGTTCGCAGCATGATGGCGCCGAAGATGATGTAAATGGCGATGATGTTTGCCGAGGTGCCGGTGATCTGCCCATAGATCCCCAGCGGATTCACCAGCAGGAGCGCCGCCACCTCGTTGGGAGTGTAGCCCCGGTGGGCCAACACACCGGGAGCCCAAGGCCCGAAGATGCTGTAGGCTATGAAGGCAAGGGCCATCCAGGTGAAGGCCCAGCCAATGGCCTTTCGAGACGCGTTGATTACCACGAACGTCATCACGTACCCGAGGACCATATCGGTCGTGCTCGGTCTCGCGAAGCCGATTTTCATCACGAGCCGCTCGACGTTCATGACCAGGTACACTGTGATGGCAACGGTAGCCACGATCTCCGCGAGGTCGAACAGGTAGGCCGCCAGGGGCTGTCGCCCCGTTTTCTCCATCTTCATCCTGTACGCCATGGCGCAGAGAACGATGGCGAAGCAGACGTGGACCGCCCGTTGAACCAGGGCAATGTACGGGCCCGCGCCGGCGGTGTAGAGCTGAAACGCCGCGAACAGGAAGGCGACAACTCCGAAGGCTACCGCCCAGAGTTTTTTCTTCTCCTGCTTGAGATCTTCTGCCCGAACATCGAGCAGGACATCATCTTGCGCCATCACCATGGGCGTGGACCCTCCATTCCGAGCCTCTGGACGTGACTGCCGAAACATCCCGCCCGCCCCTCCTGTCGAGCATGCCCCGGAGGCAAGCGCAAGGGCGCTCCCGGGGCACGCTCGACGGTCCTGCCTCCGCCTTCGGGGTGGCAGCCTCTCTTCAGGGCCAGGCGCAGGAGGCCAGATTACTTCTTGGCTTCCGGCGGGAAGAGAGACTCGGGGATCTTCAGCCCGGCCTCCTGGTAGTACTTGATCGCCCCCATATGCAGCGGGATTTCGCTCGCGATGACGTCTCCTGGCGATGCCCCTGAGACGCCGGGGAATTGCTTGGCGATGACCTTGAAGTTCTTCCAGTAGGACTTCACCACCGTGTAGACTGCCTCGACGGGCATGTCCGCGTGGGCTGCGATCGCGTTGCCCGTCAAGGTGGCGATGGTATTGAACGGGTCGTTCTGGCCGGGGTACAGCTTCGCCCGCACCTGGAATTTGTTCAAGTTGGACCATCGCTCGTGGATCTTGGCTATCTCCTCATCGGTCAGACTGATGAAGTATACGGGCCGCGCCGCATTGGCCTCCACCATGGCGCTGGTGGGATCGCCGCCCGTGCCGCGATAGGTGAAACCCACGATCTGGCGGTCCGTGTAAGCTTCACCGGCATCCGTCAACGTGGCCTGGTGGTACACGGGCTTGATTCCGAGCATGTCCATGATCTGCATGGTGACGTGCGTGCTGCCACCCCCTGCCGGGCCGGGATTCCACTTCTTCCCGTTCAGATCCTTCAGGGTCTTGATGTTGGCGTCCTTGGCGACGGCAAACTGCCAAACGGCGGGGGCAAACGGGAAGATCGTCCGAAGATCGTGCTTGTCCTTGAAATCCCGCTTGACCAGGGCGGCGTCGTAGTTTGCCATGTCTGCCTTCTTGTTCTGCAGCTGATGCATGCTCTCTTCGGTGCCTGCGGTATCTACCACGGTGATCCGCAATCCGGTGTCATTACTGATGACAGTCCACGCGAGGGCGGCCCACATGTACTGTCCCGCCGTTGAAGGCCATCCGCCAAAATGGTACTCCCTCGTCTGCCACGCGGCCTTTTCCGCCGCCCCAGCCTGGGCGAGCGCTGGGCTGAATGCCACGGCCAGACCCACCAATGCCACGAGAACCAGAGATCGCCACCTTTTCGCCATCATGTGTGGCCCTCCCCTTATGTTGAAGGAAACAGCGACTGTCTTCGGCCAGGGCCAATCTTCTTGCCCTGGTCGGCCTAAGACGAGGAAGCGCCGGGCCTCCCCGTCCTGAACTTCGTCAAGCTCCCCGCCTTCATCACCTTGCCGCGGAGCTCGTGGCCGAAGATGACCTCGGCCTGATTGGCACATTCGATTAGCTTATCGAGGTCGATCCCTGTCTCGATGCCCATCTCCTGGCACATGAAGACCACGTCCTCGGTGCAGACGTTCCCCGCCGCGGCCTTGTGGCCGCCGAAGGGACAGCCGCCCAACCCGCCCACCGACGCGTCGAAGTCGGCCACACCCAGCTGCAGGGCGGCGAGGACGTTGGCGAGGCCGGGCCCCCGCGTATCGTGCAGATGCAGCCGGAGGTTGAGGGCCGGCCACCGCGCGCGAACCTTGCCCACCAGGGTCTGCACCTGCCACGGGCTGCCCCACCCCATGGTGTCGGCCAGGGTCAGGTGCTTCAAGGCCTGGCCGTGGTCCTGGAGCACCTTCTCCAGCTCCGCGACCAGGCCGACGACCTTGTCCGGCGGCACGTCGCCCTCGTAGTTGCAGCCGAAGGCGGCCGGGATGTCGGCCCCGATCACCGGAATGCCCAGCTCCTCGTACTTCTTGATCCACTCCCCCATCTCGGCGAACGTCTCTTGAATGGACTTGTTGGTGTTCTTGCGCGAGAAGGTGTCACTCGCGATCACCCGCACCAGGCCTTCCAGCTCGTACCGGCCGACGGCCGCAGCGCGCTCCAGCCCCTTCAAGTTGAGGAAGAGCGCCGTGTAGCGAACGCCGGGGACCTTCGTGAAGCCGCGGGAGACCTCGTCCGCGTCCGCCATCTGGGGCACCCACTTGGGGCTGACGAAGGAGGTCACCTCGATGCAGGGGAGCCCCGTCTCCGACAACGCATCCACCAGGGCAATCTTCTTCTCGGTGGGCAGGAACGTCTTCTCGAACTGCTCGCGCTCCCGCGGGCCGACGTCGGTGAGCCGGACTCGCTGGGGAGAATCC
>Ga0315294_10010692_pt1 | contig 10073 bp, 6 predicted proteins | sample YL17G13_40_MG_FD_203626 | JGI IMG/M metagenome (GOLD analysis project Ga0315294, IMG submission 203626) | Sediment microbial communities from Yellowstone Lake, YNP, Wyoming, USA - YL17G13_40 | ecosystem: Environmental > Aquatic > Freshwater > Lake > Sediment | place: USA: Wyoming | collected...
TCGTCTGGTACTCAAACTGTAACAAATAACAATGGTGTTACATTGAGTGTTTTACAACCTTGTCCAGGGCCAACTCCAACTCCTACGGTAACGGCAACTAATACTGTTACTCCAACTAACACTCCGACAAATACTAAGACGCCAACTAACACTCCAACCAACACTGCAAGTAATACTCAAACACCAAGTAATACTGCAACTAATACTCAAACACCGAGTAATACCGCAACTAATACTCAAACACCAACTCAAACTCCAACCAATACCATAACTCCAACAACTACAACAACATTAACTGCGACTAATACTCAAACTCCAACTAATACTCAAACACCTACAAATACTAAAACAAGTACACAAACACCTACAACTACAACTACATTAACTGCGACACCTACTGAAACTCCAACTAATACACAAACGCCTACCAATACTAAAACAAATACGCCAACTCCTACAACTACAACTACATTAACTGCGACGCCTACAACCACTCCAACTAACACGGCTACTAATACTCAAACTCCGACGAACACACCTACAAATACTGCCACTCGAACAAACACACCTACAAATACTGCCACTCCAACAAACACAACTACGAATACTCCAACACCAACATTAACTCCAACTCCAATTGTGATTCCAACAAGTGGTTTATCGTTATATGTTGACGCAGGTAGAATATCAAGTTATTCAGGTAGTAGCGCTCAATGGTATGATTTATCAGGAAATAACAATACGGGAACATTAGTAAACTCACCAACATATAGTTCATCAAATTCAGGTACATTAACATTTAATGGTACTAATCAATATACATCATTTAGTACACCAGTTAATATCCCAATTGCGAATAGTAACTACACAATTAGTGTTTGGTTTAATGCCAACGTATTAGGAAATAATGCATTTGTTGGATGGGGTACCTTCGGTGTAAGTAACGCAGTAAATGCCTTAAGATTAAATGGTTCTGGATTCATAAATTATTGGTGGGGTAATGATTTGGCTGTTTCAACATCTTTATCAACGAATATTTGGTATAATGTTATTGCAAGATTTAATGGAACAAACCGGGAGATTTGGTTAAACAATGTTAAAATTGGTAATGATACTCCTACAGGACACAATGTGCCAAACGCAAATAATTTAAGAATTGCAAGTTCAAATAGTGGAGAATTCTTTAATGGTAAATTATCAAATCTTGAAATCTATAACAGAGCAATATCTGATTTAGAGATAGCTCAAATTTATGATAATTTTTCTCCTAGATTCTTCCCGTCACCAACACCTAGTGTAACATCGACTAGTACTGTGACACCAACAGTAACTAGAACTAGTGATGTAACACCAACAGTAACTCCAACTAATACTGTTACACCAACAGTAACTCCTACTAATACTCAAACACCAACAATTACTCCAACTAATACAGAGACTCCAACAGAGACGCCAACACCTGAACCAACAACCACTCCTACAAATACAGAGACTCCTACAGAAACTCCTACACCAACACAATCCGTACCATCTTGTGATATAACATATAATGTAGTACCATTTGATATGACTTGTGATATAACGTATAATATAATATAAAAATAAAGATAGATATAAAATGGCAACAACAGTCCAGATATTAACAACAAATTATAGTGGTCAAACCGCTACAATTACATTTTCGCCATGTAGTGGAGGAACGATTAACTTAGGTTCACATATTGTTCCTTACAACTATGTAAGTGATAACTATACGGGAGATTATTCATTATATTTTGCAGATTATAATCAAACTTGTACATTTAGTATTCCATGTGTAACACCAACAATAACACCAACAACTACACCTACAAATACAGAGACGCCAACACTTGAACCAACAACTACGCCTACTAACACTGAAACACCAACTGAGACTCCTACAGAAACTCCTACAGAGACTCCAACTAATACAGCTACTCCAAGTACAACTGCTACTTTAGGTGTGACACCGACTGCAACCGAGACACAAACTCCAACACTAACTGAGACTCCTACAAATACTCCTACCAACACAGAAACTCCTACAGAAACTCCTACATCAGAACCAACTCCAACACCAACAACTACTCCTACAAATACAGAGACACCTACTGAGACACCGACTAATACTACAACTCCAACTAATACTGAAACTCCTACAGAGACTCCAACTAATACAGCTTATCCTCCTGATACTTATTTCTTCTATCTTCCTGATGGTTCAGGGTTGTTTCCACCAAGTAATCCAGGTGACATAGCATTTGGATTTGGTGAAGGTTCCGTTACATATGACCCTAATGTCCGTCAAGTATATTTGATAAATAACATCGATAAGTCTGGTTTCGACCATACATCAGAATATTCAAACTTGGAATTTAATCCATTTACACTTACTATGACACAAGGTTTGAATACAGTAATATTAACTAGGGACGGAGGTTCACAAGTTTATATTAATGCGGGTTTTGTTGAGTTGAATTATCTATTCGATACTCAACCGTCTTTATCTGTTTTTGTTTCTGGTTCTCCAATAAACGTAGTCTTAAACATTGATATTCAACCAACTCCTACGCCAACAACCACAGAGACACCAACTCCAACTCCGACTGTAACAATTGGATTAACCCCTACTGCAACAGAGACTCCTACTCCAACACCGACAGAAACTCCTACAGAGACGCCAACTCAAACACCAACATAATGAATAAACCTATACAAAAAATACTTAAAACCTATAATTATAGGATATAATAAATTAATAGATGTGTACTTGTTTTTACATTGAAGTCCCTTATGATTTAGCCACCAGTGGAGGCCAAGATTTATATGTTGTATTTACTGACTGTGATGGTCAAGCAGATAGTGCAATTGCCTTAAACTTACCAAATACCAATCTTGGAAGTTCATTCGCATTTTATATTTGTTCATCTATATTAGATACTCCAACATTTAAATATGGTTTCTTCGGTGATACGCTATTAATTGAGGGAATTACCGTAACTGATACTGGTAATATATGCACTGATAATAATAGTTGTTATCCCGCAGTTACACCTGAACCAACCACAACACCTACAAACACTCCAAGTAATACGCAGACTCAAACACCTACTGTAACACCAACCAGAACCCCAAAACCAACTCCAGCGATTACATCTTCGCCAACTAATACACCAACTCAAACAAGAACACCAAATCCAACTCCAAGTACCACACCAATTTTATGTGGGCAAGCATATACCTTAGTTAATCCAAATTCAAGTTATTTTTATACCGATTGTTGTGGCAATTTCCAACAAGGAACTGAGAGTGGTATATCCATAACTATGGATTATACCAAGCCATCTAATGGTGTGGTTAAGTTGAATGTAACTGCATCAGTGAGTTGTCCTACTCCAACACCGACTAAAACTCCGACTACAACACCAACTAATACAACAACTCCAACTATTACTCCGACAAGTTCTTTAACTCCATCGGTAACTAAAACACCTACACAGACACCAACAAATAGTCAAGTACTTTCATTAAGAAATAATTGTGATGTGTTCACCCTTTTTGATATGGGTGTAACTTGTTTTCCAATATCAATGCCGAGTTCATCGAGTTCATTGGATGGTATCTTGTCTTTGAGAATAACTGGTGGTACAAGTCCTTATTCTATTTATTGGGCAGGAGGGCAAAGAACTCAAACTTTAATTGGAATTCCTCAAGGATCCTACCAAGTAACAGTTGTGGATTATTATGGAGATTATACTGCTTCAACTATTTGTAGTTTATTTCCACCAACTCAAACTATTACTCCGAGTCCTACCACAACTCCAACCGTTACTCCATCAGGAGTTTGTCCACAATTGTGTTTAATTGCCCTAAGTACTTCAACCGCTTATGGTCCACTACAATTTAACTGTAATGGATTGAGAAATGGAAGAACAACATGGTCAACTTCAGACGGACAATATAATATTGTTTGGAACTCTACAGTTGGTAGATGGGAAGTTACTGGATCGAATCCGACAATACCATTCAATCCAGTCGGAGGTGGTATATTCATAAGTACGTCATCTGCTTCGGTGCCGTTATCAGGATGGGTTATTGCTGGTGGATTGGATACATATAGTGTTACCATGACTCAAGGTGTTTGTCCGGCAGTAATCCCTGTACAAGTTAGCCTGTCAGTAAATAATAACTCATGTGATAGTATTGCAAATTGTGACGGTGATATAATTGTAAACGCACAATATGGATATCCTCCATATCTATTCTCAATTAACGGAGGTTCAACTTATCAGTCAACTAATATATTCGAAGACCTATGTGCTGGAACATATACAATAACCGTTACAGATTCTGCAGGTAACACCGACATCGAAAGTGCTACAGTTGGATTCACTCAACAACCTGTGACGTATCAGTTATCTTTAAGTGCTAATACTGCTGCAACTCAAGATATTACTTTAAGTAATTATAATTCTCGTACAACATTCTATCAGATTGTGAGTACTCCATCACTACCGCCAGGACTTACCATACCATTCAATTTAACAATATCATCTATCAAAACTTTCAATGGGCCTAGTACAGGAACGATTACTGATACGTTCTTGATGTTTGAGAATGGAGTATTAAAGACACCTTCAACAACTCAGACAATCGTTCAAACAGGTAGTAGACCTAATTGTAGTCCTGAAACATTCACAGCCGTTACTGAAGCGGATACCTACCAATTACAAATTGGAAACAATTATCCTGTGTTTATTGAAAATACATCGGTGTTATCAATCACGGCAGGACAATCAGGAGCTCAAAGTAATTGTTTGACTAACTTAACACAACAGATTACAGCACAATTTACTCAACAAAGTATTAACGGATGTAGATGTTGTCAAGTAATTGCTGATTCGACATCTAATACAATCAACTCAAACAGTGTCACATTCAATTCGACTGGTAACGCTCCTTCAAAACCATTGTTTGCAACATCAACGGTACTATGTGGATTTGGTGGAGTTGCAACGGTAGTACTTGCAAACTTTGCTGGTGGGTCAGGACAATATGATGTTACGGACACATATTACACAAATTGTAATGATGCCTTAAATGGGTCATTCAATTTCTTGAACGGTACTTCTCAAGATTATCTTTACGTACCAAGTGGAACTTCGTATGTTGGAATAAGGGACGCAAATAATCCAACTAATGTCACTTGTCTCACTCTTGTAGTAGATTGTGACTTCGGACCCATAGCATAAAAAAACAGAACAACTATTTATAGACAATGGCTTATATTATTAAAAATACTGCAGGACTTATTAACACCAGATTAACTGATGTTGGACGGAGAAACCTTTCCCAAGGTACCTTCAATATCTCTTATTTTCAAATTGGAGATAGTGAAGTAAGTTATACTGCGGTACCGAACTATAATCAGACAAATAATAATATTTTGATGCCAGCGTTCAACGCACAAAACGATACAGGTTCTCCTCAGTCAAACAAACAGAACATCAAGTATCCATATTACGTACAAAGTTCATCAGGTAACACTTACGGAATTCCTTTTATGGATAGTAATTTCCAACAGGTATATAACTCAGCTGGAGTAAAAGGATTTTTCACAACAGGTACCACCACACTAATACAGACAAGTACCGCTTACACAATGACCACAAGTTATTGGGTGGATATGTCAACCTTATCGGGACAAACTTCAATGGAGATTGAATTTGATAGTTCACCAACCTCTTGTTTGACTTCAGGTACACCATCCATCAATGACTTTGTAACTATTGTTTATGATGGAAATGGGGGATGTGGGGATTTTACTACAAACCAAATCTTGACATATAAGATTCAAAACATGAGCCCTGTAACAGGAACAACAGGAAGTACATTTACATTAACATTAGATAGGTCTTTACCGACATTTGATAACTTACCTATTGAATCAAATTACGCCAGATTGTACGTTTATCCATCAGGTATGACAGAATTATATGACTTTGTCACACCTGCACCTTATTGGCAAACAGATACTCTTAATTTTGAATCACCTTGTGATGTAAGCAACAGAGAGAATACTCCTATTTGGAACATGAATATTCCTTGGACTGAGAGTCCTGCTGGTTTGTTTAGTAGTACCTATGAAGACTACACCAAGTTTGGTTCGGTAACATACATTGGTACAAAAGAATATTTGGGTTACAATGAACCATCAGGTCAAACAGACACTAGTCAAGTATTTTATTACAACTCATTCGATGAGAAAATTGTTGTAAGACCTCAGGACCAAAAAGCCATTGCTATAATTCATTACACCAATCAAGACATCGACCACATTTACGGGGAAAAGTTTTCAACGCAACCATTTGACCCACAAAATCCGACTGATGATATTGGATTAGCAAGACATTTCAAATTGAATATGCCAACTTTGATGTGGCACAAATCAACAGGTACCACAATTGGACAAACATTTTTTATTGACCCTTTAGGATATAATTTATGTACACCATATTACATTAAGTCAACAAAAAATATTGACATGAATGACCCTGGAATTAGATACTATCATTTATGGGATACCAATGCAGATAGTAATGGCAATTTGAATAGAATTGGTAAAGTTTTCCCTGACCAAGAAATTATTGTTGTTGATGATGAAGAGGTAATTGCCGCTCTTTCATACAAATCAAATAGAAACTTTACGTTACCAGCACCTAAGTTGAGTTTGCTGACTCCAAACATCTGTGACACAGGTAATAATTCCGTAGGACTTATGTCAAATCCTGACCAAAGATTTTGGGTGAGTTATTTATTTGAATCACAAACAGGTGTAACAAGTTCTCTTCATTGTAATTATTATTCTGTCTTACCGGCAAATAGTACGGTCACTGCCAATACTCAGAATGCCGCAATAAGATTCGGAGGAGAATTCGGATTCTTAGGTACAAACGAATTTACGGGATACACCGCAACATCAATGAAAATCATTTGTCAATTGGTTACAGGAGATACAAGACCTTCACCGACATCTTGGAGACAAATTGATGTAACATCGGCAATGACCTTATCAAATGGATTCATTACACAGTCTGGATTAACAGGAACAACATTCCAAATCGGACTTGATGATTATACCAACGCAGCCGCATACCAACTACAAAATTATTTGGATATTCCATTAAATGGACAGACCGATGTTCTGAACTTCGGGGATGAATATTATTTTTATGGAAACTTTGAAACTGATATTTCAGCGACAATTTATGAAATGAAATATTCAATTAATTTAGGTAGAAATCAGTTTACAAATTCTTCCAATCCTACATGGACACCTGCGACAAAACCATATATTACTGAAATTGGGCTTTACGATCAAAATAATGATCTTATAGTTATATCTAAGCTACAATCTCCTGAACTACGTCAGGGAATACAACAGTTTGTGGTGAAGTTAGATTTTTAATTATGTCAAAAAACATTAGGAAAGATTCGCCCAAAGTACTTGGGCTTGATGTGTCAACAAAGACAATTGGGTGGTCGTTATTCGACATTGAAACTGTAAACTTGTTGGAGTTAACCCACATTTCACCAGTCCCAAAATCAAAGGTAGAAAATAAAATCGAGGAGTTGTTATTAAAAGGACAAATCTTCAGAGAAAAACTACTAGATTATAAAGGAATGGGTATTCAATACGTGGTTATTGAAGAACCTTTATTAAACTCAAATAACGTTTATACGGTTAGTACTTTGATGAGGTTCAATACTCTGATATGTAAAGAAGTTTATGACGTGTTGGGAGTTGTTCCTGAGTTTATTTCAACATACAATTCAAGAAAATTCGCATTTCCTCATTTAGTACAACCAAATGATAAAGGCAAATATGTTTTGTTTGGAGGTATGCCAAAAGACATTGATAAGAAAGTTGTTATTTGGGAATTAGTTGCTAAGAAAGAGCCACAAATTGTTTGGGGGTATACCAAAAACAATACCCTTAAAAAAGAAAATTTTGACCAAACCGATGCTTATGCAGCTGCATTAGGTTTCATGAAGATGAAAGAAATTTGGTAGATTAAATTTTTTATAGTATCTTAGCATCATGACAAGATACGTAATCACAACCCCAGAAACCAAAGCATCGAAACGGGTATTGAAAAAATACGGTTCCGTTCACATCCAAAATGATAAAATGGATGGTGTAATCCACATTGTGGGTTATCGAAAGTATGATTTTCGAGAAGAAGTTGATATCACATTCACAGGTAAAATGAATGTTAGTATTGGTTTTGGACAAGAATGGGTACCTTTTGAGAAATATGCGGATATTGTCCATAGAATATCACATGTCAGACTCAATCGTATAGTGCGTCATACTCTGTATTGGGAGGTTAAAAGCTTCTTACTTATTTTTGACATTCGATTGAAAAGTGTATCAGAAATTAAGAAAATAACATGGGTTGGTTAATCATATATTTCATTTGTCTTTTCCTGACAACCCTATTTATCATTTCATTTTATTTAATTGAGAATTTTTTAGATGAGACACACCCTGTAATGAGATGGTGGAGGAAGCACATTGTAGGAATAAATCCTTACCCTGATGACTCTGACGAATAATTGATTATATTTGTAATATGACAGACGAGGTTGATGTTTTAGTAGAATTACTCACGGAGTTTCTTGGTGATTATAAACAACACTATGAATCCAAAGGTCAAATATCTTTTGACTGTCCTGTCTGTGCTGAAGAAAAAGGATTGGAGAGTGGAGATGGTAAGGGAAACCTTGAAATCAATTACGGGAAACACGTTTATAAATGTTGGGCATGTAGTGAAACCTATGGAACTCATGGACCACTTGGAAAACTATTTGACCAGTATGCTTCCAAATCTCAGAAGAAAGTTTACAACTTAATTAAACCTGAGGAACTCAAACAGGATGACATCAAACGTCCCAAACTCAGATTACCCGAAGGTTACACCACCTTCCAAGACTCCAACCCAAGATTCATTCCACACATCGAAGCCTATCGGTACCTTCAATCAAGAGGTATCACCGATGAGATGATTGAAAGATATAAGATAGGATATACAGTATCAGGAGACTTCGCTTACAGAATTATTGTACCATCCTTCAACAAGGAGGGAGTGTTAAATTATTTTACTGCCAGATCTTGGGTTCCCAAGAAGATGAAGTATAAGAACCCTTCAGTTCCCAAAGATGAGATAATCTTCAATGAGAGTTTAATTGATTGGGATAAGGACGTATATTTGTGTGAAGGGCCATTTGACTCCTTCTTCTTATCCAACTCGATTGTAATGTTGGGAAAGAAGATGAGTAAGTTGTTGTTTGAAACCTTATACACCAAAGCCAACGGTCAAGTCATAATATGTTGTGATGGGGACGCGTTCCAAGATGGACTCATGGTTTACCAAGAATTAAATGGTGGTAGGTTGTATAATAAAATTAAAATAGTTAAATTGCCTGTAGATAAAGACATTTGTGACTTACGTGGACAAATTGACGAATATTATTACGAAATAAGATAAAATGATAGATTTGAAAAGTATTGCCTCAGAGATACGTGAAATTGTTTCTGAGAGACAAAAAAGTTTGGGACTTGTGTTTGAAGAAGACAAACACGTTTATACAATGAATGGTAAGAAAGATTACCCTTCAGTATCCAAAGTCCTGAAAAGTTTTTACCGAGAGTTTCCACTTGAGGAAGCTGCGTTGAAAAAGGCGGGTGGAAATCCTCAAGAAGCCGAACGATTGAAAGAAGAGTGGGCTGCGGCAGGAACCTATTCAACCAACTTGGGAAGTCGGGTCCATTATATTTTGGAAAAGACTTTGATTGAAAATAATGGGGGATACAAAGAGGTTCGTCAACCAATATTCGATTGTGACATTACTCAGTTAATGAAAAGTGACAACATGATTTTTGCTGGTAAGAGATACCTCGAACTCATGGAGTCAAGAAATGTTGAATTACTTGATACTGAAATGGTACTCGGTGACCCTGAACTTGGATATGTTGGTCAACCTGATAA
>Ga0315294_10010693_pt1 | contig 10071 bp, 9 predicted proteins | sample YL17G13_40_MG_FD_203626 | JGI IMG/M metagenome (GOLD analysis project Ga0315294, IMG submission 203626) | Sediment microbial communities from Yellowstone Lake, YNP, Wyoming, USA - YL17G13_40 | ecosystem: Environmental > Aquatic > Freshwater > Lake > Sediment | place: USA: Wyoming | collected...
ACGATAGTAGGTAAAGGATTTGATAAAATTGAATATGATGTAATTTTCTATGATATTAGTAAAGAAAGAATTGAACAACTTAAAAAAGAAGGTTTTGATGCTACCACAAATATGGATTATGCTATAACCAATTCTGACGTTTCTTTCATATCAGTTCCAACACCCACTGTTAACAATAAAATAGATTTAAGTATAATGAAATCTGCTACTGAAGAAATGGCCAAATCTTTAAAGAATAAGAAAGATTACCATCTCTTTATCGTGAAAAGTACTGTTGTGCCCAATACCACAGAAGATGTGATTAAACCTATACTTGAAAAATTCTCTGGAAAAAAATGTGGCCCTGATTTCGGTCTTTGTATGAATCCAGAATTTTTGACTGAAATACATAAATCATGGACAAACGATCCTTCACAAGTTAGAGATTTTTTCACCGAAGATAGAATAGTAATAGGAAGTTTTGATAAAAAATCTGGAGATACACTAGAAAATTTGTATAAAAAGTTAAAAATACCAATTTTTAGAACAAATTTAAAGACCGCAGAATTAATAAAATATGCCTCAAATTGTTGCCTAGCAAGTAGAGTATCATATTGGAATGAAATTTTTTATGTATGCAATAAACTTGGTGTTGATTCTAATCTTGTCGCAGAAATTGTAAGTATGGATAAACGAGTAGGGAAATACGGAACTATTCATGGCATGGCTTATGGAGGTAAATGTTTCCCGAAAGATGTTAAAGCATTTATCGCATTCGCTGAATCCATCGGTCATGATCCTGTTTTCATGAAATCTGTAGATAAAATAAATGAGCAAATAAAAAAGGATAAAGGTGTTAGAGAGTGATAAGAAAAGCGGTTATTCCAGCTGCAGGTAAGGGTCAAAGGTTAAGACCTTTAACTTTGGCAATGCCAAAAGAAACTTTGCCAATTGTAGATAAACCAGCAATTCATCACATAATAAATTCACTAAAATTAGCAGGAATAGAGGATGTCATCATAGTTAGTGGTTATAAAAAACATGCGTTGATGGATTATTTTTCAACACCAGAGTCTGAACTAGATAAAGATACCATGGAACTTAATGGCCTTAATTTTATGTTTACAACTCAACGTGAAGCAATAGGAATAGCCGATGCTATAGGCAGGGCAAAATCTTTAGTTGGTAATGAACCATTTATTGTAGTTTTTGGGGATACTATTATCACACCACCCACATATCTTACTGATATGATAAGCGCTCATATAAAAATAAAAGAGAAAAATAAAAAATTGGCATCAACAGTTGGAATAATGAAAGTAGAGGATGTTGAGAGATGGGGAATTGTAAAACTCTCTGAAAAAGAAAAAATTGAAGGTTGTTATAAAGTTTTAGATCTTATTGAAAAACCAAAAAGAGAAATTGCGCCAAGTAACTGGGCCATTTCGGGCTGTTATGTTTTTGAACCAGAAATATTTGATGCAATAGATAAAACATTAAGTAAACCGCGTGGAGCAAACAACGAATATCAAATTACAGATGCTATGAAGATTTTACTTGAAATGGGTTTATCGATATTTGCTAAACCTTTAGATATTGCTCATTATGATCTTGGAACTATGGAAGATTATGTTGCAACTTTTGTAGAATTTGCATTGAGAGATAATAAATTTGGTCCGATAGTCAGGGATAGATTAAAAAAGAAAAATTTGTGGTGATTTTATGAAGGATAGTAAAAAAAGAATTTTAGTAACAGGTGGCGCAGGATTTATCGGCAGTCATGTTGTTGATAATTTGAGAGATGGAAACGAAATTGTCGCTTTAGATAATTTAAGTGCTGGTAGAAAAGAAAATATTCCCGGTATATCCTTAATTCATAAATCAACAGAGGATATAACTGAAGAAGATGTAAAAGGATTTGATGTAATTATACATTGTGCTGCCCAAGTTTCTACATTCTTATCAGTCGATTACCCACATGAGGATTTTAAATCAAATTGTCTTGGAACTTTTAAATTATTTGAAGCATGTAGAAAATCTAATGACAACGCTTTGATAATTTATACAAGCAGTAGAAGTGTTCATGGTGAGATAGACCCTCCAAAAATTGCTGACGAAACATTTCCTTATAACCCAAGCACTTTTTACAATGTTCACAAAATTTACGGTGAGCAATTGTGTAAAATTTATTCAGGGCTTTATGGAATGAAATTTATCATTTTGAGACCTTCGAATGTTTTTGGCCCAAGACAACCATATTGGAAAGGCGGATGGTATAACTTCATTGCTTTTTGGGTAAAACTTGCGCTAGAAGGTAAGCCTTTACCAATATACGGAACAGGAAAACAAATAAGAGACTATACTTATGTTGGCGATACGGCAAGAGCCTACTCACTCGCTATGAATAACAAAAAAGCAATTGGCGGAACATTTTTATTACCCACTTCTCGTGGTGTTTCTTTACTTGAATTGTCTAGTAAAATAATTGAACTTACAGGCAAAAAATCAAAAGTAGAATTTTTACCAGCTAGAAAAGGAGATATACAAAGATTTATCGGTTCATACGAAAAAGCAAAATCGGTTCTTGGATGGGAACCGAAAGTTTCTTTGGAAGAAGGTTTGAAAAAAGAGATAGAATGGGTTAAAAGTGAAATTTGATGAATATTCTAATAACTGGTGGCGCAGGTTTTGTTGGAAGTAATCTAGCCAATCATTACCTAAAAAATGGACATGAAGTAACAGTATTTGATAATCTCTCTAGAATGAATGTAGAAAAAAATTTAGATTGGTTAAAAAAAACACACAAAAATATGAAATTTATAAAAGGAGATGTTAGAAATTTTGATTCTGTAAAAAATGCATGTAAAGACAAGGACGTTATATTTCATCTAGCAGCTCAAGTTGCTGTTACAACTTCTGTAAGTAAACCAAAAGAAGATTTTGATATTAATGCACTAGGAACATTTAACGTATTGGAAGCAGCAAGAGTATGCAATACAAATCCAACCATAATTTACACATCAACCAATAAAGTTTATGGCAACAAAGTGAATGAAATTCCTACAACTGAGAAAAGCACTCGATACGAGTTTAATGATTTAAAATTTAAAAACGGTATACCTGAAAATTTTCCTACTGATGCAGATGAGCACACACCTTATGGCTGTTCAAAATATGTAGGCGACCTTTATATGAGAGACTTCTATAAAATTTTTGGTCTAAAAACAGTAACTTTCAGAATGAGTTGTATATATGGGCCAAGACAATTTGGAAATGAGGATCAAGGCTGGGTTGCTCATTTTATAATATCAACATTCTTTAATAAGCCACTGACGATATACGGGGATGGAAAACAAGTTAGAGATATATTATTTGTTGATGATTTAGTCAATGCATTTGAACTAGCCTGTAATAATATAAATAAAACGAAAGGAAAGGCGTACAACATAGGTGGTGGTGTAAACAATACAATTTCTCTCATCGAACTATTATCTTTTTTGAAAAAATTGAATTTAAACACAAAATTTATTTTTGACGATTGGAGACTCGGTGATCAGAAAGTTTATATCTCAGATATAAAAAGTGCTCAAGAGTTTGGATGGGGGCCATCAATCTCTACTTTTGACGGCATCAAAAAACTTTTTGGATGGGTGCAGGAAAATAAAAAGTTATTTTAATTTTAGGTGGGATTAATTAATTATGAAAATTTCCGTCATAATTCCAATCAAAAATGAGCCTTTGATAAACGAGCTTATAGAAGAAGTGCATAAAAACTTGAGAGATTATGAGCATGAAATTATTATAATTGACAAAAGTGATAAGAAACCAGAAATAGTGGGAGCTAAACTTTTTTTACAAAAGTCTAATGGCTTAGGCAATGCAATTATAGAAGGATTTGATTATACCACTGGCGATATGATAGTAACAATGGATGGAGATTTTTCTCATAACCCAAAAGATTTACCCAGAATTCTTAGAAAAATAGAAGAAGGATATGATATTGTTATAGGTTCGAGATACATAAGTGGAGGAGCAATCAAAGGCTGGGGCACTTACAGAAAAGTTACGAGTAAGGGGGCAAACATATTATCTAGATTTCTAGTAGGAGTAATTGTCCATGACATAACTTCAAACTATAGATGCTATAAAAAAAATGTGTTGGATTCAATCGGATTCAAAAAAATCAAATCTAGTGGCTATGCTTTTGTGGAAGAAATTTTATACCGCTCAAATTTGAAAGGATTCAAAATCACAGAGATTCCGATAGTATTTGTCGATAGAGCGTATGGAAAATCAAAATTGACTAAAAAAGAACTATATAGATTCTTAATAGATATTTTTAAATTAAAATTTCGTACTGCAATCTCTCAATAAAGAATTTTTTATCATCAAAAATAACAGTAATATAAATTTTCTAATATTATATTTAGATTGTGTCATCAATGGATTCAAATGAAAATATTTGGAATGAACATTGGAATGATTATAAATTAAATTTTTTCTTCAGGTACTTATGGAAAGACATAAAAAAAGAAATGAAAAAAGTAATTCAGCCATTTCCAAAGGATTATAAGATTCTAGATTTTGGTTGTGGCATTGGAAGAACTATGCAAATATTTAAAAAATCTAATTTTGAGAACGTAAAAGGAGTTGATGTATCGAAAAATTGTTTAAAAGAATGTGAAAAAAGAGGGTTTAAATTAAATGTTGACATTTTTTTAGCAGATAAAGAAAAAACCCCCTTTAACGATAATGAATTTGATATGGTATTTTCTGATGGGCTTTTAGAACATTTTAAAGATATGGAGCCTATGGTAAAAGAAATGTGTCGCATTTCTAATAAATACGTACTCCTATTACAACCTAATCATTCTTCTTTATTCGGTTTTGTGTTTCATCTACTTCCAAATTTTAAGGCAAAAATAAAAGAACAAAAACATCCATTGTCAGATTATAAAGAATCTTTTAAAAAATTTGGTTTTAAATTAGCCAAGGTAACAGACATTCATTTTAATCAAGAATTCTTTTTACTATTCAAAAAAATTTAATTCCACCAGCCCTTCATTTCAACCATTTCTTAATTAAAAATTCGTACATCAATAAACTCACAATAGCAATTAAACTAACTATTGAAACTATATCGAAAATTTTATAATAACTTGGGAATTCAAATTTTAATCTTATATTACATTCACCGCTTTCATCTATACTAGTTTGAATAAAACTATTTTTCGTTTGTTCTAATTTAATTGAGTTACCATTTATTGATGCTTTCCAGTTTTTATTGTAACTTTCTTTTATTACCATTTCTCCAGATTCGCAATAAGTCTTGATTGATATCTCATCGACATTTTTGTTCAAAATAACATCAACTGGTTTGCCATTAATCTCAACATAACTAGTTTTGGGTTTTAATTCAAAAACTACATGATTTTCAGTAGTGTTTAATAAATGAAATTTATTGCTTTCATTGAAATAATTCACAATTTCATCATAATCTTTGTTAACGACAACATAATTTACCCAACCGGCTTTTAGTAATTCATAATAATCGTTCTGATTGATTTTTAATGGGTTTGTCAAATTCACTGGGTCTTCATTTGACAAATTGTTATTATAATTACTTTTTTCACTAGTATATGACATGATATAGCTTGGTGTTTCCCAACCCCACGCAAATATATTTTCATTACCGTTCATCGGAGCAAGTACTATCGAATATTTGTACAATTTTGGAAAATCTTCGTTGGAAGGTAAGAATATTACTCTGCCATCCTGAGGAATTTTTGGATATTCTGGAAATTGATGCTCTATAACTCTTATAGAAAAGAAACTTGATATCAGTAGGATGAAAAGTAAGGCGGATAATATTATCATCCTTTTTCCTTTGAGAACAGTGATACCTTCTGCGACAAGGAAACCTGCAGTTATCGGCAGGAATATAAAAGATCTCTTGAAATTGACTAAAAATATTAAAATTAATATAAAAATGGACGTCAAAAAGAAATCCCTAGTAACTTTATTTTTTATTTTAAACAGAGAAAGTATGCAAAATACAAACGTAACAGCGATTAACAAGAAAGTTGAATAATTTTTTGTCGAATACATTTGTATTGATGGCAACAGGCGTTCTGTTATCCAATTTTGCAGATTAGAAGGATTCACCATAGGAATTGAACTACTAGTAGCTGGTTGGCTGGTCGACCTTAGACTATAAATTTCGAGAAATAATGGAAATGCCCAAAAACTAATTAATAGTAAACTTAGGATGCCTATAATAGTTAATTTTTGAATGGTCTTTAAATTAAACTTATAAATTATTGCCCAAAAACTTGTTATCAAAATTAAAAAGAAAATAGTGGTAATATTTGTTAGTATGCTTATGCTCAGTGTTATTCCAGCGAATATCAAATATTTTTTCTCATTCTTGTCGATAGACCTTTTTAAAAATATCCAGTATACTAAACCGAAAAACAAATTTATTAACGAAGACCAACGACCATCCGTTTGAAAATATGAATATATTGGCATGAATGTGAAGAATGAAAGTGCAATTATCTTATTTTCATCTGATATTTTGAATTCTCTTAAAAAGTAAAAAAATGCTATAGGAGTGATAGCAAAAAACAAATTATTCATTATTTTGTAGGACAGTAAAAATCCAGTTATTTTTCCTATCATGCCTCCAATAAATGGTAAAACAGGTCCATAAATTCCAAAAAATGTCTCTCCGCCTTGTAGATAATAATTCCAGTTTGTGAAACCAATTTTTGTTATGTACCATACTTTGAATAGATGATGGGATGTATCCACACCCCATGGTAATAAGGAATTGTTTAAACTAAAGCCGGAGATGAATCTAAGATAAACACAAAAAATTAACACAAAAATCAGTATTTTTTCTCCAGTTTTCATACTCATATTTTCCTAATCGGTTAGTATAGAAATAAAAATCTTAGCTTTTGGGTAAATCTTAAATATTTAATTTAAAATCCATTAAATTTTATATATGGTAAAATTTGCGTACTTGACATGTCCAGTTACTAAATCCAAAAATAAAATTAAGTTAATGGACAAAATTTCAAATATTTTAAAAGAATATGATTATACACCATTTAAGCCAAATACCTCTCTTACTGCAAAAAAATTGTTTAAGCGTGATACATATTGTCTTTCGAAGTCATCGTTAATAGTTGGTGAATTTACTTTTCCGAGTCATGGTGTTGGATTTGAAACAGGATTTGCTTTCATGAATGATATACCTGTAATTGCTCTTGTAGAGAAGAAGGCTAAGTTATCACGAATGATAAAAGGCAATCCAAAGATTAAAATAATAAAATATTCTTCGGAGAATCAGGCATTAAAAAAATTAAGAAACTTGTTACACACTATGTAATTTTAATGGATTACCAATAAATCTTAAATTATTAATGAATTTAAATCTCTCCACCCATTTTATTAACTCATGAAAGATACTACCATGAAAACATTATTTTTAAACCCGCCATCTTTCCATAGGTTTGACTGTGCTGGCGCAAGATATCAAGCAAGGCGTAGAACCAGAGCCATGTGGTTTCCTGTCTGGTTGTGTGAAGCAGCAAGTATCATAAATGAAAGTAGAGTTTTAGATTGTCCTGTTGAAGACATAAGCATGGAAAGAATGGCAAATATCGCTAAAGATTATAATCTAGTAGTCATCAGCACAAGTTCTGCAACAATCAAAATGAACGTAAAGGCGGCTGAATATCTAAAAAATAAACAGGATTGCAAGATAATTTTTGTCGGGCCGCATGTCAGCATGACAGCCGAAGAAATAATGAAAACATCCGATGTGGTAGACGGCGTTGCGAGAAGAGAGTATGATTTCACAATAAAAGAAATTTCTGAGGGTAAAAAATTCGATGAAATATTAGGGTTAACATGGCGTAAAGATGGAAAGATTATTCATAACCCTGATAGGTCATTGATAAAAGACTTAGATCAATTTCCATATGTTAGTAAGATTTACAAAAGAGACCTTAAAATCAAACTATACCGCGAGCCTGAATTACTATATCCTTATGTCAGCATAATGACCGGTAGAGGCTGTATGTTCAGGTGTACTTTCTGCCTATGGCCTCAAACATTCTTCAGTAGAGAATACAGAGTCAGATCGCCAAAGCATGTAGCAGGTGAAGTAAAATACATAAAAGAAGAACTGCCTGAAGTAGAAGAAATAATGTTTGATGACGGTACTTTCACTGCTTATTCTGATAGAGTAGACGAGATATGTGGCTTGATAAAAAACATGGATATGACATGGTCATGTAATGCTAGAGCTGATGTCAGATATGAGACATTGAAAAAAATGAAAGAAGCCGGTTGTCGATTACTTGTGGTAGGTTATGAAAGTGCTGACCAGCAAATACTCAACAATATTCATAAAGGGGTTACAGAAAAACAAATGATAGAGTTTACTAAAAACTGTAAAAAATTGGGTATAATGGTTCATGGTTGTTTTGTTATCGGATTGCCAGGTGAAACAAGAGAAACAATAAAAAAATCTTTAAAATTTGCTACGGATTTAGACTTAGACAGTGTTCAAGCCTCTGTAGTGACGCCATATCCCGGCACAGAAATTTATCAATATTTCAAAGAAAAAAATCTTTTGGTTAATGGCGATTTGGCTGATGAGGAAGGTTTCCAAGATTGCATAATAAATATGCCTGATCTTCCAGCAAAACAAATAATTAAAGCTGCGGATGATTTCCACGTCAAATTCTTTTACAGGCCTTGGTTTTTCCTAAAAATGTTCAAGATGGTTTTGAAAGATAAACGAGAATTTAGCAGAATATTGAATTCTGGTTCGCAATTTCAATCTTACGTAATAAAATCATTTTACAAAAAATTTAATAATAAATAAAAATCCTTAATATTATATCCGACGGTTTGTTTTATGAGCGAATTCCCATTTGTTTCAGTTGTAATACCAAGTTTACGTTTTGGTCCAATTTTTTACAAATGTTTAGATTCATTGTATAAACAAAATTATCCAAAAGAAAAAATGGAAATAATTGTTGTTACAGTTAAACCAAGTAAAATTAAAAAAATAAAGAAAGGATACACAATAAAAATCATAAACGGTGGAAAAGCAAATCCTGCTGAAGCCAGAAATATTGCGATAAAAAAAGCGAGGGGTTCTATAATTGTATTTTTAGATGACGATTGTGTAGCACATTCAAATTTAATAAAAAATGGGGTTAAGTATTTTAAAGATCCAAAAGTAGCTGCTATTGGCGGGCCAGGTTTTAATCCTAAAGATGCACCATTTTTAAACAAATGTAGTTATCTCATATTTTCTTCTGGTTTCGGTACATCCACGATGAGTGTACGCTGGTCTGATTCTGTAAAAAAAGCTAGAAAAGCTACAGAAACAGATCTTGTTCTCTGTAATATGTTAGTAAGAAAAGATGTATTATTAGAAATAAATGGATTTGATGGAAATCAAGTGCCATGCGAAGAAAATGAACTTTGTCACAGAATTCACAAAAAAGGATATGATTTGTTGTACACGCCTGACGTAATAGTTTGGCATCCATTGAGGCCTCTTTTTATACCACTTGCTAAAAGAATATTTTTCTATGCGATTGGTAGAGGGGTTATGTCATGTCGACATCCAGATTCATTTAAATTGTTCTATGCAATACCATCAATATTTGTATTAGGGTTAATTCTTGGTCCAATTCTCCAATATTATTTTCAAATTCTAAGATATCCATTACTCTTTGCTTTAGCATTATATGTTGTTTTCAATTTGTACAGCAGTTTTTCAATCTATAGAAGAGAAAAGGATAAAAGGTTACTGTTTGTTGCACCGATAGGATTCTTTTTAGGTCATGCATCATACGGTTTAGGTTTTATTTATGGTATTTTTTCTTATTTAACGGGAAGATGGAAGAAAGGAAAATTAAAAACATAATTTGATTTCGATGATATTTTCACAAATATTTACAATATTTATATTTCTACAGTAAGTTAGTAAATGAAATAAACTGATAATTATGTCAAAAGACGTTGTTTTTATTTATCCAAAACCTGGTATAGATTTTTCAC
>Ga0315294_10010694_pt1 | contig 10071 bp, 7 predicted proteins | sample YL17G13_40_MG_FD_203626 | JGI IMG/M metagenome (GOLD analysis project Ga0315294, IMG submission 203626) | Sediment microbial communities from Yellowstone Lake, YNP, Wyoming, USA - YL17G13_40 | ecosystem: Environmental > Aquatic > Freshwater > Lake > Sediment | place: USA: Wyoming | collected...
TAAACGACAAAGGCGACGTGGCGCCAGAGACCTATCAGAGAGTGCAAGGCGTGATCGAGAGTCTGGGCTATACCTCAAGCCTGGCGGCCAGAGGCATGCGCAGCCACAGAATGAACGTCATTGGCCTGATCATGCCCAACGTGGGGGATCCTTTCGCGATTCAGGTGCTGAAGGGTGTCAACCGGGCGATCACCGAGCGTGACCTCGACCTCATCGTGCACACGGGCGGGGACTTCAACGAGGAGTCAACTGCCGATCGGGAGCGACGGCACGTCTCTCTGCTGACTGGCGGCATCACCGATGGTGTCATCGTCGTGACGCCTGCTGCCACCACCTTCTCCACCGCTTCGCCGGTGGTCGTCGTTGATCCCAACAACGTAACGCCTGATTGTCCAGTCGTCATCGCCACCAACCGGTCCGGGGCCCTGTCGGCAATGGAGCATTTGATCGGCTTGGGACACCGGAGGATTGGCTTTATCGGCGGCCGCCCCGAGTTGCAGAGCGCCGTCCGCCGTTTGGTGGGCTACGAGGACGCCTTGCAGCACGCCGGTATCCCCTTGGACCCCGACCTGATCCAGGCAGGTGACTATTCCAGGCAGACGGGGTTCGCCTGCGCCCAGAGACTGCTGAGCCTGTCCGATCCGCCGACGGCCATATTCGCGGCCAACGACCAATCCGCCCTTGGCGCTATCCAGGCCGCCCAGCAGGCGGGACTGCGCGTCCCGGGCGACCTGTCTGTGGTTGGATTTGATAACATTCCCGAGGCGGCCTATACCAACCCTGGTCTGACGACGGTTGATCAGTTCATTGACCAGATGGGATACGTAGCCACAGAGATGTTGATCAGCCTAATCGAAGGCAACTCCCTGGAAAGCGACGTGTACAAGATGCCCACGCAGCTCATTGCCAGAGATTCGTGCTGTGCCATCGCAGGCAATGCTCCGTAGAGCCTGCCAACTGACTGTCGCAAGTGAGCAGCGCGTACCGCTGGCTCTGAGAGAGGAGGTGATGCGAGCGATCTATCGAAGCCGGTTAATTCTGCCTCAGAGTTAGAAAGTCGGTTTAGCTTCAACCCAGGATATTTAAGGAGGGAGAAATGGAAGCGGATAAGAAGACACTTAGCCGCAGGGAATTCCTGCAGGGTGCGGCCCTGGCCGCTACCGCGATGGTAGCGAGCGCCTGTGCGGCGCCGACACCCGAGGTCAAAGAGGTGGAGGTCACGCGGATCGTCGAGGTCGCAGGGACCCCGGTGGTCGAGCAGGTCGTCGTGACGGCCACACCGCCCCCGGTGGTAAAAGAGGAAGCGCCCGCTGTCCTTGGCGCCTTCCCCAGAAGCGAGACGCTGATCGCCAGGCAGCTCACCGGGCGTGTCGGCACACCTGACAACATGAACCTATGGGTTGGCTGGAAATGGCAAGACCGCGGCCTGCAGAACCTGGCTGACGAGCCGTTATGGTCGGTTGACTTTGCCACGGGCAACATCATCAACGGCCTTGCTGACGGTGACCCGACGTACAACGCAGACTTCACTGAATGCACAGTCCCTCTCCGCGAGGGCGTCGCCTGGAATGACGGCGAGCCCTTCACCGCTGCCGATGTGGTCTTTACGGTCGAGACCCTGATGCAGTTCGATGGCTTCGGCGCCCATACCTTCTTTGTGGATAACGTCGCCTCTGTGACTGCTGTGGATGATTACACGGTCAAATTCGTTCTGAATCAGCCCAACTCGCGCTTCCACACCACTTTCCTCGACCGCTGGGGCTGCACCAGGATCATGCCCAAGCACATCTTCGAGAAGGAAGCAGATCCGGTCCAGTTTACCTTCAATCCGTATGTAGGCTGCGGTCCTTACAAGCTGCACAGCTTTGATCCCCAGGGGTTCTGGACGGCCTGGGAAAGACGCGAAGATTGGGACAAGAGCCCGACCGGCATCATGTATGGCCAGCCTCAGCCCAAGTACATCATCTTGCAGGGTTTTGACACTGAAGGCGCTCAAATCCTGGCGCAATTGACGCATCAACTAGATGTGGCGGAACTCTCATCCGATGGTCTCAAGGCGCTGTTGGCGCAGTCCAAGACCTCCCGCGCCTACCAGCCGACCTTCCCCTTCGTGGTCAACAACGACCCCTGCATCACCGGTATCCTCTTCAACACCGCCCGGCCGCCATTCGATAACGTCGACGTCCGCTGGGCATTGATCCTGTCGATCGAGATGGTGGAGTACATGAGCATCGCCGTTGACTGCACCGGCACCGTGAGCGCGATACACGTCCCGCACCTTGGCCCTTACCCCAGGTTATACCACGAGCCGATGCAAGACTGGCTGAAGTCCTTCACCATTGACGTGGGCGATGGCGAGACCTTTGCGCCCTATGACCCGGATGTGCCGAACCGCGTCGCAGCCTACGCCAGGAGCCGTGGCTATGTCTTCCCCGATACGCCGGAATTTCTTGAAAAGGCTTTCGGACTGGGGTGGTACAAGTATGCCCCCGACATCGCCGAAAAGCTGCTGGTGAAGAACGGCTTCTCGAAGAATGCGGACGGGAAGTGGCTGCTGCCGGATGGCTCGCCCTGGAAGATCTCCTATCTGTGCGGCACGATACTTACCAACCATGATGCGCGCAATGCCGCGGCCGCCGTGCAGCAGTGGAAGAAGTTCGGCATCGATGCCCAGGTGCTTTCCATCGCGGATAATGATGGCATTCAGGCCACCGGCGACTTTGATATAAGCGGCAACTGGCCTTCGCAGGAGCCCTGGGGTGCAGGGCCCGACCTGTATCGCGTGCTCGACAGGTGGAACTCTGCCTATAAGAAGCCCCTTGGAGAGCGCACCAATGGCATTTACTCGCGCTGGTCGAGCGATGAGATGGACGCCATCATCAAGGAGCTGCGCGAGACGGATCCCTTCGATACCGAAGCCGTCGTCGCGGTGGGCACCAAGGGCCTCCAGGAAGCGGTCAAGAATATGCCCGGCGTCCCGACCTACGGGTATATCGGCTTTGTCGGCTGGGACGAGTACTACTGGACCAACTGGCCTGGCAGCGAAAACGCCTATTGTCAGCCCTATACACACTGGCCCAACTTCAAGTACTTTACTCCATTCCTGAAAGCCACCGGCGCATAGGTCCTGCGGTTGGTGGTACAATTATCCTGGGCGGGCGCCTCGCCCGCCCAGGATTCTTCCAGATAAGTGAGGTGATCGCCGTGCCATTCCTGAAACGATATCTCATCCCTCGTCTGATTGCATACGTTCTAGTAATTTGGCTGGGCATCACCATTGTTTTCCTCATTCCCAGGCTCACCCCGAACGACCCTGTCATGGCTATGATCGGTATGATGAGGGCGCGCGGTTCAACGTTGGAACCGGGCGCGATGGATGGCATCATCGCCGACCTGACCGAGATGTATGGCTTGCAGGGCTCCTGGCTCGATCAATACTGGGCTTTTTGGGGCAGGCTGTTCCGCGCTGATTTCGGCGTTTCCTTCTTCAATTTCCCCACCCGCGTTAACCAGCTCATTGCCACCGCCTTGCCCTGGACTTTGGGACTCCTGCTGACCACGACCGCCATCTCGTGGATATCAGGGAATATCCTTGGCGGGTTGGCGGGTTACTTTGCTCGGAAAGGTTGGTCGCGAACCCTGGATGCCGTCGCCATGGTGGTCCGCCCGCAGCCCTATTACATCTTTGCCTTCGCGTTGCTCCTGCTTCTTGCTTGGGTCGTGCGCTGGTTCCCGGTTACAGGCGGGTCGTCATTGGGAGCTCTACCCACCTTCACCTGGGGCTATATCAAAGATGTCCTCTGGCATTCGTTTTTGCCTGCCCTCTCGTTAAGCGTCCTGGGAGGGGCAGTCACGTTCCAAACGATGAAGCTGATTGTACAGAACGTCAATGCGGAAAGTTTTGTCCAGTATGCCAAGCTGGGCGGCGTTACCGAAGGCCGCATCGTGGGCAAGTATGTCATTCGCAACGCCTTACTGCCGCAAGTCACCGGCCTGGCGCTTGGGCTTGGGCAAATCTTTAGCGGGGCACTGATTACAGAGATCGTTTTTTCTTACCCCGGCCTGGGAATGCTGCTGTATAACTCCGTCATCCGAGCAGATTACAACCTGATCATGGGGATCACCATGCTTTCCATCGTTGGTATCACAACGGCGATCCTGGTCGTTGACCTGACATATCCCTTGTTTGACCCGCGGGTGAGATACTATTAAGGAGTTCAGTCACGTGAAAGTCCTCAGAGATCTATTCAGAGATTATCGCTTCTGCTTCAGCTTCGGCGTACTCGTGATCATCCTGATCCTGGCCTTCCTGTCCAATTTTTCGCCTTATGACCCTACTCTATGGAATGTTGTCCCGAAAGATACGAAGCCGTCGGTTCAATACCCGCTCGGCACCGATTCGAACGGGCAGGATATCTTTTGGCAGGCCACTTATGCAGTGCGCAATTCCCTGATCATCTCCCTCATCGCCGCATCGGTTTCCAGGGTGATCGCCGTCCTGGTTGGCATGGTTGCCGGCTATACGCGCGGCAATACCGACCGGATATTGATGTTTGTCAGCGACGGCCTGTTGGTCATCCCGCTCTTCCTGATCTTGGTAATGTTAGCCATGATGGTGCGACAACACATGAGTCTGGTGGTTCTGGGATTGATGCTATCGGCCTTCGGCTGGGCATGGGATGCGCGGGTGATCCGCTCGGTGATCTTGAGCCTGCGTGAGCGAGAGTTCACCCAGACGGCCATCCTTTCAGGTACGGGGACGCTCAAACTGGTATTGAACGAATACATGCCCTTTGCCATGCCGTTGGTCTTTTCGACTTTGATCAACAATATATCATGGGCGATTGGGTTGGAGATGACGCTGGCACTCCTTGGATTGGTCGATGTTAACATTCCCACCCTGGGCACGATGCTGAATTGGGCGATCATTTACCAGTCTATGTTCTTGGGACGCTGGAATTGGGTCTTGACGCCGGTGGTCATATCGGTCCTTATGTTTATCGCTCTCTACTGGCTCTCGGTCAGTATCAGCGAATATCTGGATCCAAGAACTCGTATCCAGCGCGTCGGAGCACAGTGAGGGGACGATGAACGAGACAGTACTCAGGACTGAAGGGCTGAAAGCCTTCTACGTGCTCGACGTTTTCGGGACCCAGAAGGTGGTGAAGGCGGTCAACGAGGTCAATATCGAGATCCGGGAAAACGAAGTCTATGGGATCGCCGGCGAAAGTGGCTGTGGGAAGACGACGCTGCTGAAAGCGCTCGTCGCCGCCATCGAGCCTCCGTTGAGGCTGATCGGGGGGAAGGTCTACTATTGTGGGTACGGTAAGGAGATTGATGTCTCTTCTCTCAGCGCAGAGGAAAAGAGAAGGCTGCGCTGGGAGTATATTTCCTACGTTCCGCAGGGTTCGATGAGCGTGCTCAATCCCGTGATGAAGGTGAAAGAGACCTACCGAGATTTCATCGAGAGCCACGTGAGCGGCAAGACAAGAGAGGAAGCCTACGAGATCGCCGGGAGGCAGATTGTGGAGTTGGGGCTGCCACGGAAGATCTTGGATACTTATCCACACCAGTTGTCGGGTGGCATGCGACAACGGGTTACGATCGCCCTGGCAGCGCTGCTCAGGCCCCGGATTATTGTCTGTGATGAGCCCACGACCGCGCTCGACGTCGTCGTCCAGAGAGGGGTCGTGCAAATGCTGCGCGACGTTCAGAAATATCTGGAAAACACGATCGTCCTGGTTACACACGACATGGGCGTTCAGGCCAATATCGCCGATCGTGTCGGTATCATGTACGCCGGAAAGATGGTAGAGGAAGCGACAACCGAGAGGATTTTCGGCCGCCCTCTGCATCCCTACACCCAGTATTTGATCAACTCTCTGCCGAGGTTTGGGGACAAGACGACGCGAGAGAGCGTGCCCGGAAGCCCGCCTTCTCTCATAGATCTCCCCAGCGGCTGTCCCTTCCACCCAAGGTGTCCCTACGTTCTAGATGTCTGTACAAAACAGATGCCGGGCTTTGTTGGCCTGGAACCCAACCACCGAGTTGCCTGCTGGTTGGTCGGAGAGGGATAAGATGGATACACTGCTTGAAGTCGATCGGCTGACAAAGGTTTTCTCCTTGGGGGGCATACTCTCGAGGGTCAGGATAAGGGCAGTTGACAATGTATCCTTTTACGTCAAACCGGCGGAGATCTTTGCCCTGGCCGGTGAGAGCGGCTGTGGAAAGACAACTACTGCCAGAATGATTCTGGGCTTTGAGGAACCAACCTCAGGCGCCATCGTGCACCGGGGCGGGCAGGGTGGGGAATCGGAGAACAAAAAGGTCTGGTTCACCGAAGGCGTGCAGGCCATCTTTCAGGACCCGTTTGGGACCTTCAACCCGCTCCGCATAGTAGATCGGTATTTCTTTGAGACCATCGGGAATTTCGGGTTGGCAGCGAACGGCAAAGAGGCAGTCAAACTGATCGAGGAAAAACTGAACGCCGTGGGCCTCTCCTACGACGAGTTCTCCGGCAAGTATCCGAGTGAGTTCTCTGGAGGGCAACTGCAGAGGATCTCCATCGCCAGGGCCTTGCTGACAGACCCAACTCTCCTGATCGCCGATGAGCCCGTTTCGATGGTGGATGCTTCCTTGAGAATGTCAATCGTGAATCTATTCAAGAAGCTCAAGGAAGAGTCGGGCCTGAGCGTGCTGTACATTACGCACGATCTGGCAACCGCCTACTATGTGAGCGATCGCATCGCCATCATGTTCAGAGGCAACATTGTCGAAATGGGGCCTGTGGAGCGAGTGTTGATGGACCCCCAACATCCGTACACCAGGCTGCTCAGGGAATCCATCCCTGAAGCGGATCCCAAAAAGCGCTGGGGCAGTCGGATCACACTGTCGAACACCGAACACGAAGAGTACTTGAGAGCGGGCTGCAAATTCGCGGGCAGATGCTCCGACGCAACGGAGATGTGCAAGACAGAATCGCCCAAGGACGTCTACTTTGACGACGTGCTCGTCAAGTGTCACCAGTACACCCGCAAGTACCCCTGAGAAGGTGCGCTACCGTAAGCAACCTCGCTGCACACAAACCGGCTCTCTCCCTCGCGGGTGCGGCCACCGTTTCCCTGCTCCCATGCTTGCGCCTGCCTGGCGGCCGAAAAACAGGCTGCCATGGTCTTGCCCTAGTCCCCACATGAGAGTACAATTCAGTTACAGGTCAGTACGACTGGCTTAGTTCACCACGGATCATGCGGCGGCGGCGCGCCGCATCAATCCCATTCGGCAGGCGGCCCATAGCACAATTGCGGTATGAGATGACGAATGGCACTCCGCAACGCAACTGAACGCGATCGTCAGCCGCAAGCCAAGTAAGGTATAACCAGAAAGCGAGGTGTACGATGAAGAGACAACATTTTCTCGTAGGCGTGCTGAGTTTGGCCCTTTGCACGCTGGCCGTGTTTATTGGGCTAACCTATGCCCGGGGAACAGACCATCAAGGGGTCAATGGGCCGGCCGGTCCTCTGGGCAGCGCGTTCACCTACCAGGGACAGCTCAGGAGGGGGGGTGAACCGGTCAGCAACGACTGCGCGATGGCTTTTCGCCTGTACGACCAAGGAACAGGCGGCAGTCAGGTCGGACCGGCCATCACGACCACCGTGCCTATCAGTGCCGGACTGTTCACCGCGAACCTGGACTTTGGCAGCGGTGTTTTTAACGGCCAGGCACGCTGGCTGGGGATCACGGTCAAGTGTCCGGGCGATGGCGACTACGCCAACCTGGGACGCCAGGGGTTGACGGCGGCTCCCTACGCCCTGTATGCCCTGGCTGCTCCCTGGAGCGGGCTGACCGGCGTGCCCGACCTCCAGCAGCGGGTCTCTGGAGTCTGCAGTGTGGGTTACGCCATCCGGCAGGTCAACGCCGACGGTACAGTCATCTGCCAGACCAATGCGCCGCTTTACCGCTCCACTTTTCGTACCTTCATTACGCTCGACAGCGCTGGCGACGTCGGCAATTATCCCTCGATCACGATTGGCGCGGATGGGTTGGGGTTGATTGCTTACGTAGAGGATAGCCTCGGCAACCTGAAGGTGGCTCACTGCAGCGACCTGGCCTGCGCCAGCGCTACCATCACCGCGCTCGACACCACGGGCGTCGGTTTCTATCCCTCGATCACCATCGGCACGGATGGGCTGGGACTGATCAGCTACTACGACAGCACGGACCTGAGCGTAGCCCACTGCGATAATCTCGCCTGCACCAGCGCTACCTTCAGCACGCTGGACAGCGCGGGCCAGGTTGGCGAGCGCAGTTCGATCACCATCGGCGCGGATGGGCTGGGCCTGATCAGCTACTACGACGAGACGAACGATACTCTGAAGGTGGCCCATTGCTCTACCATCACCTGCACCAGTGCCACCGTCACCACGTTAGATGCTGTAGGCAGCGATGCTTTCTATGGGGAGACTTCGATCACCGTCGGCGCAGATGGGTTGGGGCTGATCAGCTACTATGACATGGCCGCCGGTGACCTGATGGTCGCCCATTGTTCCAACGTCACCTGCACCAGCGCCGCCATCACCACACTGGACAGTGACGGCAGCGTTCCCTCGATCGCCATCGGCGCGGACGGGTTGGGGCTGATCAGTTACCGGGCTGGCGCCCCCGCGGACCTGAAGGTGGCCCATTGCTCTAACATTACGTGCACCACCGCTACGGTCACTACCCTGGACAGTGAGGGTGACACCGGCTGGTTCCCCTCGCTCACCATCGGCGCGGACGGGTTGGGGCTGATCAGTTACCAGGGTCCCAGCGGTGCCTACTGGGTAGTGGCCCACTGCAGCGACGTTGCCTGCACCAGTGCCACCCGTACCACGCTCTCGGACAGCGCCAGTGGGGACATCGCAATCACCATCGGCGTGGACGGGATGCCGCTGGTCGCTCACTACGATGCCAACAACGACGACCTACAGATAGTTCACTGCTCCAATGCCTTCTGTACGCCCTACTTCCGGCGGCGGTAGGCCAGAGAAAGGCGGTGCAAGGTGAAACGTGCAATGGGAAACCTGGTGGACGTTCTTGACTTTCGTAGAGCCGCCGCCCTTCTCGCCCTGGTTACCCTGCTCCTGGTGGCTGGCGCGGTCCAGGCACAAACCGGCGATGGTCCTGAGCAGCCCGTCGCCGGTGCGGCCACTGGCTATGACCTCTCCTGGTGGACGGTAGATGGTGGCGGGGCAACGTTCAGCCAGGGTGGGGCGTACATTCTGGGCAGCACCGCCGGTCAGCCTGATGCTGCCATCTGGTCAGGTGGTGGCTACATCCTGACCGGCGGCTTCTGGGTTGGGACGGCGGTGGAGTACCACGTCTACCTACCGCTGGTACTCTGCGACTATCGGTGAACGGGAAGACACAACAGAGGTGTTTGGGTTGGCTTTCGTTGGCAGCACACGGGTTGCGCTGGGGAGAGTGTTCCTGGCTGCGCTGTTGCTGGCGCTCACGGTGCCCCTTGCGCTGCCCACGCACCCCGCGCACGCCCAATCCCCTGACGACGGCTTTAACCCAAACGCGGACCGCAGTGTCTACGCCCTGGCGGTGCAGTCCGATGGCAGGATCGTGGTGGGGGGCTGGTTCACCACGTTGGGCGGGCAGGCGCGCAACCATATCGCGCGGCTCAACGCCGACGGCACACTCGACACCACCTTCAACCCCAACGCGAACAGCAGCGTCCGCGCCCTGGCAGTGCAGGCCGATGGCAGGATCGTGGTGGGGGGTGATTTCACCACGCTGGGCGGGCAGGCGCGCAACCGTATCGCACGGCTCAACGCCGACGGCACGCTCGACACCACCTTCGACCCAGGGGCGGACGGCGATGTTGACACTCTCACGTTACAGGCCGATGGCAAGATCGTGGTGGGGGGCGAGTTCGGCACGCTGGGCGGGCAGGCGCGTACCTACATCGGCCGGCTCAACGCCGCCGGCACGCTCGACAGCACCTTCAACCCAGGGGCGAACGACTGGGTCGGCGCTCTGGCGGTGCAGCCCGATGGCAAGATCGTGGTGGGGGGGCCTTTCACCACG
>Ga0315294_10010696_pt1 | contig 10071 bp, 12 predicted proteins | sample YL17G13_40_MG_FD_203626 | JGI IMG/M metagenome (GOLD analysis project Ga0315294, IMG submission 203626) | Sediment microbial communities from Yellowstone Lake, YNP, Wyoming, USA - YL17G13_40 | ecosystem: Environmental > Aquatic > Freshwater > Lake > Sediment | place: USA: Wyoming | collected...
CAGAGATGTCTGGCTGGGAGGTCTCTCAAAGGGTAAAGGAGATAAGAAAAGAGACACCGGTGGTAATGATAACCGGCTGGGGTGTAAGTTTTGAGCAGGAGAAAATCAAGGAGTTTGGCGTGGACTACCTTTTGCCAAAACCTTTCAGGATAGAGCAATTATCCAGACTCTTGGACCTGATCAGGGATGAGAAGATTCGGAAAAGAAATCAGGTTTGAATATTGATTAAAATATAACTGAAAATAAAACATCTAAAGGGGTACGTTGTCCGCCAAGGGCGGATGCCCCCACTTTTTTCTTTGACAAACAATCTGAATTTACTTAAATTTTCCAACAAGATATAAGGGCGTATTTCAAACGCCATACCATACTAATCAATTTTAAAACAGGGAAAAATATGTTAGCACAATTTAGTATGTTTCCTCTGGATAAGGGGGAGAGTTTAAGTAGATATGTGGCAGGGATAGTTGATTTGGTTGATAGAAGTGGGTTGCCTTATCAGTCTACTTCTATGAGCACTATCGTTGAAGGGGAGTGGGACAAAATTTTCAGCTTAATCAAAAAATGTCATAAAACCTTAAGAAAAGAGTCAAATCGGGTTTATGTGGTAATCACCCTCGATGACCGGAAAGGAGCTAAGAACCGGTTAAAAGGGAAATTGGATTCGATAGAAAATGTTTTGAAACGGAAAATAAAAAGATAATACCTTAAAAGATTCTAGGCTCAATCCGCCAAAGGCGGACAAAAGTTTAAGCGTGGAAGATTTCATTGTTATATTCGTAACTGCTTCGTCTGAGGAGGAAGCTGAAAAGATTGCGCAGTCTTTAGTTGAGAAAAGATTGGTCGCCTGTGTTAATATTATTAAAGATGTTCAATCTGTTTTCAGATGGAAAGGTAAGATCTTAGATGAAAAAGAGTTGTTATTGATTATTAAAACCAGGAAAAAGCTTTATAAAAATGTAGAAGAGGAGGTTAAGAATCTTCATGCTTATGAAGTGCCGGAGATAATAGCTTTGCCAATTATCTCAGGTTCTAAAGATTATTTATACTGGATTGATTCGGAGACTTAGTTAAGGATGTTCTTGTTGAACTCTTTGAAAATGCGGAAGAGAATTGTCGGGCAGGGGTGTCCGACCTACGGGAAATCAACCCATTTTTGCACCCGTAAGCAGGGCTCCCAGTCCTGCAAAGCGAGTTTTTCAAAAGACCTCTCTGGTATTTAAGGAGATAAGATGCAATACAAAAAGTTTGGGAATGACTATGTGATCAGGCTGGAAACAGGGGAGGAGATAATAGCTTCCCTTAAAAGATTTGTGGAAAAGGAAAAAACCGAAGGTGGATTTTTCTATGGGTTAGGTGCGGTGAAGGATGTAACCTTAGGTTGTTTTAACCTGGAGAAAAAAGAGTATAAAGAGAAATCTTTCAAAGAAGGTTTTGAATTAACCAGCTTAGTTGGAAACGTAGCGTTTTCAAATGAGAAGATAATTGTTCATGCTCATGTTACCTTAGCAGATGAGGATTTTAAGACCTTTTCAGGACATTTAGGAAAAGCTATTATTACGGCAACTGTGGAATTAGTTTTTAATCCAATAGAAGAAAAGATTTTGAAAAAACCTGATCCGATAACTGGCTTGAACCTTCTGGACTTGAAAGGTTAATAAAGATGCAGTCAAATAACATTCTCACCTTAACTACAGATTTTGGTAAAAATGGCAGCTATGTTGGTGCAGTTAAAGGTGTGCTTCTCAAGATTAATCCCCGGATAAAAATTATTGATATTACCCATGAGATCTCCTGTTTTAACATTTTGGAAGGGGCTTTAGTTTTAAACTCTTCTTATCCATTTTTTCCAAAAGGTACGATTCATTTGGTAGTAGTTGATCCAGATGTCGGAGGAAAGCGAAAAGGGATTTTGATCCAGACGGATAATCATTATTTCATTGGTCCGGACAACGGGTTATTCAGTTTTATCTTTGAAAAAGAAAATATAAGAGAGATTATCGATTTAACTAATTCAAAATATTTCTTAAATAAACCCTCCACCACTTTTCAGGCCAGGGATGTTTTTGCACCGGTTTCAGCCTATTTATCCTTGGGAGTTGACCCGAAAGAGTTTGGCGCTATAACTAAGGAATACTATAAATTCAAATTGTCCCAGCCTGTTTATAAAAATGATTATATTACAGGAGAAATAATATATATTGATAAGTTTGGAAATCTGATTTCCAATATAAGTTCTGATTTGATAGGAGAAGAAAAAATACTTCAAGTTAAAATCGGAAAGAATGAAATAGGTCATCTCCGAAATTATTATGCAGAGGTAAAAGAAGGTGAAATTATTGCCCTTATAGGAAGTAACAATTTATTAGAAATAGCGGTCAATCAGGGTAATGCTCAAAAGATATTAAAAGCTAAAATTGGAGATAAAATCACAATTGAAAAAATTAAGAAGTAAAACCGGCATAGGATTAAAGAAAATAAAGGGCACAACTAAAGCTGGATTAAAATACAGAGAAAGACCCTCCTGGGATCAATATTTTATGAATATAGCTCGTTTAGCCTCCACCCGTTCTACCTGTCTCAGACGTCAGGTGGGCGCAGTAATTGTCAAAGACAAGAAAATCTTAGCTACGGGGTATAATGGAGCACCAAGCGGTCTTAAACACTGTCTGGATCTTGGATGTCTGAGAGAAAAATTAGGTATTCCATCTGGTGAAAGGCATGAGCTTTGCAGGGCTACTCATGCGGAACAGAATGCTATTGTTCAGGCCGCAACTTTCGGGATTAGCATAAAAGATAGCATAATTTATTCAACCGTACATCCCTGTATTTTATGCTCAAAACTTCTTATTAATGCCGGGATAAAAAGGATAATAATAGAGGATAGTTATCCAGATGAGATGTCCCGGGAGATGTTAAGGGAAGCTGGAGTTAAAATTGAGATACTAAAAGAAAGACCTAAGAAAAAAGATCTAAAACTGATCCATAAGAGAGGAAGTAGAAGATGAAATGCCCTTTTTGTGGAAATGAAGAAGATAAAGTGATAGATTCTCGCACCTCTCAGGAGGGAAGGTCGGTGAGAAGAAGAAGGGAGTGTGAGAAGTGCGGGAAAAGGTTCACCACCTATGAATATGTGGAGAACGTTTCTTTGACTGTGGTTAAAAACGATGGGAGAAGGGAAGATTTCGACCGGCAGAAACTGCAAAGAGGGATAGAGCTTGCCTGCAATAAAAGGCCCATCAGCTTGAAAAAGATCGCATCGCTGGTAGATGAGATAGAAGAGGAGTTGCAGGGACTGTCCAAAAAGGAAGTTACCTCAAAAGAAATTGGGGAGCTGGTAATGAAAAAGCTTAAGGATTTAGATGAGGTCGCTTATGTCCGCTTTGCCTCGGTCTATCACAAGTTCAAGGATATAAATGAGTTTTTAGCTGAACTCCAGGGTTTGCTGGGGTCTTGAAAAATTCTTTTTACAAATCCATGCCCATCCCCAAAACAAGGTAAGATATATTACTGGTTGTTGGTTTCCTGATCAACGAAGTGCTTAATCTTAGTTTATCAAACAATCCTTCGGGGTTGGGTTATTTACGCATTTACCCGGCATATTTTTGTAAACCTAAAGTTTACTCTCCAATTATCAATTGACAAAATATCAAAATAGATGTTATTTAAGCCTGGTTATGTTATCATCAGGTAGTTTTTCTTTATAAGAAAGGTAAACATATAATGCCCAAGGAAAAAGAGATGACATTTTTAGACCACTTAGAGGAGTTCAGGTCAAGATTGATCAAATGTCTTGTTACCATAATTATCTTTTCAATCATTGCTTTCTTCTACTCAGATAAGTTAATAGACTTTATAGCTAAACCCTTACCCGGGGTTTATTTTATGGGACCGGCTGAGGCGGTATATGTTCGGATGAAAATAGCGATGATTTTGGGAGCTATCGTAAGCTCACCGGTTATCCTTTACCAGCTCTGGCAGTTTGTGGTGCCTGGACTTTTGGAGAAGGAAGTAAGAGTTGTGATTCCTTTAGTGATTTTATCCACGCTCTCTTTTTTGATCGGAGCTTCTTTCGCCTTTTTTGTGGTTCTGCCTTATATGATTGAATTCCTTTTATCCTTTGGAACGGACAAACTCCATCCCTGGATAAAAATCGATGATTACTTGAGCTTTATCGGCTATACCACTTTAATTTTTGGAGCGGTTTTCGAACTGCCCATCGTTTCATATTTCCTTGGTAAGATAGGAATTATTTCCTCTATGACCTTGAGAAAGGGGAGAAGGTATGCGGTGGTAGCCATTCTGATCTTAGCTGCTTTCGTCACTCCAACTCCGGATGTTTTTAACATGATGCTTTTAGCAGTCCCTCTTTATCTTTTGTATGAGGTCAGTATTTTAGTTCTGGTAATACTGGAAAGCAGGAAAAGGGGGAAAACTCAAGGAAAGGTTGAATGAAAAAGCTCTGGGCAATTTCATTGCTATTTTTAACATTTTTCTACTCATTTTCTTTTACTCAAATAACATATTCAAACTCAGATTCTCTTAAAATTGTTGCCTTAGATGAGGCTCTGAAATGCATTAAGATGAAAAAAGAAGACTTAACCTTCAGGAATGATTATCTGGAGGTGGACGCTTTCAGATTGAAAATGATAGACCAGTTAATGAAAGACCCATTAGAAATTACCTCATTTTCAGAAAAGGTAGCTGTAAATTTAGATCAGAGTGAAGATTTACCTTCAGCCCTTTTAAAAGATGGATTCAAATATATAATTTCAAAATCTAATAAAGCTGATAGTTTGGAGGTGTTTGAGCTTAAAGAAGAATTGAAAATTGAACCTTCAGAAGAACTATTTCTAAAGAAAAACCTGAAAAAAACAGATAAGCTGCCTGAAAAGCTAAGAGAAGCCATACGTTATCTTTACTTTGGACTTTCAAAAGCGGATAAAGGGTGGAAAGATACTCTGGGTGAACTTTCATCTGAAGAGATTGATTCCTTGAAGAATTACTTCCCTATCTTGATCTTGGAAGATGTGATGGATGAATTTAAAAGCGTAGAGGAGATGGATAAAGAACAAAAATATGAGGAAAAATTAACCAAAGATTTGATTCCTTTGGCAGAAAAATTTAAACTCGAAAAAGCTTATTCTCAAAATATTGAACTGTGTAAGATGGTGGAGAAAGCGATTTCTATTTTAAATGAATACCTATCCACATCCCCGAAAATAAAATCAAATGAGAATGATATGATAATTACAACGAAAACAGAATATGGTGAAATCGTAGTGGGAGGATTTGGCTCTTCAGTTTATAAGGGAAACCCGAGGATAATAATTGATTTGGGCGGTGATGATCAATATAATTTAACCTCGTCAGAAGGCTCCTCAGTTGTTTTGGATTTAGGAGGAAATGACACCTATATCTCTTTAGGCGACTATAATATCGGTTCGGGTTTCTTTGGAACAGGTATTCTGATTGATAAATCCGGGGATGACAACTATATGGGCAGGAATTTCTCTCTGGGAACAGGGCTTTTTGGAGTTGGAATTCTTATCGACGAGGAGGGTAACGATAAATATTTCGGGGACATTTTTACTCAAGGCGCCGGGAGTTTTGGCATCGGTATTTTATCAGATCTGCAGGGAGCGGATCAATATAATGGAGCTTTATATGCCCAGGGATTTGGTTTTGTTTCTGGTTTTGGAGCGCTGATTGATTCATCCGGTAACGATTCCTATTTTGCTGGAGGGAAATATAAAGATATCCTTAGATACAAAGATCATTATCTGAGTTTATCCCAGGGATTTGCTTATGGTCTAAGGCCGATTATGTCCGGGGGATTTGGATTTTTATGTGATTTTTCAGGAAACGATATTTATATCTCAGACATTTTTGGACAGGGAGCAAGCTACTGGTGGGGATTAGGAAGTCTAATAGATTTTTCAGGAAATGATAAATATATTTCATATCAATATGCTCAGGGAGCAGCTACCCATATGACTCTGGGGTTACTTTTAGATAAGTCTGGCGATGACGATTATATATCGCATGGAGTTTCTCAAGGATGCGGTCATGATTTAGCCTGTGGTATACTGGAGGATCAATCTGGAAATGACAATTATCTTTCCTTTGACCTGTCCCAGGGAGCAGGTAGTGCTAACGGATTAGGTATTCAGATGGATTACCAGGGAGATGATAGTTACCTGGTGACTTTAAAAAGTAATACTCAGGGTTATGGTAATCCGAGGAGAGAATATGGTTCTATAGGGATCTTCTTAGATTTGTCGGGCAAAGACAAATATTCTGGAAACGGAGAGGATAATACCTGGTGGACTACACCTTCAATGTGGGGAGTTGGTGTTGATGGTGAATTTTTAAAAGCTGGTAGCAAGTAGATTGTAGCCAGTAGCAAAAAGAAGATAAGAGGAGTGAATATGAAAATTGCTTTAGGAGCTGACCATAAGGGATTTCAATATAAGGAGAAGGTAAAAAAATTCCTTCAGGGAAAAGGATATGAGGTTATAGATTTTGGCACTTTTTCTGAGGAATCAGTTGATTATCCGGATTTCGGATTTAAAGTAGCAAAAGCTGTTGCAAACAAAGAAGCAGAAAGAGGGATTTTATTCTGCTGGTCAGGGATAGGGATGTGCATCTCAGCCAATAAGATTAAAGGGATAAGAGCGGCTCTATGTTTAAATGAAGAAATGGCTAAGCTCTCCCGCGAGCATAACGATTCCAATGTTCTTTCCCTTTCTGCTAAATTTATACCTGAAGAAAAACTTCTGAAAATTGTTGAGGTCTGGTTGAACACCTCTTTTGAAGGAGGCAGACATCAGAGAAGATTGGATAAAATTTCCTTAGAGGAGAGAATGTAGGGGAGGTCTTTAGACCTCCAAGTGCAGGTATAGGATCAGAAAAATTTGGAAGGCTTCAGCCTTCCACTACAAAAAGATTTTTCGTAGTGCGACCCTTTCAGGGTCGCCAAAGAAATGTAGAGGATGTCTTCAGACCTCCATAAAATAATTATGGAAAGCTAAAGCTTTCCGCTACATTTATCATCAACACAACAAATGTTAAAGCGAAAGAACAATCGGTTAGATCTCCAGCTTTATAAAGGTATAAGAGCGTATTTTGTCACTATCTGCACTAAGGATCAACAGAGCGTTTTTGTTGATGCCAAAATTATAAGCGAGCAGATTAAGATATTGAACTCCTGTTGTGAAAAAAGTAATTTTTCTGTATGGACTTATTGTTTCATGCCAGATCACCTTCATTTGCTTTTAATTGGAGAAGAAAACTCGGATCTGGTCAAATTTATCAGGACCTATAAGCAGTTAAGTGGATATGGATATAAAAAGACAACAGGCAAAAACCTGTGGCAAAAAAGTTTTTATGACCACATCTTAAGAAAGGAAGAAAATGTTCCTGAAGTGATAAAGTATATTTTAGAAAATCCAGTGAGAAAAGGCTTAGTAGAGTATTTCGCGGACTATCCTTTCTCCGGTTCTTTAGAGTTTGGGAAAGAGATCTTTAAAATGTAGCGGAGGTCTTTAGACCTCCATTGGGTGCGGATGATATATGAAGATGGAAGCCTGAAGGCTTCCGCTACAAAAAACAGTGAAAGGCTAAAGCCTTTCGCTACGACAAATAAACTTAAGGAGTGGTTATTATGAGCAGATTAAAAGAGGTTGACCCTGAGGTCTATGCGGCGATCTTGGGTGAGACTAAAAGGGAAGCTTATCAATTGGAGCTTATCGCTTCGGAGAATTTCGTGAGCGAAGCCGTCCTAGAGGCTTTAGGCTCGGTTATGACTAATAAATACGCTGAAGGTTATCCGGGAAAAAGATATTATGGTGGATGTAAGTATATGGATATTGTTGAGAATTTAGCACGAGAGCGAGCTAAACAACTATTTGGATGTGAACATGTGAACGTACAGCCACATTCTGGCTCCCAGGCAAATATGGGGGTTTATTTCTGTGTTCTAAAACCTGGTGATACTATCCTGGGTTTAAACCTTTCTCACGGAGGACATCTGACCCATGGCTCTCCAGTTAATTTCTCCGGGAAATTTTTCAAAGTATGTTTTTATGGAGTTAGAAAAGATACTGAAGTTTTAGATTATGATGAAGTTTTCCAAATAGCTAAAGACTGTAAGCCAAAATTGATTGTGGCAGGGGCAACCGCTTATCCCAGGATCTTAGATTTCGCCAAATTTCGTCAGATAGCAGATGAAGTCGGTTCTTATCTTATGGTAGATATCGCTCATATAGCAGGATTAGTCATAGCAGGAATTCATCCTTCACCAGTACCCTTTGCTGATTTTGTAACATCTACCACCCATAAGACCTTACGTGGTCCCAGGGGTGGGATGATTATGTGTAAGGAAAAATACGCCAAGGAGCTGGATAAAGAGATAATGCCGGGCATACAGGGTGGTCCACTTATGCATGTGATTGCCTCCAAGGCCGTGGCTTTTAAAGAAGCGTTAGGACCTTCTTTTAAAGAATATCAACATCAGATTGTAAAGAATGCTAAGACTTTAGCTCAAGAGCTTATAAATTATGGTTATCACGTTGTTGCCGGAGGGACTGATACTCATCTGATGCTGGTTAGCTTTGTAGGAAAGGGGATAACCGGTAAAGTAGTTGAAGAGGCTTTAGATAGAGCCGGGATAACGGTCAATAAGAACACTGTTCCCTTTGATCCGCAGAAACCTTTTATCACCTCTGGTATAAGAATCGGAACCCCTGCAGTTACTACTCGGGGAATGAAAGAGTCAGAAATGAAAATAATTGCCAGGTTAATTCACGAGACCATTTCCAATTTAGGGAATGATGAGTTTTATAAGAAAGTCAAAAAAGAGGTTGAGGAACTCTGTCACAAATTTCCTTTGTATAAAGAGAGATTGGAAATTAGTAGTCAGTAGGTAGTAGACAGTAGACAGGGAAATGTAGCGGAGGTCTTCAGACCTCCATAAAAGAATAGAAGGCTAAAGTCTCAAGACCTTGAGGCTTTCCTCTACATTAACAGATGAGTATTCACAAAGATAGAATTAGAACGGTCTTAAAAGGGGAGAGGCCTGACCGGGTGCCGATTTCTTTATGGAGACATTTTTATGATAAAGAGTCAAGTGCTTCGGAGTTAGCAGAGGCAATGATAGCTTTCCAGAAAAAATATGATTGGGACTTTATGAAAGTTAACCCACGGGCAAGCTATCATATCGAAAGCTGGGGAGCAAAGATAAAATTCAGCCAGAATCCTTTAATTAAGACTAAAGTTATTGAATATCCGGTTAAGAAAACCGAAGACTGGAAAAGATTAAAAGTGCTAAATTCAGCAGATAAAGCATCGGCAGAACAGTTGAAAGCTCTTAAATTGATTAAGAAAAGACTTAAAGCTGAAATATTCATCGTTGAAACGATCTTTACGCCTTTATCCATTGCTGGAGATTTAGTGAAAGAGGAAAAGGATTTATTAAAAGACTTAAGAAAAGAACCTGAATTAATTCATACAGCTTTAGAGATAATCACTGAGACTTATTCGGATTTCGCAGTTGAATGTCTGAATGCGGGAGCAGATGGGATTTTCTATGCCACTACTGAATGGGCGACCAAGAATATATTGACTGAAGAAGAATATTTAGAATTTGGCAAGCCTTATGATCTAAAGCTCTTGCAGAAGATAGAATCTGCCGAGTTCAATATTCTACATATCTGTAAAAGCCATAATTTTCTTACTCTTTTCACTGATTATCCAGTTAGAGTTGTTAATTGGGATTCGATTGATCCAACAAATCTAAATTTAAAAGAGGGAGAAAAAATTCTGAATAAGATCGTTCTGGGTGGAATAGACCAGGAGAATTTATTACTCAAAGGAACCTCCGATAAGGTTACAAAAGAAATAAAAGAAATAATTGAGCTTAACCAGAAAGTGAATTTTATCCTGGGTCCAGGATGCGTCATATATCCACATACACCCGAAGAAAATCTGGAAGCAGTAAGAAGAGCTGTAGAAAACTTATAAATTAGCAAAAAAGTTGTTTTTATGTAGAGGAAGGCCGTTCCTATGGAT
>Ga0315294_10010700_pt1 | contig 10070 bp, 9 predicted proteins | sample YL17G13_40_MG_FD_203626 | JGI IMG/M metagenome (GOLD analysis project Ga0315294, IMG submission 203626) | Sediment microbial communities from Yellowstone Lake, YNP, Wyoming, USA - YL17G13_40 | ecosystem: Environmental > Aquatic > Freshwater > Lake > Sediment | place: USA: Wyoming | collected...
ATAGCGGTTTGAGGTGCGGTTAAGGTGCTGGAGAGAATCGATGGCCGGTGATTTAGCCTCCGGCAGAAAAGGTTTTTAGACAGCCTGATAGGAAAAGAATAAAAGGAGAGGAGGTAATTACAATGAATAAGGAAAGAATAAATACATCATCAAAAATCAATAGGCGTTCATTCTTAAAAATGTCAGCAGCCGCAGGACTTACCGGGATGGGCACGATACTCTTAAGCCATATTCCGCCTGCTATCGGCGCGGGGAAGAAAAATCTCATCCACGGTATCTGGGGTGGAGATCCAGGAAACTTGAGTCCTGTTATCCGCTGGGATGTCTCCGCCGGTGTCATTGCGTATAACATCTATGATAATTTGGTTCAGCCTAACTATAAAAAACATGTGATTGAACCACTTCTGGCTGAATCGTGGAAGAATATCGATCCATTGACATGGCAGATTAAATTGCGTGAAGGAGTAATGTGGCACAAAGGTTACGGGGAGGTAACAGCTGAGGACGTGGTATACACTTGGAATTTTCATATAGAGTCAAAGAGCTTTCAGGTCGGAACTGCCCTTTGGCCGATTGATGGTCTAAAAGTGCTCAGCAAATATGTCGCTGAGGTTAAACTCAAACAGCCGTTTGGAGCTTTTCCCGGCGTAGTGATGGGATACGGTGGTCTCCTTGTCTCTAAGAAAGCTCACCAAGAAATCGGGAATGAAGCTTACAGCCGTAACCCAATTGGCAGTGGTCCCTTTGTTTTTCAATCCATTATCGGCGGGAAAGAGGTCGTGCTTAAAAAGAACCCGAACTACTGGAAGAAAGGACTTCCGCACCTTGAAGAACTCGTATTCCGGTCGATACCAGACTCCCATGTCCGGCTTCAATCGCTTGTAAGAGGGGAGGTAGATTTCTGTACACATCCTGACCCGAAAGACGTATCAGAAGCCCGTAAAAATACCAACCTTGTATACACAAGTATCCCTGGATGGAATTGGGACTACCAGACCTTCAACCTATTTAAAAAGGAATTCCCCTATCAAAACAAACTGGTTCGACAAGCTATTTCTTATGCAATTGACCGCGAAGCGATACAGAAAGAAATTTATCATGGAGAAGCAACAGTCAATGACTGCCAGATTCCCTATGGTTTTTTAGCCTATCGACAACCGCCGATTCGCTATCCCAAAAATGGGGATCTTAAGAAAGCCAAAGAATTGATGGCGAAAGCTGGAGTCAAGGGTTATGAGGTTGAAGTAATTACAAGTGATAAAGATTGGCTCAGACGGGAACTGGAACTCATAACGTCAATGGTGAGTCAGATTGGTATCACATACAAGATCCGAAACCTCGACATGGGAAGTTTCACCAATCTCTGGTTAAATCACAAGTATGAACAATTGTTCGAGGACATTATGATTGTTGCACCTGATACAGATCCCACTTCTTGGTGGCACCTCCACAGTAAGGGGACTTTCAATTCCGGGTATAACTCACCTGAAATGGACAAATTGTTAGACGACGCCCGTGCCGAGTCGGATCCCAAAAAGAGGGAGGTTTTATACCACAAAGTCGTGGATCTCACTTTGGAAGATTGCCCGAAGATCTATCATGTGAATGTGAATCTGGTCCGGTTCTACAAGAAAGGATTAGAGGGATTTGAGCCGGCTCCACAGGAAGACAGGGAGCTTTTTGTGAATACCCGCTGGGAAGGATGATTTCATAGCTGAAGACGATGGAATGGGGGATGGGGCAAGGGGGAGTGAACATTGAAGGATAGACTGGCTTATCTTGTTCGCCGTTTAATTCAAGTGCCTTTTGTTCTCATCGTCGTCAGCATCATCATTTTTGCATTGGTCCATGTAACCCCCGGTGACCCAATTCAGATCATGCTGGGGTTGGAGACCTCGCCTGATGCTGTTGCGGCTTTACGCAAACAGTACAGCCTGGATCGCCCATTGCCTGAACAATATATCATCTGGTTGACAAAAGCCGTTCAAGGTGACTTGGGTCAATCGATTCGTTTGCACCAACCTGTCACCCAGATGATCGCAGAACGGTTCCCCGTTAGTCTAAAACTGGCTGCTGTTTCAATGTTTTTTGCATTACTATTGGCTTTGCCAACAGGGATACTTTCTGCAACTCGTCGCAACACATGGTTGGACTATCTCTGTACGGGAATATCTATCGGCGGGCTCTCTATCCCAAACTTCACTTTGGCGATGCTTCTGATTTTTGTTTTTGCCTTCAAGCTCCATTGGTTTCCCATTACTGGAATCGGCTCAGCAATTGGTCCTAAGACGCTGTGGGGTGCGCTCGCCCCTTACAGTCTACCAGCTTTAGCTCTGGGAGTTCAACAAACAGCGATTCTCACTCGGCTGCTCCGTTCAAGCATGCTCGATGTTTTGAGTCAGGATTATATTCGAACCGCCCATGCAAAAGGAGTTTCCAATTGGTCAGTGATGGTAAGCCATGCCCTAAAAAACGCTCTGATCCCATTGGTGACTGTAACTGCAATACAGTTTGGTTACCTCGTCGGAATCACTATCACCATTGAATTCATCTTTGCCATTCCCGGAATGGGACTTGCTTTACTTGATGCAGTTATCAACCGTGATTTACCTGTGATCCAGGGGTTTACATTAATTATGGCTATATTTTTTATTTTGGCTAACCTGCTTGCTGACATTGTATACACATTGGTCGATCCGCGAATAAAATATTAGTAAATGTAGGAAATGCGTGAGATGCTAATGAACAGGGTTGAAGAAATTTCTCCAGAAGATTTTAGACGCTATCATCAAAGTGTCTTTCGTTCGGCCACAAAGCAATTTGTTCGTAACAGGGCAGCGTTTGCTGGCCTGGGATTTTTGGTCATTGTGGTAATATACTCAATTCTTGCACCCATTCTGGCTCCTTACAACCCAACCGCCATTAACTTAAAAGAAAAACTGAAGCCTCCAACTTCGACCCATCTTCTTGGAACCGACTACTTTGGCCGTGATGTGCTGTCCCGAGTCATTTATGGAGGACGAGTTTCCCTCTTGGTTAGCCTTACCGTAGTGGGAATCGCAGTCATGGTAGGAGTGCCCATTGGATTAACTTCAGGCTACTTTAGTGGCAGGATTGATAACCTCCTCATGCGCCTTATGGATTCGTTTTTAACCTTTCCACCCTTGTTGCTGGCAGTAGTCATTGTGGGCGTTTTGGGACCAGATATTCAAAATGTGATGCTGGCTATTGGGATTGTCAATATTCCAATCTTTGCACGCCTCGTTCGCGGTAGTACTTTGTCGGTGCGTGAGGAAGTATACGTAAGATCGGCCCGTGCTCTTGGGGCAAGCACATTGCGCATTGTTACCTCGCACATTTTAAGAAATATTGTGGCTCCAATCGTTGTACAGATGACTGTAACGTTTGCTGGTGCGATTATCGCCGAGGCCTCCCTGAGTTTTTTGGGCTTAGGAGCCCAACCCCCACATCCGAGTTGGGGACGAGACCTGAATGAGGCACGCCGTTACCTGGAAGACGCTCCATGGCTATTGATGGGGCCCACCGCGGTAATAATGATAAGTGTTCTCAGCATTAACTTTATCGGCGATGGTCTCCGTGATGCTTTGGACCCAAAGGCATGGCGTACTTGGAAGAAGCTGAAATGAAGAACATCTTCGCATAGGTAAATATTCCTAATGAAGGTTAAGTCCCCCATACTCGCTGTGAGGAATTTACATACTAATTTCTCTACTCAACATGGAGTAGTGAAGGCTGTTAATGGAATATCTTTTGATCTTCACGAAGGTGAAGCCCTTGGAATTGTTGGAGAAAGCGGCAGTGGTAAAAGTGTAACTGCCCTATCCATCATGCGCCTTATCCCTTGTCCGCCCGGAGAAATTACAGCTGACTCAATTACCTTTGAAAACCAGAACCTCCTGGCCTTGGATAAAAAAGGTATGCGCCAAATCCGGGGCGGTAAAATTGCAATGATTTTCCAAGATCCAATGACTTCGCTAAACCCGGTATTAAAAGTGGGATGGCAGATATCAGAGAGTCTTAAACTCCACTTTGGAATGAATCACGCTGAAGCACGGAAAAGAACGATTGAATTGCTGAGGATGGTCGGAATCCCTTCAGCGCAAGAACGTATTGACGATTATCCCCACCAGTTTTCTGGTGGCATGCGCCAGCGCGTCATGATTGCCATGGCACTCGCTTGTAGCCCCCGCCTTCTTATTGCCGATGAACCTACAACCGCTCTTGATGTCACCATTCAAGCACAGATTCTAGACCTGATTAAGCGCTTGCGTAGAGAGACAGGGGCTTCAGTCATTTGGATTACTCATGACTTGGGCATCATCGCAGGACTGTGTGATCGGATCAATGTCATGTATGCTGGGCGCATCGTCGAATCAGGCCCAGTGGACAGCATTTATTACAGACCTGGCCATGGGTACACGATGGGTTTATTGAAATCGATTCCCCGGTTGGATGAAGAGCAAAAAACTCGTCTAAATCCGATTGATGGTGTGCCTCCCGATTTAATGGAAACACCGAAGCTTTGTCCATTTCTTCCGAGGTGCAGCCTGTCTAAAGAGATCTGCAATCACGACCCGCCTCCGATGCAAGACATCGAAACTAACCATACGGCTGCCTGTTGGGTAAAGTTGAGTCACTTATGGCGGAGATAAAACCAGTCAAAGACGGTCCCCTACTGGAGTTAGAGGGGCTCAAAGTCCATTTCCCTTTGCCAGGAGGCATGATCTTACACCGGCGATCGGGAGTGGTAAAAGCTGTGGATGGACTGGCCTTCTCCGTCCGGAGAGGAGAAACGCTAGGTCTGGTAGGTGAGTCTGGTTGTGGAAAATCGACCACAGGTCTTGCCATACTCCAACTGTATCGTCCTACCGCAGGTCGGGTTGTTTTCGAAGGGGTGGATTTGTGCGCACTTGACGCGAAATCGATGCGCCAAGTGAGGAGGCGATTACAAATGGTCTTCCAAGACCCTTATGCTTCGCTCAACCCACGGATGACGATAGGAGAGATTATCGGCGAACCTTTGGATATCCACGGACTGGCACAGGGCAAGGTGCGTACTGAACGGATACTTGATTTGCTTCATTTGGTCAAGTTGCCATCTTATTTTGTTCATCGGTATCCACATGAGTTAAGTGGGGGCCAGCGACAGCGTATTGGGATCGCCAGAGCGCTGGCGGTAGAGCCAGAATTTATTGTGTGTGATGAACCAGTGTCGGCATTAGACGTCTCTATTCAGGCCCAGATTATCAACCTATTGGACGAGTTACAGGATAGGCTCAGATTGACATATCTGTTCATATCTCACGATCTGAGTGTGGTTCGGCATGTGAGTGACCACGTAGCTGTTATGTACTTGGGCAAGATTATGGAATTATCCAAGAGCAACGACCTCTACAAGCATGCAAAACATCCCTATAGCAAGGCACTTTTATCTGCGGTACCAATACCGGATCCTGACATAGAAGCAAAGCGTGAGCAAATCATCTTGACAGGGGATGTGCCGAGTCCTCTGAATCCACCGTCGGGCTGTTGCTTTCACCCCCGTTGCCCCGTGTCCAATGCCGAATGTAAGGAAATCGAACCTAATTTTCAAGAGATAGAGAAGGAACATTGGGTAGCATGCATTAAATGTTTGTCATAACTTTCTACTGATGAAGAAGGGATGCTGGCACAACCGCCGCATAGCTCATTATTAATCACACATGAAAAGTACAACACCTGAAAGGCTGCTGGAATTCATTGAATACGGACACGAGAAGAAGATATACAACTCTATCCTTCTTCCTGTAAAATGGTCCATGCTTTTCTGTATGCCCTCGACCTGCAGCAACATGGGCATACCGTCCGGATGATCTTCGAAGGTGCGGCAACGCAAAAAGTGAGAGATCTGTATCTTGAAGAGGGAATGTTTCAAAAATTGTTCGACCAGGTCAAAAGTTCTTCCCTCCTGGCCGGAGCGTGTCGAACCGCCTCCCACGGATGCGGAAACTCCAAAACGGCATCGGTCGCCCCAGAGTGGCTGAAAAGCATGGGAGTCGGCCTTCTGGAAGACCTGGACATGCGTGCCGGTATTACCTCATGGGTCCAGGACGGGTATGAAATCATTACATTTTAGCTCAAGCGACCCGGAAGGAAACATTATGGAACCGTTTGCATTTGAACTGGGACCGATTCGGCCAGTCGACGAGGCAGAAAGCCTTCTGATCCGCACCACCCGCGGCTGTCCGTGGAACCGGTGCGAGTTCTGCGTCAATTACAGGGGCATGCCGTTTTCCATCCGGCCGGTCGACGAAATCAAGCAGGACATCATTGCGGCAGCGGAATACTACAAACATTACCCTTTTCAAACCTGCTTTCTACAGGATGGGGACAGCTTTATCATGAAAACCGCGCAACTCATCGAAATTCTGCGTTTTCTAAAACAGCATTTTCCCTCCCTCAAAAGAATAAGCAGTTACGGTCGGGCGCAGACGATGATCAGAAAAAGCCCCCAGGAAATAAAAGAGATCTGCGATGCAGGCCTCAACACGCTCTATTGCGGGATGGAATCCGGCTCGGATGCGGTGCTGGAAAAGATCAACAAGGGCAGTACCTCTTCCGACATGATCAAATCCGCCCATATGGCGAAACAGGCCGGGATGAAAATATCGGAGTTCATCATTTTGGGATTGGGCGGCAAGGAACTGTGGAAAGAGCATGCGACGGGAACGGCCGGGGCGCTGAACAAAATCGATCCCCATTTCATTCGGGTTCTCACAATCGGTGTGAAAAAGGGCTCCGGCCTGGAGAGGCAAATGAAGGAAGGGAAGTATCAGCTTCAAACCGAGAAAAACCTCATCGAGGAGCAACGGCTGTTGATTGAAAACCTGGGCGGCATTTCCAGCTATTACGCGAACCACCATGGCGTGGACCTGCTTATGGAGGCGCGCGGCCAGCTTCCCCAGGAAAAGCCGAAACTGCTGGCGGTCATGGACAAGTATCTGAATCTCCCGGAAAACGAACGGATCAACTATACATTGGGAAAGCGCATGGGTTACTACCAGCACCTTGATGACATGCATAACGAGAATCTCAAGGAGCTTGTGGAAGCCAAGGTACGGGAAATCACGAATGCTTATCCGGACCAGCTTGAGGAAATTTTCCACGATTTGCGGGAGCAGGTAGTCTAACCATCATGATGTAAGAAGAGACATACTATCCGTGTGGCCGATGGTGAAAAGCAGTCTTGAAGATTTTTGCAGAATTCAGAATTGTCAATTCGTAAAGAAATGCAAAGGACCTGGAGGGGGAAAATGAAATCTAAAAGAGCCGAGGCTTTTTCTTTTGGATTGTTTTTCCTTTGGGTCTCTTGGAAAATTAGCGGACGCCGACAAAGATAAAGAAGATTTCGCTTTCCCGGCGGGTTACGCTTCGCTAACCCGCCCTACTGAGCCCTCCCTCGCCTGGAAGGCGAGGGGTTTCCACCATCCCCGATGAGGACACTAAAGCCTTGAGTTAGGTTTTGTATTCTACGTTTATGTAAGTCAATCCTTTAGTACTGATTCAAAAGAAGTTTCGTCAGTGTTTTCCCTCCTTATCGTGGATGAAGACCTTTTCGCCGGCATTAAAAAATGATAAGTTTAAACGTTGTAAATTTTTTTTTGATTTTATATATTCTTTATGATATGTAGGAAAAAAACAAACTTCAATAATACGTTTTTCCTCTCAGGTTTGAGCGAGCACCTATATGCCTTATTTGTATCATGTTCAAGATGAGTGAGTCCTTAAATGAAACGATCTTGCCTGCTGCCGCATGGTTGTGATAGAAGAGAACCGCTGTCGGGCAGGGTCCGGTTTTCTTCCGCACAGAGAAAGGAAATGGCTTGTGTCTGAAGGTGATGTCGGCAAATCCCGGCGAGAGGGGTCATTTGAGGGGATCCTGGTCACACTGAACCGTTGGATCGTCATCGCCATGATGGCGGTGATGGTCCTGCTGGTCTTCATGAATGTCGTCTCCCGATACATTTTCAATCACTCGATCATCTGGGCGGAAGAGGTGTCTCAGTATCTGATGGTCTGGGTGGCCTTTTTAGGTGCCGGTCTGGCCCTACGGCAAGGCCGGCACGTAGCCATCGAGATGCTTCAGGACCGTCTGCCGCCGAGAGCCCGTAGGATGATGCGCCACCTCGTGGCCCTGCTTCTGATTCTTTTTATGGGCATTCTCACCGTTCTGGGATTCCAGTTCGCCCACTTCGCCTGGGATCAGGAAACCCCGGTCCTGAATATTCCTCTGGGGATTCCCTACATGGCTGTGCCGATCGGTGCGCTGCTGCTGGTGATGCATTTCTTTTTTCTGTACCGGGCCTATATCGATCGGCGTTACGACGCGCTGGAGAGTCTTGAAGCCGAGATTGACGAGGAGGTGCTCTGATGGGCGTTGCACTTTGGATTGCCTTTCTTGCGGGTATGGCAATCGGCATGCCGCTTGCCTTTGTCATGGGCGGATCGGGTCTGATCGCGCTCCTGGTGGAAGGCAAGTTGTCCCTCCTGTCGGTGCCGCAGCGCTTTTTCAACGGCATCAACTCCTTTCCCCTCATGGCCGTCCCCTTTTTCATCCTTGCCGCCGACCTGATGTCGGCCAGCGCCATTACCTCCTACATCCTGCGCTTCACCAATAGTCTCGTGGGCCACATCCGGGGCGGGTTGGGACATGTGAGTGTCCTGAGCGAGATGGTTTTCTCCGGGATCAGCGGTTCCGCCCTCGCCGATGCCGCCGGCCCGGGGGCGGTCATGATGCGGATGATGCAGCGGGCCGGTTACGACCCTTACTACTCTGCGGCATTCTCGGCGGCGACAGCCACGCTCGGGCCCATTATCCCTCCTTCCATCATCATGATCATCTACGCCATGTGCGACAGCCGGGTCACCGTGGCCGGTCTGTTCATGGCAGGCGTCGTGCCGGGCATCCTCCTGGGTGGGGCCTTGGCTGTGACCAATTACATCATCTCGGTCCGGCATGGGTATAAGTTTACCAGTAAAAAGGCGAGCTGGGCCGTCCGCCTGCGGAGCTTCTGGAAGGCCCTGCCGGCCCTGATGATGCCAGTTATCATCTTCGGCGGCATCCTGGGCGGGATCTTTACGGCGACCGAATCGGCGGCCGTGGCGGTCGTCTATGCCCTCTTTGTGGGCCTCTTCATCACCCGGAAATTGAATTTCCGGCTCATCACGAAGGTGCTTCTTCAGAGCGGCCTCGTCTCCTCGGCAGCCCTGCTCATCGTCGCCATGGCGTCCCTCTTCTCCTGGCTCCTGACGATCCTGCAGATTCCCCAGACCGTTGCCCTGGCCATCGGCAAGGTGACGACCAGCCCCATGGTCGTCATGTGGCTCGTGGCCATTTTTGTCCTCATCTGCGGCACTCTCATTGATGTCTTGCCCGCGGTCATCATCCTGGTGCCCGTCCTGACCCCTCTGACGGACCAGTTCGGCATCAACCCGCTCTACTTCGCCATGTGTTTCGTGTTGAATATAACCATCGGCCTGATCACCCCGCCTGTGGGGGGAGTGCTCTTCGTTATCACCTCGATCAGCCGTCTGAAGTTTGAGCTGATCTCCCGGGCGATCCTGCCGATGCTCCTCGCCGAGATCGTGGTGTTGGCGTTCATCATCCAGTTTCCGGCATTGAGTGTGACGTTTCCCAGTTGGTTAGGGTTTACCCATTAACGGATTTTTTAACACAAAGGAAAGGAGAGAACTATGGCAAAGAAATTATTCGTATTGATGTTGGCGTTGATGATGTTGGCTCTGGTTTCACCGGGCTATGCGCAACAGAAAGTGCTCAAGTATGCGCATTTTCAACCGGCGAAGGATGATCAGCCGAAACATGTGGCGGCATTGGCCTTCAAGGACTATGTAGAAAAGAACACCAATGGCGCCATCAAAGTGGAGATCTATCCCGCCGGCCAGTTCGGCAAGGACGCCGAAACGATGGAAGGCCTGAAGATGGGCACGCTGGAGTTGGCTGTGGCGCACGATGGGGCCATTGCGGTGGTCTTCAAGGACATTGCCATTCT
>Ga0315294_10010701_pt1 | contig 10069 bp, 9 predicted proteins | sample YL17G13_40_MG_FD_203626 | JGI IMG/M metagenome (GOLD analysis project Ga0315294, IMG submission 203626) | Sediment microbial communities from Yellowstone Lake, YNP, Wyoming, USA - YL17G13_40 | ecosystem: Environmental > Aquatic > Freshwater > Lake > Sediment | place: USA: Wyoming | collected...
GAAAAAATGTCGTAGAAACAAGTTTAAAACAGGTAATTTTTGAATAAGGAGACTTAAAAATGAAAAAGTTGATTATGTTAACTCTCATAGCAGCAATGGTTATGTTTCTGTCTGTCAGTGTTACAAAAGCTGCGGATCCTAATGCACCTAAAACCGAGCCGGTAACGATTAAAGGCAGAGTCATCGTAACCAAAGACGGAAATGACATCACGGCAGTACATATAAACGTCTTACTAAAGGGCAAGTACAATATTACCCTTGATGCAATGGGCAAAGAGCTTGGCGAGAAAATGGAAGGTAAGATGGTAGAAGTTACCGGTATAGAGACAGCCAAAGACGACGTAAAATGGCTGACCGTTGAAAAATATGCCGAAGTCCAAAAGCCCGCAGAGAAACCTAAAGAGCCTGCAGAGAAACCTAAAGAGTAAGGCCAAATCTTCGTTAGGAACATCTATGTTTTTACAACGTCAGCAGTAAGATTATTCTCGCGTAGAAGTCAAACTCCACAGGAAAGAGGGACTCTTATTACTCGATTTTCTTTTCCTGTGGGGTTTGTTTTTTTACGGGGGAATATTTATTGCACGAGAATCTGTAGCGGTCATCATAGCTCTCACATATAAAAAACAAGACAAAACTTTGCTGGTTTAGGCTGGGCTGCATTGAATTAACATCTGCTAATTGTTATAATTTATCCGCAACCAGAAACTTTAAGGAGACAATTTTTACTTGGAAAAATTTCGTGAAAATATAGCGGTCAGGCGAGAAAGAGCGATACTCGTCGGGGCTCTATTTAAAAATACCTACGCAGATAACCTCGCAGAACTGGCGGCTCTTGCCGAGTCGGTAGGGGCTATAATCGTTGATAAACTCCAGCAAAAAGTTACACGCATCCATCCTGCAACATATATCGGAAGCGGCAAAGCCGATATGATTCGGCAAAGGGCAAAAAAAAATAAGGCTGAGGTTATTATCTTCGATAACGACCTTTCGCCGGGGCAGATTCGTAAGCTCGAAGAAATTATAGAGGTAAAGGTTATCGACCGCAGCGAGCTGATTCTCGATATCTTCGCAAGCAGGGCACAGACAAAACAGGCAAAACTACAAGTTGACCTTGCACAGCTCGAATATACATATCCGAGACTTACCCAAATGTGGTCGCATCTCGATACCGTAACCGGCGCAGCAGGCGGAACGGTGGCAGGAGCTGTCGGAGGTATCGGCACACGCGGAACAGGTGAAAAACAGCTCGAAATCGACCGCAGAATAGTCAGTAAAAGAATAATAGAACTGAAAAGAGAACTTGCCGACATCGACAGCAGAAAGATGAGAGAAATCGAGACAAGAAAAGGAATGTTTAAAATCTGCCTGGTCGGTTACACAAACGCCGGCAAGAGCACTCTCTTAAACGCACTTACAGACGCAGGTGTCTATGTGGCGGACAGGCTGTTTGCGACACTCGATACCCGGACAAGACAATGGGCAATTGAAGGCGGACAAAAAGTGCTGCTGAGCGATACTGTAGGCTTTATAAGAAATCTGCCGCACCAGCTTGTAGCGTCCTTCAAGGCTACACTCGAAGAGGCAATTAACGCGGATTTGCTGCTGCATATCGTCGACGTCTCAAGCAACGACGCAGAAGGTCAGGCTGAAAATGCAAAAAAAGTGCTCGATGAAATAGGATGCAAGGGGAAAAATATCCTTGTTCTGCTCAATAAGGCTGACATCGTAAAAAATCAGTCGCAGTTAGAACTCCTTGGGACAATTTATCCTGACGCTATATGTATTTCCGCCAGGACGAGGATGAATCTTGATGTGCTGAAGGAAAAAGTGCTTGAGATTTATGCCGGCGGTGAAGTGATTTTGAGAGTAACGGCAAGCGCCGCCGACGGCAGGATTCAAAACTTCCTCAAAGCAAATGCAACCGTACTGCAGCAGCAGTTTACCGACAGCACTGTCGTTGTCGATGTAAGGCTCGGCAAAAACCGGCTGCCGGAGCTCGAGAGATTTCGGCCTGAAAAGATAGAGCAAATTGATGCAGATGAAAAATTTTAAAAAACAAAGAATTATTCCTCCAAAGCTAAAATCGGGCGACCGCATACGCGTTCTGGTACTATCACGGACGATAGGCGGGATAATCGCTTATGAAGGAATTACCGAAGCGGATATTGCATTTGCACGCCAGAGGCTGGAATCAATGGGTTTTATAGTTGAATTCGGCGAGCATATTATGGAATGTAATGCTCATCTCACAACTTCTGTTGAATCGCGCATTGAAGATTTGCATTGTGCTATTATTGAGCCATCGGTGAAGATGATTCTTGCGGCTACGGGAGGAGTTGGAGCAATACAGCTATTGGAGCATATCGATTACGAGCTTATTAAATCGCATCCCAAAATAATCTGCGGCTATTCGGATATTACACATATTGCTAATGCTGTATTTGCGAATACTGGTGTTGTGGGCTACTATGGTCCTAACTTCAGCAGTTTTATGATGAGGAAAGGCTTTGAATATACGATGGAGTGTTTTCAGAAATGCCTTTGCAGCGAAGAATCTTTTTCTGCCAATCCTGCAGAAAAATGGAGCGACGATGCATGGGTAAAAGAACAGGATAATCGCACTTTTCTGCCTACAGATGGGTTCTGGCCTGTGAACTATGGCAATGCAGAAGGAGTTATCGTGGGCGGCGCTGCACTTGCTTTTAATCACCTTCAAGGCTCAAAATTTTTTCCTTCATTAAATGGAACTATCCTTTTCCTTGAGAGTCCCAGTGATGGGAAAGCTTCACTAATGGCTCTCGATAGTTGTATTAGGGCACTTTGTTTTCAGGAAGACTTCAAAGGCGTTCGCGGAATTGTTATTGGCCGTTATTCAAGGAGTAGTAAGATTGATCGCAATAATTTGATTGAACTTATTCATCAAATTTCGGCCGTTTCCAGAATCCCAATAGTTGCCAATGTCGATTTTGGTCATACAACACCTGTGATGACTGTTCCAATCGGGGGCAAATGTATATTAAAGGTGCGACAAGAAGATACAAATATTGAAATTGTGGAGCATTGAAGAAGGCGTGCATTGAATAATTAGACTTTCCTTAAGCATTAAATTTTATTGAAAAAAAACATTTTTCTGATTTAATAATCATAATGAAAAATATCTCAATCATAGGCGACGGAGCGGTGGGAAGTGTTTGCGCTATCCTGCTCTGCCAAAAGGGTTTTGCCGTCCGTATGTGGGGCTATGATGCAGAACAACTGGCTCAGATTGAAAAAAGAAGAGAAAATTTCAGGTTCCTGCCCGGCTACAAGCTGCCGACATCTCTTGTTTTTGAGCCGGAAGACTGCGAAATTCTCAAAGGTGCCGAGCTAATCATCTCGGCTGTGCCGTGCCAGTATATGCGAAGCGTCTGGCAGAGATTGAAAAATTATGTCAGTGTCTCCGTGCCGATAGTCTCTGTAACAAAAGGCATTGAGAACGATACATTGCTGCGGCCGAGCGAAATACTTTCAGATGTGATAAATAAAGATATCAAGGTCGTTGCACTTTCCGGGCCCACGATAGCAGATGAGCTTGTAAGGAAACTGCCGGCAACCGCGACGGCGGCTTCTGTTAATGAACGGCTCGCAGGAATGGTGCAGGAAATCTTCAGCACGCTGTATTTCAGGATTTATCGAAACAGCGATATTGTCGGCGTTGAGCTGGCAGGGGCTATGAAAAACGTCATAGCGATTGCTGCCGGCATCATCGACGGAATAAAAGCGGGAGACAATGCAAAGGCAGCACTATTGTGCAGAGGACTGGCTGAAATTACCCGACTGGGAATCGCAATGGGAGCAAAAGAACAGACTTTTGCAGGCCTTAGCGGGCTCGGAGACCTGGTTACCACGTGTATATCGCCAATGGGAAGAAACAGAAGTTTCGGACAGAGAATCGGCACCGGTGCAACCGTTAAACAGGCTCTTGAAGCAACCGAGTCGGTAGTTGAAGGCGTGGATACATGCAAATCTGTTATCGACCTTGCACGGAAATACGCTGTCAATATGCCTATAACCGAGGCTGTTTATCAGATTCTGTTCGAGGGCAAAAGCGTCTCAGCCGCGATTGAAGAACTTATGGCAAGAAAACTCAAAGCAGAATAAGTGCTTTTATAAGTCGAGTTTTCCAAACCGCGACTTACAGTTTTCAGGAGATGATTTTTTCGGACTCTATGTATTTTTTTGGCTTTGTCAGGATTTATTTCTTATATTTTATCAAGGGCAGAGAATGAAGTGCCCGCTCTGATAAGTACCCACCCAAAAGCCGCCCCAATGGAGAATAAGGTGTTTAAATTATTTGCTCAAAATACGTTTCCCATAGGCGTTGAGATAACCGCAAAGTTCGTGAGAATGGCACAGCTCGGCCTGGCAGGAGGGCAAATAAGACTTGTTGCAGGCGGAAGCGAACCGCTGCCGGACGGAATTGAGCCGTACAGCGGACAGTGGCAGAGATGTGCAATAGAGGCCGTCAGAAGCATTTATTCAACGTCGCCGTTCAAATCAAAAAACGTTGTAACCGTTATGCCTTCAAGCGATGTGTTCAGCAAGGAGATAAAAGAAAAAAGTTTAAGCGAGACGGGCTCGGCGGAGATTATAAATGCCGAAGCAAAAAAACTGCTGCCCAGCAGCGCCGAAGGGGCTCTCGTAAAACACATCATTCTCAACGAAAACAAAAATTCCTCAGATGAAAAGGACATATTGATTCTTGCGACAGAAAAGTTCAAAGTCGAAAGATATCTGGCAATATTTGAAAAGGCTTGTCTGAATGTAAAAGCTGTAACCGTCTGGCCGATTGTACTGGTTAACTGCTGTGTAAGCATTTTCGGGAGAAGAAAAACAGATGCTGATACCGTCGTTCTGCTCATAAATGCTACCGCAACCGACTGCAATATTGTCATCTGCCGAAAAAAAAATATCCTTTTTGCAAAAGTAATACCATTCGGAACGAGTGCTCTTGCCGAGCCGGATAGTGCGGAAAAACTTGTTTCTGAAATTGAGGCGTGCATCAGGTATTTTCAGACTACCATCAGAACGGTCGATATAGAAAGAATTATTTTGCTTGCCAATGAAAAGGCCGACCAGAGACTTAATCAGTGCGTGCTGGCTGTTGCGAAAAAACACGCCCTGCCCGCTCATGTCGGAGATGTGCTTGCAGCGATAGCAAACTCCGATGCATACAGACGGGGCATTAACAGCAGGGGTGCAAAAGATGACTGGACCACGACCTTCGGACTGAGTCTGTCAGATTATTCGCCGCGGTGCGACCGCGTCGCAACGGGCAGGAATCAGGAGTAATAAAATGGACAGGATTGATTTTGTGCCGGAAGATTATCTTCAGCGAAAAGAATCGCACAGGGCTAATTTCTTTTACCTGGCACTTGTGGGAATTATAGCAGCGGCGGCGCTCAGCGCATTCGGTGTTATCAAGGTTCGACAGAAGGCGGTTGAAAAAGAGGCTAAAGCCATAGATGAAAGAATGGCAATAGTACAACAGTCAATAAAGCAGATTGAGAGTCTCCAGAGCCAACGACAGGAAATGATGAAAACAGCCCTGCTTGCCGCTGAACTGATTGAGCCGGTGCCGAGAAGCATAATCCTGGCTCTTCTGACCAATGCACTGCCGGACGGTGTCTCGCTGGTGCGTGTTGAAATTATGCAGAAAAAACTGCAGCAGACACCGGCTGCTACTAAGGCTTCAAATCAATATGAGGTGGCTAAAATGGCGGCAGAGCGAAAAACTCAGAACCAGGATTATGTAACCGAGCTCGTAATAGAAGGACTTGCAGCAAGCGATATCGGCGTTGCTGATTATATCGCATCTCTGTCAGGAGCAAAACTGCTTGAGAATGTCTGCCTTGTACATTCAATGCAAAAGGAACTTGATAATATAAGCTACAGACAGTTTAAACTCACCGCTCATCTTCGCAGCAGCCCGGCAATTACGAATGAGGATGTTGACAGGATCAGAAATTATCAGCCAATAAAGAGCGGAATTTAATATTTGAATTGAACATGAAAAGTAATTTAAGAAAACTTGTTCTGTTTATCATGATGCTCGGCCTGTCATGGTTTGCATATACTTATATGATAAAACCTGCAGGTGCCTCCATTGAACAACGGAGGCTGCAGATGAACGCCAAGCTTGCAAAACTTAATGAGTTCGAAAGGCTCAGCACCCAGGCTGACGATATCGGCAAGCAGCTTTCAAGACTTTCAGAGGCGGTAGAGTTCTTCCGGAATAAACTTCCGTCGGAAAGCGAAATCCACAAGGTGCTCGAAAGTATTACGTTGATTGCACAAAAAGAGGGGCTTGCAGCCGGAACAATTACAGCTCTCAAGACCAAAGACTGCAACGGCTATATCGAACAACCTCTGAAAATGGAACTTGCCGGCAATTTTTATGCCTTTTATTCGTTCCTTGTCGAGGCTGAAAAACTGTCGAGAATTGTCAGGGTCAGAGAACTCGAGCTGGAAAAAAATGATAAAAATCCAAACGAACTAAAAGCAAATCTTGTTATAAGTGTCTTTTTTAGTACCTAAAAAATGGCTCTGCTTGAGAACTTAAATAACGATGAAAAGGAATTAAACAGCCAACCGGAGAAAACCGAGGTGATCGAACCGGCTGTCCAGGAAAAAAACGTCAGACGAACGACGTTTATTCTCCTGGCTGCCATCGTGGCAGTTCTGGCAGCCATCTGGCTTATTCACAAAAAAGCTGCTCCGGCACAAACAGACGCTGCCGTTACAGATCAGCAACTGGCGATAGAAACTGCAATCACCCAGCTCACAGGCATTAAGACTGAAAATGTCGACCAGGTTGACCAGCTTGTCAAAAAGTTTTATGAGTTTGCTGATTTCGGACAGGTAGACCCCAATCAGTTCAGAAGAAATCCGTTTAATTCCTCCTCGATTGCATCAGCGATGGCCGACTCTTCCGCATTAAAAGAGAACAACAGTGATATGAAAAGTAGTGCACAGAAGATGCAGCTTCAGAGCATTCTCCAGTCAAAATACGGAAACTGCTGCATGATAGACGATACACTGTTGTACAAGGGAGATAAAATAAACAGTTTTGAAGTTGCAGAAATCGGCACTGACTTTGTGCGATTGGCGACACAGGGGCATAATATAACTCTATATTTGCAGACAGAATGAAAGAAAAAGTTAAAAAACATACGGACCTGAAAAAAGCGGCCCATGAAGATACAAGCCATCCCGGCTCAATACAAAACTGGGGCGACGGGGTGGCGGGACTTACAACACTTTATTCGCCGCAATTCGAAACAGCAAACAGCGACGGCGTATGTGTTCGTGATGTCGCAGATACGCTCGTCGGGATGGGCAGACTGACAAATGACCAGCTCTCAGAGGTTAGAGGCGAGCAGCTAAAGAATGTTTCCGCTGATACCGCTAAAATTCTCCTGCGGCTCGGATTTGTCGACAACGAGGATATCCTTGCGGCCAGAGCGCACATGCACGGATTCGAGTTCAGACATATAAAGCCCGAGCAAATTGATAAAAACGCTTTCGCAAAACTTGACAACGATTTCATCGTCAATAATAAAATTATGCCGATTGCTCTGGAGGATAATGTTCTGACCGTTGCTACCGCGGGGCCGGAAAATGTCTTTGTACTCGACGAGGTGAAGCGACGCACCGGTTGTGATATTCACGTTATCGTGTGCAGCGTTGAAGATGTCGAAAAGGCAAATGCGGCTCTGGGCGGAAAAGACTACGATTACGGCGTTGAGAACCTCATGAACGATATTGCCGATGTCGAGGTTGTTGAGCAGGTGCAGGATAAGCTTGAAGACCTTGAAAAGATGGCCGGTGAATCGCCGGTAATAAAATTCGTAAATTACCTCATCAGTCATGCGATACGAGAAGGAGCCAGCGATATTCATATCGAACCAAAGGATAAAGAGACAAAAATCCGATACAGAATCGACGGAGTGCTGTTCGAGGAAATGACGCCGCCGGCTCATATGCATGCGGCAATTGTATCGCGGCTGAAAATCATGAGCAACCTCGATATCTCAGAAAGACGGTTGCCGCAGGACGGGAAAATCGCTGTTGTCGTCGCCGGCAGAGGAATCGATTTGCGTGTATCATGCCTGCCGACCACGCACGGCGAAAAAGTCGTGATAAGAATACTTGACAGCAGGTCAATCCTCAGAGGACTCGATTCTTCCGGTATGTCAGAAAAGACCCTGGCGGAATTCACAGCGCAGATACACAGGCCAAACGGCATACTGCTTGTTACAGGTCCGACAGGAAGCGGAAAAAGCACAACGCTCTATTCGGCTGTCGGGCTGATGGATGGAAAAAAGCTTAATATCTCGACCGTCGAAGACCCGGTGGAATATGAACTTGGATTTGCAAATCAGGTTAATGTCCACGACCGAATCGGAATGACTTTTGCGGCGGCGCTGAGAAGCCTGCTAAGACAGGACCCGGATATTATAATGGTCGGTGAAATCAGGGATACCGAAACGGCACGTATCGCCGTGCAGGCCGCACTTACAGGACATCTTGTACTCTCCACTCTGCATACAAACGATGCGCCAGGCTCCATCGCAAGACTTGTAAATATCGGCGTAGAACCTTATCTGATATCCGCATCCCTGAATGCTGTTTTGGCACAAAGGCTGGTTCGAAAGATATGCCCAAACTGCAGAGAGCCTTATAAGATGCCCAATATTCTTAAAAAATGTATTGCTAAAGCCGAAGTCGAACCGGAAAAATTATTCCACGGCAAAGGCTGCGATGAGTGCAGAAACAGCGGATATTTCGGCAGAACGGGAATATATGAACTGCTGGTCGTAAATGAGTACTTCAAGGATATAATAAACAAAGACTGCTCGGCCAGCTGCATAAGAGCCGTTTTTGAAAAGACCGGAGCAGCGACACTGTACCAGGACGGCATGGAAAAGGTCCGAAAAGGTGTTACAACCATCGATGAAATTCTTCGCGTGACAGAAGCCTACGAACAGAAGCCGTGTCAAGATTCGGCCGATAATATGTAAATAGTCGTTGGTATTTAGTCTTTGGTATTTAAAGGCAGTTTCATGAACAGCGAATTTAAACATGGCGCAACTGCAGTAATCGATAAGACCGGCGAAAAATCGGATATAAAACATTTACTCGATGCTGCTGTACAGGCTGGGGCAAGCGATGTGCATATCAATGTCGGTCTGCCGCCTGTTATGAGAATCAATACGGAACTTGTTATCGTGGAGACTGAGCCGGTTAGCACTGAGAAAGTCAAAAAGATGCTGCTCGAAATGATAGGGGCCGGAAAATTTGAAACCTTTGAAAGAAATCGCGACTATGATTTCTCGACAGCTCTTGATGACGGAAACAGATTCAGAGCTAACGCACATTATCAGAAGGACTCAATCGCTCTTTCGTTCAGACTCATACCAAATCAGATACCGGATTTAAGCGGGCTGCATCTGTCGGCTATTGTTGCAGACCTGGCCGTGTTGCCGAGAGGGCTGGTTCTGGTTACGGGACATACAGGAAGCGGAAAAAGCACAACACTTGCGGCAATGATAGGCTTAATCAACTCCACCTCAAAAAAAAGAGTAATTACTCTTGAAGACCCTGTTGAATATGCCTTTGAAAATAATCTGTCAATGATTGAACAACGCGAAGTAGGTTCTGACTGCCCGGACTTTGCTTCAGGACTCAAACATGCACTCAGGCAGGACCCGCAGGTGATACTCGTAGGTGAAATGCGAGACCTTGAGACGACAAGCGCTACCATTACCGCTGCCGAGACCGGGCATCTGGTATTGAGCACATTGCATACGATAAATGCTGCGCAGACGGTTGAACGCATAATAGATATTTATCCGGCTCAGCAGCAGAACCAGATTCGTGCCATGCTCGCAAACACCTTACAAGCAGTTATTTCACAGACGCTTTTCAAGAGAATGGACCAGCCCGGGATGATGCCGGCAGTCGAGATACTGCTGTGCAACTCCGCTGTGCGAAACTGCATCAGAGAAAACAGAATCTACGAAATTCC
>Ga0315294_10010702_pt1 | contig 10068 bp, 7 predicted proteins | sample YL17G13_40_MG_FD_203626 | JGI IMG/M metagenome (GOLD analysis project Ga0315294, IMG submission 203626) | Sediment microbial communities from Yellowstone Lake, YNP, Wyoming, USA - YL17G13_40 | ecosystem: Environmental > Aquatic > Freshwater > Lake > Sediment | place: USA: Wyoming | collected...
TGACCACCCTGATCTTCATTGTATGGATAATACATTGTATTCATCCCCCTACTTATTTAAGCCAATTCACGGTTTGGCTCTTCATCAGTCATTTAACCTCACTATTTTCCTCATCATAAACAAGTCCATTTATCACCCACTCCGAGCGCTGCTCACCGGTTTCAGTCAACTTAGCATGGAATTCGTAAGAGACAGGTTGCCCATCCAGATGAAGGGGCGCTGCCCCACCTTCCGGGCCGAGTGGCAGAAGATGTAGGATGTGTTTCTGCTTTTCATCTAGCTTTCTGTAGGCGCAGACAGAGCCCCCGATGATTAGACGTTCTATTAAGTATTTCAGTTCGTAAACTAGATCGACCGGAATGTCTACCTCATGTTTCCCACGATGAAGCGCCTGACTACGTAGTCTCCCGAACTTTTGCACAAGGTCTGTATCTCCTGACTGCAGAGAAATCCCGAAGCTCTTTGAGAACAGTTGTAACTTCCTAGATAGTGGCCAGTCACCAGCTAATAATCGGCTTTTCATCATATCTGCTGATATTTGCAACTGCGGGTCTCCGCCTTTAGGATACACCGCATTTTCGATACTCTTATCTAGGGACGACTTGATTGTTTTACGGTCTCCATCAAACACTCCTGGGTAGGATATACAATCCAGGGTAGCCTCTAAAGCTACCCACATAGCGAGAAACTTGTCCAGCATGTCGCTCTCTCTGATTGCTATTCTGTACCAGTGTAGTGCCCTTTGAATTCCGTCAATCAGTTTCTTCTCAGTTTCTGATAACTGCCGGCGTCCCGCTTGAGACGCAACATCTCCGACTGTCGAGACGGTCTTGAATCTGCCAAGGAACGTCACGACGCGATCATAAACCGTGTCCAAGTTAATTAGCACGTTGGCAGCCTCGACAACTGGAACACGAACCCAGCCTTTTGCATATTGAACCTCTCGTACTAGGATCCAGTCGGATAACCTGACGTCTATTACAGTGGTTTCACAATTCCATTCTAGCAGATCTGATTCGCGGCGAGTCTCCCAATGGCTAACCCCGGCTCGCAGCGTAAAGTTTATGAGGTCGACCGTCAAGCTTGCACGCCGCAAAGCCAACTGTTCAGCATCTAGTAGGGAGAGAGCCATTACCACACCATAGGCTTTGGGCACTTCTCTCTTCCAAAGTGGGATCTGATCATGAAGTTTGAGCTGCTCAATCATCGGATAGATAGTCGTATCCGCTTCTCCGGCTACTAATCCTAGGTCATTGATGTATACGTGCTTCTTCTGCCCCTCAAGACTTAATCCTGTGATAGGAACTGCGTAGATGAATGGCCTCAGTTGCTTGTCTGGTGTGAAGTCTGGGACATATGGTTCTGGAAACCCTGCAAATTGCGGTATCCAAAACATTTTCTCTTTGTCTGTCATGCCAAAGAAACCAACATTAAGAATTTTACGCTCAAGTTCACGTGAACTATCGTGGAATTTCAACTCCAATGAGCCGTCAGGCAAGCGCTCCCCTGTGAGGCAAACACCCCGGAGTAACCCCTTGCCGTCCTCTGACATCGTGACTTCCGCACTATAATCCCAACGTTCCTCTTTCACAGTATCGCGGGCGACAACAGCAGAAGCTGTCCGATACCACTGGCGTCCTCGACGATGCTTCTTAACTTGCAATATTTTAGACTTTGGAAGGCAACGCTTACCGAAGCGGACTTCCCCAGAAACAACCGGTCGCTCTAACGGACCTGGCCAAGGCCCTTCGTTGAGGTCCGTAATTGGATCTTCCTTCGGTGGGATAGACTCTCTACCGCTAAGTGAATTTACCATAGTATATTTCCTCCTTGGTGTAGGGTTCACCGTGTCAACGCGTAGGAATTCTAAAGAAAATCCTTCTTGATTCACTGGCAATTCTACGACTTTCATGAACAAGCTGCAAAAGACATCTCTATTAGTAGCATCTGAAGGTTTGAGCAGACATATTCCTGAGAGTAACAAAATAGCGATTTGTTACATCAGGGTTGGATTTTATGTTTATAGTAGCGGCCAGGCAAAAATCCTGTGTTTTAGCAAATATTGACTGCACTCTTACATGGGTATAGTATTGTCATACTCGTGAGATTAGGGGGTAAGAACGGATGCTGAAGAACCTTAAGTTGGAACGTCCAATCGCTTTCATTGACGTCGAAACCACCGGCACGAATCCTCATTCCGACAGGGTGGTGGAGCTGTCCATCCTCAGGATTCAGCCGGACGGCAAGGAGGAGTACAAGAGCCACAGGGTCAACCCCGGGGTGCCGATTCCGCCCGAGGCGACGGCTGTGCATGGCATTACCGATGCGGACGTGGCCAACTTGCCGGCGTTCCGCCAGTGGGTGTAGGCGGTAGCGACGTGCAATATTATCTTCACGCCTCAATCGTTCCGTTCGTCATAAAAGAACCAATGGTGCTTGGTCATGAAGCTTCAGGCATTGTGATAGAAGCAGGTGAAGTGGTAAAAAGTCTGCAAGTTGGTGACAGAGTGTGCATGGAACCGGGCGTGCCGGATTTTAAGAGCAAGGTAGCCATGCTGGGGCTTTATAATCTTGACCCGACTATAAAATTCTGGGCAACACTACCTGACCATGGCTGTCTGCGTGAAAGCGTGGTGCACCCGGCTATGTTCACCTTCAAACCTCCGGATAACGTCAGCCTAGCGGAGGAGGCACTGGTGGAGCCTTTTGCAGTAGGCCTTCACGCAGCACAAAAAGCGGGTATCCGACCAAGAGATGTAGCAGTGGTAATGGGAGCAGGCACTATCGGGCTGCTTACCGGCATTGCTGCGATGGCTGGAGGGTGTAGCACTGCGACATAGGTTGCCGAGAACTCGTTCGCTCGTCGAGTCTCCAATCCACTCGCTGAAAAGGTAAATTCCATAGGAAGTTCATGATACCTATCTTCTCACCCTGCATTACTCCATAACCTTCAGCAACAAGCAGAGCCTGTTGGCTCTTGACCTTACCAGATTCCACGAACCACTTTGGTAAGCACCGCATTACTGTTAACGTCAACTGTACCTTTATCGACCTGTCTTGGGTAGTCTTACGAATATCCTCCAACACATTATCCCAGTCGATAGGTTGCAAAGCCTTCTTTTTTTAATAATATCTTCTAGTCCGGTCAATGGAAAGCCTATTAATAGGCACAATGGGATATTATTGAGTTGCACGATGTAAAAAAATTGCGGTCGCCTGTGGCTTGTTACCGGCGACCTCTGTAAGGTTTAGCTATCCCCGGGGCTTAAGTTTATTCTGTCTCATCTTCAGTCTTAAAACTTGCTATTAAGACTTCAATAACGCTGAGTATCATAGTTCTTTTCTTTCTGGGCAGCTTATCAACCTGGACGAAGTAAAATTTTACCTGAGGGTCACTGAACGTAATCTCAGTGCTGTAGTCCATATCTTCAAATAAACCGGCCAATTGCCAAAGATATTCTCTCTTCAAACCCAGATAGTCTGCGATAGCATTTAGTGAAAATACAGAAGGCCTGTTTTTATTCGTAACGATATTGTGGATTGTGCCCGGGCTAAGTCCGGCATTCATTGAAAGCCTGCGAAAAGACAGCTTCCTCTTTTTACATTGCTGAATCAGAAAATCACCCAGTCCTTTGTTTAACAATTTTATCTCCTACCAACGCATGATGCGGATTTCGGAAAAAGCGGCAACCTTCCTGATCAGATTGGTCACCTCCAAGCTGGAAATGCCCCGGGGGTGGTGGAACAACACCGGCCCTAAAGCAGTTTAACTTATAATAACGTCATCTGCAAGGGTACCTCTTTTCGCTTTTTCTGATTTGCCGCCAGGCTGGCGGTACAGGACTCGCCCAGGTTCTTACGCGTGGAATCGCCTTCGGGCTATATCCTACAGGCGTAGTACCGCTGCCTTTTGTTTTCAGCCTGTCGGACCTGAGCCGATGGAGGTAGGTTCGCTCGGAGACGCTGGCCGATTTATTCCGAAAAACGCGGTATGATGCCGGAAATTTCGTAGATTTATAGTTACTGCTATATTACTCTTCATTATTATTGTAAAAAAATATTTAAAAACTCTTGACAAGGACTATTACCGTAATATATATTTATCTAAAGTACTTAACATATTCATCTAAAGTTATGTATAAATTCAGGTATTAAGTCGATGTCCATAGAACGGGCACTTAGCTGTGGAGGGCAAACCCGGCTTACTGAGTTAATATTATGCACCGGTGGTTATAAACTTGCTGCGGTTAAAAAGCCTAATGCTACCAGGTTATGTAAATAAATTTCGGTATCGTTGAAATTATTTTATAAGAGGAGGAAGGTGGTAACAGCAGGAGAATACAGTTCTGGAGCGGATAACCAGGCTGTGTCTGTCACCCGGCTAAGCACGCTACGGGGCAGACAGGCGGCCAGGTGAGAAGGATAGGGGAAATATCGTATCCTGAATATCATTGCTAATGATGATAGGCTGGGGTTTTGGGAACTCGGGAAATCCCGAATAAGATGTTATCAGGAAACTGAAAATGCTGTTTAATTAATATTGTGAAGAAGGAGAGCAAAGTGACAACGTTGAATAGCTATATGGTCGGGATTGATGTCGGCGGTACCTTCACTGATGGCGTAGCTGTTGACGAAAAGGGAACCATATACACGGCAAAGGCCAGCTCGACAACGGCAGACCCAGCCATAGGAGTGATGAATGTCCTGTCGAAGTTAGCAAACAAAGTTGGCATACCTTTAGCCCAGTTTGTTTCCAATGTACCGAGGTTTGTTTACGGCACAACTGTAGCTACCAATACTCTTCTACAGAGAAAAGGGCTTGATATAGTCCTAATTACGACCAGGGGATTTAGAGACCAGCTCAATGTAAGAAGAATATGGAGAGAAGACGGGTATGATCTTAGGGCGCTGCCTCCTGAACCCTTTGTGCCGCGCCACCGGACTTATGAAGTTACTGAGAGGATTGACCATAAGGGTAATATAATAACACCATTAGTTGAAGCCGACGTTATATCAATAGCGGAGCAAATCAAGAAGGCTGGTATTGATTCTGTCGCCGTTTGCCTTTTGTTTTCAATTTTAAATCCCGCCCACGAGCGGAAAGTGAAAGAACTTCTTCTCAGGGAAATACCTGACCTGAGGGTTAGCATCTCCTCAGACGTTTGCCCGGAGATCCGGGAATACGAAAGAGCCAGCACTGTATCTATCAATGCTTACCTGGCTCATACTGTGGAGAAACAATTGGAAAACTTCGAAGAAAACCTTTACCAGATGGGCCTGGAGGCAAAGCTGCAGATAATGCAATCTAGCGGCGGGGTAACTACAACCCAGTTCATTGCCGACCGACCAGTTAACATATTCCTGTCGGGACCAGCTGGTGGGGTAGTGGCCACTTCTTATCTGGGCCGATTGGTTAAAGCAGAGGATAATAATAATTTCTTGGCTGTTGATATGGGAGGTACCAGTTTTGATATTTCTCTCCTCCCTGAAGGGCATATTCCACTTTCCACAAATAGCGTTGTCCACGGGTGGCACATCATAGCCCCTACCATCAATATTCAGACCATCGGAGCCGGCGGAGGGTCAATAGCCTGGGTTGATATAGGTGGCGGCTTGCATGTTGGGCCTCATTCAGCCGGAGCCATTCCTGGACCAGCCTGCTATATGAAAGGAGGTGAAGACGCTACAGTCACTGACGCTGATTTAGTGCTGGGATACATTGATCCTGACTATTTCCTGGGTGGCGAAATTAAACTGAGCCTGGAAAAGGCTGAGGAAGCAATTGGAAAATTAGCTGATAAAATAGGTCTCTCTGTTATAGAGACGGCTGCCGGGATATTCAGTATCGTAAACGAAAATATGTTGGGAGGGATGAGGCTGGTTACTTTGGAAAGGGGGCGTGATCCTAGAGATTACAGCTTGTTCGTTTTCGGTGGGGCGGCACCACTACACGTACCTTACTTTGCTTCAGAACTGGAGATCAAACATATTATTATTCCGAGAGATGCGTCAGTCTTTTCGGCATTAGGGCTGGTGGTTTCTGAAATCAGATTTGACTTCGTAAAGAATATTAATCGTAACAGTAGAGACATATCTTTTGAAGAGTTGATGGGTGAATATGCAGACTTACAGAAACAGGGAACCGATTGCCTGGAGAAATCACTTGTTGTCCCTAAGGATAGATATTTCGTGCTTAGAGCCGATATGAAGTTTCCGGGCGAATTCACTGAGTTCCTGGTTGATATTCCCAGTAAGATAAAGTCCGTGAAAGACGTCCAGCAGGCCTTTATTGATTATCACCAGAAGTTGTATGAATATGCGGAGGAAATATCTCCGGACATTTTGAATATCAGGCTGAGCGCCTTCGGAAAAACGCACAAGCCTCGAATCGCCAAAACAAAACTTTCTGGCGAAAATAGTAAAGGTGCTATAAAAAGCAAAAGGAAAGCCTATTTCCACAAGCTGGGGAAAAGCATCTTGACCGATGTTTACGACGGACACAAAATAGTACCTGGTAATAGATTATCAGGTCCGGCAATCATAGAATTACCTACAACAACTATCGTAGTAAGACCAGACCAGACTTGCTTCATGGATGAATTCTGCAATTTTAATATAGAGAGTTAAGTGTTAATTTTGGGGGTAAGAATCGTGACTAAGAATGAAAAAACTGATCCGATAACCGTTGAAGTAATAAGAAACAGCCTGGAATCAGCGGTAGCCGAGACGGGGGTTACTATTACCAAGCTGGCACACTCGCTGATTTTTGCGGAATGCAAGGACTTTTCGGTAGCCATATTTACGGCTGATGCTGAGCTACTGGCTCTAGCCCAGTACATCGCTGCCCACCAGGGTGGTATGAAAACGAATATTGACGCTGTGCTTAGAATAATAGGCAAGGAGAATCTCTTTCCCGGCGATGTGGTCATGACCAATGACCCGTATCTGGGCGGGCTCCACTCCCAGGATTTGATGCTTATCATGCCGCTCTTTAATAAGGGGCAGCTAATAGCTTTTACTGGCTGTGTGGCTCACAGGACAGACATGGGTGGCATGACTCCGGGGAGCTTTTGTCCTGGTGCCACCGAGATTTATCAGGAAGCCATTCGATTTCCCTGTATCAAGCTCGTCGAAAAAGGGAAGTTAAGGGAAGATATCATGAGGATATACCAGACTAATGTCAGGCTGCCTGATGATCAGATTGCAGACACCAGGGCTCAACTCGCCGCTTTGAAACAATGTGAAAAAGCAGTCACCAGGCTGGTTGATAAATATGGTGTCGATGTCTTTCTGGCATCAGTAAAGCAGATTCTGGACCTGAGTGAGCGCAGGGCTAGGATTGAAGTAGAGAAAATTCCAGACGGGGTATATACGTACACTGATTATACCGAGCATGACGGAATCACTGACCGCGACTGGAAGATTCAGGTAGCCGTTGAGATAAAAGGCTCAGACATCTTTGTGGACTTTACCGGGACCGACGAGCAAGCAGCAGGCTTCATTAATTGTGCTCCCTACTTAACGATTCCCAAGACCTGGCAGGCCCTTATGTACTGGGTCGATCCCGACATACCTAAGAACCAGGGGCTATATCGCCCGTTCAAGAAAATATATGCCCCGAAAGGGACTATTGTAAATCCTAATTATCCGGCTCCAGTGAGCGGCTGTCCCTGTGACTCCGGTGGCATTATTCTGGATGCCGTTCTAAGCGCCTTAACAAAGGCATCACCGGAACGGGGTTGGGCTACCTGGTCTATGGCAGCCGCCGGGGTATCGTTTGTTGGTATCCATCCTGAAACAGGCAAACGGTTTATTTACGTGAACTTGGATGGCCTGGGTTCGGGTGGCGGGGCCCGCCCTTTCGCTGACGGCTGGCTGGCGTCTCACGTTGAGTCCAGTAATATGCGTATCCCCAGTGTTGAAATCACAGAGAAGCACATCCCTATCCGCTATATAAGGAGGGAGTTGGTGACTGATAATGGCGGAGACGGGAAGTTCCGAGGCGGACCTGGGCTTGTGTGCGAATATGAAATCCTGAGCCCGATGGTAATGAACGTATGGTTACTTCGGCAAAGGCATCCGGCACCAGGGGCTGCTGGCGGTCTGGCTGGCGGGCCGTGTTATGCGTCGGTGACAATTGATGGACAGGAGAAGAAACTGCCTCAAAAAGCAGTGGGGGTATCCTTGAAAGCAGGGGATAGACTAACCTTGTGCAATTATGGCGGCGGGGGATACGGAAATCCCAAAGATAGAGACCCGCAAATGATAAAGAATGACCTGCGGGAAGGGCTGATCAGCCTGGAAAAAGCGAGAAAAGTCTATGGCTTCAGCGAGGAGATCGAATAAGACCGGTGAATTGAGACCATGATTATTAATCTGGGGTCGCTTTGTAGATGCTGTCTGGAAATACAATAAAACTATAAAAAACGGGAGGTCAATACGTGGCGAACCTTGATGTAGCCGGATATACTTGACTTGCGGCGGCTGGCCTGTCCAGCCCTGATAATGCCGTCGGAGATGCTTCAAGCGGTAGTAGGCGATACTCTCTGGAAATGAAAGGAGGTAACCTGAATTGAGGGATATTACTGCAAATAATCAAAAACCTGGATGGATCAAGTATCTTGAGTATCTTGAAAAGCTGCCACCGATATACAAGAATTTGCCTCAGCTATCAATAGAAGAGCGCGACCAGCGGTGGAAAAGAATTCGGGGAGAAATGCTTTTGTGGGGACTTGATTGTTTACTGGTCTGGGGGAGTGATGCCCAGTTTGGTCTGACGGATGTGAACTTCCGATATGTAACTGCCATACCCGCCACCACGGGGCGCTGTCTCGCGGTCTTCCCTCTCAAAGGAGACCCTATAGCCTTTGTGGGGACAGAACATAATCATTACGAGGGAGCAAGTTTTACCTGGGTTAGTGATGTCAGAATTTTTCCCAGTGCTGACGATGTTATCAAAATCGTGAAAGAGATGGGTTTTGAGAGATGCAAAATAGGCCTGGTCGGTGACATGCACCATTTCTGGCCCTTCATTTTGCAGTATCACATATGGGCTGACGTACAAAAGGGGCTGCCTGAAGTAAACTTTATTGACGCAGCGCCTTTGCTTTGGGGTTTGGAGATGATAAAAAGCCCTGAGGAGATTAAATTCCTAGAGGAAGCTGGCAGGATAGCCGGTTTAGTTTACAAGGCGTTAGTCAAAATAGTCAGGCCCGGAGTTAAAGAGTGTGAAGTTTATGCTAATATTCTGCAGGCTATGGTCAGTAATGGCGCCGAGCCTAATGGCATGATATTAATAGATTCCGGTAATCCCGTCCTTGCTCACCCCAGGTATCCCCCTCCCACGAATCGCAGGCTTGAAAAAGGTGATATCTTTATAACCGAGTACCATACTAAATATGCCGGTTATCAGACGCACACCGAGCGTTCAGTATCAATCGGCAAACCCCAAAAAGAGTCTATGGAGATATATGAAGTTTGTAAGGAGGCGTACTACGCGGGTTTGGAAAAAATGAAGCCGGGAGTATCTTTCAGAGAAGCAGTAGAGGCTTTGCGCGCTCCAGTTTATAAGGTGGGGATGGAAGGAGTAGAGTGCGGCTTTCATGCACATGGCATTACTTCGGCGGGGTTCCCATCCTTTATTAAGTCTGATGACCACCTGGATGAAATTGAGTCCATTACCATAAAAGAGAACATGGTTTTTACTAATCAAATAGACCTATTCAATCCAAAATGGCCTAAAGGCGGAGGAATGATTCTGGGTGACTCATTTCTGGTTACCAAAGATGGGCCCCGTGTATTTGTTGATATTCCTTTGGAACTTGCGATTGTTTTGCCGATGGAATGACGGTAAACGACTGGAGAGTGTAAAGTCATGGTCAGTGAGATAGGGTGAACGCACCAGGCAATTCCGGACTATGAGCAGGAATTACACGGGAATGCAAACATGTATAGCCCATAACTGGGCAGTAAAAATTATAAAAAGTACAGATCTTGATAGGCACTGTGCGTTCAAGGGAGGTGATAGGTTGGCATAACATACTGGAACTAAAGTGGATAACAATATTT
>Ga0315294_10010704_pt1 | contig 10068 bp, 4 predicted proteins | sample YL17G13_40_MG_FD_203626 | JGI IMG/M metagenome (GOLD analysis project Ga0315294, IMG submission 203626) | Sediment microbial communities from Yellowstone Lake, YNP, Wyoming, USA - YL17G13_40 | ecosystem: Environmental > Aquatic > Freshwater > Lake > Sediment | place: USA: Wyoming | collected...
GCTCGCTCTGCTGCGTTGCGTCTCCTCCAGTCCTGCTGCTGCCGCCTCAACGCTGCGCACCCGGGCCGCCGTGGACCAGGCCGACGACGAGGACGTCGATGAGGTGGGCCGACGTACCGTACTCGATCAAGACGATTCCGACGCCGTGGTCGCACTCGACTTCAGCCCCGGCTCGGGCACCGAGAGCGAGGCTGACGGCACGCGCCGGAAGCTGCTGGAGTTCGCCCGCCGGGCCGAAACGTTATCCGCCGACGCCGACCACAAGCTCCAAGGCGCCATCCGCGAGATCAAGGCGCTCGTCAAGGACGGCTTCCAGCCCGTCGTCTTCTGCCGGTTTGTGGACACCGCCGACTATGTCGCCCGCCAACTCCGCGAGGCGCTACCAACCAAGGTGCGGGTCGAATCGGTGACCGGAATGCTCCCGCCCGCCGAGCGCGAAGCGCGCATCGCCACGCTGGTCGCCGAGCTGGGCGAGTATGTGCTTGTCTGCACCGATTGCCTCTCGGAGGGCGTCAACCTCCAGCAGCACTTCAACGCCGTGTTGCACTATGACCTGGCCTGGAACCCGACGCGCCACGAGCAGCGGGAAGGTCGCGTGGATCGCTTCGGGCAGGAAAGACCCGAGGTCCGCGTTGTCACCTACTACGGCACAGACAACCCCATCGACGGCGTGATCCTCAACGTCCTCATCCGCAAGCACAAGAGCATCAAGAGCGACCTCGGCGTCACCGTCGCCGTGCCGAGCTCCAGCGAGCAGATCGTCGAGGCGTTGTTCGAGGGCGCCCTATTCCGGGAGAAGACCAGGCCTGGTTCAAGGCAGTTGACGCTGGAGTTCATCGACAATCTCGGGCCCAAGAAGCAGGCCATCCATGCCGAATGGGAGAGCGCTCGCGACCGTGAAGAAACCAGCCGCGAGAGGCGGTCGCGCTTCGCCCAGCACACGCTGAGCCCGGACGCCGTCGCGGCCGAGTTGCAGAGCGTGCGAGCTGCCATTGGCCGCAGCGAGGACGTGGCCCGCTTCTTCCATGCGCTGCTCCAGGCGGCGACCGTGCCGGTTCAAGCCAGGGGCAAGTCGATCACCGCGCACCTCAGCAACGAGGTGTCGCGCGCGCTGCGCCAAGCCATCGGTCGCGACGAGCCTTTCACGGGTCGCTTCGATCTGCCGCTCCAGAAGGGCGAGGTCTATCTTGGCCGCACCAGCCCGATCATCGAGGGCCTGGCAAGCTGGACGCTCGACCAAGCGCTCGACCCGATGGCCCGCGACGCCCGTCCGGTCGCCTCACGCTGTGGAGTCGTCTCCACCTCCGCCGTGAGCGCACGCACGACGCTCCTCGTGGCGCGCTTTCGGTACCACCTGCAGATCGCTGGTGCCGACGCGGAGACCATCCTGTGCGAGGAGATCCTCCCGCTCGCCTGCACCGGACCGGCGGACGCGCCGCAATGGCTCACGCCGGAGGAGGGCGAGCGCCTGTTGGCCGCCCGACCCGAACGCAACCTGATCCCGACGGCCATCGACCAGCAGCTTGGCCTGTTGCTGCCGACATTGCCGAGCCTCCAGCAGGCGCTGGCGCCCGTCGCCAGTGCGCGCGCCGCCGCCCAGCTTGCCGCCCACGAGCGCGTCCGCGAGGCATCGCGTACCAAAGGGCGCGTCACCATCCAACCCGTGCTCCCGGCGGACATTCTCGGCGCGTATGTCGTGCTGCCCATGCCGGGGACCGGAGGCGCCCGATGAATCGGGACGAACTCCTGATCAGCGCGCCGATCCGGTTGTTCATCTTCGACGACCGCATCGAGATCGTCAGCCCCGGGCATCTGCCCGACCACCTCACGGTGGAGCACATCCGCGCCGGCAACTCCAACATCCGTAACCCGATCCTGGTCTCCCATGTGGCCAAGGGTCTCTTGCCCTACCGGGGGCTGGGGTCGGGGATCCAGCGGGCGCTGGAGGAATGGCCGGAGATCGGGTTCGTGGATGACCGGGACGGCTGCCTGTTCACCGCGACGGTTCGACGAACCGCGGAACAAGAGACAGCCGCAGGGCGAGTCACAGGTGAAGTCACAGGTGAAGTCACAGGTGAAGTCACCAAGCTCCTTCGAGCCCTCGAAAACGGGCAGATGCTGCGGGTGGAGGCCCAGCGCGCGTTGGGATTGAAGAGTCAGGCGAACTTCAGGGACCGCTACCTCAAGCCCGCTCTCGACGCGGGCCTCATTGAGATGACCATCCCCGACAAGCCCAACAGCCGCCTTCAGAAGTACCGACTGACGGAAGTGGGTCGCCGCCTGCTGATCGACGCTCACAGGAGCGAGGACGAATGAAACGCCGCACCACCGACTTCCAGACCATCAGATCCGAGGGCGGCCTTCTCCCGCCTGACCTGCTCCGGCGCGTGCTCGACCCCAAGGCGAAGCTCGACGGGGCCCGTCCCGAGGACTACGGCCTGCCGCAGGGCGAGCGCCTCAACGAGGTCATCACCCAGTCCTGGAACCGCCTACGCAAGCACTGGGCCGAGTTCCGCGCGGCTGTCGGGATAGCGAATGGCGAACGGAGAATGGTGAATGGTGAAAATCTCCGGCCCGGCGAAACCGGCCACTCGTCACTCGTCACTCGTCACTCGCCCGGCGCCGAAGGCGCCTTCACCGGCCTCACCAACGACAAGTGGAGCCTGCCGATCCTGCGCGAGCTGGGCTTCGGCCTGCTGCCCACCAGCGCCGGCCCAGAAATCGGCGGCCGCACCTACGCCATCAACCGCTTCTTCGGCCCGGTGCCGGTCCATCTTGTCGGCTGTGGCCTCTCCCTCGACCGCCGGGCCGCCGGTGTGCGCGCCGCCGCCGCCGTAAACCCGCATGGACTCGTGCAGGAATTCCTCAACCGCAGCCCTCACCACAAGTGGGGCATCGTGGCCAACGGCCTGCATCTGCGCGTCCTGCGCGACAACCAGGCTCTCTCGCGCCAATCCTTCCTCGAGTTCGATCTGGAGGCCATGTTCGCCGGGGAGGTCTATTCCGACTTCGTCCTGCTCTGGCTGATGGCGCACGCCACGCGCTTCGCCCCGCGCGAGGCCGACCGGCCGGAGACCTGCTGGCTGGAGCAGTGGACCAAGCTGGCCGCCGCGCAGGGCACCCGCGCCCTGGGCGACCTGCGCGGTGGCGTCGAAAGGGCGCTGCAGATCCTCGGCGAAGGCTTCACCGGCCACCAGAAGAACACAGCCTTGCGCGACGCCCTGCGCACCGGCCAGGTGCCGCTCGCCGACTTCCACGGCCAGCTCCTGCGGGCGGTTTATCGCCTGATCTTCCTGTTCGTGGCCGAGGACCGCACACTCGATGGGGTGCCGCTGCTCCATTCGCGCGACGACTCCGACGCCGCCCGCATCGCGCGCGAGTGCTTCGCCACCCACTACGGCACCGCCCGCCTGCGCGAGCTGGCCGGCAAGATCAAGGGCAGCCGCCACGGCGACCTGTGGCGGCAGTTCCAGCTCCTGGCCGGAGCGCTCTCGGGCGATGCGGATTTTGCCGCCGCGCGCGAGCATCTGGCCCTGCCGGCGCTCGGCAGCTTCCTCTGGAACCCGGCCTCGACCGCCGCGCTGAACGACGCCGAGCTGACCAACCACGACTTTCTCGAAGCCCTACGACACCTCGCCTTCACTCGCCAGGGCAAGGTGCTGCGCCCCGTGGACTACCGAAATCTCGGCGCCGAGGAGCTGGGCGGCGTCTACGAGAGCCTGCTCGCGCTCACCCCGCAGATCAGCGCCGACGGCGCCCGCTTCAGCTTCGCCGAGTTCGCCGGCAACGAGCGCAAGACCTCCGGCTCCTACTACACGCCGGACTCGCTGGTGCAGTGCCTGCTCGACTCTGCCCTCGACCCAGTGGTGGAGGAGGCGATCAAGGGCAAGACCAGCGCCGAGGCCGAGAAGGCCATCCTCGGCCTCAAGGTCTGCGATCTCGCCGTTGGCTCCGGCCACTTTCTCGTCGGCGCGGCGCACCGGCTGGCCCGGCACCTGGCCCGCGTGCGTGCGCTGGCGCAGGGCGAGAGCGAGCCCTCGCCGCTCCTCTACCAGCACGCCCTGCGCGACGTGATCGGCCGCTGCCTCTACGGGGTGGACATCAACCCCATGGCTGCTGAGCTCTGCCGCGTGAGCCTGTGGCTCGAAGCGCTGGAGCCCGGCAAGCCGCTTTCCTTCCTCGATCACCATATCCGCGTCGGCAACAGCCTGCTGGGCGCGACGCCCGAACTCATCGCCGACGGCCTGCCCGACGAGGCCTTCACGCCCATTGAAGGCGACGACAAGAAGGTGTGTTCGGCGTTGAGGAAGCGGAACAAGCAAGAGCGCGAAGGCCAGCGGGACATGGTCCATCTGATGGTAAAGGAGCCGGATGTCGAGTACAACACCCTCGCGTCTCGCACCCGCAACATTGACGAGGCCCCGGACGACACGATCGGCGAGGTCCGGCACAAGGCAGACCAGTTCCACAGGCTGGTTGTATCTCCGGATTATCGGCACGCACAGCAGGTTGCGGACGCATGGTGCGCTGCCTTTGTCTGGAAAAAGCAGGCGAATGCGCCCCTCGAACCCATTACGACTGACACCATTCGCCGCCTTCAAGCCGATCCGAATGCGCTCACACCAGCTCAGCATCTTGAAGTCGAACGCCTGTCACGCGAATACCAGTTCTTCCACTGGCATCTGGCCTTCCCGGAGGTGTTCGCCAAAAGCGGCTTCGATTGCGTGCTCGGCAATCCGCCGTGGGATCAAATTCAACTTGATCCGCGCGAGTTTTTTGCGGCGCGGCAAGTTGAGATTGCTGATGCGCCGAACATGGCTGCACGAGATCAGATGATCGCGAAGTTGGCAGTTGATGATCCTCTAGCCTTTGCATCCTACAAGGAGGCGGAAAGAGCAATAAGCGGAGTTCAGCACTTCATTCACGCGTCAGGACGATTTCCTTTTTCCAGTGTCGGTCGGCTTAACACAGCTCCTTGTTTTTCCGAGCTTGCGCGTGGGCTGCTTAACAGGGGCGGACGAGCTGGAATCATTGTTCCGAGCGGCATCGCCACGGACTCTTTCACGCAAGGCTTTTTCCGAGACCTATTTTTCAAGAAGAATCTGGTCAGCCTCTTCGACTTCGAAAACCGCCTTGGGCTTTTCGCGACTGTGGATAGTCGGATGAAATTCTGCTTGATGACCCTTATTGGGTTTGGAAGCAGCGCAACTAATTCGGAGTTTGCGTTCTTTGCGAGCGAACCTAGCGACTTGCGAGACGCTGATAGACGCTTCACTTTGTCGGAGGCTGATATATCGCTCCTAAACCCGAACACAAATACATGTCCAACGTTCCGTTCGCGCCGTGATGCCGAATTGACGAAGCACATCTATCGTCGAGCGCCCGTACTTGTCGAGGAGAGTTGCGAACATGGCGACCCGTGGGCCATGCATTTCCAGCTAATGTTCATGATGAACACAGATTCAGGTCGATTTAAGAAACTGAATGGCCTGAACGTCCCAGTGCCATTGTATGAAGCAAAGATGCTCTGTTTATACGACCACCGTGCCGCTGATGTGGTTTTGAGCGAGACTGCCTTGATCCGACAAGGTCAATCAGAAGAGCTTGGTTTGACCGACAAAGAAGATCCTTTCCGATTCCCAAAGCCACGGTATTGGGTGGAACGCTCTGCGGTGGACGAACGCCTCCGGCAACTTGACTCGGAGGGCCATGTTGTTTGGGAGTGGCGCCGCTCATGGCTGCTAGGATGGCGCGATGTCACGAGTCCGACGAATCTTCGTACTTCACTGCCCACTATCATTCCACGCGTTGGGGTTGGTCATAAGTTCCCGTTGATGTTGCCCGGAAACGAGGGTGCGCCTCTCGTTGCATGCCTGTCGGCAAATCTTAGCTCTTTCGTTCTTGATTACATCGCCCGCCAAAAGGTCGGCGGCACTTCGCTCACGTATTTTTACATCAAGCAGTTTCCCGTATTCCCGCCCAAGGAATACGAAAAGTACTTCGTTTGGTGCGGTGCAGCGCAGACTCTTCAGGACTGGCTGTTGCCGCGCGTCCTTGAACTGACCTACACCGCCTGGGATCTGGAACCCTTCGCCCAGGACTGCGGCTGGCCCGGCCCGCCGTTTCGCTGGGACGAGGAGCGTCGCTTTCTGCTCCGCTGCGAGCTCGACGCCGCCTTCTTCCACCTCTACTTGCACGCAACTCCAGATGGCCAATGGAAACCGACTCGCATCGCCGAGGGCGCCGTGCGTGACGAGACGCCCGAAGAGCTGGCCGAACTGAAACGCCGCTTCCCGACCCCCCGCGACGCAGTGGCCTACATCATGGACACCTTTCCCATCGTCAAACGTAAGGACGAGGCGAAGCACGGCGACTATCACACCAAGCGCGTCATCCTCGAAATCTACGACGCCATGCAGGAGGCCATTCGCACCGGCCACCCCTACCAAACCCGCCTCAACCCACCCCCCGCGGATCCGAGGTGCTGCCATCCACCACGCAAGACGTGAGGTTCACAGAAAGTCATGGACAATTCCCCAGATCCTGAGAACCCTCTTATACCCGAGCTTCCTGCGGTGGCATTGCCACAATCGTCGCCGAAGCAGTTCGTGCCGCCCGCCGACGGCGAGATCATCACAAGCCTTCTTATTCTTTGCTCGTTGGGGAGGCACGTCGTATGAAGAGGTCGGAGGCAATTGTCGATGGAGGACTATATGTACGATTGTCTTTTGATGTTGACGCTGAGCGTTCACATCAGGGCTTTCAGCAAGACCGGGCGAATCTGGCCCACTTCGTAAATCAACTACTCCTCTATGATCGTGTCGTCCTTCCTTCCAAAGATATGAGCATTGTGCCCATCCTCGCTTCTTGGATTGGTTTCGATCTACTCTGTGAGCTATTGGAGGCTGAGGCTCTGAGTTTCGCACGGCTTCCATCAATACTGTCGTACGTGGGGAACGGGCATGGGATTGTGGGAATCGCCGTCCAGCCGGGGAAGGGCAGGCCATTTCAATGGAGGCAAGAGGCAGCCTTCGGATCGCTTGAGAGATCCATCGAGCTTCAAGTGTTCCACGGCTGTCCCGTGATATCGATGGCTGAGCGTGAGCGCTTGTGCCGGCTCGTACGCGCACGGACCCTTCCAGTCGAATGGGAAGACAAGTTCTTCACCGACAATATCGTCACGGTATCCTACGCGGACATCGGGGGCGATCAGACGCTTTTCCAGTTCGTTCGGAGCCATGAGCCTTCCGACGCTACAGCGATTAGTCTCAACAGACTCACGGGCCTGGCCCCCAACCAGCTTCGCGTCTCTAGCCTGAAACCGCCACAGGATGGGGTTGACCTCGTGCTCAGGGTCGCTGAGCTTAACTTGGAGCTTGCCCTCGGGTCGATCCTTGGAAATCTTGACGTAGCTATATCAGAGGGAGCGAACAGAATCCTGAGCGGAAAGTTGCGTCGAGTCGGGGTGTCCCCTGCAGCACTTGAACAGTTTCTAAACCTTCTCGAATTGAACGACCTCCCAGATTTGGGGCGTGTTGTTGCCGAAGGGCAGTACTCATTCGCGGACCTTTGGGAACTTCGCCAGGGCGGTGTTGCTACACGTTTCCGGCAATGGCTCCGCGAAGCGGAAGCGAAAGACGCAAGGGACCTGGAACGTGCCTATGTCGCGTCGCTTGGCAACAGACACGCCTACAGCTCGTTGCCATTGCAAACCGTCCGTTTTGCTCTTGTCACCGCATGGGGAGTGATCGAGCCCATCTCGGGAACTCTGGCGGGAGTGGCAGACTTCTTCCTGGCACAATGGCTTGGCGGTTATTCACCGAAATTGTTTTTCGACAAGGTTCGGGCATTACCGAGATAGGAAGTGAGGGGTTGTTTCCCGCGTTGACTTACTCCCCTCCCGATTCCGGGGACACCATACTTATTTCGGCGAGATGCCCCGCCGGCAAGTACCGGGGGCTCTGATCAATCAATGGGGGATGCATTCACTTCTGTCAACCGTCCGGCCTGGGCCAGCAGGCGTCAGCGGGAATCCCGGGAAGGCGGGGGCGACGGGAGAGAGTCAGGGTGAACGCGATCCGCGCCATTCACCCGTACCGCCACCAGGGCCTCTGGGTCTTCGGCGATGAGACGGTGGGCCTCCGACAGGAGCCGTTCGTGTCCGGGGCCGACCGCATCCTGGTGTGGATGGGGGACCCGGCCGTGTCCGGGTTGCTGAGAGCGGGAGCGGTGTCCGCACACCCCTCGACCAGAGCGCCGGGCGAAAAAGGTACCGGACACCTTTTGGCTCGTAAGCGATGGATTCTGCGAGAGGCGGAATTCACTTTTGGGCCGTTACACAAGCGCGGGGGCTACGCGCCTGGGCACCCGGAGTGCGAACCACACGGGAGGCCCCGACGGCGGCGACGGCTTCAGGTCTCACCTACCTGATGGACCGACCGCCAAGAATTGGAATCGTCCATTCGGCAAATCAACGGGTTAGCTCCCGATAGGCGTCCGGTACCCATTTTTCCATCGGGCGTCCAGGGAGAACAAGCGCTTCGGAAGTAACATGGCTGACGACAGCATTCAGAAGTTCCAGACCTTCCTGTTATTCCTGAGGCACTTCTACGACCTCGTGCGGGCAGAGCGCGACGATTCCTCTGAGGAGAAATTGATCCTCGCGCTGCTCAGAGAACAGGCTGCTCTCCTCCGCACAGCGGCGCCACGGTCCCTGTCACCCGACCTCTGTCTCACTGTGCGTAAGCTCCTTTTCAATGCCTGGAACTCGGAGACGGTCGCCCGCATGAACAGTGACTTCGATGCCGAGGTCAGGGTGATCACCAATCAATGGAAACCCGTGCAGGCCTACTACGCCCTGTACTTCCTTCTGGCTGCCGTTCACGAGATCCATCAGCCGGGGCGTCGCCATGCGCACGAGACGACACTGCGGTTCGCAACGTCAACCATCGGCCGCAAGCTGCCAAAGCCCTGGTGCTGTCAGTATGATTTCGACAACGGACAGTGCGTCGCTTTCCCGTGGGCCAGCTTGCCGCATGTGATGGCCGGGTGGAACATCAGTCGGTACACCCCCGCCGACGATTTCGTCGCGAACTTACTACGCACCACGGGAAAAGAAAAACAGAGCGAGCGGTGGCGCGAACACTACAAAGGCAAGCACAAGCGGAACCCGGCGGGCCATACTCGGGCTGGCAAGCCGGTTCGCACGTCGGATGTGCAGGTCGGAGTCATCTCCTTCTGGGATGTGTTGTGGCGGCTGAGGAAGTGGGTGAACTACAAGGAAGCGGAAGCGATGCTGGAGGGGCAAGATCTTGAGGGCGCGCACGAGTTCGATGCCTCCCTCAACTTGATCCTCACTACGAGCGCAACCGTGCTGGAGAACCTGCTCTACCGCCTCCTCGGTGATTCTCTGATGAACGAGATGTACAACTGCTTTCTCACGACGGTCGGAGGAAAGGTTGACCTCTCGCACTTGAAGCTGCGGCGTGATTTAATCTGCGGGGTGCCGTTCTGACCGGCTCACCCGACCGTGTATGGAATCCGTTCTATGATGAATTGACTTGCTCATGTCCTTACGTCCTGATCGCCCAGTAAATGACTTGTGTGCAATGGGAACGTTCCCGCTTTCGTTGTCTTCGGGTATTGTGTGGTGGACTGCGTGACGCGGTTTGGGCGGGGTTAACGTCCCGGCGAGAGTCGTCAGGCGGTGATGAGGCGGGTCGGGCCGCCGAGCGCAGGTGTGTGACGCGCGAGCAGCGTTCATAGCGGCGGTCGGAATGGCCAAGGTGCAGATCCCCGACGGCACGATCGTTGAGCCGGTTGGTATGCACTTTCGCGGAATGCCATTCCAGGCGTCCGTGCTCTCGCTAAACAGCTCGGCGTACGGTAAGGGGAACTGCTGTGCGTGCCCTCAGGACTTGGGGAGTGGCGAGGTATACGGGCTGGTGATCGTGCGCTCTTCAGATACTGTAGAATGATCAACTGCGGACGGGGAGAGATTGTGCCGCAGGGGAGATTTGCGGAAGGAGCGGGGGATCCATGGATGTATTCATCCACAAAGATACAGAA
>Ga0315294_10010705_pt1 | contig 10068 bp, 5 predicted proteins | sample YL17G13_40_MG_FD_203626 | JGI IMG/M metagenome (GOLD analysis project Ga0315294, IMG submission 203626) | Sediment microbial communities from Yellowstone Lake, YNP, Wyoming, USA - YL17G13_40 | ecosystem: Environmental > Aquatic > Freshwater > Lake > Sediment | place: USA: Wyoming | collected...
CTCAGCAGCAGCGCCGTGGTCACCTGCCCCACGCCGCCCGGCACGGGAGTGATGGCAGAGGCCACTTCTTTGGCGGCGGCGAACTCGACGTCACCCACTATCCTCGTCTTCTTCTTGCCGCCCTCCTCCACCGTCACGCGGTTGATGCCGACGTCAATGACGATGGCGCCTTCCCTTATCATGCTGCCCTTCACCAGGCCAGCCTTGCCCGCGGCGACAATGAGAATCTCGGCGCGCTTCGTGTGGGACACCAGGTCGCGCGTCGCAATGTGGCAGCAGGTCACAGTGGGCGACTCCATCAGGGACTTCAGGAGCATGATCAACGTCGGCTTGCCGACGATCTCGCTGTGCCCTATCACCACGGTCTCTTTGCCCTTCAGGTCAATCTTGTTCTCTGCGAGAATCGTCACGACGGCGTGAGGCGTGCAGGGGGCAAGTGAGAAATCGCCGGAGAACAGCTTGCCGGCGTTCGCCGGGCTTGTGCCGTCCGCGTCCTTGTCCGGCGCAATCTCGCGCTGAATCTCGCGCGCGTCCACGCCCGGCGGCACCGGCGTGAGCAGGATAACGGCATTGATGCTTGGGTCGCCGTTGACCTTGTGGATATAGGCCTTCATCTTGTCCGTCGTGTCCAGGGCGCCGGCCTTCGCGGCGTCATGCAGTTCAAACTGAATGCCCACCTCAGCGCAGGCCTTCTCTTGACTCTGGGCATAGAACTTGGCGCCCGGATTGTCAGTGGCAAGGACAGCTGCGAGCTTCGGCGGTTTTGACATCTTCGCGACAGCCGCGCGCACTTCCGCCTTTATCTTGTCGGCAATCGGCCCACCCTCAAGCAACCTGGCACTCATGCTGCCTCCTCACTCAAAAAGGACTGATCCTGTGGTCCGCTGGCGCTCGCACTCCTCGTCACGAATGCGCCAGCACTTTCTTCAACTCCTCTTCGATCCAGACCTGCGCGTTCGACAGGCAGAACGGCCCATGCCCGGGATACAGCACCTCCGGCGGGCCGTCCAGCAGTTTCTTCAGAGACTCCGCGTACGCCGCGCGATCGTAATCGAGTCTGTTCCGGAACGAGTCCAGCAATGGGCTACGCACAGTGTCCCCACAGAAGAGCAGACGGCCCTCATCGCTGCTCACGCAGTATCCCACGCAGCCCGGGCTGTGACCAGGGAGGGCAATGACCTCGAACTTCGTCGCGCCGACCTCGATAACCTGGCCATCGTCCACAACGATGACCTCCTCGCAGACCGGAAACTCGCGGTGGTAGTGGTAGGCAGCGGTGCGCATGTCGCCGCTCTCCACGGCCTCCGCGGCCTCGGCCGACGCGAAGACCTTCGCACCGTTCCTGCGAACGGCCTCCGCTGCCGCCGCATGGGGAAAGTGGGCATGCGTGAGCAGCAGGTGGCTCAGGTCATGCACATCGAGACCCGAACGCTTCACGTTGTCCATGATGCCGAACAGGCTGTCCCCGCACCCGCAGTCAACCATCACGAGCGTGTCGCCGGTGTCAACCAGGTAGACGTTGGCGTCGTTGGCCGGCCAGTCCACGTAGACGCGGTTATAGTCCTGCCCTCCAATGAGGTAGACCGGGCCGATGAGTTTCATGGACATCCTGTGGACCTCCGGCAAGCCGCTACATCCGCGGTCGGAGACGGCGAGCGGAAACCGTATTCTGGGCCAAGCCCGCCCCGTTGTCAACCGCGAGCGCACCCGTCTACAGGAAACGGATGGAGTAGAGGTCCGCGTCCTGCATGACGAATCGCAGCCGCACAGGCTTGCCCGCAAGCTCGCCCACGTCTGCGCCTCCCTTCCAGGCAGCGACACGCTGGATTTCGTCTCCGATGATTGGAACCGCGTCACGCGCGCTGTACCCGGCAATGGGTTTGTTGCGCGCGTTGCGGATCTCGACCCGGATGCTGCCGGCCGCAGAGGTGGCGCAGTTGATCTCAAGCCGCCCGCCTGTGAACTTCAGCGGCCTGGTCAAAAGCTCGCCGCCGGCGTAAGGCGCGTTGACCGAAACGAAGCCGTCAGTGCGCAGCGTGCAGCGCTGGAGATAGCCCGTGCGCTGAGCGTAATTGCGATGCACGTAGATTGACATCTCGGCCTCGCCCGTGGGCACGATGTTGAGCGCGGGGTAATTGGTGCGCGAGACCCAGTTCTGCGCGCCCAGGCCGGGACGGATGAAGGACTCCATGAACGTGCGGTCATAGCGCGTGCCGCCGCGGCTCGTCATGAACACCCCGTCGGAGCAGTCGCGCTCATAGCCCGGGAGCACGCCGACAGCTTGGGCCTGCGCGTCCGTGACGACGCGACGCCCGCCCCAGAACCGCGCCGGCGTCGCGACGTAGATGTGCGGAGCACGGAAGTAAGGCCCCGTCTGGTTTGTGTAGAGGTGCTCCATGGGGGTGTCGCCGAAGGTCATGCGTTTCGGCTTCGTCCAGTGCAGGAAATCCTTTGACGTCGTACGGGAGACGGTGCGCACGCCGGCGGCGAAGACGCGGAAGTAACAAACGTAGCAGTTTTCGCTCTGCGACCAGAACGCGAGGTTCTGCGAGTCGAACGCGCCCTCCGTGATGATGGGCTCCTTGCGAAGTCTGCGCCAGCGGACGCCGTCGGCTGAAACGTAAGCCGTCAGGCCATTGCTTCCGGTCCCGCCCACAGCCTTAAACCGCTCCGCGCGAGGCACGCCGGGCTTTGCGTCGAGGAACGGGCAGAAGTTGTGCGTCGCAGAGCTCCCGTCAGCGAGGACCACGTTGTTCTCGCGCGTGCCGCAAACCTCGAACAGGCCGAGCCGTGGCTTGGTCCAATGAATCCCGTCCTCGCTCTCGGCGTAGCAGGCGACGGCCTCGCCGTCCCCCTTCTTCACGTCCGGCATGCCGCGGTAGTAGAGCCGATAGGTTCCGCCGTCCTTGATGACCGTGACATAGCCGCAGAACGGGCCTTCCCAAGGCTCGTTGAACCGCAGGACGGCCTCGCGCGGGACGGGATGCTGGAGCACGAGACGGGCCCGCCTCATGCGCTCTATCAGCCAGCCGTCAACGAACAACTCGAGACGCGAACCGATGTCGAGCACGGTCGCCTCCTTTAGACCGAGTAGTCAAAGACACTGTGGAGGCAATGTACGGCAGGCGGGGGCGTTGCGCAAGGGCAGGGGTGCAGCAGGCAGAAGGGAATGCAGCACTACCGGGCGTGGTCCACGATGGCACACGCGATGCGGTCCTCGACATCCTTCATGCCCAGGTTGCCGCTCGGATCGCGGAAGTCATTGATGAGAATGGAGAACGTCACGTGCAGTCCGGACTTTGCTTCAACATATCCGCTCAAGGCGCCGACGCCGCGCAGGTAGCCGGTCTTGGCCCGGATGCGCCTCGCGTATTCGGGGTCTTTGAATCGCCTCTCGAGGGTGCCCTCTTCGCCGGGTGCCGCGAGCAGCTCAGCCAGCACCCCCTTGTACTGGGAACGGTTCATGTCCATGAGCACTGCACACAGGAGGGCGGGCGGCAGGCGATTGGTTCGCGACATCCCGCCGCCATCCGCAAGTTTGAACTCTTCGTCCTTGAAGTGCAGATCACGGAGCATCCCGGCCGCGCAGCGCAGCCCGGCGTCCCACGACCCCTCCCCTCCCTGCTCCGCGCCGACGGTCTTGACGACAGTCTCGGCGTACATGTTCTGGCTTTCCTGAAGCATGACGCGCAGCACGTCCTTGACAGGCGTGCGCCGCACGGCAAGCTCACGCCACCGCTTCCGCCCGGCCAGGTCCTCCTCCCCCGCAGGCCTCACTTTCCCCTCGATGCGGATGCCGTTCTGCCGCAGGACCTCTGCGAACGCGTCCCCCGCGAACAGCGCCGGGTCAGGCACGGTCACCAGACTCGTGTACCCCTGCGAGCCGAGGCGCACCGAGCCACCGATCTGCACGACGTTGGTGCCCGCCCTGCGGTCGAGCACAATGACGTTGCGCTTCCCGTTGGTCGTGCACGTGACCGAGGCCGCGAGCGTCGGGCACAGAGGCAAGAAGGAGGCAATGGCCTTCTCGCCTGCCGCATTGCCTGGCTTGACCACGACGCCCACGCAGTTGTCGTTGAGCGCGAGCGCTCCCACGGGCGCACAGTACTGCCTCCCCAGTTGCTCCCGCGGCCAATCAGGGTGCACGCGCCTGCGGTCGAAGAAACTGTCGTCCACCACGAGGTCGCCCGTCACGCGCATCACGCCGCGCTCCTTCAGCGTCGCTGCCCAGCGTTGGAACTGGGCGAGCGGCTCCTCCTTGGCCGAGGGGCTTCCGAGTGACGGATCTCCCCCTCCACGCAGCACGAGGTCGCCGCGGACCACGCCCTCCTTTGCGTTCACATCCCCAGAGGCCAGGACGCAGGTCTTGAACTCATAATCCGGCTTGAGTTCCCGGAGAGCCACGGCCGCGGTGATAATCTTCTGGTTCGAGGCGGGGATGAGAGGCGTCATGGCGTTGCGCCGGTAGAGGATGCGTCCCGTCTCGGTGGCTATGACGGAGACCGCCGCCTGCGCGCCTGCCAGACGCTGGTCCGCAAGGGCAGCATTGATGTCGGCCGACAGTTCGTCCTGCGCCAGCGCGTCTGACACCAGTATCAGACAGAATGCCAGCGCCAACGCCGCGCACATCGGCCCTCTCAGCAGCTTCTTCTTCCGGTCAGTTGCCATGTCCCTCAAAGCGCAAAACCATTGTGCTCCAGTGTCCGCGTGCATCCTGCAAGAGAGCCACCGGAGTGCGAGTTGCTCTGATCTGGAGTAACGCTACGTTTTAAGTATTCTGTTCTGCCGCCTGCCGGATTTTCAACATATCGGCGTAACTTACTGGCTGCTGAGTGGTTATCTCAAACACGATACGGGGGGCAAGAGACGCCTCGGCAGCCACGGCGCCATGAAGCCGCCCCCACTTCCTTGTATAATGGCTGTGATTCATGATGGCTTACGAACATTCGCGGGACGGGAACTGAACATCGAACAGCACATGGACAAAGAACGAATACTGCGGTTCGTGGGCGCACGGCGCTACAGGCCGATGACCTCAGAGCAGATAGCGGAGCATCTCTCGGTCGGCAAGGATGCCCTCCAGCAGTTCGTCGAAACCCTCCACGAGCTTCAGCTTGAGGGCAGCCTGGTGGAGACGCGAGAGCGCCGGTGGGCTGACCCCGAGCGGGAGGAGATGACCATTGGACGCCTCCACTGCAACCCGGAAGGGTTCGGCTTCGTCATACCGGCAGGCGAGGGGGAAGACGTCTACGTGGCCCAGAAGGACATGAGCGACGCGCTGCACAACGACGTTGTGGTGGTGCAGCGCGAGCAGCCGAAACGGCGCTGGAGCCGACGGCCGCTCGGCCCGGCAGGACGCGTCGTGAGAGTGCTGAAGCGCGCCAACGAAGAGGTAATCGGGACGTTCAAGCCGGGACGCAAGTGGAGCTGCGTGATGCCCGATGACCCGCGCCTGTGCCGCGAAGTGCAGATACCGCCCGGCAAGGAGGGCGGCGCAGGGCAGGACGACAAAGTGCTCGTCCACCTCACGAAGTGGCCTGAGCCTGGCCAGCCGGGCAGCAGTCCGGAAGGAGACATAGTGCGCGTGCTGGGCAAGGACGGCGCGCCCGGCGTGGACGTGGAGTCCATCATCCTGGAGTTCGGTCTGCCCCACGAGTTCTCAGAGCGTGCGCTCAAGCAGGCGGAAGCCGTGCCTCTCGATCCGCCCGACAAGGAGAAACAGAAGCGCCGCGACCTGAGGCGCTACCCCACCGCGGCGATAGACCCTGAGGACGCATGGGACAGAGACGACGCGCTGTCCATGTACGTTGACAGGCACACGGGCAACCGCGTGGTGCTCGTGCACATAGCGGACGTGTCGCGCGTCGTCCATCCCGACAGCGCCCTCGACGAGGAGGCGCGCGAGCGCGGGTGCAGCGTCTACCTGGTGAGCGACTTCGTGCCCATGCTGCCCCGCCAGCTCACCCAGCAGGTACTGAGCTTCACCGAGGACAAAGACCGTCTGGCCAAGACCGTCATCCTGGAGTTCGACGCGGATGCTGAGCGCGTCAACTACTCCATTTGCCACTCGGTGGTCAGAACAGACGTGGCCACCACCTACCGGGAGGTGCGCGAACTGCTTGAGGCCGCCGAGAGCGAGGACGAGACGGCGGCGGCGAGCGTGATGGCAAAGTGGCCGCAGGAAGTGGCCGAGATGACCATCGGCATGGATGAGCTCGCGCAGCAGCTTCGCCGCAGGCGCCGCCGCATCGGCTCGGTGGACCTGGACGTGCCGGAGTACGACGTGCGAGTGGCGGAGGACGGACGAGTGAGCGCAGTCTCCCAGATCGAGCGTGATCGCTCGCACAGCCTCGTCGAGGAGTTCATGCTGGCAGCCAACTGCGCCGTCGCCGAGTTCCTGAAGGCCCACAAGCTGCCGGGGCTCTACCGCACCCACGAGAAGCCGGACGAGGAGCACCTGCAGGCGTTCCGCGAGTTCATTCAGAACGTCCTTTCCAAGGACGTGGACCCGTTCGACCGTTCCCAGCTTCAAGACCTGCTGGCGCAGGTGGCGGGAACGAAACTCGCCGAAGCCGTCAACATGGAGCTGCTGCGGTGCATGAAGCGGGCGCTCTACGGGCCGAAGGTGGCGCCGCACTTCGCCCTGCACTTCGACACGTACAGCCACTTCACCTCCCCCATACGCCGCTACCCCGACCTCGTAGTCCACCAGATACTCGACCAGTACCTGGCCGGAAAGCTCAAGAGCTCGAACGTGCGCGCAAGGTGGGAGTCAATCCTGCCCGCAATCGCCGACAGCGCCAACCAGAGCGAACGTCGAGCGGATGAAGCCGAACGGGAGATAGTCAAGATAAAGCTGCTTCGCTTCCTCTCGGAGCGCAGCGGCCCGGCAGGGGAAGTCTTCGACGCCGTCATCACCGGCGTGCAGGAATACGGCTTCTTCGCCCAGCTTCAGCGCTACTCCGTCGAAGGGCTCGTCAAGGTTGCCTCGCTCAAGGACGACCTCTACCACTTTGACGAAGGCAAGCGCGCGCTGACGGGCAAGAAGACTGGCCGCACGTTCCGCCTGGGGCAGGCCGTGCAGGTGACCATCGACGACATGGACCTGCGGCGGCGGCAGATGGACCTGAAGCTGAAAGCCTGACTCTGGCCGGAAAGCCGGCCGACTGGGCCGGTCTCACTCGTTGACGTAAATGTGGAACAGGAATGCAACGACCTCGCCGGATTCCTTGTCAGCGGCAAAGGCAAACTTCCCGTAGTAGAGCCCGTCGGCCATTGAATACAACTTGCCCCCGCCCTCCGTGGCCTGGCGGCGCTCCAGCAGGTTGGAGCCAAGGTCGAACTCCTGGATCCTCGACGGCGGGCCGTACTTCTCCTGGAGCTTCTCAGCGCGCAAGCCTGTCTCACCCAGGACGACGAGCTGCGGCAGGGACAGAAGCGTGGTCGTGGCATCGTCCTTGCACCTCATCACCACCTGTGGCACGAGCGTGGAGTCCACGGACAGCACCTCGCCGTACTTCTCCCAATCGTCCTTCTCAGCGCCCGGCAGCTTCGTGATGCCCGGCAGGAGCAGACACGACGACTCGAGTGGCGGCGGCGGGGATTTGAAGCCGGTGATGTAGGTAACCTGATTCGGCCCCGCCTGCGCACCCACGTGTCCCATGCGGCCGAATGCCACGATCTGAAGCCCGCCCTTCGCTTCCATGACCAGCGCGAGCGCGCTGGGATGGATCACTGTCCCCTTGTCTCCCACCCCCGGCTTGTAGACTACCTGGTACATGCGCAGGGGCTTGAAATCCAGCGAGCGGAACTTTTTCTCGACCTCCGTGAAGCCCTGCCCTCCCTCCGCGGGCTTCCTGGCCTTCACCATCACGTCGGGCGTGCGGAACGCCGTGTGGTAGCAGAAGGTTTCGCTGTCCTCCGCGCGCCTGATGGAACACTCCACCTGCTCGAACGATATGCTCCCGCCACGTGGGCTCCTCTGGAACCGCATCAACGTGTTGCGCACGTCGGCGGCGCAAGCATCCATACCCCCATCGGGGGAGAACATGCTCAGCTTCTGCGTGTGGGCATCCCGGTCCAGCACGGAAAGCCTTGTCGTGTCCTTCAGGAACAGATCGAGCCACGCCTTGAGGAACGCGTTCGGCTCCTTGGGCACTTCGAACTTGGGTCCCTTGGGGCCAGCCTTGCCGCCGTCCTTGGGCTTGCTGCCCTCAATGAAGAGGACGACCGCGAGGCCCACAATGAGCACGCCGATGGCGACCAGCCCGATGATCTTCCACTTGCTCATCCCTCTGCCGCCGGTCTCGACCATGCTTGTCGGTATCTCGGTGGCCTCCACCACCGTCTCGTCGCCCAGTGTCTTGCTGACCTCAGCGGTGGACAGGTAGCGGGCGAACTGAGGAGCAGCGCTGACGGGCTGCCACTTCTGCACGCTCTGGCACCAGATCTGGTCGCTCCCTTTCAGGGTGCCCTTGGCCACCATCTCGGCGAGGAACCGTTCGCTGACCGGCCCTCTTTCTTTGCCCTGAGCGCGGAAGTACCATTGCTCCTTGTCGGAATCCGCCCTGCCCAGTCCCGCCTCGGCGGCGATGATGGCAGGCTCGAGCTCGGGCACGTTGCGGATGTCTTTCCACGTGCCGATGGTCTTGCTGAACACCGTGTCGCCTGCGCGCACCTTCTTGGTCTCTACCAGTCGCGCCAGCTCCTCGAAACCGATAGGCCCGCCGACCTCATCGCCGCTCTTGTAGTACCACAGCTCAGCCTTGGAGACCATGCGAGCGGCACGCATGGCCTCAGAGAGTTCGGGTATGGTCGCCGGATCAGTCCAGGCCCCCAGGCGGTTCGACCAGACCCTGTCATCGGGGCGGATTCGGCCCTCTCGGCCCGCACGAACAAGTTGATCGAGGGAGAGCGGACCCACGCGCTCGTTGTCCCGCATGAAGTACCACATCTCCTCGACCGCATCGGTTGCCTCGACGGCCCTCACAAGCTGCTCGAAACGAGCCACGCGGCTCAGCGGATGCCAGTCGCCCATGGATGGTGACCAGACGACCGACTCACCCGTCAGCCGCTTGGCCTTTATCATCTCCTCCATGTAGCTGGCGGGATAGGGTCCGTACCGTTTCCCCTGAACGCTCACGAACCACTGCTCTTCGGCGGTCTTCTGTCCAGCGCCGGGCCGGAGCGCCTCAACGTCCGACACCTGCCGCCATCCCCCAAGGCACGCGGCGTAAACCGTCTGGTCAAGCTTGAGTTCCCCGTGCAGCACGCGGGTCTTGACGTCATCGAAGGACAGCGGCCCGAGAGTCTGCCCGCCCTGATTGATGTACCACTTGTCCGCCTGGAGTTGCTGGAGGGAAGGTCCGGGCGCAGCGGCAGCCTCCTGCCCGGGGCGCGGGATCTGAATGTGCTGACCGCACTTGCAGACGGCCCGTTCCCCGGCCAGACTTGCGGGCACTGTGAACTCAGCGCCGCATGAGCCACACTTCACCGTGATGTTGCTCATGCCCACTCCTGGCTCGCCCTCACGGCAGGAACTGCTCCACGTGGGCGAGCTTCTCCGGCAGATACTTCTCAATGACGTAGTTGAGGCTGTGTTTGGCGAACGCCTGCTGCTCGACCCTCTGTCCAATCTCAAGCATCTTTTCGATGGCCTTGCGCCAGGCAGCGTAGTGCTGGAAGAACGGGTCGTTCTTCAGTATGTCCCTGGCTCTCTTGATGTCAACCTCGTTCAACGGATGAGTCGGCAGATCGTACTTCTCAATGTCGTAAGGCGTCACGCCGAGCAGCTTCGCATCCGGCACGCAGAAGAACTCGTTGATGTGGGCAGAGTTCCCACTGCCCACCTTCAGCGTCCGGTAGATGTTAGCATACCCATAAGGGTCGCCGTCCACAAACGCATAAACGGGCAAGTGGAACTCTTCGCTCAGGCGGCGTATGAAGCGCCGGCAGGCGCGGGTGGGCACGCCGCCCATCGAGACCAGGACGCATTCCGCCTCGCGCCAGAAGGCATGGTTGTTAAGGCGCTGGAAAGCGCCGGCTGTCTCTATGGCCAGGATGAACTTC
>Ga0315294_10010706_pt1 | contig 10067 bp, 10 predicted proteins | sample YL17G13_40_MG_FD_203626 | JGI IMG/M metagenome (GOLD analysis project Ga0315294, IMG submission 203626) | Sediment microbial communities from Yellowstone Lake, YNP, Wyoming, USA - YL17G13_40 | ecosystem: Environmental > Aquatic > Freshwater > Lake > Sediment | place: USA: Wyoming | collected...
GCCAGCCAGTCGTCCACGGGGCGTCCGGAGATTCGCGAGAGTTGCATCAGACCCGGGTAGAGGTCCACCAGTGCCAGGGCGAGGGCCACAACCGCCACGATCCTGGCCCAACGTCGGCCCACCCGCTGCAGGAGCCAGGCGAGTCCCACTCCCGCCAGCACGCTGACAAACAGGTTCACCAGGATGCCATAGCGCATCCAGACCCGCATCTGGGCGTACAAGGGCAGGAAGCGGAAAAGCAGGTAGCCTGGGAGTGGAATTGGCGCGCGTCCGCTCGGGAACCAGCGCTGCAGAAGCGCTGGAGCTGGAACGGTCACGGGCTGATGCCGCCAGTGCAGGTCCGTGCCGAGCGCCAGCACGACGGCCACCAGCGCGGTGCGGGCAAGGCATTGGACGAGCCGTTTGCGGGAGAGGCAGCCGCGGGGGGCGATCGCCACGCCGGCCAGCAGCAGAGCCACGAGACCGACGTAGATGGTGCTCTCCCAGGAGAGGACTCGGTCGTAGTTCAACGCACCCCATGCGCCCAGGATGAGATGCGATGGCGGGGGAAAGAGAAAGTCGGTGGGGCTGGCTGACCAGAAGCTGGCATCGTCCAGCGCGCGTGGCTGCAGGCCACCCTGGCGCACTAGCATCAGCGAGGGCGCCAGCGCAAGGGCCAGCAACGGCAGCGCGGCCAACCCCACCAGAGCCAAGCGCCTCCACAGGCCATTCGGCCACGCGTGACGATCAGGCCAGACATACAGGGCCACGAATACTACTGATAGAAGGAGCGTCATGTAGAGGTAGTACAGTGAGGTCAAGGCGATGAGGCCCAGGAACAGGGCGGCCAGAGCGATGCCTTTGGTTCGCACCGGTCCGCGGATAACGTCGTGTAGGCTCATGAACCACAGCGCCAACCACTGCGTGCCCATCAGGTTGAGGTGACCAGGCTGCCTGAAGCGGTAGGCGCAAAATGCGAACAGAACCCCAGCGACCAGTCCAGCGGCGCGGCTGCGCGTGAGTCGCAATACCCAGAGATAGACTCCCAGCCCCGAGAGGACGAATGTGACGAACAAAGCGACGTTGTAGCCCAGCACAGGTCCATCGAGCACTGAGAGAGGCAGGGCGATCGCGACCATGGCAGGTGTCGCCTCGTTCTGGGCCAGGCTCCAGCCTTGCGGGAAGTTGAGCTGGGGAACGGACAGCGGCAGACGGTGCAGTCCAAAGAGCGCCTTCTCGTACCAACCCACCAGCCAGGCAAAGTAGTAGTTGTCGCCTGGGGGGCCACACAGGGAAGTCGTAAGCCGCGCACCGAGCGGCCAGGTAAACACCAGGGTTAGCACGAGGAAAGCGAGCACGACGCAACCCATCTCGATTCTCGTGCGATGGCTGTTAGCAAGTCCAGAGCCCAAGGCCACACCTCCTGCCAGAGCACCAGACGGGCTGGTACACCCATGCAACCATTCGCTACGGCGGGCCGGGTAGACCGATGCCGGATTCCCGCCGCGCCTCGTCCCCGCAGTCGGCCTGGGCCGACCTGCAGCTACTCAGCCGGGCCGTTCGCCCCAGTGCCACGGGGCCGTTCGCCGCGCCTGACGGCGGAATCTTGTTCCCCGGCGCCCTCCCGCCGCGCGCCAAGACCCATTACCCACGACCCGTTGCCCGCCACCCGCAACAACCGCGACACGTGCGCTCGCAGCTCGCCCAGGTCCAGCACCCCACCGGTGGCCGCGAACTCCTCGTCGTTCCAGACGTCGCGGAAGCGCGTATCGGCGGCAGCACGCCCTCCAGGTAGCGGAGCAGGTGCACCCGCTTGCATGCCCGGCGGTCCTGAAAGTTGAAGCCCGCCAGGATAGGCTTGCCGCAGCCGTCGCGCCGTGCTCATCGGCATCCACCTTCCACGCTAGTGCCACGCTACGACCTCCCAACTTGCTCTGGTTCACGGATTTGACGGATGGCACAGATTTGCACGGATCAGTCCAGACTTATGTCTCTATCCGTGTGAATCCGTCTGATCCGTCGAATCCGTGAACCTATCCCTCTGGCGGCAGCCAGGCAAGGGAGCCCTTGCGCTCGTTGTCGTAGACCTTGCGTTTGAACTCTGCTTTGCGGCCAAAGTTGAGCAGAAGCCCAACTTCGATACACGTCGCCTTGAGATAGGTCTGCAACTGGATCTCGTGCTCCTCCAGCAGTGCCTGAACCGCCTTGAGCTCCACTGCGACCACCTGGTCGACCACGATGTCCGCGCGGTACTCGCCCACCATGCGACCTTCGTAGTATACCATGATCCTCTTTTCTGGCTCGGGCTGGAATCCCAGCTTGACCAGCTCGATCAGCAGCGCGTTCTGGTACACATTCTCCGAGAAGCCATAGCCTAGCGTGTTGTATACCTTGAAGAATGCCTGGATGATTTTGTCCGTGATGTCGCTGTGTTTCCCCTCGAACATCGTTGCTCTCCTTCGTTCACGGATTCAACGGATAGCACAGATTCGCACGGATCAGTCCAGAATTATGTCTCTATCCGTGTGAATCCGTCTGATCCGTCGAATCCGTGAACCAGCTAGCGCTGCCGGGACAGCAGCCATGCATACAGCTCGGGGTCGGAGTAGGCGCGGGCGCAGGCGCCGGCGTGGTCTTCCTCGGGGTAGAGCGTGAAGCGCACGTCGCCGTCGCAGGCCTGCAGCGCGTCGACCGCGCGCTGCGACTCGCCTGGCGAGACGGTGGTGTCCAGCGCGCCGTGGAAGGCCCACACCGGCATGGCCTGCAGGTCACACAGGTTCGCCGGGATGTCGTTGCTGGCGAAATCGCAGCCGCCCGCCACCGGCACCAGCGCCGCAAAGCGCTGCGGCTCGCGCAGCGCCAGCGCCCACGCGCCGTAGGCGCCCATGCTGAAACCAGTCAGGTACACGCGCTGCGGGTCCACGGCGAAGGTGCCCTCAAGGCCATCCAGCAAGGCGCTCAGCACGGCCGCGCGCGGCCACCAGTACTGGTCGGGCGGGCACTGCGGCGAGACCACCAGGCAGGGCAGGTCGAGCCCCTGCTCTAGCAGCCTGGGCATTCCGTTGCGCTTGACCCATTCGACGTCCTCGCCGCGCTCCTCCGAGCCGTGCAAGAAGAGGATCAACGGCCACTTCTGTGCGGCGTCCACGCCATAGTCGCGCGGCAAGTACAGCAGGTAGTCCACGCGCACGGCCTGCGTCACGCCGGCCAGCCCCGCGCGCACCTCCAGCGACTGCGCCTGCTGGCGTGGGCCCGCGGGCGTGGTCAGCGTGCTGGCGGTGGGGTCGACGGCCAGCGTGGCTGGAGGCGTTGCCGTCGGCATGCCGGCGGTGGGCGCGACCAGCGTCGGCGTCACGCTCGCCGTCGGCTGGGTGGGCAGCGGCGTGGCTGACGGCTGCGCCGTCAGCTCGGCGGTCCACGGGATCGCCGTTGGCAGCGCAGTGGGCAGGGCCGGCGGCGTAAGCTGATCCTCGCCCGCACAGGCCACCAGCAGCACCGCGACCAACACGCACCACGCACCACGCACCAGGGGCCAACGAGAGTCCAACTTTAAGCCAGTCTCCATCGCGCCAGGATTCGCACGCGCCCATGATAGCGCAACTGTGTTGGGAATGCAACAGACATCCGCAGATTTCGCAGATTGCGCAGATTCATGTTCTGCTACCACGTTATCGCGCTCCGGAGAGACGCAATGGCAACACCAAGACACCACGACGCAAAGGCACGCAGAAAGAATAGGGATTCTCTTTGTGACTTGGTGTTAACCCAGCCTGCGGATCTCCTAGAACGTCCGCTCGTCGGGGAGGGAACGCAGTTGCTCGGCGGCGGACTCGGGGGTGAGGTCGCGCTGGGCCTGGGCCAGCATCTCGTAGCCCACCAGGAACTTGCGCACCGTGGCCGAACGCAACAGCGGCGGGTAGAAATGCGCGTGCAGGTGCCAGCCCGGGTGCGGCTCGCCGTCCGTGGGCTGCTGGTGAAAGCCCATCGAGTAGGGGAAGCTGACCTGGAACAGGTTGTCGTAGCGCGTGGTGAGGCGCTTGAGGGCATCGGCCAGGGCGTCGCGCTCTGGGTCGTATAGATGGGCCAGCGAGGCGGCGTGGCGCTTGCTCAGCAGCAGTGTCTCAAAGGGCCAGGTGGCCCAGAACGGTACCAGCGCCACGAAATGCTCGTTCTGCAGCACGATGCGCTCCTCGCGCTCGAGCTCCAGGCGCAGGTAGTCGCACAGCAGGCAGCCCCCTCCGCTGCGCTTCGGGGACGCTACGCAGCCGCCCGACTCGGCCTGGTAGTCGCTCTGCGCGCGGTCCTCCTTGAAGATCTCCGTGGGCAGGCTCTCGTTGGCCCACACCTGGCCGTGCGGGTGCGGGTTGGAAGCGCCCATCATCTCGCCCTTGTTCTCAAAGACCTGTACATAGTTGATGAACGGCAGCACGCCCAGCTCGACGTACTGCTGCACCCAGGCCTCGATCACCAGACGGATCTGCCCCACGGGCAGCTCGGCCAGGCTCAGGTCGTGGCGCGGGGAGAAGCACAGCACGCGGCACACGCCGCGCTCGGGGTGGCTGACCAGCAGCGGCGACTGCACCCGCGCGGCCTGCGGCACGCCGCCCGCGTTGGGCAGCAGCGCCGCAAAGTCGTTGTCAAACACGAACGTCTCGTGATAGTCGGGGTTATACTCACCGTTGGCGCGCACGTTGCCCGGGCACAGGTAGCACTGCGGGTCGTAGGGCGGGCGCTGTTCGGCGGGCGCACGCTCCACCTGGCCCTTCCACGGCCGCTGCATGCGGTGCGGCGAGACCAGGATCCATTCGCGCGTGAGCGGGTTGTAGCGGCGGTGCACGCCGGTGGGGGGTGGGAAAGTTGGGTCCATGTGAGTTGTCTCCTCCGGGATGGGTAACGGTTGACGGTTACCGGTTGGCAGTTGGCGGTGGCTTGCGCCTGGCAGGATTATCGCACAGGATGGGGTGTGCGGCAAATCGAACCATTAGAGGGTGTCGAAGCACCTTCCCGAAAGGAGGGCGCCGCGATTCGCGTGGGCCTTGCCGAGCGGCCTTTCGGGAAGGTAGTTCCGAGAACCTCAGCGGTCTCCGTGCACTCTGTGTTCGGCTTTTCTACGGCCGCAGCACGATGGGCAGGTACGCCTTCCACGGCTCGCCGCCCTGCAGGTAGACACTGAAGGGGCCGCCGTTGCTGCCGGAACCGGAGGTGGCGCTGTAGCGGCCACGCGCGCTTGGTGTAAAGTGGAAAAAGTACTGGCAGAAGCCGCCCGGAGGCACGCCGCCAGCGCAGTTCTGCTGTGCGTTGAAGGGAGCGCCCACGCCGCCCCCGGCAAAGTTCGTCAGCGTGGTGGGGCTGGTGTTGCGGATGGTGACCGTCTGCACCGGACTGGTGAGGCCCAGTGGCACGGGGCCAAAGTCGAGCCACAGCGGGCTGACCGTCAGGCTAGCGCCCACACCGGTGCCGCGCAACTGAACCTGAAACGACCCGGCGCTGTCCGAAACGCTGGTAGTGGTGCTGAAGACGCCTGCGGCCGTTGGCCGGAAGCGATAGAAGAAATGGCAGACGCCCCCGGCCGCCACTTCGGGCGCGCAGTCCTGTAAGGCGTAGAACGGCGCCGCCGCGCCACCGCCCGCAAAGTGGGTCAGCGCGGCAAACCAGTTCTGGTTGGTGATGGTCACCACCTGCGTCGCGCTCGTCAGGCCCACGCCGACGGGTCCAAAGTCCAGCACCAACGGCGAGGCGTACTGGCCCACGCTGACCATCCCGCTACGTCCCGATCCGTGCAACTGGACGGTAAACTCGCCCGCGTTGGTGTGGCTGTGCGAGGTCGCGCTGGCGACGCCGGCGGTCGTGGGCTTGAAGGTGATCCAGTAGTGGCAGTGCCCGCCTGGTCCCACGCCTGCCGCACAGTTGGAGCTTACCTGGAACTGTGGGTTGGACGAGCCGCCCCCCGCAAAGTTCGTCAGCGTGGTGGGGCTGGTGTTGGTGATGGTCACCACCTGCTTTGCGCTGGTGTTGCCGATCATGACCGAGCCGAAATCGAGTGCAAGCGGGTTGACGCTGAAGGAAGGCCCCACGCCCGTGCCGCGCAGCCGGATCGTGAAGGGGCCCGCGTTGGTGCCCGAGTTCGATGTGCTGGTGAAAGTGCCCACGGCGTTGGGCCGGAAGCGAAAGGTGTACTGGCAGCTCGCCCCGGGCGCCACGCCGGCAGCGCAGTTCTGCACGGCCCAGAACTGGTTGTCCCACGGCGCGCCGCCCGCAAAGTGGGTCAGCACGCCAGTGCCGGTGTTGGTGATGGTGACGACCTGCGGCGCGCTCCACATGCCCACGCCCACGGGCCCGAAATCCAACTCCAGTGGCGTGACCCACAGGCCCGGCAGCGCCGCCGCATTCCCTTGCACCGGACCCGTTTCAAGAGCGACGGCTGCGCCCGTCGCTACAGAGCCGGCTCCGCCGGCTGCAGGCGCGGCCCACGCCGCCCCGACGCGCAGCGCCAGGAAGCCTACGCAGACCACGAGTACACCAAAGCCAATACGACACGTGCGGGTCATCATGGTTCGCCTCCCTCTGTTCCTACTTGACCCCCAGCTTTCTCTTGAGCTTGCCCACCGCCACCACCAGTGCGTAGAGCTCGCGGTTGACCACGGTCATGCGCGCCCGCAGCGCGCGCAGGGCCTGCTCGTCGCCGATCTCGCCCAGCACGCGCGCCGCGGTCAGGCGATCCTCGGGATCGTCGCTCTCGAGCTGCTCAAGCAGCCCGCCAACTTGCGTGGTCGCATCCTGGGTCATGCAGTCACCCTCCTGAACGGTTCGTAGTACGCGCTTTAGCGCGCACACACCGCCCGCCACGCCCGCCGGGTGACGAGATCACCCGGCTAAACACCTGCAAGCCCGTTGAACCGGGCTGCGCGCCGAACACTCCGCAGCCCGCCGAGTGACGAGATCACCTGACGACACCTGCAAGCCCGTTGAACCGGGCTGCGCGCCGAACACTCCGCAGCCCGCCGGGTGACCAGATCACCCGGCTGACAACCTGCAAGCCCATTGAACCGGGCTACACGCCGAACACGCCGCAGCCCGCCGGGTGACCAGATCACCCGGCTGACGACCTGCAAGCCCATTGAACCGGGCTACACGCCGAACACAACACGTCAGTCGGCCTGGGCCGACTTTCAGCTCCTCAGTTCCCCGGCGCTCCCGCTGACCCACGCCCGCCGGGTGACAAGATTACCCGGCTGAACACCTGCAAGCCCGCTGAACCGGGCTACACGCCGAACACAACACGTCAGTCGGCCCAGGCCGACTTCCAGCTCCTCAGTTCCCCGGCGCTCCCGCTGACCCACGCCCGCCGGGTGACAAGATCACCCGGCTGAACACCTGCAAGCCCGCTGAACCGGGCTACACGCCGAACACAACACGTCAGTCGGCCCAGGCCGACTTCCAGCCGTTCAGCCGGGGAATCTCGTTCCCCGGCGCTCGTTCCCCGGCGCTGTCGCTCACCCCGGCGTTTCGGCGCCCCCCTCACGCTCCATATCCACTACCGGGATGTCCACACCATTGCGCGGAACGGCCGACCTGCGCACCTCGCGAAAGCCGTGCTTCTCGTAGAAGGACTGCGCGTTGAGCGTCGCCACTACGCGAATCGGGCCGGCGTGACCCCGGCGGGCCATCTCCAGACCGTGTGAGAGCAGGGCCGTGCCGACGCCATGTTGCACCCAGTCCGCGTGCACGTAGAGCGCCACAACCTCGCCCGGGAGGGCGTGGCCAAAGCCAACCACGACACCGCCCGTCTCGCAAACGAACATCTCACAGCGGTCGATGCCCTCGTAGTAGCCCTCGGGCGTTCGGTTGGCCAGCCAGGCGCGCACCTGCTCCGGCGTGTAGTGCGTGGTGCACACGCGCGTGACGGACGCGGTGTGCAGGTCGTGAATGGCGGGCGCATCCACGCGCGTGGCCGGTCGGATGGTCGAGTGGGTGAGCATGTCCATGTGCGCTCCTACGTACCCTACCCGATCCTGCACTGGCTGCGGCAAGGATTCCGGCGCCCTGGCGGGTGTCTCGAACTCCGTCATCAGGGTCAGGCGGAAAGGATGGCCACGTATTCGGCGAACGCGCGAGGTTTGGGGACCGGCTGCCTGTCGTCCAGAAGACCGTGCACATGCAGCTCCATGGCCTCGTGCATGTTGCGGGTGACCTGCTCGCGTGTCTTGCCCGTCGCTACGCAACCGGGAAGGTCTGGCGAGTACGCCGAGAAGTTGCCATCCGCCTTTTCGATCACTACAAGGAAGCGATACATCCCTACTCTCTATCCTTTCCCTGCTTGGGTTTCTCTAGCTGTGCCTGCTTGAAGACGCTGTTGAGCGTACCGGCCGCCAAGTCATCGCTAGGGTGACCGGCGATCGTCACCCGACCCGGCTTCCTGGGATGCTTAAATTGCCGGTGACTGCCCCTTGTGGTCACCAGATACCAGCCGTCATCTTCGATGATCCGTATCACGTCCCGTATCTTCATGGCACTGTGTCCTCGAGAGATTACGCCAGACGCGTGTTGGTGGACGCAACCTCATTGTAGCACAGCCTTGGCTGGCCGCCAAGCGCAAGACCAGGGCTCAAGGCACCCTGTGCGGCTGCACCCACTGACGTGGGTACTACCAACCGCAGCTAAAAGTAGGACTGCAGGCTGCCCCGGCGACGGATGTCCAGGGTGGCGCAGTGGATGCCGCCGGCGATGGTGGTAAAGTCCCAAAACGGGCAGGGGATGGGCTGGAAGCCCCACTCCTTGAGCCTGCGGATGAAGCGCTCCTCGCCCTGGGAGACGATGACGCGCCGTTCATCCAGCATGAGCACGTTCATCATGATCCAGCGGCTGCAGTTGTAGAGCGGATGCGTCAGCGGCATCTCCGGCTCTGGGCAGACCAGCACATCCCAGCCCGCGCGCTGGAACATGCCCGGCACGTTGTGCACGCGCTCCGGGTTGATGAGCAGCTTGCCCGGCGCCAGCGGGTAGAACGTGGCGTCGATGTGCATGGGGTGCGTGTCGTAGACCTCCACCTCGTGCACCTGAAACTCGGGCGCCAGGTGGCGCTCTAGCCAGTCGATGCCAAAGCGGTTGCAGCAACTGCTCTGCGCCACAAAGACATCGCGCCCGCACTTGATCACATCGGCGGCGTCCAAGAGCGGCTCCCACTCGGTGACCACCGTGCGCATGCGCTCGCCCTCCTGCGGCGCGACGTAGCCGGGCTGGTAGCTCTTGTCGCTCAGTTGGGGCCGCGGGCCGGAGACCCAGCGCGCGCCCTGCTTAAAGTACTCCTTGCACAGGTCCTTGTAGGCATGCGTCTCGTGGTAGCGTGAGCGCCAGCCCATGGACGCTTCGATGATCTGGTCGCCGATGACCAGCAGCACGTCGCGCGGCATGAGAGCGTAGCACGAGCTGGCGATCGAAAAGTCGGGCGTGGAGTAGGGCTTGGAAAAGTCGTAGGGCGTGGGACGGCGCACGGTGACGCCCTCAGCCTCGAGAATGTGCACCAACTCGCGCAGGTCTTTGTCGGCGGCCCGCAGCATCTCCGGCGGCCAGGGCTTGCCTCCGTTCTGGCGGTAGAAATCCCACAGCTCCTGGCGGTGCAGCGTGGCCTCCATCTCGATGTCCCAGGGCGGGATCATGGCGCCATCCACGCTGCCGACGATGATCTCTTCGAGCGGGTCCCACTCGTTGTAGGTCTGGACGACGGGTTTGGCGACGGTATGCGGCATGGCGGGCACCTCCTGCTGGGTTTCCCCATCATACCGCACGTCGCGGCTTTGGGGGTAATGCTCGTCGTCGCACTTGGCGGGCCCTCAGCCAGCAACCACACGCGGGCTTGCCCAACTCGCATGTCCGGATTATACTCTAGCCAGATTGCCGTGACCCTTGGCAAATGCTGCGCGCGGGATCAAAAAAGTAAAGGAGATGAGAATGAACGCAAAAAGGTGTCTGGTGTTCGCGATCGTCCTGGCTCTGCTTCTGCCGACCACCGCGTCCGCGTCGGCCTTCTTCTGGAGCCCTGTGTCCGGGACTGTGCAGTTCGTGGGCGGCGGGGCTGAGAAGAGCTTCGA
>Ga0315294_10010710_pt1 | contig 10066 bp, 5 predicted proteins | sample YL17G13_40_MG_FD_203626 | JGI IMG/M metagenome (GOLD analysis project Ga0315294, IMG submission 203626) | Sediment microbial communities from Yellowstone Lake, YNP, Wyoming, USA - YL17G13_40 | ecosystem: Environmental > Aquatic > Freshwater > Lake > Sediment | place: USA: Wyoming | collected...
TTTTTTGGGACTGGATTTTAAAAAAAATGCACGTATGTAGGAAATGCATGCGTGCATTTTTAATTAATCGGCTTTAGTATAAAGTAGGTGAATTTTTAAATTAATTTAAAATTATTCATGTTTATGGTATTTTTATGGTTATGAAAAATGAGATTAGCGAAATAATAGAAAAACTGTTAGACAGTTATAAAAAGGATAAAATAAATAAAGAAGATGTCATCTCAAAATTTAAAGAAATATATTTTGAAGATATCGGTTTTGCAAAAATAGATCACCACCGCCTGCTGAGAAGGGATTTTCCAGAGGTAATATACGGGGCTAATAAGACCCCGGAGCAAATCCTGGAGATAGCAAAAAAGATATTAAACTATTCATCTGTACTTCTTGTTACCAGAACCACAATCGAAACTTTTAAATTATTAAAAAAGGAAATTAAAAATATTAAATTTAATTCCAGGTCAAATATTATTTATACACCGCTTGATATTCCGGATGATAACCTGAGTGAAGGAATTACTGTAATATGTGCAGGAACCTCGGATATAAGTGTGGCGGAAGAAGCGGCAGTTACCGGTTATCTTATGAAGAATAAAGTTAGAAAGATTTATGATGTCGGAGTTGCAGGTATTCACAGACTGGTAAGTTTTAAGGATGAACTAAACCGGTCAAATGTGATTATAGCAGTTGCCGGTATGGAAGGGGCATTGCCAGGGGTGGTAAGTTCAATGGTAGATTGTCCGGTAATTGGAGTTCCCACAAGTGTGGGGTATGGGACAAGTTTTAAAGGGATATCGCCGCTTCTTACCATGTTAAATTCCTGCAGCCCCGGAGTGGTCGTGGTAAACATTGATAATGGATTCGGAGCAGGTTATGCAGCCGGAATAATTAACAGGGTGATTAAAAGGGGTAAATCTACTTAAAGTAAAAGTTTTTTATATTTATCGTAAAAAATTAGTTTTTAATGGTATAGGTGTAATATTGATTAAGATATATTATAATTATAACAGTTAATAAAAAATTTTTAGGATGATTATGGTTGATATAGATTATAAAAAAGAAAAAATAGGACAAATACTTCTAAGCAGAGATATCATAACTAAAGAACAACTGGAAGAAGCATTAGATACCCAAAGAAATACTGGTGAAAAATTAGGAGAAATATTAATAAAAAAAGGATTTATCTCTGATGAAACTTTAGTAGAACTTATTTCCTTTCAGAGAGGTTTTGAGTCTGTAGATTTAAATAAAATACAGGATAAAATCGATCCTTCTGTTGCCAATCTCATATCCAAAGATTTCGAATATAAAAGGAAGGTTTTCCCATTTGAATTGACTGACAACACCTTGTATGTAGCAATGGTTGATCCCAGGGATATAAATGTTATTGATGAAATAAGACTGCTTACCGGCTATAATGTGAAGCCATATATAAGCACCGCAAAGACTATAGATAATATTATAAGGCTATATACCTCAGATGATTACAGCCTTAGAGAAGTTCAGGAAATAATAAAAGATGAGGATTTTACTGTTGGTAAAGATGTGGGAGAAATAGCCGAAAAGAATCCACTGATAAGGCTTTCAAATCAGATTATACTAAAAGCAGTATCATTAAGGGCCAGCGATATACACGTAGAGCCTCAGGAAAAGAACTGTACTATAAGGTTTAGAGTAGATGGTGTACTACAAAAAATAAAGGATGTTCCAAAAACAGTACAAAGATTACTTATCTCTAGATATAAAATAATGGGTGGAATGGATATAACTGAAAGTAGACTACCACAGGACGGCAGAAGTTCCATCAATTTCAGAAATAGACTTATTGACTTAAGACTTGCTTCGATACCTACAGTTTTTGGTGAAAATATCACAATTAGAATATTGGATAGGGACGAGTCCGTTTTTGACCTTAAGAAATCGGGGATGTCTGATAAGGACGTTCCAAAATATTTAAGTATGATAACTGTACCCCATGGGGCTATTGTTATTACTGGTCCTACCGGATCAGGAAAAACTACTACTCTTTATGCCAGCCTGAATGTAATTTCAAATATTGAGAAAAAGATTTTTACCATAGAAGACCCTGTAGAATATAGATTTCCCCAGATAATGCAGGTTCAGGTAAACTCCAAGATAGATATGAGTTTTTCCAGAGGCCTCAGGGCAATGCTGAGAAGTGATCCGGATATAATTTTAATAGGGGAAATAAGGGACATAGAAACTGCAAAGATAGCGGTTGAAGCGGCTATTACTGGACATCTGGTATTAACCACTTTACATACTAATGATGCTCCGTCCAGCCTTACCAGGCTTCTGGAAATGGGAGTGGAATCGTATATGATATCATCTGCAATAACAGGCATAGTAGCCCAGAGGCTGGTAAGAATATTATGCAACAATTGTAAGAAAAAAATAGAACTGCCTGATTTGTCATTTAATGAGGAAATAAGACCTATATTAAGGGGGAAAAAGATTTATAAGAGCGTTGGGTGCAAAAGATGCAATTTCAGCGGTTATATAGGAAGAACCGGAATATTTTCGATGTTAGTGGTGACAAAAAGAATCAGAGAGATGCTTCTGGAAAGAAAAAGTACTGATGAAATTAATGATGCTGCCAGAGAAGAAGGAATGAGAACTCTTCTTGAAAGTGGAGCTTATAAAGTTGCAGAAGGAATAACTTCTCTTGAAGAGTTATATAGAGTTGTTTATTAGTTTTAAATAATTTTCAGATCAAAAATCTTGGTTAAAAGAAATAATTAGATTCCTTTAGAATGAAAAGAGACAATTTCGTCCATTTGCATGTACATAGCGAATACTCCTTATTAGACGGTGCTTCAAGAATAAAAAAATTAATCGAGAGAGCCTGCGAGTTCAATATGCCTGCTCTAGCATTAACGGATCATGGAGTTATGTATGGTGCTATTGAATTTTACACCCAGGCAAAAAAATCAGGAATAAAACCCATAATTGGCTGTGAAGTATATCTGGCCCCGAAAAGTAGATGGGACAAGCAATCGGAAAGAGAAAAAAAGGAAGAAACTTCTTACCATCTGATTCTACTGGCTGAAAATAACCGGGGTTATCAGAATCTGATGAGATTGGTCAGTCTGGGGTTTTTAGAGGGATTTTATTATAAACCAAGAGTGGATAAAGAGCTGCTCAGGGAGTTTAATGAGGGTATAATTGCATTGAGTGGCTGTATTGCCGGTGAGATTCCAAAATGTATTATTTTGGATAAAACCAAAAGTGCAAAAAAAATTTTAGAGGAATATATAGATATTTTCGGAAAGAATAATTTTTTTTTAGAGCTGCAGGATTCCGGTATACCAGATCAAAAGAAAGTAAACAAGACTTTAGCGGAGTTATCTTCAGAATATAATATTCCATTAGTGGCTACAAATGATGTGCATTATTTAAACAAGGAAGATAGTAAAGCTCATGATGTTCTGCTCTGTATCCAGACTGGTTCCACTATAAATGAAACAGGCCGCCTGAGGTTCCCCACAGATGAATATTATTTTAAAAGTTATGATCAAATGAACGAGCTTTTTAAAGAATTCCCGGGTGTTCTTGAAAACACGCTGGAGATTGCCGATAGATGTAATATAAATATAAAGTTTGATATGAACCTGATACCATCTTTCCGGGTTCCTGACAACTATAGTGCAGATGAATATTTGAAAAAGTTATGCTATGAAGGAACTAAAAAAAGATATGAGAGTATTACTAATGAGATTGATAGAAGAATACAAAAAGAGCTGGAAGTTATAAAGAAAATGGGTTTTTCTGAATATTTTCTAATAGTTTGGGACCTTATTAAATTTGCCAGGAATAATAGCATAAGAGTAGGACCGGGAAGAGGTTCGGCAGCGGGCAGCATAGTTTCTTACCTGTTGGGGATAACGGATATCGAACCTTTAAAGTACGGACTTTTATTTGAAAGATTTCTGAATGAAGAACGTAAAGGTATGCCTGATATTGATATAGATTTTTGTTATGAGAAGAGGGATGAAGTTATCAGGTATGTTACTCAAAAATATGGTGACAGAAGGGTTGCCCAACTAATTACTTTTGGAACAATGGCTGCCAGGCAGGCTATAAGGGATGCAGGAAGGGTAATGGAAGTGCCTTATGCTGAAGTAGACAGGATAGCAAAGATGATCCCAATGGAATTAAATGTGACAATCGGAAACTCATTAGATTTGGTCCCGGATTTAAAAGAAGTTTATGAAAATGATAAAAAAATAAGAGAAGTAATTGATACCGCAATTTCACTTGAGGGGATATCCAGGCAGGATTCAATCCATGCTGCAGGAGTTGTAATCTCATCAGAGGATCTTTACAACTATACACCCATACAAAAAGAGAATGAAGGTGATATTGTAACCCAATATAAAATGGAGGATATTCAAAAAATTGGACTACTTAAAATAGATTTTCTGGGATTGAAAACACTATCACTGATAGACAAAGCCTTATTTTTAATTAATAAAACCAAAAATATAGATATAGATATTAATAAAATTAATCCGGATGATAAAAAAACTTTTAATATGTTGTGTGAAGGTGAATGCCTGGGAATATTCCAGATTGAAAGCTCGGGAATGCGGGAACTGGTAATAAATTTAAAACCAACCAAATTTGAAGACTTGATAGCGCTTCTGGCATTATATAGACCCGGTCCTCTTCAAAGTGGAATGGTGAGTGATTTCGTAGAAAGTAAAAATGGGAGAAAGAAAATAAACTATCTGCACCCATCTCTTGAAAAAATTCTTGAAAGTACTTACGGAATTATTCTATATCAGGAACAGGTTATGGGAATAGCATCAGAGCTGGCTGGTTTCAGTATGTCAGAAGCAGACATCCTGCGAGGAGCCATTAGTAAGAAAAAGAGGAGTTTACTTTCAAAACAAAAAAGTAAATTTATAGAAGGTGCTAAAAACAAAGGGATAGATGAAAAAATTTCACTAAAAATATTTGAACTTGTAAATCATTTTGCTGAATATGGATTTAACAAGTCTCACAGTGCTGCATACGCGATGATTTCATACCAGACTGCTTATCTTAAGGCTAACTATCCTGTAGAATTTATGGCAGCACTGCTTAGTATCAGAATGGGCAGTCAGGAAAAAGTAGCTCAATACGTCAATGAAACAAGAAGAATGGGTATTACAGTCCTCCCGCCGGATATCAATGGAAGTTTTACTGATTTTACTGTAGTGGAAAATTCTATCAGATTTGGCCTGTCAGCTATTAAAAATGTTGGGACTAATGTTATTGAATGTATAGAAAAGGAGAGAAAGAAAAGTGGTAAATTTGAAAATTTTATAGATTTTTGTCAAAGAGTTGACAGTAGCGTATTAAACAAGAAGACCCTTGAGAGCTTAATAAAAAGCGGAACATTTGATTCTCTTGGCCAGAGCCGGAAATATCTTTTAGAGAGTTATGAAAAAATTATAGAAGAGACTTTAAAGATTAAAAAAGATAGAGACATTGGCCAGTTTTCATTATTTGATTTTGATGGTGACAAGGGAGAGAAAATATTACTGGATGGAGTCTACAAAACAGAGAAACAATTTGAGGAATTTTCAAAAAAAGAGTTATTAAATTTTGAGAAAGAAATGCTGGGCCTTTATATCTCAGGGCACCCTTTGTTTGAATATGAAGATTCCCTTTTCAAGCTGACTCCAATAGAAGCCTTGAGCAGTATAGAAGATAAAACTAATATTGCTATTGGGGGAATTATAAATAGAGTAAAAATTATATTTACAAAAAAAGACCAGCAGATGTGTTTTGTAAACATAGAGGATATCAGTGACAGCGTAGAAATAATTGTATTCCCGTCAGTTCTTGGTAGGTGCAGAGAAGTTATCGTAGAAGATAAAATTGTAAAAATTAAAGGTAAATTAGATAAAAAAGAGGATCAGATAAAGATTATCGCCAATGAAATAGAAGAATTGGAAAAAAATAAAAGAATAGATAAAAATCAAGAAGAGCTTATAGGTGATAAAAATAATAAAGTTATTTTTGCTGCAAGAAAGAGAGATATGGATAAGAATTTTATCAACAGGTTTTATGATATATTAAAAAAACATCCTGGATTTTATGAAGTAGAGTTTAAAGTAACAGGTGAAAATGGAAAGGATATCGAAAGAATTTATAAACTTCCATCCAGCTATCGGATAAATTTAAATCAATCTCTAAAAGAGAGTCTCAGGGAAGTATTTTCAGATAAAATTAACTGGGATAGGGTATAAGTATATAAAAATACCGAAAGGAGTTGCCATGCATGATTTAAAATTTGCAGTTGTGGGAGCTGGTCATGGGGGGAAAGCCATAGCAGCACATCTGGCAATAAAAGGGTTTAAAGTTAATTTATATAATAGAACATTTTCAAGAATCCAGCCAATAAAGAAAATGCGGGGGATTGAGCTGGAAGGTGAGGTAAAAGGTTTTGGCAAACTTAACATAGTAACAAGTGACATAGAAAAAGCGATAAGAGGCGTAGATGTAATTATGGTGGTTGTGCCGGCAAATGGTCATAATTATGTTGCCAGGATATGTGCGCCTTTTTTAAATGAGAACCAGGCTGTAGTTTTAAATCCGGGAAGAACGTGTGGGGCGCTAGAATTTTTAAATGTTTTACGGGAAGAAGGTAACCAGAAAGATATTGTCATAGCTGAAGCACAGACTTTTATATATGCAAGTAGAGGTATGGGTCCGGCTGCAGTAAAAATATTTAGAATAAAACAGGCAATACCGGTGGCTGCAATACCTGCTAGAAAAACTGAAATGGTAGTTAAAAAATTAAATGTGGCGTTTCCCGAATTTATCCCTGCTGCCAGTGTTATTGAAACAAGCTTCAATAATATGGGTGCAGTATTTCACCCATCAATTACTATACTTAATCTGAGCAGGATTGAGTCTACTTTGGGAAATTTTCAATTTTATATAGAAGGAGTTACCCAATCTGTGGCAAAAATCCTGGAGGCAGTAGATAAAGAAAGAGTAATGGTAGCAAAAAAATTAAAGTGTGCCAATGTATATTCTGCAATTGAGTGGCTGTCAATGGCTTACAATGTTGTAGAGGATAACCTTTTTGATGCAATGCATAGTAATCCCGGATATGTGGGAATAATGGCTCCTAAAACTATCAATGTCAGATATATAACAGAAGATGTTCCCATGAGTCTGGTGCCTATTTCTGAATTCGGGAAAATATTTGAGCTAAAGACAACGATAATTGATTCACTTATTGATATAGCCAATTCAATATTTAAAAAAGATTTCAGAGAGAGTGGAAGGAATCTTTCAAGGCTAGGCTTAGAAGGATTAGATTTGAGCCAGATAAGAAATATACTGATTAAAGGAAAGAAATAGCTATAGAGTTATGAAGAAGATATTAGGTGCTTGTGTGGGGAGCTGTGTACATGTTGCAGGAATATTAAATTTTTTAAACTTAGCAAGTAAGTATGATTACAGTACTAAATTCTTAGGTTCCGCCTGTACAATTGATAGATTAAAAAAAGAAATAGAAAAATATAATCCTGATATAGTAGCTATAAGTTATCGTCTTTCACCGGAGAGCGCTCTTCCAATACTGCTGGAATTTAAAGAAAAAATAATAGAAAAATTACGGGGAGTAAAAATAGAATTTATACTGGGAGGGACAAAGCCGGTAGCTGAAGTTGCAAAGAAGCTTGGTATTTTTGATGTTATTTTTACAGGTGAGGAAAGTATAGAAGAAATTGAAAGTTATTTAAATAAAAAGAAAGTAAAAATTTGCAGTGAAATCCCCCCGCAGAGTCTTTTAGAAAGAATTAAGTACAGAAAGCCTTTACCTGTAATGAGGCATCATTTCGGAAGACCAACCTTAAGTGAAACACTGGAAGGAATAAAGAAGATTTCACTTAGTGGACTGGTGGATGTAATATCAATCGGTCCGGATCAAAATACCCAGGAATTCTTTTTTCATCCTGAAAAAATGGATATAAAACAAAATGGTGCTGGAGGAGTTCCCCTTAGAAGTGAAAAGGATTTTAAAAGTCTTTATCTTGCATCAAGAACAGGTAATTATCCGCTACTACGATGCTATAGTGGTACAAATGAGATTATAAAAATGGCAAAGGTTCTTCTGGATAATATTAATAATGCATGGTGTGCCGTTCCTCTTTGCTGGTATAACGAGCTTGACAATAGAAGCGAAAGAAAAGTGGAAGAGTCTATTGCTGAAAATCAATCAGTAATGAAATGGCATGGCCAGAGAGATGTGCCTGTAGAAGTCAATGAGTCTCATCATTGGAGCCTGCGTTACTCTCCTGATTCTATCGCAGTAGCAGCTGCTTACATTGCTGCTTATAATGCTAAAATGATGGGAGTGAAAGTTTATATTTCCCAATATATGTTCAATACTCCTCCGGAAACTTCATTTACAATGGATTTGGCAAAAATGTTAGCCAAAGTAGAACTGGTAGAATCTCTTCATGATAAAAATTTTACAACAATCAGGCAAACAAGGTCAGGATTGTACAGCTATCCAACTGATTTTGATAAGGGTAAAGGTCAGCTTGCTTCTTCAACTCTGCTTCAGATGCAGCTAGATCCAGACATTGTGCATGTTGTTGCATATTGTGAAGCAGATCACGCTGCAAAGCCTGAAGATATTATAAAAAGTGTAAAGATAACAAAAAAAGTCATAGAGAATTATCTGTATGGTTGCCCTGATATGAAATTGGATGAAAGGGTTGGGCAAAGAAAGGAGGAATTAATTGCAGATGCCAAATTAATTATTGATAAAATAAAGAAATTGGATAAAGATAATAAATACAAGGATCCGTTAATATCTCCTGCTATAATTTCTAAGGCAATAAAGATAGGCGTACTGGATGCTCCACACTTACGTGGGGTAAAGGCGGCAAAGGGTGCAATCAGAACTATGTTTATTGATGGTAAAAATTTAACAGTTGACCAGGATTATAAACCTGTTAGTGAAAAGGACAGACTTGGCAGAATATCAGAAGAATTTTAAAAATTGAACCTTTTTTTAAAATATTGTATTGTGATAAAATACATTTTTCATATATAGTAATTTGAGGAAAATATGTTTGAGAATAAAAAAGATAATCGGGTTTTTAAATTACCGTTCGGATTACGGGATATATTTCCGTTTGAATCGAGAGAGAGAAATAACATAAAAAGAATAATGGAAAGAGAGTTTAAATTATGGGGTTATGGTGAGGTTAAAACTCCAGCAATCGAATATACAAAAAATATTTCAATCGGAGTCGGTAAAAATTGGGAAAATAAGCTAATTAACTTTTTTGATGTTGACGGGAGTCCGGTATCTCTTAGAACTGATATGACCATACCTATAGCGAGACTTACAGGGATGAGAATAAAAAAAAGCCAGCTGCCTGTAAGGTTTTGTTATTTTGCAGATTCTTTCAGGCAATCAGATATTCAAAAGGGTGTAAGGAGAGTCTACAATCAGGCAGGTCTGGAGTTTATTGGCTCATCAAATGCTGTGATGTCAGACATAGAGATTCTGGTTATATTAATAAATATTTTGAATGGATTGAATATACGTGATTATAAGATAGGATTAGGACATGTTGAGTTTATTGAAGGATTATGTGACTGGTTTAAACTCAACCCAGGAGATAGGGAATATATTAGAAGGACAGTTGCTGAGAAAAACTTTGTTGCACTGGAGAATTTTCTAAATAAAAAAAATAAAGACAAAGCAGAGATTTTTGTAAAATTAATACAGCCAGAGTGCGATATTAAGAAAATATCCAGTTTAATTTCAAAAATAAAAGAGCAAAAAGTAATTAAAAGTTTTAATTATCTCAAGCGAATACATGATATATTAGAAAGACTGGACTGTGGAGGTTATCTTATAACTGATTTCAGTATTATAAGGGATTTTGATTATTATACCGGGCTTTTATTCGAGGTTTACTGTCCAAATGTAACCGATATCCTGGGTAGCGGTGGAAGGTATGATGGACTAATAAAAAAATTTGGATTGGATATTCCTGGGACTGGATTTGCTCTGGATATTGAT
>Ga0315294_10010712_pt1 | contig 10065 bp, 14 predicted proteins | sample YL17G13_40_MG_FD_203626 | JGI IMG/M metagenome (GOLD analysis project Ga0315294, IMG submission 203626) | Sediment microbial communities from Yellowstone Lake, YNP, Wyoming, USA - YL17G13_40 | ecosystem: Environmental > Aquatic > Freshwater > Lake > Sediment | place: USA: Wyoming | collected...
AATGGCTGCCATGACCCAAAATAAGAGACTTCGGGTATTGCTCTTGGACATCGCCAGAGAAGAAAAGACACACGTCGGGGAATTCCAAACGCTCCTCTTAAGGGAGGACAAAGGGCAAGAAAAAGAATTAGCAGAAGGGAGAAAGGAAGTCGATGAGCTATTGAAAGAAGGCAAGAGGTGGAAAAAAGAGTCAGATGCCTGATGCCACTGCATTTATAAACCATTTTCCCTACGGAGGGATTTTTCTTCTCCTTATCCTCGGAGGAATTGGACTTCCTTTTCCGGAAGATGCGACGCTCATTTTGAGTGGATTCTTAACTTCCCATGATGTGATTAAACCCTTGCAAGGATTTTTAGTCGTGTATTCCGGTCTATTAATGACTGACTTTTCTCTCTATTTAGTAGGTAAGAAATATGGCAGAAGTGTTGTGGAACACAAAAGATTTCGTAAAATTATTTCACCGGATAGACTTTTTAAACTTGAAGAGAAATTTAAGAAATGGGGCACCGTGGTCGTGTTTTTTGGAAGGCATATTTTAGGACTCAGGGCACAGATATTCCTTGTTGCAGGGGTGATGAGAATGTCTGCGACAAAATTTCTTGTTGCAGATGCGATCTCTGCATTATTCAGCATAGCCCTATGGGGTGGAATAGGCTATCTTGGCGGAAATAGCATCCAGGTCTTGAAAAAAGATGTGACGAGAATTGAACATATTGCAGTTGTAGTTCTAGTATTGCTGCTTGCATGTGGAATATTTTTTTGGTATTTCAAAAATAAAGGGAAATTTAGGCAAAAAGGAATTTGAAGGGGATGAGAATGGGATGGAAATTGAATCAGACACTTAGATCCGCGGTAAGGGGATTTTTCTTTTTCCTCTTCGTTTGTTCTCTTTTTGTGCCGCCTTCAGAGGCCGGACTCAGAGAACAGGTTTTCGAAACCGCCTTACCCAATGGCCTGAAGGTGATCCTTCTTGAAAATCATAAAGCTCCTCTTATCACCTTCCAGGTCTGGTACCGCGTGGGATCGCGGAATGAAGAGTGGGGAAGGACAGGTCTCTCTCACATGCTTGAACACATGATGTTCAAAGGAACAAAAAAGGTTGGTCCCGAAGAATTCTCTCGTATCATCCAGGAGAATGGGGGGAATGACAATGCTTTTACTTCTCGCGACAATACCGCCTACTTTGAGAATCTCAGTGCGGACCGGGTACAGGTTGCGATAGATCTGGAATCCGATCGGATGCAAAACCTCATGCTTCGAGAAGAGGACTTTCGGACCGAACGAATGGTGGTCATGGAGGAACGAAGGCTTCGAACAGAGGACAACCCGCAAGCCGTTCTGCAGGAACAGGTGGAAGCCACTGCATTTCAGACTCAGCCCTACCACTGGCCCATCATCGGCTGGATGGAGGATATAGCCCGTTTCACTCTTGGGGACTTGAAGGCGTACTATAAAACCTACTACAACCCCATCAATGCCTTTCTCGTTGTCGTGGGAGATTTCAAAATACAAGAACTTCTTCCCAAAATTGAGAAGGCCTTTGGTTCATACCCGAAAGGGATGGCTCCTAATCAGGAGAGGGATAAAGACCCTCCGCAGATTGGGGAGCGAAGAATATTTGTGAAGAAAGAGGCTCAACTCCCATTCCTGGTGATGGGGTATCATGTCCCGAACCTTCGAGAGCAGGATAGCTACGTGCTGGAAGTCATCGCCACCATTCTCTCTGGAGGAAAAAGCTCCAGGTTCTACCAGGGCCTTGTCAGGGAGAAACGCCTTGTGCTCAGTGCTGATGCGGATCACTCCCTTCTCTCCCGGGACCCTAGCCTCTTCTACATTTCTGCAGATCTTCTTCCAGGAAAAGAGGTGGCTGAAGTGGAGAGGGCCTTCGATCAAGAAATAGATCGACTTCAGAGAGAACGAGTAGGGGAGCAGGAATTGGAAAAGGCAAAAAATCAACTTGAAGCTTCTTTTCTATTTGGTCAGGATTCCATCTTCTACCAGGCCATGCTTCTGGCACAGCATGAGATTGCCAACAGTTGGAAAACGATTGATGATTACGTTCCCTCCACTCGGAAAGTAACTCCGGAAGATATTCAGCGGGTGGCCCAAAAATACCTCGTCCCGGATAATCGAACTGTAGGGATACTGATTCCTCTTCCACCCAAAGAAGGAAGACCAATGCCGTCTGGGCCTACGATCAAAGAACAACTGGTCAGGTAGAATTAATTTCAGATTTGAGATTTTTGGATTTCAGATTGAAACTGCGGAGATATTCATGAATCTTAAAGCCACGAAGGTTTTGAAATCTGCGACCTGCAATCTGAAATTTTAAATGAGGAGGCCCCATGATTCTTAGAATTCTGAAGAGAGCTTTCATCCACATTTTCTTCCTCCTAATCTGGTTGGCTCTTCCTGAGGGCTTCCTCTATGCCATGCCTCCAGTCCAGAGAGCAGTCCTTTCCAATCGGCTTGTTCTCCTTGTCAGTGAGGAGCGCTCGCTTCCCTTTGTCACCTTCCAACTTCTTATTGACTCAGGGTCCTGGAAAGATCCTTCTGGAGAGGAAGGTCTATCCTACCTCACAGCCAGGGGCCTTCTTCTGGGAACATCGAAGCATACTGCTAATCAGATCAATGAGGAGCTCGATTTTATGGGAGCTTCTCTCAATTCTTCATCCGGGAGGGACTCTGCTGCGCTCACCCTTCGCATTTTAAAGAAGGATTTGGACAAGGGAATGGATCTCTTTATGGAAGTGCTCAATCAGCCCACTTTCCCTGAAGAGGAGATCCGAAGAGAGATAGAGAAGACCCTGGCGACCATTCAATCGGAAGAAGATCAGCCCGAGCAGGTTGCCGAGAAAGAGTTCCAAAAGACGCTCTTCCTGAACAGCCCTTATGGGCATCCCGTTGAGGGAACGAAGGAATCCGTTCCTAAGCTCACACGGGAAGGGGTGATTCGTTTTTATCGTTCCTGTTACCATCCTCATAGCGCCATCCTGACCGTTGTCGGGGATATTACGGATGACGAAGTGAAAACGAAACTCGTTCCCCGTCTTGAAAAATGGCCGACGGGTGAGATTCCCAAACTGGTTTTCATGACCAAGTTTGAAAATGAGCAGAAGACAGTAAAGTTGGATCGGCCGATCACCCAAGCCAACATCATTCTTGGCAATGCTGGCGTCAGCCGGGAAAACCCAGATTATTATGCTCTTACCGTCATGAATTACATTTTAGGAGGTGGAGGCTTCGCTTCCCGGTTGGTGAAGGAGATCCGAAATAAGAGGGGGCTTGCCTACTCCGTGGCAAGCTTTTTTGACGCCGGCAAATACCCGGGCTCTTTCCAGATCGCTCTCCAGACGAAAAACGCCTCTGCTCATGAGGCGATTGCCCTCTCGCTCCAACAGATGGAGCGTATTCAAAAGGAACTCGTTTCAGAAAAAGAATTGGAAGGAGCCAAGAAATACCTCATCGGAAGTTTTCCCATGCGGCTCGATACCCAAGGAAAACTGGCTGGTTTTCTCACTCAGGTAGAATATTATGACCTGGGATTAGATTATGCCAAGAAATATCCTGTCCTCATCCGATCCGTTACCCGGGAAGACGTTCTCCGTGTTGCAAAAAAATATCTCCACCCCAAAAAATATGTTCTCGTCATCGTTGCCAATCTGAAGGAAGCAGGAATGGATTGACCCTTATGGATTGACCCTTATGCTTGATTGGCTGAAGGAACTGGGATAATATAGAAAAGAAAGGATATTCAAATGATCAATTTAGAAGTGAAGACAAAATTGAAACAAGAGGAAGTGATCGACAGGCTAAAGAAATTTTTTGGAAAAGGCGGCCTGGGGCTGGAGATTACTGAGGAGGCACCCCAATGTCTCACCTTTGAGGGAGGAGGCGGCCATGTCACGGCCACCGTTTGTCCTGAAGAAGGGAAGACGCGGATCAATCTGGTCTCTCAGGAATGGGATTCTCAAGTGAAGAAGTTTGCATCCAGTCTTCCATAATGGATCGCATATAGAGAGAGCTCTGAAGAACTACTTTTCGCTCTCTGATTACTCAGATTTCAAAAAATGATTCCACAGATTTTTCTTTATTTTTCAATGCATTTGTAATCCGTGTAATCGTCTTGTAATCGGTGTAATCAGAGATTTCTGGACTTTTTCAGAAATCTCATAGAAGAAGCTCACCAGGGAGGAATATCGATGAATGAGAAAGACCGTTTAAACGCCTTAGAAGTAGCTCTCAACAATGAGATGAGAGAACGGGAATTTTATCTTAAAAATGCCAAGAGATCCAAGAATCCCCTCGGCAAGGCCATGTTCCAACAGATTGGAGACGATGAATTGGAACACTATGAACGGCTCAAACAGCTCCATCAGAAGTGGAACCAGCAGGAAAAATGGCCTGGTACCGTCCCTCTGAAAGTGAAAGATACCATTGTAAAAGACATCCTGGTTGAATTTCTCAAGAAAGTGGATAAGACAGCGAAAGGAGATGCAGACGATCTGCAAGCTGTCCGGACAGCCATCGATTTTGAAGCCAAGGGAGCAAAGTACTATGCCCAACTGCGAGATGATGTCTCTGATCCTAAGGAGAAGCAGTTCTTCGATCTTCTCTCAAGGATTGAGAATGAACATTATCTCTCTCTGAAGGATACCGAGGAATATCTGACCGATCCGACCTCGTGGTATCGAAAGATGGAACACCATACTCTGGATGGGGGATAGGTCACAGAAAGAGAGAAAAAAGGCCCTTTTTTATTGTTTTAAAACGATATCCAAAATCTTTGCTGGCGATTGGGCCGTCTTCCAGCTATGTCTGATTCCTGCTGGAATGAAATAGGTCTCCATTGGTTTTAGCAGTCTCTTTTCCTCACCGATTGACATCTCTATTTCTCCCTCTACAACGATCCCGCACTGATCAAAGGGATGCTGATGCTCAGCCCCTTCCCTGTTGGGAGAAATTTCCATAAAGGCCATGGTTAAGTTCCCACCGCTCTCAACCTTGCTGGAGATCCCTGGACGAAACTCCTCCAATCTCAAGGTCTTAAGATTCCAGAATCCCATCTCCTCTTCCCTTTCTATTTGGGTAAGAACCAAGAAAGAACCCAACTGACGATGCTGATCAAAATGGAACCCAGCACGGCTCCCCAAAAACCGTTGACATGAAATCCTGGTACCAATGCCGCCACCAGCCCCAGCAAGAGACCATTGATGACCAGGAGAAAAAGTCCAAGCGTTAAAATCGTGATAGGGAGAGTCAGAAAAACCAGAACAGGACGAATGATCGCATTAACGACTCCCAAGAGAAAAGCAGCGATCAAGGCTGCCCAAAAACCATCGACCCGGATGACCTTCGGAAAAAGATAGGCAATCACAAGAATAGCCACCATATTGATGATCAATCGAATTAAGAGGAACATAAGACCTCCCTTGAAAATTTATTCCCTTTTCATTCTTTTATAGAGGACGACACACCTAAGGTCAAGATTTTTCTATTCTCGCCTTCACCTTGCTCCATGAAGGTGTGATCAGAAAACTCTCCTCCATGTTTTCAATCATACGGAGAAACTTATTCATCGGCAGTGCAAAGGTGAGTGTCTCCTTCGGGACGAAGGGCCGGGCCGAAACATCAAACATCCCAAGGACACCTCTTGGCCGGGTGGAATCCTTCTCAAGATAAGGATATTGGACGATGGAACCACAGCCGGCAGAAAACGGTGCGAAGACTCCGTTTGGATCTGCCTCGTCAAAGCTTGTGAGAGTAAAAAGACCGGAGAGAACGTCAGGCTGTGCGAAGAAGATAACCACTTCTGGATTATCTTGCTTTTCAAGCTTGTCCCACCTTTTGAATACGATAAACTGAGCCGGAGCCTTAAACTCCGGCATTCTTTTCATCACCTCTTTAACCAGTTCAGGCGTTTTCTTATAGCGCTCTCCTTCCAATTTTCCGGGAATACCACAAGAGAGAAAATATTCGAAGTCCGGCATAATCTCATGCGTAAACCCGAGATACCTTTTTCCTCCAAAACATCCGATGGATTCGAGATTGAAACAGAGGGATGTTCCCTTTTGAACCCTGGACAGCACGCCAATGATGCACTGATGTCCTGAAGGGGGGTTGACTATCTCGGCGTTTCCTGCCTCATGACTGTAATAAAAGGCAATGGGAAGATCCGCTCCATTAAAGTATTTCTTCCATCCTTCGATAAATTTTTCTTTCATTTTTATATCCATGCAATCTCCTCCTTACTTAGAGATTTACCCTCTTGAATCCCTCGAGGTGAAACCTTTCCTTCTCCAGACCATCGGGAGCCACAAGGCTAAGCAACTCTTACTTAGTTTAACTTACCATATTTGAGCCTCCAGTCAACCCTTCGACTCCCCGGCCCGAAGGCTAGGGCATGACGCCGTCGAATGGGTCAATATCGTGGATGAAAAAGCGGTTCACAATTCACATTGACAGAGGAGATATTATTTGTTAACATCTTTTCGTTAAAAGGTTGACAATCAATTTCCCATTGCAGTGAAGCTATTTTAAATAAGGACAAATCTATGCCCATTGAAAAACTGAGATGGGTGGTACTTGCTTCCCTGATGGCTGCGCTTACAGCGGTAGGGGCTTATATTCATATCCCTATTGGACCTGTACCAATCGTTCTCTCAACACTCTTTGTTCTTTTATCTGGACTTCTCCTGGGAAGCCGTTGGGGCTTGGTCAGCATGGCCTTATACCTTCTGGTGGGAGCCATTGGGATACCCATTTTTGCTGGGGGCAAGGGGGGATTGGGCCACTTCTTTGGTCCCACAGGGGGTTACCTTTTGGGCTATGTTCTCGCTTCTTGGATAACGGGGTTCATTTCAGAACGCTCCCGAGGTATTCTTATTTGTGAAATTCTCGCTGTCATAGCAGGTTCTCTCACTATTTACGGGTTAGGAGTCCCCTGGCTTAAAATAGCGACTCAAATATCATGGCCTAAAGCCTTGATGCTAGGCATGGTGCCTTTCCTCATTGGTGATGCGGTAAAGGCATCGGTAGCCCTCATGTTGGCTCGTGCAGTCCGACCCATTTTGACCCGTTAATTGCAATCAATCTCTCTATGATCGAAATCCGAAATCTCCACTATCGGTACTCTGACGGAACTCATGCTTTGAAAGGCATCAACCTCACCGTCTCCGATGGTGAATTCCTGCTCGTTTGTGGGCCCAACGGGAGTGGTAAAACAACTCTCGTACGGTTGCTCTGTGGTTTAATTAAACCTTCTGCAGGAGTGGTTTGCATAAACGGTTTAGATTCGCCACATGATTCCCGTGAAATTCGACGTTTGGTAGGCATGGTCTTTCAGGATGCAGACAGCCAGATTGTCGGGGAAACGGTAAGAGAAGATGTGGCCTTTGGGCCTGAAAACTTGGGACTTTCCTTAGGGGACATAAATGAAAGAGTGGATTGGGCCCTCCACGTGATGGGCCTTGAAAGTCTTTCAGAAAAACCTTGTTACTTGCTTTCAGGAGGAGAGAAACGCCGCCTTTCGATTGCCGGGGTCCTGGCGATGAAACCTCAGGTGATTCTCTTCGACGAACCTTTTTCTCATCTCGACTATCCCGGCATTCGGGAGGTCCTAAGGCATATGGTCCACTTGCATCGTCAGGGCCATACGCTTGTGATAACCACTCATGACGTTGAGAAAGTAATTGCTCATGTTGATCGAATCGCCATTATTCAGGATGGAGAGCTTAAAGCCATAGGGATCCCGGAGGATCTCGTTACGCAACTTCATTTCTATGGAATCCGCCCCCCGTGCTATGCCCTTCTTGGAAGAGAAAAGATTTCATGGCTCAACGAATAATGCTTCACTACTTTCCAGGAAATTCTCTTCTACATCGGTGGGATGCTCGTTGTAAGTTTCTCGGCCTACTGATGATGACCACGACACTTCTCCAGACAAAAATTTCATTGCTCATTCTTGACTCAAGTGTTCTGATGGGTGTTCTTATCATTTCAAGATTACCCCTGAGGCAGTTCTTCCGTGATTTTCGAACGTGGGCGGTCTTCCTTTTCATTCTTTTTATTTTTCAGGTTTTTTTTACAGAAGGACCTCGGCTGCCGGTACTGCCATGGCTTCCCATAAGCAAAAGTGGATTACTTCTGGGTAGTCTCACCTGCTGGCGTCTAAGTCTCATTCTCAGTTATGCAATTCTTTTTACCGCTGTCACCCGTCCTCGGGAACTTCAGGATGCCCTCATTTGGTTTCTTAAACCGGTCCCATTCCTTCCCGGACGCAGGATCGGACTGATGGTTTCTCTCACTCTTCGCTTCTTCTCAATTATTCTGGATCAGACCGAAGAAGTTCGATTAGCCCTCAAGGCTCGCCAAGGGGACCGAACCAAGAATCTGTTTCGTAAAGCAAAATACCTGGCACTTCCAATCCTTCGTCGCTCTTTCATTCGAGCCGAAGACATAACCTATGCTCTCGCTGCAAGAGGTTACCGTGATGACATACCCCTTCGTCTTCCCAAGTTGAATTTTTCCCATCTGGTCCCTCTAATCATTTTCTTGGGATTTTTAATCGCTCTTTGGGGATTTCTTTCTTAGAAATTTAACAAATGCTTATGGATCCATTTTATAGAACAGAGGAACACGGAAGGTGATAAACAGATCTATTTCCCCTTCACCCCGACTTTTAATGGGAAGGAAAAATGTAAATGAAGGGCGCTTCCCGAAGAATCTTACACTATCAACCAAAATCAGCGGCCCCTATCCGCCACCCGCTGGAGCGATGGGTTATCCAGATAATTCTATCTCATTCTCTTCGCACCACTGCCGGAGTGCCTGTTCCTCGCGTTGACTCTCGAAGGCATACCAACTCTGCAGCCGTCCCCTTGATTCCAGAAGATCCTTGAACCGTCCATACGCTTCACGTCTTCGGAAGATCTGCTGAACGCGGTGATAATCATCGGGCAAGTGCTCCCCGACGAACTCGAAGACAAGTCGCTGACCCAAGTCGAGGTCGTTCTTGTGGGGAATCTCTACACACTTGTCCCAATCAAGCTCCTCATCGCCGACCTCGTCGATGCCTGCCATCTCTGAACGGTATAGTATCTGGCCTGTGTCTTTCCGAAGGAATGCTGAGTGCATGCCGTAAGGAGCCGAGCTCACAAAGGAGAACGCATCCTGGATGTCGCTGAACCTGATCATCGTTCCTAATGGCTAACGAATTGAATTCAGCCGCCTCACCCGTGGAGGGCACCGGGCGTATGCGAAGCGTACGGTGAAACCGGATGCAATGAGTTGTTAGGAGCCGAATGGCCTAGAATACAAGCCATATCGCCAACCATGGAGCAACGCAGAACACAAAGATCGCCAACTTATAGATCATCATCCCCGCATAGTGGATACCATCGAAATGCTCATCACTAATCTTGAACCACCTCGAGTGAATGTGAAATATCCAATTTCGAGCACACGCAAACATAACGAACCATATTATCAAGAAACAATAATTGATTAAGGCACACCAAAGAAGAAAACGGCCAATTTGCGCTATGTCCATTTAATAACCCCCATCCCGTTTCACACTCGAGCATCTAACGTAAAGCTCACCCGCAGCGGCTCGGCAAAGACGTACGGCTGTCGGGTGCAGCGAGGGGTTAAACGCTTCTGTGTCTTCAGTAAAAGAAATCCTCTGTTGCAATACGCCCGGTGTCGTCGAAATCAATACCTTCCATTTCCAGTAAGGTTCGCTTCATTTCCAGTCCGCCTTGATATCCGCCGAGTGTTCGGTCAGACCGAATGGCCCGGTGACATGGAATGATGATAGGAAAAGGGTTGTTGGCTAGGGCTGAACCCACGGCCCGGCCCCCCTTTGCATTGCCGAGGTACCTGGCGATCCGTTGATAAGTACTCACACTCCCCCGAGGAATTCCATGTTCGGCGAGTAACACCTTCTGCTGAAACTTGGAGCATAGATCAAGACGAGCAACGTCCAAAGAGAAGCGAATGCCATCTCCAGCCAGGAATGCCACAATCTTATCGGCAACGACATCAACCTCAGGACACGAGGAAGA
>Ga0315294_10010713_pt1 | contig 10065 bp, 6 predicted proteins | sample YL17G13_40_MG_FD_203626 | JGI IMG/M metagenome (GOLD analysis project Ga0315294, IMG submission 203626) | Sediment microbial communities from Yellowstone Lake, YNP, Wyoming, USA - YL17G13_40 | ecosystem: Environmental > Aquatic > Freshwater > Lake > Sediment | place: USA: Wyoming | collected...
GCTGCCATGCCCCACGCAGCGCATATCGTTTCCATCACCCGGGTCGCTACTTTCTACGCCGCCACCATACCGCCTTTTGCACTCTCATGCCCGCAGCTCAACTACTTCCCGGATTCGAAGCAGGAACGTCAACGTCACGGTCGAGGCTTCTAGGGTACACCGGACAGGAAAGGCGTCTTTGGATGTGCGGAAGGATAAGAGGTGCGAGCAACATGATAGCACCCACAAAGCCGAAGAACTTGATCATCATTCTTAAGTCGCGCTTGTCTGCAGCAGTGCCGGGGAACGCATTAACGATACGCCCAAGATCGTGTGCTGGCAGGATTGCAATAAAGACAGCACACGCGGCCAAGGAGAAGATAACCCCCCAAAGGCCAGCTCCTACCTGGTCGAGAACATGCGCATGCGCCTGCGAGAATTCAGTGCTCGTGCGAACGTAGGTCGCGACGACCCCGCGCGGGACGCCCCTGATGGTTCCCCTAACCCGCGGTATTCTTTCCTTGCTCGTATGCACGAACTCAATCCGCACACCATCCATCGGGTCGAGGAAGTCAAAATCCAGTAGTGCAACGTGGGGAGTACGTTCTTGGATTTTGACGGAGACCTTGTTCACCGATCTTGTGGAGACAGCAACTCGGGCTTCGAGTATTCTGTCTTCACCAGGAAACTCAAAGCGGACGGGATCTTCCGGAACTATCTGCGCCCCCAACAAGGTCGCGTTTCCATCGTTCCAAAGGAATGCCCGTGTAACAGTCACCCGCGGTATGTCTTCCCCTCTGAACACGATCTTCACGCCTGCCGCCAAGTCCTCGTCCACGCCCCGCGCAAGGCGAAAGCCGTCGAGATGACATCTAGGATAAGGCGACGCCTTGGAAGCACGATAGGCCCTCAGCCCTATCACCGCCAAAGCCAGACCTAGTATGCCCACCACGGAACCAAACCAGCCCTGATCCAGCAATTCAAGCATCTAAGACGTCACCTCCGCTCGCACTGATCGGCCAACCTCGCACTTACCCGATGTCGCGCACGCGGCGTAGCGGTCGGCGCGGCGCCCTGCGGTCCGGCGCTGCAAACAACCCTGTATTGTAGCCCACCCGCGCCCGGAGGTTCAACCGGCAATGCTCACGACGCCGCTTCGCTGCAGGTCCGGCTCAGTATCCCGCCCTGTCATCCGTCTGCGCTCCGCGGCCTTTCGCTGCAAGCAGGCTCTTGGCGATCTCGATTCGGCGCGCGGGCGCGCCCTCGCGCTCGAGCAACTCGATGAGGCCTGCGTGAAGCTTGGCCACCTTGTTCGGGTGCTTCGAGACAACGTTCCGCTTCTGCGCGGGGTCGCGCGCAAGGTCATAGAGCTCAGGCGGATGGCCGGCGCCCAGGTGCAGCGACCAACGGGCGTCAGTGACGGTGAACGGGGGCATGTTCTTCTCCGAGTCCGTCATTGCGCTGGCGCTGACGGCGAACTTGCGGCCCCACGCTGCGCGCCCGCGGCGGAGCAGCGGCGCCAGGCTGCGGCCCATCATTTCCTGCGGCGCATCAACCCCGGCGGCCCCAAGGATAGTGGGGCAGATGTCCGGCGGCTGCACGATTTCCCTGCGCCGCACGCACCCCTTCCAGCCCGGCGGCTTTATCATCAGGGGGATGTGCGTGATCTCATTGTAGAGCGGCCACGTCCCGCGCTTGTCGTCCTCGTGGATGTTCGTCTTTCCCGTGCGGTCGTGCTCGCCCACGTACATGCCGTGGTCGGTCGTGAAAATGATGAAGCTGTCGTCCCAGATGCCGCAGTCCTTTATCTTGCGCATCAGGTGCCCGACCCACTTGCTCACCATGGTTGCCTCGCCGGCATAGTGCGCCTGCAGGTTGCGCAGCTCCTCGCGCGTGTACCACGACGCCCGGCCGTAATTGGGGTGCGTCATGGGAGCGCCCTTGTAGCCCGGCTGGTACATCTCAACAAAGTGCTCCGGCGGGTCCCACGGCTCATGCGCGTCGAAGAAATCAACCCACAGGAAGAAGTTGTCGCACTTGTAGTTCTGCTCGACCCACTTGCAGGCTATCTGCGAGGTGCGTGGGGCAAACCTGTCGCCCTCCCACGTCCACTCGCGGTTTACCCAGCGGTGGATGTCTCCCAGCCCGACGTCGAAGCCGTGCACCCTCGCTTGGCGGCTCTTGCGCTTGGGCAGGGAGCGCGTGGGCGGCTCATTGAGGCGCAGCACGTACGTATCGCCCTCCTGGCCGCGGGTCCAGTAGTATCCCTGAAAGCCGCGCCAGAAGTTGTGCGCCCCGCTCATCAGGTGCGGCGTGTCGCAGATGAGCTGGGTGTGCATGCCGGCATCGCGCAAGCGCTGGGCCACGGGTATCTCATCAGGCAGGAGCGGCTGCCATCCGTGGAAGGGGAAACCCCAGCGGCCGGTCGTCATGTCGCAGCGGTGCGGGATGGTGGGGAAGGAGCTTATGTAGCAGCTGTCAAAGACGACCGCGTCGCGGCTGAACTCGTCGAGCTCAGGGGTGCGGACTTGGAGTCCGCCGACGCCAGCGCCACCGTTCCTGTTGACGCCGATGTTGTCGTAGCGGTACGTATCCGACACTATGAGGAAGACGCGCATTGCATCCCTCGTGCTTGAGCAGCGTCACTTGCCCGCGTAGAACGCCTCAATCTCTATACGGCGCTCGTGCGGAACCTTGTCCCAGTCCTTCGCCTTGAGGGCGGCCAAGCTCTGCCGGAGCCTCGCCTTCAGAGCATCCTCGCGCACCACCTCCACGTGACCGTCACCGAAAAGGACAGTGCGGCCATTCCCGTGGATGCCGCCCTTCTCGTAGACGAGGACAAGTTCCGCCGGGGGCGGGCCAGGTAGACGCCCGACGTAGTAGTAGCTGGTCTTGATGCCGCCGACGGTCATGGGGTTCTTGTCCTGCGGGCAGACGAAGACCTGTCCCCCTTCCAGGTAATGCGCCTGAACGAGGTCCTCGAGCTTCGCCGGGAGCTGATCCTCATGGTCAGCCATGGACATGGCGCAGCCCAGCCCGATCTGCTTGACGTTGCTCATGCAGGCGACTCCGCGTGCCTGATTGCGGGCCTTGGCCAGCGCAGGCAGAACCACGGCCGCCACCAGGGGCATGCTGACCGCGCCACTCGAGCTGGTCACTCCCTTACTGACGCCTCCAACGATGCCCAGCACCCCGCCCATGGAGCCGACGGGGGAGAACGACTCCCACAGGATGCCCTCCTGGTCGTTAATGCGCCCGCTGCCAAGACCGAACAGGTGAGGCCTGAGCACGTCCGGGTGCGGCAGAAGCTCGGGGCGCAGAGAGACACCTTTTGCCCCGTAAACCATCGGCGAGGCCATCACCAGAAGGTTGTAGCAGTCCGACAGGTTCTCGCCGATGTCCATGTAGGTGATGCTGTCGCAGCCCTTCATGAACCTCCCCGCCACGCGCTTGAAGTCCTCCTTGTCAACAATCGAAGGGCCTTCCTTGCCGCGCCGCGACAGGTAGCTCTTGAGCGTCTGCGGGTAAAGCCCGAAAACGGCGTACTTGTCCACAATCGCGTAGCTCGGGGATGCCGGGAACGGCTTCTCCTTCACGGTGAGGTAGTTGATCTGGGCGCCCTTATAGTCCATTTGCTGCCAGACAGCCTTCCCTTCGGCCATCTCGACGAGACCACCCAGGCAGGACTGGAACTTCTGGGCGTCCTTCAATTCCACCATCAACACGGACTCGTGCGGCGACTGGTACGTCATCCACTGCGTGCCCATCGAGCCGAACAGATCCGACCCTATCTTGAACCCCGCCTTCTGCTCGAACTCGGTGATTTCCCCGGTTATGCGCTGAAACTGATCGGGGTCCGTGTTGGCCACCGCACGCATGAGGACTGAGTACAGGTCCTTCAGGCTCAGGCGGCCGAGAGTGACGAGCGTGGCATCCGGAGGCACCTGTTTCAGGAGCGACAGGTCCACGGGGTTACCCGCGGCGGGCATGATGCCGGTGCGCTCGCCGGGCGCCAGGACGTAGAAGGAGTCGCGGATGCCACCGTCCGCAAAGCGCGAACACAGGCCCATGGCCTTCGCGTTATAGACCCCCACGGCCTCAAAGAACCCCACCTGACGAGGCGGCATGAAATTGCCGAACTGCGCGAAGAACAGCTTGCTGTTGAAGTACGCCGTCAGTATGCCGCCAGGCCCGCCCACGCGCTGCATGACCTTCTTGAAGTCGGGGTCGCGTGCGAGGCTCTGCGCCTCACCCGCACCATCGAGGGGGTCGGCGCACTTGAGCACGTCCCGCATGGCAAGCTCGCCGGTCGTGAGCACGAGCCGCTGGCCGATGAACGTGTAGCAGACCACCCCCGTCGGCACGGCGAGGTACTTGACCGACAGGTTCTTGTGCTGGAAGGCAGGCTGCGGGTCGGCCACCATGCCCTGGGCTATCTTCCGAAGCGCCTCCACGACGGCCTTTTCGGCCTCCTGCGGGGGCCGGTCGAACACTGCGGAGAACACCAGCCCCGGCTCCTGCACCTTCTTGTCGTTCGTGCGCAGACCCGTGAACGCGAAGGTGAACTCGTCGTGGAAAAGCTCCTCCAGCAACTCCGGCGAGACCGGAATCTGCGCGCGGAACTGTTCCTTCAGCTTCCCGTATTCCTCGCGGGCGTTGGCGAGGAAAGCCTTCATCTCCTCGTCCTGCGCTATCTTGTGGAGCGCCGACCCTTGAAACTCCTCGGCCCGCGGCATCCTGAAGGAAGCATAGAAGTGTGTCTTGGCCGGAAGAATGTCCGCAATGTCCTTGGCCTTCTTCGGCGCCTCGGCTGCACCGGCAGCAAGCGGACAGGCAAGGAGCGCCACCACACCTGCCAATAAGGCCACAGCGAACCTATGATTCCTCATACCGTTGTCTCCCCTGAAAGAGCCATCACGCCTGCGTACAGGCATACGCCGGGGAGCCATTTTGGGGAGAGGACGGAGAACAGTCAAGTAAGAAAGCGGTCAGTGCGTGCGCCTCAGCCGCGGGTCGGCTGCCTGCTGCCGCTTGAGAACGGTCTCGGCCAGGGGGAGGTCTTCGGGGTTGGTTATCTTGAGGTTCTCCGGGCTGTCTTCCACCACGACAACACCGTGCCCCAGACGCTCGACGAGCTGCGCATCGTCAGTGCCCACGAAGCCGTCCGCACGCGCGCGGCGGTGCGCCTCCAGAATGAGGTCGCGGCGGAATCCCTGAGGCGTCTGCGCCAGCCACAGCCGCTCACGCGCCGGTGTGCGCACAATCACCCCCTCGGCGTCCACCTCCTTCACCGTGGCCACCGACGGCACGGCAGCGATGGCAGCGCCGGTCTCGGCAGCGCGGGCAGCCACCTTCTCCACAAGCCCGGGGAGCACGAGCGGCCGCACAGCATCGTGGATGAGCACAAGCGGCACGCCGGGCGAAGTGGCCTCCAGCGCTGCCAGCACGCTCTCCTGGCGGACGGCGCCGCCTGGAACGATGGCCGTGACGCGGAACTTCGCCTTTAGTTCGCCGCTCTGCCGGCGATAGGAGTCGAGATCGTCGGGGTGAACGGCAACCACCACCTCGGCAAGCCCGCGCGCGGCGCAGAGCCGGGAGAGGACGTGCTCGAGAATCGGCTGCCCGCCGAGAAGGAGGAACGGCTTGCGGACGCCGCCGCCCATCCTCGTCCCCTGACCGGCCGCAGCGACAACGGCGCTGAAGGCGGGGCACGTGGTGCTGGAAGCGTGGGGGAGCTTCATAGGGGTTTTCGATCTTTGCTTGTCGCTTTCAACGGCAAGCCACAGAGAACGACGAGACTACGGATTGACACGAACACAGATCAGCAATGCCGTTACTGATCACTGATCACTAATCACTTCCGCCAACCGTCCCTCAAGTCCGTGTCGGTCTCCGGGGCGGCCCTGTACCGCTGGAAGGCGAGGCGGAAGCCATGCGGCCAAAGATTATGCGGCCCGTGTCGCGCGTGATGGTGTTGGTGACCACAATGCCGGCTTCCTTGCCGAGCATCTGCATGGCGTCCTCCACGACGACCATCGTGCCGTCGTCCAGGAAACCGACGGCCTGCCCCGGCTGCTCGCCGCGCCTGAGCAGCTTGACCGTGATCTGTTCGTCGGGCAGCGCCACCGGCTTGAGCGCGTTGGCAAGCTCGTTGAGATTGATGATCTCGATGCCTTCGAGCGTCGCCAGTCGGTTGAGGTTGTAGTCGTTGGTCACGATGCGCGCGTTGATCTTCTTGGCGATCTGCACCAGCTGTTCGTCCACGGGCTGGCTGGCATCGGACTCGATTCTCTGGATGCGCACCTCGAGGTCTTCGTTGTTGCGTATCTGGTCGAGCACCTTCATGCCGAGGCGGCCCCGCTCGCGCCTGAGCTTGTCATCGGAGTCCGCGAGCCGGTGCAGCTCCTGGAGCACCACGTGCGGCACCACAATGGGGCCGTCAATGATGCCGGTGGCGAGAACGTCCGCGATGCGCCCGTCAATGATGACGCTGGTGTCCATCACAACGGGACGTGCGCCCTTCTCCTCACGGCGGAACTCAACGTAGGGGATGATGATGCGGAACTTGTCACGCGTCTGATACAGGAACCCCACGGCCAGGTAGATGAACATGATCATCAGCGCGAGCGTGAGGTTCCGCTCAAACTCCGCCTCCATCGTCAGGTCCGTGTAAACCCCTCCCATCACCAGCATGAGCACCCTCTGCGTGACGACGGCGAGCAGCAGCCCGACGAGGGTGCCGAAGACTACGGACGAGATTAGCGCAATCGGCCTGCTGGTCATGAACGCCTCAAGCAGGACCACCGCCGCGCTCAGGAAGATGCCGAACACAAGCCAGATGTACGGGTTTCCGGTGTTCTGGCCGAACGAGTAGGCCGACGCGGAAGCTGCGATGACGAAAAGAGCTCTGAGGATCCAGATTCCCATCAGTCATTCTCCTGCCGCCGGCCCCTGGCTGTCTCCGACGGTCTCCCAAAGAAGTAACTATTGCCAACCCCGGCATTATATGTCCGAGGCGGCGCCAATGACAAACCCCTTGAATCGAACGTAACAACCTGTCCGGACGGATTCCCGCTATCGGGCGGGAACTCCGCTACTAGACGTTGTACCGCCTCAGCTTCGCGTAGAGCGTGCTGCGGTCAAGGCCGAGTATCTCGGCAGCTTTCTTCTTGTTGCCGCCGACCTTCTGAAGGACATCCAGAATGTAGCGCCTCTCGATCTCCTGCAGGGAACGCAGGCTCCCGGGCTGGCCTGCGTCCTGCGGCTCCGGCACGGCCGTACCCGGGGCCTCCCCGCGCAACTCGGGGGGCAGCAGGTCGGGGCTGAGCACCTCCGCGTCGCACATGATGACCATGCGCTCGATGACGTTCTTGAGTTCCCTCACGTTGCCCGGCCACGCGTAGCGGCGGAATGCGTGAAGAACGGCCGGGTCGTAGCCCTCTATGGCGCGCCCGCACTTCTCGCTGAATAGACGCAGGAAATGATGGGACAGAATCTCGATATCGGCGCTGCGCTCGCGCAGCGGCGGCAGGTCGCTCCTCAGGACGTTCAGCCGATAGAACAGGTCCTCGCGGAACCGGTTCTCCTTGAGCGCGGCGTTCAGGTCCTCGTTGGTGGCGGCGATGACGCGCACGTCCACCGTGCGGTCCTTCACGTCGCCCACGCGCCGCACCAGCCCGTCCTCGAGCACGCGCAGCAGCTTGGTCTGGCAGTCCAGCGGCAGAGAGCCTACCTCGTCGAGGAAGATGGTGCCCTTGTGCGCGAGCTCGAAGCGGCCCGGGCGGTCACTGATGGCGCCGGTGAACGAGCCGCGCACGTGCCCGAACAGCTCGCTCTCGATCAGGGTCTGGCTCATTGCGGCGCAGTTGACCGCTTCGAAGGGCCCCTTGTTCCGGTTGCTCTGGTAATGGATGGCGCGGGCCACCAGCTCTTTGCCCGTGCCGCTCTCGCCGCAGATGAGGACGCTGGCGCCGGTGGGAGCAGCCCTCCGTATGAACTCGAAGACCTTGTTCATCTCGGTGCTCTGCCCGATGAGGTCGTACTGCCCGGATACCTCGCCTTCGAGGCTGCGCGCGCGTGTGGCCTCGGCCTGGTAATCCCGAATGGTCTCGATCACCACCGCGGCCTGTGCAGCCACGGAGCAGATGTACTGAATGTCGGCGCGCTCGAAGTGGTCATCCCGATCCACACGGTCGCAGTAGAGCACGCCGTACGGCTTGCGGCGGGCAAGCGGGGCGCACAGAACACTGGTGATGTGCTGGCCGCCGGCGCCTTTGCGCCCTGCGTCCCCGGGCTTCCTTGGCCGCTGGCTCACCACGGCGACGCCGTTCTTGAGACATTCCTCCACGACGGACTTGCTGATGCCGGCCTCATCAAGGCCGCGCTCGAAGCCGCTCTTGGCGCGCAGGTAGGGCAGCAGCGTGCCGTCATCCTCGCGCAGAATCGGCACGACGCGGTCGGGGTTGAGCGTCTGTTTCAGGTTGTCAATCACCAGGTCGAAGAGGCTGGGCATGCTGCGCACGGACGCGGAGACGCGGGACAGCTCCGCAAGCGCCAGCAGTCGCTGGTTCGACGTGATGAGCTCGCTGCGGGAACCGTCGCCGACTCCCTCCAGCAGCAGCCGATCGTCCACTGCGATCGTCTGCGTTATCTCGGGTTCGTCTCTCTGCGAGCGCAGGAGCATGTCCACGTCGGTCACGTCATCCTCCAGGAATATGAGGACGACGTTGCCCAGGCGGATCTCGTCCATGTGGTAGAGCCGCCTGCGCCGCACGCGCTCCCCGTTGACGAACGTGCCGTTGTGGCTCTTCAGGTCGCTGACGTAGCAGCGCCCGCCCCTGATGCCGACCTTGGCGTGAAAACGCGACACCGTCTTGTCGGGCGCACGCAACGTGTTCCCGGAGTCCCTGCCGACGGTCACGTCCGTCTCGGACAGTTCGTACTGGTCGCCCCTGCCGGGGCCTTCTTTGATCACCAGCTTCGGCATCGCGTTGCTCCCACGGCTCTGCTCTCTCAGAGCTTCTGATATGGCTGGAACATCTGCAGGTAACGATCCTGCGCGTAGCGGTCGGTCATGCCCGCCACGTAGTCGCAGACGGCCCTGTGGACGCCCACCTCGCCGGCCCACTCCTGGTACTCGCGCGGCAGCTCCACCGGTTTGGCCACGAGCTCACTGAAGATGGCGGTGACAAACCGCTTCGCGCTGTTCGTCACGGTCATCACGCGGTAATCGCGGTAGAGCGCGTCGTGCAGGCAATCCTCCATCTCCCTCTTGCGCTCGGCGAGCTGCGGGTTCAGCCGGAGCGTGTTGCCATCCTGCCCGCGCGCGTCCTGCGGACACTTGATGCCCCGCCGCTTGATCTCCCTGCGGCTCGTCTCTATGAGATCGCTGACAAACAGGTTTATCAGGTAGCGTATCGCGCCACGGCGGGCCTGCTCCTCGGACGGCTGCGCAGAGCTCGACGCCTCCCCTCCGACGGCCTCGCACCAGAGCGACACCTGCTGGAGCCGGCCGATGTCAAGTATCCCTGCCGCCAGCCCGTCGTCCAGGTCGTGGTTGTCGTAGGCGATTGAGTCGGCCAGTTCGACAGCCTGCGCCTCAAGGGTGGGCGGTCCGGCCTCAAACCCTTCGCGCGAAGGCGCGTCCCAGCGCGTCGTGTGCTTGGCGATGCCTTCGCGCACCTCGTAGGTCAGGTTCAACCCTTTGAAGCCGCTGTACTGCCTCTCCAGCACGTCCACCACGCGCAGGCCATGCTGGTTGTGCTCGAAGCCGCCGTGGTCCTTCATGGCCTCGCGCAGGGCCTCCTCGCCGCTGTGGCCGAACGGGGTGTGGCCCAGGTCGTGCGCAAGCGCGACGGCCTCGGTCAGGTCTTCATTAAGGCCAAGCGCGCGCGCTATTGTCCGGCTTATCTGCGCCACCTCCAGCGTGTGCGTCAGCCGCGTGCGGTAGTGGTCGCCCTCGTGGTTGAGGAACACCTGGGTCTTGTATTCGAGGCGGCGGAACGCCTTGCAGTGAACAACGCGGTCGCGGTCGCGCTGGTAGGGCGAGCGATAGGGGTGCTCCGGCTCCGCGTGGGCGCGCCCGCG
>Ga0315294_10010714_pt1 | contig 10065 bp, 6 predicted proteins | sample YL17G13_40_MG_FD_203626 | JGI IMG/M metagenome (GOLD analysis project Ga0315294, IMG submission 203626) | Sediment microbial communities from Yellowstone Lake, YNP, Wyoming, USA - YL17G13_40 | ecosystem: Environmental > Aquatic > Freshwater > Lake > Sediment | place: USA: Wyoming | collected...
GCGCGCATCCTGAACCATAAACCGAGAAAATCTTTGGGATACAAAACCCCTTACGAAGTAATGGTCGAACAAAACTTATTCACAAAAATGCCGTTTGAAGAAATTGCACTTCGGGGGTGAATTTGGGGTTGTGTTGCTATAAATATTATACCAAATTTTTGCGCTAATGCAAGATTTGCTTCGGGTGTGGCGGCATTTATTGATTGGCGGTATCATTTCTTTAATGCTAAAAAACCTGGCCAAGATTTATTCGGCAGAATTAGAAGGCATAAAGGCAAAACTCATTGAAGTGGAGGTTGATTTAAATGTAGGCCTCCATGCTTTTAATATCGTTGGCCTTGCGGATAAGGCGCTGAATGAAGCGAAAGAGCGGGTGAATTCTGCGCTAAAAAATTCCGGAGTAAAACCGCCCAACCGAGAGAATCGGAAAATAACCGTGAACTTGGCTCCGGCTGATATTAAAAAGACCGGCTCGCAGTACGATTTGGCAATCGCACTCGGCTATCTTTCGGCGACAAAACAAATGGAGTTGTTTGATCCAAGCGACAAAATTTTTATAGGCGAGCTGGCACTGGACGGCCGGCTGCGGCCAATTCATGGCGTTTTAAATATTGCCCAGCTCGCAAGCGAATGCGGTTTCAAATACCTATACTTGCCGTCACCAAACGCAAATGAAGCGGCGGTGATTGAGGACATAAAAGTCATTCCGATTGAAACTTTGGAAGATGCCATATTAGAACTTGAAGGACGAAAAACGATACTGCCGGCAATTTTTAAGGAACATAAAGGCCGTGAAATGTCTGCGCCTGATTTCTCGGAAATCAAAGGCCAGGAACACGCCAAACGCGCTCTTATAATCGCCGCCGCGGGCGGCCACAACCTCCTGATGATAGGGCCGCCCGGAGTGGGAAAAAGCTTATTGGCCCAAGCATTGACAGGAATCCTGCCAGAACTTACTAAAAGCGAAGCAGTAGAGATCACAAAAATATACAGCGCTGCGGGCCTAAGTCCCGGCGGGCTGCTGCAAGAACGGCCGCTGCGCTCGCCGCACCAAACTGCTTCAATTGTTTCTGTTGTGGGCGGCGGATCAAATCCCAGACCAGGAGAGATAAGCCTGGCCCACCGCGGAGTGTTATTTCTGGATGAACTTCCGGAATTTCCCAAAAACATCCTGGAAGCCCTGCGCCAGCCAATGGAAGCCGGAGTGGTGCGCATTGCCCGGGCAAAAGGCACGCTGGCTTTCCCGGCGAAATTTTCTTTAATTGCGGCGATGAATCCCTGCCCTTGCGGCTTTTACGGCGATCCGGAAAAAGAATGCCGCTGCGGCGCCTATGAGGTCATCCGGTACCAGAAGAAAATCTCTGGCCCGCTTCTGGACAGAATTGATCTTCAGATAAAAGTGCCGCGGGTAAATATAAAAGAACTGCGTGAAAAGAAAAAATTTGAGCCCTCAAGCCCTAAAATCAAAAAACAAGTCGAGGCGGCGCGCAAAATTCAGGCTGGACGATTTTCCGCCAAAGGCGGAAAAAAGATTATGACCAATGCCGAAATGAGCTCGCGCCAGACCGAAGAATTTATAAATTTGGAGCCGGCCGCGGAACAATTTTTGAAAACTTTGGATAAAACCCGGCTATCGCCGCGGGGATATTATCGACTTTTAAAAACTGCACAGACCATCGCCGATCTTGAAGCCGCAGAAAGGGTGAAAGCTGAACACCTCGCAGAAGCGTTCAGCTATCGGCTCAAAGAAGAAATATAATCATCAACGAATAACGAATATATTACGAATAAACGAATTCGTAAATTCGCAACATATTCGTAATTCGTTGATGGCATACTATCTCGCAAATGGATTTACTGCGCCCGCCACTTCAAAATGGAGGTGGCAGCCGGTGGCTTCTCCGGTCTCGCCCATTGCGCCTATTGTCGCGCCTTGCCGCACATAATCGCCAAGAGAAACCGCTATGTCTTTTAGGTGGGCATAACGAGTTTTTGTGTTGTTTGGATGCTCAATAGTAATATAATTTCCATAGCCCGAACTCCAACTATTATCTTCAGAGACATCAACAACAAGCCCCTCGGCAGCAGCCAGAATCGGCGTGCCGCAGGCATTTGCGATGTCAACCGCGTTCCTGGGGTGCAGCTTGCCCCAGTTAAAACCGTCAGCCGGTTTTATGAAGTAGTCTTTGTTGTTTAAGGATCCTGTAAGTCCTGCTGATGCGCTTACGCTGTCAAGCGGACTCGCGACAGGAATTACAATCGCCGTGCCTGGTCCGAAATCCCGTAAATTTAGAGAGCGGTTGACTTCTTGAAGCTGGGTTAAAGCAAGATGGAATGTTGAGGCAATTGATTCCGGGGTTTCGCCGTCTTTCACGTAATAAAGAATCCCGGAAATCGGCAAAATTATCAGTTCTTGCCCGATTTGAAGCGAACGTGTTTTGACTTCTGGATTCGCGCCAATGATGGTTTGAATAGAAATGCCAAAATCCAGCGCGATCTTAGAAAGGGTATCTCCATTTTTAACAGAATAAGTGACAGGAGTATTGCCGTTTAAATGACCGCGCGGGCCGGCGCCGCTGTAAAGGCTTCCGTAAGAATAACTCTGTTCTTGCCTGAGGTTGTTATTATTAAAAACAGGGTTTAGAACCGCGGCTTGTCCCGTTAGTAACGCCTGTGGATAACCCGACGGAGCGAAATTATTTGCGGGGCTGCCGACGGCAGGTCCGCCCAAAATACCAACTCTGACCCCTGTTTTTGGCTCGCCAAAAGATCGCGGCCCCAAGAAAACCAATATTAAAATGAAAAAAACAGCCACTGTAACTGGCTTACTTAATTTATTAAATTGGACTAAAATAGTACGAATACAAATAATATAGCACACCCAACCATGAACCTCAATCCCCAACAAGAACTTGCGGTTAAGGCTCCTTTCTCCCCGCTTTTGATTGTAGCTGGCGCCGGCACCGGAAAAACCAGAACTCTAACCAGTCGTATTGTTTATTTAATAGAGAGCGGCGTACCGGCAAATAAAATCTGCGCTCTTACTTTCACAAATAAGGCGGCAAAAGAGATGGCGGATCGCGTGGGCGATCCGAAAAATCCGAATTCCATCCGAATACCCCGAAAAAATTTAAAACAATCCATAGCCAATTCGGATCATTCGGATGCATTCGTGGATTGGGATTGCAATTTTAAGCCGTTTATCGGCACTTTTCATTCGCTCGGAGCAAGAATACTAAGAGCCGAAGCGCGATTTCTTAAAAGAACCGCGAATTTCGTCATATTTGACGACCATGATTCTTTCCAGTTGGTTAAAAAAATTATAAAAGGCATGGAGACGAAGGAAATTAATAAAGGACCGGCTTTCTTTCTTGAAAAAATTTCCCAACTGAAAAGCGGCATGCTTAGCCGCGCGGATTTTGAAGATTCGGCTTGTCCGCACGGCAAACTCCTGCTTAAAATATCCCGCCGCTACGAAGAGGCGCTGGAAAGGAACAATGCCTTTGATTTTGATGACCTCATTCTAAAAGTGATAAAGGTTTTTAAAACCCAGCCGGCAGTGCTTAAAAAATATCAGAGACGATTTCCGCATCTTTTAATTGACGAATATCAGGATTTAAATAACCCTCAATACGAACTTATCCGCCTTTTGGCCCATAAAACAAAAACAATAAGCGTGGTCGGGGACGATCAGCAAACAATATACAGCTGGCGAGGTTCCAATTTTGAGATTTTCCTGAATTTTGAAAATGATTGGCCAGAAGCCCAAGTAATGCTTCTGGAAGAAAATTACCGTTCAACAAAGAATATCATCTCCGCGGCCCGAACCCTTATAGCGAACAACAAACGGCAGAAGCCGAAAACTCTTTGGACGAAAAACGAAGCCGGACCGCTTATAAAAATTTTTGAAGCCGCGGACGAAGAAGAGGAAGCGGGATGGATAGCGGAGAAAATTAGAAATGAGAAATCAGAAACGAGAAATGAGACTGTGGCGATTCTCTACCGGACGAACGCGCAGTCGCGAGCCATGGAACAAGCGTTGATTGAACGCGAAATTCCATATCGCATTTTTGGAGGTATTAAATTCTATGAACGGCGCGAGATAAAAGATATTGTTGCCGCCCTGCGCCTAGCGCAGAATCCCAAAGACGAAGTGAGCCGCGAGCGGCTTCAAAAAACTTTTTCTAAAAACATATTTGAGGCGCTTAACGAAAAACTTTTAAACGAAAAGGGGTTATCGCCGCCGGGCCTTATCAATCTTTTTCTTGGGGCAACTAATTATTTTGAATATCTAGAGAAAAATTTTCCGAATCCGGAGGAAAGACGCGAAAATATCGGCGAACTCATATATTTCGCGGCACAATTTAGAGATTTGTCTTTGTTTTTAGAGCAAATAAGCCTTATTCAAACAACAGACATACCGGCAAATAGCGCGAAGGGACGATTTGCTGTTAGCGATTCGCTATTTGCCGTCAACCTCATGACCATTCATCTCGCAAAAGGATTGGAGTTTGATAATGTTTTCATTGCCGGCTGCGGCGAGGGGATTTTGCCGCATAATCTCTCATTAGACAGCGACGCGGGGCTTGAAGAAGAGCGGCGATTGATGTATGTGGCAATGACGCGCGCGAAAAAGAGGTTATACGCGAGTTTTTACGACCAGCCCTCAAGATTCCTGTTCGAACTGCCGCAGGACTTGATTCAATTTCAAAGTTCGGTTTCTGATGAAAAATTTCTAAGAGATAACGAAGAGCGATATATCACAATAGATTAAAAAAATAAGAATGAAAAAGTTTTGTTTTTGATTTTTAATTTTTTAATTAACCATGAAACTGGGACAACATTTCCTTATTAACAACTCTGTTGCGAAAAAAATCGTTGCCGCTTTGGAAATTAAATCCAACGATGTCGTTATTGAAATCGGCGCGGGCCACGGCGAACTGACCGCGTACTTGAATAATGAATCACAAATTATGAATCGTGCGGTTAAGATTATCGCGATTGAAAAAGATAAAAAACTTATTTCGCAACTTCAAAGGAAATTCGCGGCGGGCAAAAACATTAAAATTATTGAGGGCGATATTTTAAAAATCCTTCAGGATTTATGTTCCAGGTTTCATGCTTCATGTTTCAAGATTGTGGGCAACATTCCTTACTACCTCACGGGCTATCTACTGCGATTAGTCAGCGAATTAAAACAAAAACCAGAACTATGCGTTTTCACTGTTCAAAAAGAAGTAGCCGAGCGCATCGCGGCCCAGCCGCCACGGATGAATAAGATAGCGGCAAGCGTTCAGTTTTGGGCTGAACCAATGATTATCGGCATTGTTTCTAAAAAAGATTTCCAGCCGGCTCCCAAGGTTGATTCCGCTATTATAAAATTCATCCCCAAAAACAAAATCACTACAGTTATATCACAATTGTGTCTTAATCATAGTAAAAAGGGCATCGGCAACGTAGACATGATTGAGAATTTACAAAACAGCTATTACAGGACAATAAACATTCTGTTCCGGCAGCCGAGGAAAACCATTCTCAACAACCTGCGAATGGCAGATGGCCCCGCCGGCGCTAAAACTGCCTCCTTCACCAAGGGAGTTTCGGCTACGAAGGCCGAGTTGGCGGACAAGCCGGCGGGCAAGACATCGCAAATCTCTAAAAACGAAATTTTTAAAAAATTAGCCGAAATTGGCATAAATCCGCAAGATCGGCCGCAAAATCTGTCGGTAGGAGATATTGTAAAGATTGCGAATTGTTTTATTAACGAGTTAAAGAGTTAACGAGTTTCATTGATTAACCCGTTAACTCGCTAACTCGCTAATCAATTAATTAGTTAATTCCTCGCTTTGACGAAGGGGTGTTGATAACTTTTGGACTTCTTGGGGATATAATTAAAAAAGTGAAGGATTCTATACAGAGATGACCCAACCGGATCTAAAAACATTGATTACGGGCTTTTTGATTTTAGCTGTAATTACAAGCTCGGTTGCTTTTATTTTCTCCGGGATAGGACAATCTGGGGCAACTGGGTCGGCTGGGATAGCTGGGGTAGTCGGACAAGCAGACGAGGAAGTTCAAAACCGCGTGGCGCAGATAAGTAAAAACGCTTTTGTGGAGCCGCTGCCGAATGATTTGCCGTTCCCTCCCCAACAAGAAGGGTTTGCTGCCGAAAACGCCCCAACCTCTTCAATAATTACTCCGTCAGCATCAGACAATCTTACTGAAAACTTTATAAATATTGCCGCAAACCAGATTTTAGAAAACAATCCGGAGGGTCCGCGAACCGACGAGAATGGCAACCAATTATTAAACCTCCCAACAGAGGACTATGCGGCGCGGATGATTGTTGAATCGCTCGGCGCTGCTAAATTTAAATTAGAAGAAAGTATCTCGGATAAGGATATAAAAACTGCGACAACCTACACCAAAGACGATCTCGTGAACTATCTTGATTCCATAGACGCGGTTATTTCCAAAAACGCGGCCAGCCCGGAGTTTGAACAATTACTGGGCAAAGAGCCGAGCACGGAAGCAATCAATGCCAGCCAGCTTGTCTTAAGCGAGACAGTGCGCGGCCTTGCCGCTATTTCGGTTCCTCAACCCTTTGTTAAGTTCCATAAAACGCTGCTCGGGTTCTTTGCGAACCAAAAAACAATATTTGAAACCGCGGCCGACTACGAACGCGATCCCCTGAAAACTCTTATTGTTCTCCAAGATGCCGATAAAATAATTGACCGCGATCTTAATGCTCTTCAAAATGAATTCCAGAAAACCGATATTCAGAAAATAATCTCCGGGCAAAAAGAAAGAGGCGGTTTAATCTCTTTTGTCCGCGGCATAGTGAGTATCCGTGAAGCCCACGCGCAGTGGGTTGTTCACGATCCGGTAACCATGTGGACGCGTGTTGCGGAATGGATTAAAGACTCAATAAAAGACATCGCGAAGTCTTTATACATCACAATACTCCGGACTCTGGTGAACAAACTAATTAATCAGATACAAAAGCAGGTGGTGAACTGGATTGCCGGCGGCGGCAAGCCGAAGTTTGTTACCAATTGGAAGAACCTCTTGTCAGACGCTTTTAGCCAAGCAGCTGGAACCGCTATTCAACGAATGATACCGGGGATGTGCAGTTCGTTCGGGCCGCTTCTCCAAATTGCTCTCCGGCCTATTCCAGATATTTACGACTACACGAGCTGCACCTTGGGCGACATAGAAAGAAATATTACTAATTTTTACAATGATTTCAGAAACGGCGGCTGGGTGGCGTACGGCTCCTCGCTCCAGCCAAGAAACAATTTCTTCGGCAGTTTAATTGAGGGAAGCGATATCGCGCTGCGAGAAGGCGCGGCAGCCGCGGAAGCCGCTCGAAACGAAGGACAATCAAGCCAAGGATTTTTAGGGGTAAAACATTGTACTAAAACCGATCCATCAGGATTTGAAGGAGCAGCTGGTTTAAATAAAGTAGGCGATATTATAGAAAGAGGGGGTGGAAATGGAAAAATATCTGCTCTTGTGGAGTGCGTGCAAGATGAAACTATTACTCCTGGCTCCACCGTGGCTGGCGCTCTACATATTTCTTTGGGCTGGAAAGCGAGTCAAATCGTTAGCGCCCAGCGGCTGGAAGAACTTTTTGCGGCAATTATTGACGCGTCCGTGAATCGGGTTATTGGTCTGGGCCTTAAATTCGCCACCCAAGCTATGGCTGGCGGCGCGCCTTCTTCTGGCGGACAAGTTTACAGCGACTTAGAAACCGCTTACTCCGCGACTAGCACTGTAAGCGGCTCAGAAGAAACTCCTGGGGGCGGAAAAACAGACCTCGGCGACGCGAAAACAATTCGCGAACAAGCAGAAACAATTCTTAGTTTGCTGAACCAGACTGTTTCAAGTAACAATAAATGGGTTGCCCGCCAACTTATAGTGATTAGCTTATTGAATGATGTGGCGGCCGCCTGCCCTAACCGCGCAAGCGAAGCGCAAAGCCGCATTCAGGAATTAACAAGCGCGTCTTCCACTGTAACGGCCGAGACAATTGACGCGCTTGGGAAAATCGGGGATCTTTTTACGCTATTAGATCAAATCACTAACGCTGACCCGAACGACGCAGAAATGCTTTTGGGCCTTACCAGACAAATGGACAGGTATGATTTTACTGCCATAAACGAAGCAGCCAATACTGCTTCCGGCAGGCTGGGAGACCTGCAAAATCTGGAAACAAAAGCGTCAGCAAACTTAGCTAATGAACCGCCGGATTGCGCAACGCCGCTGTAAAAACCAATGAACGCCGCAAAGAAAAATATTAAAACATTGGCGCCGGTTCTTATTGTGTTTTTGACGCTGATTCTTTTGATGCCGAATGCTGTTTTTGCTCAAGCTGGTTTGCCGTCGCCAAGTCTCGTGGGAGCAGCTGTCGGAGCGGCTACCAAAGGTGTTGCCGGACTTCTTGGTCTCAGCAATATTGCTGGCAGTGTTATCGCCTGGGTGGCTTACGTTATTAATTACCTTATTGCCACGATTGCCGGGGTGTTTATCGCGTTAATCACCTATTTTATAGAAATCATCCTGCAATTGAATACTCATGTCGTTGAAGCAACAATGGTTAAAAGTGGTTTTGGGGTTGTCTTGGCCTTAGCCAATCTTGGGTTTGTTTTGGGCATAATTGTTATTGCCATTGCCACAATCTTGCGAAGAGAAACTTATGGAATCAAGCAAATTCTGTGGAAGCTGATTGTGATGGCGATTTTGGTCAATTTCAGCTTGGTTATCGCGAGCGCGATCTTAAGTTTTGCCGATCAATTAGCGCTGTATTTCTTGAACAGCATCAACCCGATGAATATGCCATCTATTGGTGCTGGTCCTTTTGATAGTTTCGCGAGCTCCATAGCCGGCGCATTCAATCCGCAAAGAAGTTTTACGGGCATATCCATTAATGCCGCGTCGGGCACCGCAATATTAGGCGGACAGACGACGAGCCTTACTGGCGCGGCTGGCCAAACTGTCGGCGGCATGTTGGGAGTCCTTGTTTCTATAGTATTCGTAGTTCTTTTTTCAATCCTTACTGTGATTGTTTTGGCTAGTTTATTGGTTATGCTTCTTATCCGCTATATATACCTTGGTTTGCTCCTGATTCTTATGCCGCTTGCCTGGATGTGCTGGGTTTTCCCGGCACTTAGCCAGTATTGGCAAAAATGGTGGCATAACTTTATTAAATGGACTTTTTTCGCTCCATTGGTTGTGTTTTTCCTTTATTTAGTAATTGTTACCTCGCAATCAATGGGCGGCGGTGGCAGCGGCGGGATAGCTGGGTCAAGTAATGACCCCGCAGCCGCGTTCAGTGGTTTGGGATATGTGCCTTCTGGCGGCGTGCAGGGCCCCTTTACTGCGATTTCCGCGCTTGTCGGCGGCTTTACAAACCAAATTGTAGGCACGATTCTGCAAATGGTTTTGATGCTGGGGCTGACTATTGGCGGACTGTTCGCCGCCAATTCAATGGGCATTACGTTTGCCAAAACCGCTTACGGCGCGGCGCAAGGCGTTGGAAAAGGTTTTTCTGGATATGTGGCAAGAAAGGGTGGTGGGGTGTTTGCCCGCGCAGCGACTCAACCGCCTCCACCAGCCGGCGCAAGCACCTGGTCTAAAACAAAATATGCGCTCAAAAGTCCTCTGCGATGGGGCGCAAGGGTTTTGCCGCCCACTGGCCGTGCTGCTATACAAAATTGGGGCACATGGGCTGCCACATCTCCGGGGTGGGCGGCATCAATTTGGAATGGCATGCGCACTGGTCATGGAACGTATGGACCGAAGAGAAAAGCACAGTGGACGTGTCAAAGCTGCATTCCGCTAGGATATCCAAGCCCAACGGTTATAACCCAACCAAACAGGCCCACAAACGACTTTACTTGCACGCAATGTGGTCAGTCTACCAACGGTAGACGAGCAGCGCTCGGAAATCCAACTTATCAAAACTGGGCATAGGTTTAACTATCTACCTAAAATACTTCAATGATTCCAATTGAAAAAATAACCGAACAAGAGCTACAAAAAAGATTCAATTCCCTTCCCGAT
>Ga0315294_10010717_pt1 | contig 10064 bp, 4 predicted proteins | sample YL17G13_40_MG_FD_203626 | JGI IMG/M metagenome (GOLD analysis project Ga0315294, IMG submission 203626) | Sediment microbial communities from Yellowstone Lake, YNP, Wyoming, USA - YL17G13_40 | ecosystem: Environmental > Aquatic > Freshwater > Lake > Sediment | place: USA: Wyoming | collected...
GAAGATTAAGTTGCTGTGCCTTTTGAGTGTCTGTTTTTTGAGTTGGAGCCAACTGTTAAATGCAGATGTAATTTATTTCAATGATTTTGAAAACACATCCAACCCACTCTCGACGCCCATTTGCGTTATAACTTGCTCTCTTTTACATGTCTGCTATAATTGCTCCCGCGCTGACTTTAAGCATAAGAACGTTATAACTTGCTCTCTTTTACATGTCTGCTATAATCTTTTGTGATCTGATTCGGCCGAGATGGCGGTTATAACTTGCTCTCTTTTACATGTCTGCTATAATAACTGTTTTCTGGGTCTTCCTGCCATTTTCGTTATAACTTGCTCTCTTTTACATGTCTGCTATAATCGATAGCCGTCTGTACCGGTAAACTGTTCGGTTATAACTTGCTCTCTTTTACATGTCTGCTATAATGGTAATGCTATTGCAGACACGCAGATTACGGTTATAACTTGCTCTCTTTTACATGTCTGCTATAATCACTCATAACTTTTAATCTCGAAGTTATCAGTTATAACTTGCTCTCTTTTACATGTCTGCTATAATCGGCAAATTATTACACCGCTACGGTTACGGGTTATAACTTGCTCTCTTTTACATGTCTGCTATAATATAAAGCAGATTGATTGCCAGCAGTCGCGGGTTATAACTTGCTCTCTTTTACATGTCTGCTATAATCCTGACTATCGTCGCCCATCTCGGCAACTGGTTATAACTTGCTCTCTTTTACATGTCTGCTATAATTCAGCATCATCCGGACTCCTGCCTAACCTTGTTATAACTTGCTCTCTTTTACATGTCTGCTATAATAAGGGCAAGGTTATCTCCTGCGACCCTGCGGTTATAACTTGCTCTCTTTTACATGTCTGCTATAATATTTTGGCGGCAAGAGTATGGTAGCTGACAGTTATAACTTGCTCTCTTTTACATGTCTGCTATAATGTTTGGGAAAGCGAACCCCGATGATTTCCTGTTATAACTTGCTCTCTTTTACATGTCTGCTATAATGCGCGACAAGCTGGCATTGCCTGATGTTAGGTTATAACTTGCTCTCTTTTACATGTCTGCTATAATTTCCTGCATGTTGGTCTGGTTAGGCAAACAGTTATAACTTGCTCTCTTTTACATGTCTGCTATAATTAATAATAAGTGGAAACTTGCGACCAAAAGGTTATAACTTGCTCTCTTTTACATGTCTGCTATAATGCAAGATACCGCACCTTAACCGCGATATGGGTTATAACTTGCTCTCTTTTACATGTCTGCTATAATGGTTGATATGTAACTCATTGGCGCGAAAGGCCTTACGGCCGTTTTCGGAAACAAAAAACGCGATTTTTTATTGCAAATAAGCATCAATTCGCTGTTTTTTTAATGAATTTAACGGGCCTTTTTTCTTGTATAACCTCTGTGTAATTGCCGAGCATATCAACATAATATTTTTTCAAAACACACTTTTTCGTCCTGCTTTTTGGCCGATACGCGATTTTCTTTGTGTATGGGTCTTGGGCGTCTTTCTTATCCGGGAAAATTGAGCCATCTATTTTTTTAACATTAACATTAGCGGTGGTTGCCTCAAAAAAACTTATATAGAACATTTTATCATTAATGCTGATCAAATCATCCTTAAAAAGAGAAAACTTAAATCCCAAATCGCCATCGTTAATATTTGGCCATTTCTCGTAAGGCAATAATCTGTCATCAGGAACATATCTGTCGGGTAGTGGTTTCTTGGCAAAAATGTCTGTCGCATAAATTGGCACAACATAATTTTTGCCGTTCTTGTCTGCAAAAATATCTGCCCTCACCATATCACCTATTTGGGCATATCCCCCATTAGTTTTTATGACTCTTTTTGTTGGCATTGGCATTGAATCTATTTTTTTCTGGGGGTTTTTCTTTTTTGCCTTTTTTATTCTACGTTCTTCTATGAAACTCCAAATTTCATCATCATGAGCAGCACTTGTTACCTTATGCCGTGGCATTCTTGAAATAAACACATTATCGACCTTTTTCTGAATATCTTCTCTGATATTGCTCCATGGCTTAAATTTCTCTCTTCCAAAATGCTTATACCAGTTTTTTCCCTTACGCTCTATTTCTTTAGATAGATTTGATACTAAATAAACATGGCCGTATGTCGAGCAGGCAACCACAAGAGCATCAAGGGCGTGGTGACGGTCGCTTTCCTTCCTATTTTTATTGAGTCCCCACATATGCCTCAAAAACGCTGTTATTCCGCCGCTTCGTAATTGTATTCTGCTGACATCTTTTATGTCATCCCTTTGAGATTTTGAGAAATCAAAATACTTCCTCAGGTAATCTGCGATATGCCGTGTCGCATATCGTGTATCATTAAGATTTCTGTCTAAGAATTTCTCCTTATCATCGTCCGTCCAGCTTTTTCTGAGCAGATTCTTTCTTTTCGGGTAAGGCGCGCCATACATTTTTTTAACGGTATTTTCAAAATCCGACCATTGCTGGCTGTCCTTGCCGTAAGTATCCTCAAACCACTCAAAAGGTATCCTGTCTCTTTTATTTTGATTGGCTTCCGGGGCGCATAATATTTTATTATTTAAGCTGTCATTGAATGACCGGCTCATTGGAATTACGTGGTCGATTTCGCAATCTTGTATATTAACCTCGTTATTCGCCGCAGCGGGGTAGAAGGTGATTGCTTTACCTGTATAGGGACATTTATTGTTTTGCTGCTCTGCGAGCCGAAACATCAAAAGATTCTGGCCTTCTTCAGGGTCTATATTGAATTCTTTGCACCTCTCTTCTGCACGCTTTTTATCTTCTTGGTATCTTTTCTGTCCCTGGGCGATATCGTTCTTTCGTTTTTTACTGTTTGCCAGTTCGGTGGCGACTTCAATATGTATCTGGTCGATAGGTGTCCGGCTGTTATGTTTTAGCACAATGGCGTTTACCAATTTCCTTGTTTGCGATATGGCTCTCGCAACAGCGGGATTTTTCTCAAAGGGGCCACTATACGGTTCAAGCTTTGTCTGTTTCTTATATTCGGTTTTGCCGTATCCGCATTTTTCCTTCGCATCGTTAAAAAGCATCCATTCTTTTTTGTTGTCCATATACTTCAACAGACCACCTAATGCTTCTTTCGAATAGGTGGCAAGCTGTTTCATGTTGAGGGTCAATACGGCTTCAATTATGTTATTATCTACGATATTATGCTGGCGCAGATATTCTGCTCTTGTTTCGTCGCTCTTACAATAAGTCAGTGCCTCGGCTATTGCGTCAACCTTTTCGATATCCTCGCGAATTTGTTCCCATTTTCCATTGCTACCTTTTCCTTCAATCGCTTTCCTTATCTTGTGATACCCCTTAAGTTCGATAAATGTATCATTTTCTTCAAACTGCTTTAAGAATTTCTCTTTGCCTCCGAGTTCCGCCGCCGATTTTGTATACCCCTCAAGCTCTTTAATAACACCATCTTTTTTGTAATACCCAAATCTGATATCCCCTGAAAGGTTTAATTGTTTTCTTATATCCGAATAGTAAATATATATCCTAGTTGCCTTAGGCCACAGTTTTTTACTGCGGAGTATATTTTTTATTTCCACGTCAAGCACTTTCCATCCATGGTTTATGTCAACGATAGGAACCTTATGCTTGTCTTCAAATTGCAATTCCCCGTTTTTTACTTCACATTCGAGCTTCTTGTTATATTCGGGGTTTTTCTCGTTATACGAACAAAGGTTGAATCTTAAATGCAGCCTATCCGCATATACTAATTCTTCTCTTATCTGCGCAAATGTTACTTTACTGTTTTTATATGCAAGAGCTACTATTTGGGTTCGCTGTGTATCGTCTAACGATAGATGCTTGTTTTTGTTTTGAGTGTCAACCAGTTCCAAAGTGTTTAACCGATTAAATAATGTGAATCTTTCTGCTGTATAACTCTCCTTTGGGGCACATAACTTGCCGGTAAACTCGCATGGACTCATCATTTTCTGAAGTCGCTCATCATCGATTCCCTCTTCAAACATCAGTATTTCGTCGATGTATCTTTGCTTGAGCTCGTCTTTGGCTTTTGGATTACCAAAATCCCGCTGGCTCTTAAATATCTCTATTATTTCTTTTTGAAGTAATTCGCGACGTATTGAGTTCGCATATTTATCTTTGGCGTTTCTTTTCCTTTTATTGTCCGCATTGGTTTGCTTGAATATCTCCCAGAACATTTGCCCTATGGTTCTATATCCTCTTTCTTCAAGCATTTTCTGAATTCTTCTTATCCCTTGTTTGACCTTTTCTTTCTCCTTATCTTTTTCGCTTTTTTCCGCCTCACGGTCTTTATCTTTTGGTTCTCCTTTAGTTTCTTCAGGCAGAAATTCTGCTTTTGTATGAAAATAAGTTCCTCTATGCTTGGCTATATGGTAAAGAACCCTGAAAAATTCGTCGTCTGTAAGTTTTCTTTCAAGGGCTTCTTTTCTGATACGCCAGATATCCCATTTCTCCTTTTTATTGTTGCCTTTCCTGGGCTTGAGGATTTCGTCTCGATTAAAATTGTCCCCAATTAAATTAAATTCACGTGCAAGTTTTGTGAGTTGTTTTAATCTTTTGGCTTTTCGTCTTATTGTCCATCGGCTTCTTCTCGCTGCGCCTCTGTGAATAGCCAAACTTTCGCCCTGTCTATCCTGAGGTAATTGAAAAGTCCTGATCCCGGCATCAAGTATCTCTCCTCCGGTTATTTTGTATTTCTCATCGGCTGTCCCATCCTGGTTCTCAACGACATATTTCTCCTCTGCAAGCTTAACCAAACCCCAGCCGACTGACCCAACACCGATATCAAGCCCCAAAATAACCTTTTCTTTGTTCATTTTTTCCCTCATTTTTTCTTGACATCTTAACTCAATCCGATTAACATTTTATCTTGAGAGCAAGTTATAATAATCTTCTTAGAAATAAGAAGATGCGGGGTATTCCTTTAATTAGGTATCCTCTCATATTATAACTATTAAGGGGCAAGCCAAGTGCTTGCTCCTTTTTTATTAATCTCCTTTTATATCGTCCTTAGAATAACTTAACCCCATTTCTCCGTCAATTCCAAAAACCTGCATAAGTTCGTCCGCCTGCCGCTATGTGGCTTGGCGGGTGGCTAAAATCCTTCGTGTCTTGGTGTCTTAGTGGTATAATCCTGTTCCTTATGAAAGTGATGGTAGCTGAAAAATATGGTTTTTGCGCGGGCGTTCGGAACGCCATAAGCACGGCGGAGAAGGTGCTGGCGGAGAAAGGCCAGGTTTATTCGCTGGGGCCGATTATTCATAACCCCGGCGTTGTCGAACGATTGGCCATGAAGGGTCTTGTTACGGTTGACGATGTGGAGCAGATACCGGCGGGGGCGACGGTGCTGATACGTTCACACGGTGCGGCCTCTGAAGAGATAGCCCATCTTAAACAGAAAAACGCGGATATCATTGACGCGACCTGCGTTTTAGTCAAGAGGATGCAGCAAATCGCGATGCAGATGGAAGGGCAGGGGTATAAGGTGGTGATAGTCGGCGACCAGAACCATCCGGAGGTTCGTGCGGTTGTCGGCTGCACAAAGGGGGCGGTGGTCGTCGGCAATGAGTCGGATATAAGCACGATAGGGACCGGCCGACTGGGAATTGTCTGCCAGACAACGCAAAGCCCCGAATTTTTTGGCCAAATGCTCCTGGCAATAGCCAGGGCGGGTTTTGACGAGATGAAAGTCATAAATACCCTGTGCAAGGAGGCGATTAAAAGGCAGCAGGCGGCAGTTGAATTGTGCAGGAAAGTCGATATTATGTTCGTTTTAGGGGGTTTGGAGAGCGCAAACACGAGGAAATTGGCGGAATTGTGCAAAAAGTACAATAATAGAACATTTCATTTGCAAAACTGGGATGAATTTGATAAAAAGCTGGTTTTCGGCTGTCGGACCGCAGGCGTTACCGCAGGGGCCTCAACGCCCCAGTGGATTATTGACGACTTCGTGAAGAACCTTGAAGCTGTGGAAGCTGGCAGCACTGATTGAAGGTCATTGCGAGCGAAGCGAAGCAATCTCAGTCGTTTGATACACAAAGATTGCCGCGTCGTCCCGATGAATCGGGACTCCTCGCAATGACAAAAATGTGGATACTGGCGTTTGCTGTGTGGGCAGACGCTTTAGTGAATTATTAACCTTTTAGCCGGGCTATGCTGCACGGCGACGTGTAGGCGTAAATGTGGGGCGCAGACGCGTGTAATCCGCCTCAGGCGGATAAAAACCAGACGCCACAGGGGATAAGCATATTTATGGTTGACAGAAATATAATTAACAAGTTGGGTATGTCTGCCGAGCAGGTTGACTTGCAGGTCAATGAGATGTTCGGTGAAAAGGAAAACGAGATGTTTCAGGAGGCGTTGCAGGCGAAGGTGGATTCTCACCTGCCCGGAACAATCCTGAAGGGCAAAATTGTTACCCAAATCGGCAATGATGTGATTATTGAAGTGGGGCTCAAAAGCGAAGGCGTCGTCGATGCGTCTGAATTCGAGGATGCTTCGGAACTGGTACCCGGCACAGATATAGAAGTGCTGCTTGAAGATACGGATTCCGAGACGGGCCTGCTGCTGCTGAGCAAACACAAAGCGGACAGAATCAGGGGCTGGGAGAACCTGATTAATACCAAGAAGGAAGGGGACGTGGTCAAGGGCAAGGTTGTCCGCCGAATCAAGGGCGGGTTGCTCGTGGATATCGGAGTTCCGGTATTCCTGCCCGCATCGCAGGTTGATATAAGGCGACCGGGCGACATCAGCAGATTCATCGGCAAGGATGTTGAGTGCATAGTTCTGAAGATAGACATCGAAGGCCGAAATATCGTCATATCAAGGCGCAAGCTGATAGAGGAAGAACGCCGGTTAAACAAAGAGAAGATTCTTGCGGAAATAGAAATTGGGCAGAGGCGGAAGGGCATCGTCAAGAACATCGCCGATTTCGGCGTGTTCGTCGATTTGGGCGGCATAGATGGCTTGCTGCACATTTCGGACCTGAGCTGGGGCCGAGTCAGTCATCCTTCGGAAGTTGTCCGGCTCGATGATGACATCGAGTGCGTCGTCATAGGCGTTGACAAGGCAAACGAGAAGATTTCACTGGGCCTGAAGCAGAAAAGCCCAAGCCCGTGGGAAAACGTGGAGCAGGACTATCCCGTGGGTACAAGGGTAAAGGGCAAGGTTGTCAATATTATGAATTACGGTGTGTTTGTCCGGCTTGAGGACGGCATCGAAGGGCTTGTTCATATAAGCGAGATGAGCTGGACGAAACGGCTGAACCATCCGAGCGAGATGCTGAATCTTGGCGACGAGGTAGAGGTAATGGTTCTGAACGTCAACAAGGACAAGCAGGAGATTTCGCTTGGTCTTAAGCAGACGGAGACGAATCCGTGGTCCGTGGCGGCTCAGAAGTACCCGCTGGGGACACTCGTCAATGCAGTGGTACGCGGCGTTACGAATTATGGCGCGTTTGTCGAGGTAGAAGAAGGCATCGACGGGATGATTCATATTTCGGACCTGAGCTGGACGAGGAAATTCAGCCATCCGAACGAGGCACTGCAGAAGGGCGACAAGGTCAAGTGCGTGGTTCTCGATATCGACCCTGACAAGCAGCGGGTATCGTTAGGCGTCAAACAGTTGAGCGAGGACCCGTGGCTTCACGCGATACCGGAGAAATATATCCCCGGTCATATTGTCAAAGGCAAAGTAACGAAGCTGACGAATTTCGGAGCATTTGTGCAGCTTGAGTCGGACCTCGAGGGCCTGCTGCATATTTCAGAGCTGTCGGACCAGAAAATCAAGAGGCCGCAGGACGTGGTCAAGGTTGACGATGAGCTTGAGGTGAAGATACTGAAGGTGGATAACGAGGCCCGGAAGATTGGGTTGAGTTTGCGAAGGGCACAGTGGGCGGCGGAAGGGCAGTCAGGCGAAGGCATGGATGTGGTCGCCACAGAAGAGGCCGTTGCTACTGAGGCAGAAGCCACAGACGCAGTTGTCGCTGAGACAGCACAGCCGGAAGGCATGCCAGCGGAAGAACAGCCGGCGGCAGATGAGCCAGGCCCGGAGCAGCCAGTTGTATAAAAGCGGTTTGTGATAGAGATGATAAGGGGTCAGGACAGAAAGGGGCCTGACCCCTTTTTTTAACCACAGATTACACAGATTGACACGGATTTTTTTCACCACCAGGCTTCGCTACGCTTCGCCGTGGCGAGCAGAGTTTTTTTAGACACAGATTAACACAGATGAACAATGCATTTGCTCGGATTGGTAGTAAATTAAAAACTGACTCCATATTTCATTAAGAGGAATCACTGTAATGTTCTCAACTTGCGGCCACAATAAATGTAGTTGATGATATCGCCAAGTAACGGAAAGACAGTTAAACCGATTGAAAGGACTATGACCCAAGCAGGTACAAAAGCGAACTTCGAGGTAATCCAGAGGGCTAAAGCCACTACAACAAAAGAGCCCACCTCAATAGGAATTGCTTTCTTTGATTTCAATCTTGCCTTTTCAAGCTCTTTTATTTCTTCCTCTGTATTCATTCAGCTTCAAGACCGTATTTCATCCTGTCATAATTTATCTTTTTTCCTGGAATGCATTGTAGCCGGAAATGAGGGGGAAACAAGGGGTTTCGTATTTATGATTTCTGATTGATGATTTAAGACACAGACAGACACGGACTTTTAAGACACACGGACTGACACAGACATAAGAGATTGCTTCGGCTTACGGCCCGCCGGAGGCGGGTAAACTTCGCAATGACAGAACATGGATTCCCGCGTTCCTTCGACAAGCTCAGGACAGGTTCGCGGGAATGACAATAAGCGAACCTGACGATTGCACTCCGCCTACGGCGGATAAAGCCCCGCCCTATAACTACAACCGGTGTTGAATAGATAATTGCGCCGCCGTGCCGGCGGCGGCTAAACCCGCCAAGGAGGTTAATGCCGATAACAAAGGGTTTATTTTTCTGATAAAACGCATTCCTGCGGTGTTTTCCGCCTGCGGCGGATAAATTTCAGGTAAACCGGGGGTGAATGTGTGTCGATATTCGTATAGCGTCCGCCGAAGGCGGATAAAACCCAGCACTACTAAACATTTCTGGATTCCCGCTTTCGCGGGAATGACAGTTAAAATTGGTACGGGAATGACAGTTAAAATGTGTGCGGGAATGACAGAAAATGGGTGGTAGTTGGGGAAGCGGTAATGCGATTATAAATCGAGATTGGGATGGAGGCAAATATGGCTTTTGACGTGACAATAAAAGGGTACCTCGAGGAAATAGACGAGGCGTCGCTACTTTCGGCGCAGGAAGAACACGAGATTGCCCTGCGGATTACCGAAGATAACGACCCGGAGGCGAGAGAACTGTTAGTTCGCAGCAACCTGCGGTTAGTGGTGAATATCGCCAAGAAATACGCCAACAGGGGGGCGTTAACTCTCGGCGACCTGATTGAGGAGGGCAACCTCGGATTGATAAGAGCGGTTGATTATTTTGACCCGAGTCGCGGGACGCGATTCAGCACATACGCGGCGTGGTGGATAAAGCAGGGCATAAAGAGCGCACAATTAGGGGATGTTCGGCCCATTCACGTGCCTGGTTATATGATTGGGCTGATTAACCAGTGGCGTCGTACGATGGCGGAGGTTGAGAACAAGCTTGGCAGGAAGCCGACTGTTGAGGAAATGGCGGACGTGATGGGTATGTCTGCGAAGAAGGCGAAGGTTATTGATGAGACGGTAAAGGTTCTCGGCTCGGTCAAGGACAACCAGCTTCCCGAAGCGGGGGAGGAGAGCCAGATATTCGACGCGAACACCAGCTGCCAGAGCGTTGGTAAGCCCGAAGACGATATGGTTGAGGATGAGGAAAAGGCCAAGGCGATTGGGTTTTTGAGCCAGATGGCCCCGAGAGACGCGGAGATTTTGCGGCTGCATTACGGGATTGACGGCAAACCGCCGATGGGGTTCAAGGAAATCGGCGAAAAGCTTGGTTTGACCAGAGAGCGAATCCGGCAGATTCAGCACGAAGCGCTGACAAAGCTCT
>Ga0315294_10010719_pt1 | contig 10063 bp, 6 predicted proteins | sample YL17G13_40_MG_FD_203626 | JGI IMG/M metagenome (GOLD analysis project Ga0315294, IMG submission 203626) | Sediment microbial communities from Yellowstone Lake, YNP, Wyoming, USA - YL17G13_40 | ecosystem: Environmental > Aquatic > Freshwater > Lake > Sediment | place: USA: Wyoming | collected...
TGGCTTGCTCCAGATATTCGCGCAAGTCAAATGCCGCGTCCAACAGCCGCTGCGTGAACGAATGCCGATGCGCGCGCGGAAAGTTATTGGTGATGGGCAACAACCACGTGAGAAAATCGAACGTGCGAGCAAAGATGGGCATTTCGCTTTGCGTGCTCATTTGATTATCCTTCGCCAGAAACCCGTTTTCTCCAAGAAAACGGGTTTCTGGTTCTCAAAAATTTTTCGCACTGGGGGAAACGTAGTTTCCCCCAGACCCCCTTCCTAGAGACCAGAGATTCAGAGCATCAGAGTTCAGAGGGTTCAGAGTGCAGAGTCATAATGGGCGCACCACCACGCGAAAACCGAAGTCGTTGAACCCGTAGTCAGGGCCGTCCCTGTAGCGACACGCCGCGCGGACGAAGTCCCGATAATTGTACCACGACCCGCCGCGCAACACGCGAGGAGCATCGCCCTCAAACGATTCACGATCCTTGGCTTGCTTGGCATAATCCTTGTAACTATCAATCCACATGGTCTGACACCACTCCCACACATTGCCGCTCACATCCAGCAAACCATACGGCGACGCGCCTTGCGGGAAAATTCCCACTGCACTCGTCGCGCCAATGTTCGTGTCCGCATAGTTGGCATGTTGCGGCGTCAGTTCACCTTTCCATGGAAAGATGCCTCCGTCTATGCCACGCGCCGCTTTTTCCCACTCCGCCTCCGTCGGCAAACTCACAATGAATTCCAGATTTGCGATTTCAGATTTTAGATTGGGGTCCTTGACCGGCCCAGTCTGAATTCTGAACGCTTCGCGTGATTTCTGAATTCTCTCCGTCAGCCATCGGCAGAATGCCACCGCTTCGTACCACGACACGCCGACGACGGGATGATTCGGCAAGTTGAACGGCGATCTGAAATCGTATGTGCGATCACGCGGTTCGTTATCGTAGCGTCCTTTGAATTGACCGCGCGAAGCGTTCCACCTACCTTGAGCAAGCGCTTCTTGCCAATAGCGCACATCGCGATAGCCACCCGCATCCACAAACGCGTTGAACTGTGCGTTCGTCACCAGATATTTGCCGATGAGGTACGGGCGCGTGATACTCTTTTCTTCGTGTTGTGGTGTTTCCCGTTCATACCACAATTTGTCGCCACCGTATTTTTTCATCAGGTCTGGGACGTCTACTTTGCGCGTTCCCATCGTGAACGGCCCTGCTGGAATTTCGCACCACACGAAATCGGGTAACCTCACCTCCAGTCCCTTTCCTAAGAGGAGAGGGGTGACGCCGACGCCGGGGCGTGGGTCGCCCAACTTGGCAAGTGCAACACCCGTTTCGGCACGTTCGGTCGGCGTCAGCAAGCCGCGCTCCAACAATGCAACCAAGCGCGGGGAGAGTCGTTGCAAAAAAGCGGGACCGCCATCCGGGTTCTCTGTGTCTGCACGAATCTTGTCCGCGCCCATTTCGGTCGTTATATTGCCTGCCCACTCCACACCACGCCAATCGGCTTCTGTATTTGGCTCTGCAACCGGGCACAGCGCGTAGAGTGCATCCAAGACACTCCATTTGTCGTTCGTGTTGTACAACAAATGCTCCGCGCCCAAGCGCGCCGCCAATGCCCAACGGTCGCCTTCGTGCAAACGCATACGGAGTTGTCTGCCAAAATCGCGCTCGCCCAACGCCAGATGACAGCCCGCTAAAAATTCTTGAAAGGTGCGATGCGGGAACGTGTAGACCAATTCGTCCACACCGCCGCGTCCCACCAGCAACCCGGCGCGCTCGTCCACGTGATCCAAAAAGTGTTGCGCCTTAGCGTGGTCGCCGTTCATCCGCGCCGCGAGGATGGTCAGAACCAAACTGCGTGGCAGGTCAGCCGCCTCGCCCGGCTTGCCGCGTTTGTGTGCCTCAAAAGCCACTTGCCACAACGCCGCCATCAATTCCGATTCGCTCAACCCCAGTTCGGTCAACACCGGCGATTCGCCTGCCTTGTGTTTGTGCCAACGCCGCAGTAACACTTCGACACAGCGTTGATACAAGCGTGCACGTTCACGCGGCAGTTCGACTTGGGCGGTATGCACGACCGCCATCGTCGTCAGCAACAACGGATTACACGCGAGTTCTTGCAGTCGCCTAACCGCGTCGCGCAAATCGGCGGTGCGTTTTTCCGCTTGGTCGCGCGGCATCTGTCCCACCTCGGCAAGCGCGTTGTACCACGCCACGACAAACGCGCCGATCTTCTCGTCGGCGAATGGCGCAAGCGTCACATCGGCAAACGATGAGAGACGCGCGTCGCTTTGGTACGAACGAATGCGGCACGTCACCAGAAAACGATTCTCGGCATAGCGCCCCGCAAACGCCTCGACCGCATCACGGGTTACGCGCCGATGCTCAGGCGCAACTTCGTCCAAGCCATCCAGAATCACAAGGCACTTGCCCTGCTCTAGCGCATCGCGCACAAGGGTCGCGGCGTCACCCGCATCGAACGCGGCAAGCATTTTTTCGATTCCAGCGCGCACGGCGTCGCTCAACGCGCGCTCGCGTTGCTCGGTCGAGAGCCGCTTGAGTTCTGCTTCGCGCGGCAAAGTGGGCGCAAGCTCGCGCAACAACACCCGCACCGGCAACAATGCGCCGAACGTCCAATTTTCTGGCAAAGCACCAATCCCCAAACGCGCGCCCACGAGCATAAACGCAAGGTTGTTGACGAAGGACGATTTGCCGGAGCCGGGATCACCAAGAATGACAAGTGGGTTGTGTTGGATTGCCACTTCCAACATTGGCAACACGCGTTCTTCCTCACGTCCGAACGACGGAGCACGTTTTGCGCGTTCGCGTTTTTCTTGCTCTGTGAGTGGTAAACGCGTCGTCGTATCCAGCGCGATGTACACACGATCAAGCGTGATTTCCGCGCGACGGTGCGGATCAGCTTCTTCGGAGAGTGCGGCAAGTGGGAGCGCGTTGCACGTACGTCGCAATTCGCGCAAGTAACGCAACAGCGCGGCTTGGCGGTCGGGTTCGGAAGAGGTGGGTGGAGGCGGTGCAGATTGTTGAACTTGTGCCTTTGGTGTGACCGTCTTCTGTTTTAGCCCCTGCAACGCAAAGGTAAACTCTCCGTCAGTCACATTCTTGTAGGTTTGGGCATCCTTGGTCCAGAATCCACCTCGCCGGTCACTGTACGTCCGCAAGTAGATCGTTCCCCGCCCGGTCTCGGTGTCAAACTGCACCCAATTGTAACTATTGGGGTACTGCCGCGTATCATAGCATGCACCGGCGGCAATAATCATTGTCCTGGCATCAGGCGTCTTCAGACTGAGCAAGCCGGTACGATGTAAGTGTCCATGCAGAATAAAGCGACAACCTTCCATCAACAGGTCTTCGCAATCATTCCGGTCAAATTCCCTCAGCCAGTCTAAGGGATGGTGGAGCAACGCGATTCGCAGGTCGGCATCACTACTGGCTTCCAATGCTTGACGCACTTGGCGCTCGCCTAAGGCGAGGCGTCCAAGTTCATTGTCGTCGGAAGACAACCATGCAGAATTGAGACCCAGCAAAGCGAACCGTTGCCCGGCGAGGTTGAGTTGTTTCGCATAAGAGTAGTGCTCATCGTCAAATACCAGATGCTCACCCAGCAAATCTTTGACAAAGTCCGCATAGCCAGAGAATCGGCGAAAGATCAGTCGGCGGTCATCGTCAGCAATCAGCACTTCGTCCAACGATTGTCGGCTATTCAAGGACGAAGCAATCGCAACAGCCCCGCGAGTGACGGCTTTCCGATCCACGTCATGGTTTCCGGGAACAATGAACAACTGCTCCCTGGGCAGACCAGTCACTTTTAGCAGTTCGATGAAGAACTGCTTCGCCAGCATATACTCCTCGGCTTTGCCACTGAAAGCAATATCTCCCGAGACCGCAATCAGGTCTGGGCGCAGTTGGTCTGTTACGATTTTTTCTCGCACGTCATTCAAAAGCGCCCGTAGAACAATGTCCTCATCCCAAGTGTGTCGCTGTCCTGCACGAAAATGCAAATCCGATAGATGTAGCCAAGTGAGTGTTGACATACTATGCCTCCTTTTTTGCTGCACTGGTCAATCGATCTATGGAAAAAACAATCTTCCCTTCTTTAGCATTACTGTAGGTAAACGAATCTGCACCCCACTTACCACCAATGTCAGGATGCTGCAATCTCACTATGGCAATACCCTCGCCCGAGTCCAAGTTCAGTTTGACGAGATTGTAAGCATGGTACTTTGCTTTCAAACTGGCTCCCGCCGCAAATTCCAGAAGATGCGAGTCCGGATTGCTCTGAATGGTAAGACTTGGGTAATGCAAATGTCCGCGTAATACCAAATCACATTCACGTGGAAGATGTTGTTGAATTTTGTGGATATCTTTTTCAGCCAGCCAATACAAAGGGTGATGCAACAGAGCAATCCGCAACCGAGCGTCGGGACATTTAGTGCGCATCTCTTCGAGAGCATCGCAAACCTGATGTTCCCCTACTAACAAGCGACCTTGCTCATTATCTTGAAAAGATAACCAGACAGAATTGAGACCAATCACACTAATTTTATATTCCCCTCGCTCGACTATGCGCACGGAATAGTATTTGCCTGGATCAATCCTCGTGTCTCTATCGAGAAAAAAATCATCGACGAATTGTGCAAAATTTCCGAGTTTTCCAAAGACTTTTTTCATGTGTTCGTCATCTGCGAAGAAATCAGATATTTCATTGTACTCATCCGATTTTAACAATGCCCTTGCAAAATCCTCTTGATCCTTTTGAATATACTTATGCTGTATGGCTGGTGCTCGGTTGACATCATGATTGCCTGGTACGACAAAGAGTCGTTGCCGCTGCCCAGATAAGCCGCAGACATCCAAAATCTCATCAAGCCATTTACCAACCTGGTCGTATTGTTCTTTCTGACCTGAAGAAGAGATATCACCTGTGAAGAATACTACGTCTGGGTTCATGCCTTCTTTTGCCCGGCGCGTACTAATGTCCGAAAGCATATCGTGGAAGAGTTTACGATCCACGGCGGTTTCCGTGCCGCGAAAGTGAAGATCTGACAAGTGTAGCCAAGTGAATGTTGTCATGATCGTTCTCCGAAGGCTGGGTTGCATTTCATGCAAAAGTTTCTAGTCAAGTCGGCAATCATACTGTGTGAAATTCCCATCTCCATCGCTATTCCCCGCAGTGATTCTGTGTCTTCTCTTTTGTCTATTATACGATATGTTCTATGAAATCATTGAACGCGCCACGCGTTTGCGCTCATCCGTCACGTCGCTCGGCGAAGCAAGAAACACACGCAATTCGGTTTCGGTGACCGTTCTGGGCATAGCCACCTCGTCCGCAGACCTCAAATCCTAAATTGTCAGCACGTGCGCTTGTCATGTCGAACGAAGTGAGACATCTCCAGCAACTGAAACCGAGATTTCTCGCTCCGCTCGAAATGACAGCAAAGCGAAATCCTAAATCATAAATCTGAAATCCTAAATTCCTATCGCGCATCCGTCCGCGCGGGGATCACTCCCGCCCCACAGCGTGCCATTCGGATCGCGCCGAATGATCTGCCCGGTGCCGACCTCGACGCGCGCGTACCCACTTAGCGGCACAACCGCGTGTCCCATCTGTGCGAGCGCGCTGAGCGTCTCGAAGGGAATTCCCTCTTCCAGTTTCACTTCGCTGTTCGGCTTGGCTTCCGTCACACGGAAACGCGGGCGGTCGAGCGCGGCTTGCGGATCAAGATCGTCGTCAATCATTCCAACGACAACCTGGACGTGACCCTGGGGCTGCATGAATGTGCCCTTGACTCCGAACGGCGCATACAACGAACCATCCGCTGCGCGCGTGATCATTCCGGGTATGATCGTGTGGTACGGTCGTTTGCGCGGCGCGAGCGCGTTCGGGTGATGCGGGTCGAGCACAAAACCGTGTCCGCGATTTTGCAGAACAAAACCCCAACCCTTCGGCACGATGCCGGTGCCAAAGGCGCCATAGTTGCTGTTGATGAACGAACACGCGTTACCCGCACCGTCCACGACGCAAAAGTATACCGTGTCCGATGACGCAATCGGCGCGCCGTGTTTTGGATCTCTCGTCGCGCGGTTCGGGTCGATCAGCGCGCGACGTTCCGCGGCGTAGTTCTTCGATAACAAACCGGCGAGCGGCGCGGGCGCGAATTCCGGATCGGCGACGTACCAATTCGTATCCGCGAACGCGACGCGCATTGCTTCGATCATCAAATGCAGTCGCGCGACGCCGAGGGGATTCGCGAGCGGCGCGGCGCGCAAATCATATCCTTCCAAGATATTCAGCGCGATGAGCGCCGCCAGCCCCTGTCCGTTTGGCGGACATTCCCAGACGCGGACGTCGCGATACGTTGTGCTGATCGGTTCGTCCCAAGTGGACGTATGCTTCGCCAAGTCTTGTTCCGTCATCACGCCGCCGGATGCCTGCACCGCGTCTACAATCGCGCGCGCGATCTCGCCGCGATAGTATGCGTCTTTGCCGCCCTCCGCGATGACGCGGAAAGATCGCGCGAGTCCGGGATTTTTGAAAATTTCTCCTGCGCGCGGCGCGCGTCCGCCGATGGTGAGTTCCTGTCCATTCAGCGCGGTTTTCAATTGCCGTTCTGCCCCGGCTTGCCATCCGCGCGCGGCAAGCGGCGAGACCGGGAATCCTTCTTCGGCGAGGCGAATCGCCGGCGCAAGAAGATCGCGCAGCGGCTTTGTGCCATGCCGCGCGATCAAATCGCACCACGCCGCGCAGGTGCCGGGAACGGTGACGCAGTGAGCATGATACTGATCGGAAATTTGGTGATTAGGTGATTTGAGATTCTGTTGCTTAATCAAGTCAATTGTGAGCGCGGCGGGCGCGCGGCCGGAACCATTGAGCGCGGTCACTTGTTTCGTTTTCGCATCGTAGAACAGCGCAAAGCAATCGCCACCAAGCCCGGTCATGTGCGGCTCGGTGACGTTGAGCGCGGCGGCGGCGGCAATTGCCGCGTCTGCCGCGTTGCCACCTTGCATCAAGATTCTTACTCCCGCCATCGACGCGAGCGGTTCACTGGATGCGACCATGCCGTTGCGCGCGAGGACGGAAGAGCGGCGCGAGTTGAAGGTGAATGTCATTGTGCCTACCTATGAGCAAGGGAGCAAAGGAGCAAGGGAGCAGGGGAGAGGTTTTTCCCCTCTGCTCCTCTGCACGCTTGCTCCCCTGCGGATCAGGATGCGGCGCGTGAGCCCGGCACTGCGACGGAATGAATCAACTCGTCCACCACCGCGCGCGCGTCCACGTTCTTCAAGCGTGCAGCAGGGCTGACGATGAGGCGATGCGCGAGCGCGGGCTCGGCGAGCGCTTTGACGTCGTCGGGGATGATGTAATCGCGACCTTGGATCGCGGCGCGCACCTGCGCGGTTTTGTACAGCGCGAGCGAACCGCGCGGACTCGCGCCGAGATAAATGTCGGGGTGCTTGCGCGTCGCTTCGATGAGCGCGAGGATGTACTCTTTGACGAGCGCATCCACGTACACTTGTTTCACAGCGCGCTGCGCGTTCAGCAATTCCTCCGCGCGCGTGACCTGGACGATCTCTTCAATCGGGTGCCCGAATTGCTGCGCGTCGAGCATCGCCATTTCGTCTTTGGTTGCGGGATAGCCGAGGTGGATGCGGAGCATAAAGCGGTCGAGTTGCGCTTCGGGCAGGGGGAACGTGCCTTCGTACTCGATGGGATTTTGCGTTGCCATCACGAGGAACGGCTGTGGCATTGGATACGTGATGCCGTCTACCGTGACTTGCCGCTCTTCCATACATTCGAGGAGCGCGCTCTGGGTCTTGGGTGTCGCACGGTTGATCTCATCGGTCAGGACGATTTGCGCGTGGACGGGACCGGGGCGAAATTCAAATTCGCGCGTTTTCTGATTGAAGACGCTGACGCCGGTTATATCCGTCGGCAGCATATCCGGCGTGAACTGGATGCGCTTGAACGTGCAACCGAGCGATTTGGCAATCGCGCGCGCGAGCATCGTCTTGCCGACGCCCGGCACATCTTCGATCAACAGATGTCCCTGGCACAAGAGCGCGATCAGCGCGAGTTCGACCTCGTTGTGCTTGCCAAGGATCACGCGTTCGACATTCGCAGAAATTTTTTGGGCGAGGGATTGAACCGGTTCGATTATTGGCATAGTTGGATTATACCTTGAAACGGGAAAATCGAAAAGTAGGGGGGAGGCATTCGCCGCAATTAGTCTGTCGCGCCAGTGGTTTGGCTCATAGAAAAGTAAGTGGCTCAAGCCATCACGGTCGCGCAAATGTCTCGCCCTTCTACGGATTGGCAATCGTGATGCGAATTTCGCACGGCACGGGGTAGTTTCCGTCTTTTTGAACGACGCTGAGGCGCAGCCAGTACACGCCGTTCGGCAAAGTTCTGGTAGCCAGGTGCGCGAGGACGCCGTTGCTGACCGGCGTATCGCCGTTACCGAGCATCGCGTAATCGGCGCTGCCGTCGGTGCGATACTCCACTTTCCAGTACAGCATGATCGGATGGGTTGCGGTACCGCGAATTTCGATGATGTCGGCAACCTGGCTGTTCATCGTCGGCAAGGTAATCGTCGCGTTGGGATTTTGACATGCGGGTGGCGGCAGCGCCGTGGGCGTCTTGGCTGACGGAGTTTGCGTCGGCGTCATTGTCGCCGGAGGCGAAGGTGTGGGGGAGGGTTCCAACGTGACTGTCGGCAAAAGGGTCGCGGTCGGTGGAAAAGGAGTGGGCTGAAGTGTGATCGGCGGTGGAAGCGGAGTCGGTTCAGCCGTCTGGCAGCCCGGCGCGAACCAAAGCGCAATCATCAGGACGGATGCGAACAGGTACCGGCGTGACATGACCTTCTCCTTTAAAATGAATCGGCAGCGCGCGCCAAGTGGAGCATGCCTATTGTACTCCGGTCATCTTGGAAAATCAAACCGGCTGCTTCGACATTTCGTTGTATTGTGGTATAATGCCAAGCGTTCGCACACTAGAGGAGATCCGTCGTGCTTTATCAGATTTTGACAGGACAAATCGGCGCGACTGAACTGGTCGCGTTGTTGATAGCACTTGTTTTTGGAATCAGCGTTCACGAGTTCGCGCATGCCGCCGCCGCAACCTGGCTCGGCGATCCGCTGCCGGGGCGTCAGGGTCGCCTGACGCTCGCGCCTGCCGCGCATCTCGACGTGATGGGCTCGCTGATGTTTCTCATCGGCGGATTTGGGTGGGGCAAGCCGGTGCAGTACAATCCGTACGCGCTGCGCGCCAGTCCGCGCGTGGGTCCGGCTATCGTCGCCATTGCCGGTCCGATCTCCAACATTATTCTTGCGGTGATTGTCGCTATTGTCATTCGGCTGCTATCGTTTGGGTTGGGCACGGTTGAGTTCCCGCTAGCAGTCGTTAGTGCACTGTTCTACTTGTCGGTCAATATTGTTTACTACAATCTGATCCTAAGTTTCTTCAACTTGATTCCGGTTTTTCCCTTGGACGGATTTACGATTCTGCAAGGGCTGCTGCCGGCCGCGCTGGCTGATGTTTTCGAATCTACCCGGCAGTACGGTTTCTTCATCCTGCTGTTGTTGCTCTTCGCGAGCGGCAGTGTGCTGGGGCCGATTCTGTATCGCCCGGCTGAGATGGTTACGCGTTTACTGGTCGGCGCCGGATTCTAAGGGGCGACTGGAATTATCATCGCTGCACAACGGCGTGCCGACAACAAATCAGGAGGTTCAAATGAACATGCGACGCGTTTTATTCCTGCTCGCGTTGACACTGGTCGTGCTGTTGGTTAGTGCCTGTGGTTCCGCGCCGACACCGACCCCCGCGCCCAAACCGACTCTTCCAATTCCGGCGGTTCCACCGACGCCGCTGCCCCCCACGCCAACGCCGCTGCCGCCGACGCCGACGCCGTTACCGCCGACGCTGACTCCCGTGCCGCCGCAAGCGACAGCGAAACAACAGACGAACGCGCGGCAAGGTCCCGGTACGCAGTTTACGATTGTCGGCAAGATGCCAGCCAACACGAGCGTGGTGGTGCTCGGCAAGAGTGAAGATGGCAAAT
>Ga0315294_10010721_pt1 | contig 10062 bp, 9 predicted proteins | sample YL17G13_40_MG_FD_203626 | JGI IMG/M metagenome (GOLD analysis project Ga0315294, IMG submission 203626) | Sediment microbial communities from Yellowstone Lake, YNP, Wyoming, USA - YL17G13_40 | ecosystem: Environmental > Aquatic > Freshwater > Lake > Sediment | place: USA: Wyoming | collected...
AGCAATCTCCAGGAATGGCTCGTCGTCCGGGTCGGGCAGATGAGATTTCAAAGGCCGACAAGAAACCGATAGTCCCTCCTGCTCCATTTGTGTAAAAAATGCATCAACGGTGTTTTGAGAAAAATTGAATTCGGTTCGGGTCAGGACATCCCGGTACTCGGCCAGACTGCGCAAATCGTAGGTTGCCTGAATTGCCCCTTCGGCAACGAGCCGAAGAATAACGGCGGAAGGGCTGTAGGGTTTTAGAATTCCCGAGATAACGACATTTGTATCAAGAACAATAATCATTTTCTGCGGGTCTTCCGGATCGCCCGAATTCCGGCTTCGATTTCTACATCGGTCATTTTATCCAGACCCGAGGCCAATGATTTCTTCTGCATTTCTTCTAAGGCCATGAGGGCGCGGCCCCTGCGGATCATGCGGAGAGTCTTTTCCAAGGTCTCCTCGCTAACGGCAGAAAGCAGGGCAATCGGTTTCCCATTGGAAGTGATGACTAATTCTTCTTCCTTGATTCTTTCCCAGATTTCCTTGGGTCTGGTATTCATCTCCCGGACGGAAATAAAGCGCATGGCCGACCTCCTTTGAATCATCCTTTATTACGTTATCAAACTAGCTGATAATTGTCAATCAATTGTCAGTTGAAGAAGGAGAGGTGAAGAAGGGGTATTATCAATGAGAAGGGGGCGGAGCATCGGGCGTCCATATTTAGCCGTCCCTGCGTCGGCCAAAAGGATATTTACCGGCCTCAAAAAAGGGCTGGATAAGCAACCAGGGCAAAGTCAGACGCCCTGGGTCTCGAAATTGGCTGAGCCCGATGGTCATGCCTTCGTGACCCCTCGTGGGCTGAGCCTGATAGGTGCCCATAAGGCGGTCCCACCAGGGGAAATTGAAACCAAAATTGCTATTGTATTCCTTGATCACAACGGAATGGTGGACGCGGTGCATCTCCGGCGTGACCACCAAGAGCCTCAATACCCGATCGATCTCCTTCGGCAAGCGGACATTGCCGTGGTTGAACATGCTGGTGGCATTCAGAAGTACTTCAAAGAGGACTACCGCCACAGCCGAGGGACCCAGAACCACCACGGCCGCCATTTTGATGCCCATGGACAGGAGTATCTCGAGAGGATGGAAACGGATCCCGGTGGTGACGTCGAAATCGAGGTCTGTATGATGCATCCGGTGGAGACGCCAGAAAACCGGCAGAGCGTGAAACATGGCGTGCTGGAGGTAGATAACGAGGTCGAGGCCCAAAACACCGAGGATGATTTTCATCCAGGGCGGCAGTATAACATTGTTTAATATGCCCCAGCCGTGGGCTTCAACGAACAGGGCTAGGCCCACGGCTTGAACAGAAAGGATCAGGCGCACCGCTAAAGTATCCATAACAACGATGCCCAGGTTACTAAGCCAACGAGAGGCTTTAGAAGTGGTTAGAGGCCGACGCGGGGCAACCAGTTCCCACGCGGCCATCAAAATGAGGATACCGAAGAAAAAGCAGAAGCGGATGAGTGGTTCGTGTTCGAGAATAAAATTATTCAAACCCAATGCCATCCTCCTTCAGTAACACGTTGCTGAAATAGGTCGTCGCCTTTTCCTTTACCTTGACCGCGCCCTTCCAACAATTTCGGCTATACTCAGAACTTCCAGCTGGTTTTCCCGTTCCTCCATTTTAACCGCGTCGGTCAGCATCTTGGCGCAACTGGGACACGCCACGGCTATGATCCGGGCACCCGTCTCCAATGCTTCCCTGATTCGAACTCGATTGGCGCTGTTTTCTCCCCCTCCTAAAATATCCGTAAAAAAATTTCCTCCTCCACCCCCACAGCAAAAGGCGCTCACACCGTTCCTGCGCATTTCTACCAGTTCCAGGCCCGGGATACCCTTCAATATCTCTCGCGGGGGAGCATAGATCATATTGTGCCTACCCAGATAACAGGGATCATGGTAGGTCACTTTCCCCTTGTAAGCCGAGAGAGCGATTCTTTTTTCTTTGATCAGCCGGGCCAGAATTTCCGTATAATGAGAGACCTCAAAATTTCCTCCCAGCTTGGGATAATCCTTCTTGAAGACATTAAGGGCGTGAGGGTCCAGGGTGATGATTTTTTTAACACCTTTTTTCTTGAATTTCATTATGTTATCTTCGGCCAGTTTTGTAAAAAGCCCTATCTCTCCCAGGATCTTGACCTCGTTCCCGTCGCAGGTCTCCTCGCTGCCCAGTATTCCCACGGATACACCCACATCCGCTAGCAACTTCCCCACGGTACGGGCCATCTTCTGCCCTACCTCATCATAAGAGCCGACACAGCCCACATAAAATAGATACTCCTGGTCGGTAAATTCTTGGAGTCCGGTTCCTTCAGCCCATTTCCCCCTCTCCGCTTGGGGAAGCTTATACGGGTTACCATTCACAGTGATCGCCTTGAAATAATCCCTTACTTTTGGGGGGATTTTCCCCTCAGTCACCAATTCCGCCTTGGTCTCTTGGAAGATATCCGGTAAAAAATCCTTAAATTTCGGAAAGACACATTGGTCTTTACAATTGTCGCAAGCGACACAGGAATAAAGGATCTCGGCAAAATGCGGGCTTGCTTTTATCTCATCGTTGAGCCAGGCCCTTATGAGCCACATCCTCCCGCCCGGTGAATAGGTGTCCCATCCAAAGGCCTTGTACGATGGGCAATTGAAGTCAACATAATCTCCGGGAAATTTACAGTATCCGCACCGAAAACAACGATGAACGATCTCGGCGTGTTCTATTGAATGGGCATATTCCATATTAATTCACCTCCCAATTTCCAGGATTCATGATCCCCTGCGGATCCAAGTTTCTCTTAACCATCTGGAGTAGCTTGAGCGTGTTGGGATCCATCTTTTCCATGATCATTTTCTGTTCCATAAAATTGGGCTTCCACGGGATTCCTCCCATCTCCAGGGCAAACCCCGTCGCTTCGTCCAACGCATTTTTCACCCGGTTCATCATCGCTGGGTCCGCCCGGTTAAAGGCAAAGGAGATACTGAACATCATGGAGTGGCCTCCCGATATGATTCGGGCCGAGCTGGCATAGAGGACATCGTATTTAGCGGCTAGTTCGATAACCTTGGCGGCATACCGGGGAAAGTGCGCAACCAGAGTTATGGGCCCCGAATATTCGAATCCGCCCCCCTTGGGCACATCGGCAAAGTCCGCTATACCCCTCTGGGGCATCTCCAAAAGCATCTCTTTCATAAACTGCAGCCCCATAAATCCGCCATCTTTCGTGTCGATAAACCCCTGAAGCGCATCCCAGATCATCTTTCTTTTGAACTCGATCTCCTCTTCTGTATCACCGGTAAAATAGATCGTAATATGGTAGTTGTCCTTGAACATTAGGGGCTTGGGCTGGAACCAGACATTTATATCTTCCAGCATCTCCAAATGGGTGAGTTTGTATAAAATTTCCGAAACCAACTCAACCCGGTCCGTCACGAATAATTCAACTTCTCTGATCTTCTTATTGGGGTAAAGCTTCAAGCCCACTTTGGTGAAAATGCCGGTGGTCCCCAGCCAGCCCAGGAAGAGTCCGGACAAATCAGGAAGCGTAGGCCCTTTGGAAAACCAGTAAGGTCCCAAGGAAGGCGAGCCGATCTTGCAGATATCGCCGGTGGGCAGCACAACCTCCAGGCCGGTGACCATATCGGAATTGAAGCCATATTGTTGGGTCAGCCGGCCCTGACCATGGAGAGCTACATTGGCGGCTATGGTTGTGACGGGTGGTGCGTCAGGAAGGCTGTGCCGCAGATGGGGATAATGATCTTGCAGGTAAGCCTTGAGAACGCCCTGGGAGGTGCCCCCTTCCACAACGACGTACCTGGCTTTTTCATTCACCTCCAGGATCTTATTCATCCTCTTCATATCCATGACAATGCCGCCTTTTAATGGGATAACGAGGCCGGTCAAGGCCATGCCATTTCCCATGGGAACGATCGGAACCTTTTCCCGGTTAGCCAGCTGGACCACCTTTTGCACCTGGTCGGTCGTTTGGGGCGCTACCACATAATCCGGCCGGTGCGGGGCCAGTACCCCAGGGTCTCGCGAATAAAACCACAGCTCTTCCGGCGTATTCGAAACGCCCCGATCTCCGACGATCTCAATGAGAGACTTGAATATATCGCTCATCTTACCGCACCTCCCTTCTCGCCTATGGCGATCTTACAGAGATCGATTATATGGATTGGTTTTAACCCCTTTTTGCCCACCTTTTCAGATAGGGTGGACTGACAAGCCGGGCAGTTAAACACACAATACTCGGCGCCCGTTTTCAGCATGTCCTCTATGTTCCTCTGCTGTACGTCGTTCGCCAATCGGTATCCCGAGATCGACCGGAGAATGTCTGCACAACATAGACAGTTCTCGTCTTGATACTCTCTTTCCGGCAGTTCAACGCCTATGAAATCCATGATATCTTTCGCCAGATGGTGTTTGTCAGGGATGAGTCTATTGGAGCAAGGGCGCTGGTAGGCTGCTTTGATGTTGAGTGGTTTTATCTTGTCCTGCAATTCCTTCAGCCGGTCCAATAGGAAATCCATATAGTAGATGGGTTTGAAGGGTACTTCCATACCATAGGCAGACGCAATGGAGGTGTAGGTGCCATAACATTCATCATGCAGGCAGATTACCTCTTTTACCCCCAATTTCTTAAAATTTTCCATGACCATGGGAAGCCGCTCTTTTATGACCGACATCTTGGCAAAATGGGTATGAACGGCAGGGCACATGAACTCCGCACCGAAAACGATGGACCCAGTAAGATCCTTGAAGATTTCCCCGGAGACCATTCCACCGAGGGCAGGGATGAAACAGGAGGAGAGTACCCGGTCCGTAATTTTCCCGACCATCTGTTTGCCCTGCATCCGGGTCATATTAATCCATTGATTGGTAATGGGTCGGGGAGCAGTGTACAGGCCCTTTTCTTCTCTACGTTCGCTGATGAGATAGAAAGGATGATTTCCTCTCCGGCAGTATTCCTCACAGGCATAACAGGTTACACATTCTTTCAGCAAACGAGAGTCTTCTCCCCTAACAACCTTCATCATCTCTCCATGCGCCGTCTCTTTATCCCATTTCATGTATTGGCACTTTAAGAGACAATCGGGCGACGGACATTTGGCGCAAACATTTTCATCAAATTCTAGGGCATACATAAAGACCTCCTTTTGGTTATTCCGGAAAAGCTTTTTCCCCCAAAGCCATACGGCAAAGGTCGGTGATGAAAATCTTCTTCAGGCCACGCGCGGTGGTCGGGCGCCTTAAAATCCGGTCGCACACGGGGCAAAGAGTTATTAGTGCGTCGGCCCCGCAGGCGATGGCGTCGTCGATATTTTTTGCCTGTACTTTCTGGGCCAGCTCCGGGAAGACACGGATTATCGGGGCCGTGCAACATAAGGCAGTCTCACGCTCGTACTTCCTCGGCGGTCGCTCCACCCCGAGGAGACCGAAAATCTCGTCGAGGAAAATATCTTTTTCAGGCGTGTACCGGGAGGCGCAAGGGCGCTGGTAAGCGACCCTCTTGCCTAACTTGGTGATGCGGCTTTGATGGTCTCTGAGATAGTTGCGCAAGTATTCGAAGAGATGCATATACCGGAAGGGGACCGCAATGCCATAATCCTTGACCTTGGCGTGCACCATGGCATGGCAGTCATCATGGAGGAATATGATCTCCTTGCCCAGGCTGGCCATCTTGTCGATGAACTTCTGAGCGCCCTTCTCAATCGGGCTCTCCTTGCCGACATGCACGTAGCCGATGAGGCAGAAGTAATCTCCACCCTTGACCACGGTCATTCCCTTAAATAATTGGCCGTCGAGGGCTCCCTCGGGGATCTGTCGCTCCATGACGCAGAGCGAGAGGACGGGTTTGTCGGGATCCCCTGGGATCACCTCGTTGGGGACCTCAAAAGCAAGGTCCATCCTGTCCGCACCCTTCATGGCTGCGGGGAAGGCATCGAACTTCTCCTGCCCCCTTAAGATAAGATCATAGGGGTCCGCTCCGGTGGGACAATATTCCCTGCAGGCACAACAGGTTATGCACTTGCTCAGAATTTCAGCCTTGTTCCCTTCCATAAGCGCCTTGATTTCAGCCACGGCTTTGTCCCTGTCATAATCGACATACAGACACTTCACCAGGCAGTCCCCGCAAAGGGTACATTTTGAACCATCCCACATTTTCTTGCCTCCATAAGGATATGATATCCAGGCCCTTTATTCAGTGCCCGGACATTTAAGAACAACCGGTTAAGGTTGAATGGAAATATACCACTTACATCGGGCGGTATCCAGTGTTTTACTTGCTCTCGCTTTGGCAAGATCTAAGAAGAATATTTCAGCCCCGGATCCGATTCCTCTGGCGAGTACACTTGAGAGGCCCGGATTCCGTAAGGCCATGGGTAGCAGGTTTGTTCTGCAGGGGGGTTCTCATGAGATTCACCAGATATCCATCGCACCTTTTAAACCAAGAAAGAAAATTCAGATATAATAAAAAGTTCTGAGAAGGGGTCTTGGGGGTTTCGCCTGTTCGACCCCGCAGATCAATACGAAAAAACCATCGCCACCTGATGAGGCCTCTCTTCATAATCGAATCCACTGATCGAATCTTACCCTGGGCATCTATGGCTTTTCCATATTGTCTTTTCGTTGACCCATCATTGTTTCATCATGGTAACCCGGCGCACTCCTCTGACTTCGCGGAAAGTGGCCCCCTGGGAGATACACCGGAAGGCTTCTTCCTTCTCGACTACGACTGTTCCCGAAAGGACTTGGATACCGTAATCGAAAAGAAAAGAAGTGAGAGGCGTGGTCGGACCGATCAGGAGGATAAATTTTCCTTCTGCGCAGCGGAGGAGCTCTTCTAGGGTGTGATTGATGAAAGCGGTCCCCGTGATGCCGACAATATCGCACCGGGGCAAAATCTCCTGGGCTGATTCCGGGCCCAGGTCTCCCTCTTTGGGCCTCTGCTCGAAAACCCATAGGTTCCTGGCCCTTCTTTTTAATTCGGGGATAAAGGGGAAATGGCCGACAATGCCCACGTCTTTGCCCTCCCCTTTCTCGATCAGGATTTGGGAGGCATTCTTTTCAACGCACCTCCCCTCATCCACTTCGATGAGGGAGTTGATGGCCGCCATGCCGATGGAGGCTTCCATCGCATAATCCGACAGGGCATACTCGGCCAGTTCGAGGGCGGTTTTTTCCGTCAGCCGGCCCACATCTCTTACCCCTTGCCGGTGGGGATGCACTTCGTGCCGAAAGGCAGAAGCCAGTCCGCATCCCCGGCTTACAACCCCTGTCCAGTAGGCGCCGGTGAGAACCTCTTGCACGGGGTGATTCTCACCCTGAAGGTGGGCGATCAAATCTTTTAGGGTTTTCACTTTTCTCTATTGCCTCCTCCGGGTTTGTTTCTGATGTTGCCATCCAATCGATTCGCCCGCCGTTCTTTTCCCGCCATTTGACTCCCGGAGCGATAAGCCAGCCACCCCTTCGCTCCGGCGACCAAGATATTCAAGATCATCGAGTAAAGGGCGACCCGGGATGGATCATCGTCTTTTCCCGCTTGAGATGGTTTCGTTGCCATACGTTCTATTGTTCTCGCTGTGTATAGCCAGGGGGTCAGCATGCACGCCAGAAAGGGCCGTTTTCTCCCATCCGCGATCCCCTTACCCAAAGAATAGACTTCCCAGGATATTCGTTCCCTTCTAACTCTCAGGGCTTTGCCTTTTAAACCGTAAACGGAGTGTCTCGGGCATGCTGATTAAGAAGGGTACCCTTAAAACGAGGTCAAGAACGACGAAGGCCAGAAAGACATACTGCGGCCCGATTTTATCCCAGATAATTCCGGATATGAGAGCCAGGGAGGCACCGAGAAGCATCCTGAAGAATCTTGCGATTCCCAGCCATCTGCCCATCTGTTCGGGGGGCACCAATTCCCTTTCCATCGCTGCTGATATCGGCCCCGCAATGTAATAGAAGCCTTGCAGCATACCCGCGATGATCAAGGATATCGTGCCCGGTGCCCACACGAGCATCAGGTTGGAAAGCCAGAACAACGGTATCATCCCGTAAAGGACTTTTTTCCTTCCCACCCTGTCCGCCAGCCTGCCCAGGGGAACGGCAACCGCGATAGAGGTCAGCGCAGAGGCAGTGACCATCGCTCCCAGTACGAGTTGGTCAGCTCCCTTGACCTCATGGGCAAATACCTGAGAGAAAGGAAAAATCATGGCCACCGGAAAATGAGTGACGGAAGCAATCACCAGCCATTTTTTCAAGTGATTCCCTCCCCTCATTACCTGATAGAGGTCCCGAAAGATATTGGGCTCGATCACATTGACCGTTCTCCACTTCTGATCGGATAGCTGGGTCCATATAATGATGAATGTGCCCAATATAATGAGGAAGCTGAGAAAGAACAGGGGTCTAATACCGCTGGCATTGACGCCCCCGAAGATGGTGACCAACCAGGCCCCGAGCATAGGACCGGCCATCCCCAAAAGGCCTGCGGCCACGGTTTCACAGATCATCATTCCCGTCGCCCGGTCCTCGTTGGCGAGACAGTTCCCGCAAACCGTTGAGCAGCTATGGATGCTCACAGAAAAACCCAGCCAGTATGCCACCATCGCGATCGTCGTAATCAGCCAACTCTGAGCGATTCCATAGGTCAAATAAGAAATGGCGAGCAACCCGATGCCGAGGAGGTAAATCCTTTTAGGCCCCGTCCTGTCGATGAACCAGCCGGTAAACGGACCAACGACACCGGCGGCCATCATGCCTAGACTGTTTACAATGCCCAATTGTGTTACCGTTGCTCCCAAGGCGACAATATAGATGGATAGGTATGGAAATACGATCTGGTAGGCAAACTTGTCGAGCGATGTCCTTAGGACAGTGACCTTCCAGTCCCGTTCTTGCTTTTCTAGAAACAATATTGCTTTTGAGGAGAACATATTTTTCGTATTCACCGGTACGCCCTCGCCTGAATCTGGTCTCCAATTCATCCTTCAACCCTGGTTCCCTATGGACAATTGGTAAAGGCTGAAGAAAATTCACCGCCCTTTTGACCTTATTTGAACTCTCTAAGAGCTCTAAGAGCTTACCTAGAGCCGCAAAAGTCTTGAAAGGAGAGCAAGAATATCGCAACGGGTTCCGGCATTCAAGTCCTTTCTGAAGATTTTGCAGGTTTCTCTCCATCAGGTCCATATCGGAGGTGAGCCCCCACGCTGAAGTGACCCCGAGACGAATGGGGGAGATCATCGATTACAACGGGTTAAAGCCGCCGCAAGAAAGCTACAAGACTTTTCTTGTCTCACATGAATAACATGTCTTCCCCTGCCCCGCTTCCTCTCTTTCCCCTCCTTTCTTCCTGGCAACATCTGGGTCCGCTTGGCCATTATCGGACCACACTTTCATTGGCCACCCAGATGGGCTCAGTACGCCCATGATCTTCATGCCAGACGTAATAGACCTTTCCGCCCGTAACCTGAAGCTGGGGGTCATATTTCCCATAAGGGGATGTTGTCCTCTTTTCTGCGCTCCAACCGGTTCCCGCCTTCCCCATCATCCCCGTCCATACCTGGCGGTAATTCCCGTCCGATTCCTCCCAAACGTAGTAGATCTTATTTCCTGAGACTTGAAATTGTGGCTGGTAGCCTGTGGATGGTGTTTGGATAGCGATCAGATCAGAAGCTATCGAAAGGGATGAAATAAAAAGAGAGAAAAGGATCAAGGATCCCGCAACGCTGCCTGGCTGACGCCAACGGTTGAGAAATGATCTCATTTTGATTAACCTCCTTTTTGCCCTCTCATTCCGGAAGTTCCTCCATCTTTCTCTTTTTCTCCGGATCCGGCAAACTTTAGTTCCCCATTTTATTTTCGTTCAATTCCTTTCTTATTGCAAACCTTCTTGCACACTAATTCAATGTATGAATCGGGTGGAATATCTTCTAAAGTAAAATATTTTACTTTTTCATCATCGTAATCCTGAATAATCGAATTATCTTTTGAATGAAAGATTGCTGAAAGTAATTTAAACTTTCTCT
>Ga0315294_10010722_pt1 | contig 10060 bp, 7 predicted proteins | sample YL17G13_40_MG_FD_203626 | JGI IMG/M metagenome (GOLD analysis project Ga0315294, IMG submission 203626) | Sediment microbial communities from Yellowstone Lake, YNP, Wyoming, USA - YL17G13_40 | ecosystem: Environmental > Aquatic > Freshwater > Lake > Sediment | place: USA: Wyoming | collected...
CACGGGTGGTACAACAAAGCCTTCGTGGAGGAGCGCACGGAGGGATTTAAGGCGCTGGCCGAATCTCTAAAAGAATATACGCCGGAGGCTGCGGAGGCCATTACCGGCGTTCCGGCAAAGGATATTGAGGAGGCGGCCCGACTCTATGCGCAATCTCCCAACTCCTCCATCCTCTATGCCATGGGGATTACCCAGCACACCACCGGAACGAACAACGTGCTGGCCCTGGCCAACCTGGCCATGGTAGCCGGGCAGATTGGCAAGCCTTCTTCGGGAGTGAACCCACTGCGGGGACAGAATAATGTCCAGGGGGCCTGCGACATGGGCGGGCTGCCCAATGTCTACACGGGATACCAGCGGGTGGATGATAAGGCGGTGCGGCAGAAATTTGAAAAGGCCTGGGGCGTATCCCTTTCCCCCCATCCGGGGGTGACTTTGATGGAGATGATGAAAGCAATCGCCGAAGGCCAATTGAAGGCCCTCTTCATCTTGGGGGAAAACCCTGTGCTCTCAGACCCCAATGCCAACAAGGTTAAGGATGAGCTGAAGCGCCTGGACTTGTTGGTGGTGCAGGATATCTTCCTCTCCGAGACCGCGGAGCTGGCCCAGGTCGTTCTTCCGGGGGTGAGCTTTGCCGAGAAAGACGGCACCTTCACGAACACGGAACGGCGCGTGCAGCGGGTGCGCAAAGCCATTGAGCCTATAGGGAATGCTCGCCCGGACTGGCAGATCATCGGCGACCTCTCTTCCCGCCTGGGTTATCCGATGAATTACAGTTCCCCGGCGGAAATCATGGAGGAGATCGCTTCTTTGACGCCGTCCTATGGCGGCATTCGCTACGAGCGATTGGAAGGATTGGGGCTGCAGTGGCCCTGTCCGACTCCCGACCATCCCGGAACCCCTTTCCTGCACAAAGATAAATTCCCTCGCGGGAAGGGGAAGTTCCACGTTACGCCGTACGCTCCGGCCCCGGAGCTTCCGGACGCGGAGTATCCATTCCTGTTAACCACGGGGCGGGTACTTTATCACTACCACACTATGATCAGCCGCAAATCCAAGGGACTATCGGAGATCTATCCCGAAGGGGTCGTGGAGATCAACGCCGCGGATGCGGTGGGGCTGGGAATTCGGCCGGATAATGGACTGGTGGAAGTCGCTTCCCGCCGGGGAAAAGTAAATGTGAAAGCCAAGGTCGTAGATACGGTTCCCCCGGGCATGGTGTTCATGACCTTCCATTTCAAGGAAGCGGCCGCCAACTTGTTGACCCACGATGCCCTGGACCCGGTGGCCAAGATCCCGGGGTACAAGGTTTGCGCCGTGAAGATCCAAAAATTATAACAGGGAAAATTGACGGATGTTGCGACTCAAATTCCACGCCCTAACAGGATGCGGAAAAACTCCGATTCTCCGTCACTCCGGCGAAAGCCGGAGTCCAGGCGTCGTCCCGACGAAAGTCGGGAACCATCTGAAAGACTGGGTCCCGGTTTTCACCGGGAACCCTGGATTCCGGCTTCCGCCGGAATGACGACCTGAAGTCGAAAGGGACTTTTTCAGCATTCTGCTAATGAAGAAACAAAATATCATTTAAGCAAGCCAGTGCTCTACGGGTTTTGTTAGAAATTCCTCCAGGCCGATACCTTCCTGGCCAATCAAGAGTTGGCGCCTCACCTTGAAGGTTTTAGTAAGAGCGGCCATTCCAGAGAGACGATGTCTCGTCCGTCCGCTCTTTACCTCGAGGCCAACCAGATCTTTACCCGCCCGCAGGAGGAAATCTACCTCCTGATTCCTTTCCAGCCAGTAGAAGACGTCGATCTTCTTTCCTCGGGTACTGTTGAGCAGATATGCCCCTATGGCTGACTCGACCAGTCTTCCCCAGTATTCCCGGTCATGTTGCGCAGACACGAGTGAATAGGGGGAAGGTGCGGTCATCAAAGCCGTATTCATTACTTGCAGCTTCGGGCTTGACGCCCGCTGCCTGACTTGCTTCCCGGAAAATTTCGGCAACCCGGCAACCAAACCAGCCCCCTCAAGTAAATTCAGATAATGGGCGAGGGTCGTCGTATTGCCGGCTTCATGAAGCTGGCCGAGCATTTTCTGGTAGGAAAGAATCTGACCGGAATAATCGCAACCGAGTTGATAAAGGCGTCTGAGCAGCGCGGGTTTATCCACCCTCGTCAAAAGAAGTATATCGCGTGACAAGGTGGTCTCAATTAACGAGTCAATAATATACCTTGCCCAGCGTTCGGGCTCTTCGATCAAACTGGCCGAACCTGGATATCCACCAAAAAAAATATACTGCCCCAGGCTCCAGCCGAAAGCTTCGTGCATTTCCGGATAGGACCAGTGCGTTACGGGGATTACTTCAAAGCGCCCGGCTAAACTTTCCGTTAGCCCCTTTTGCACAAGGAGAGGGGATGAACCCAGGAGTACGACCTTGAGGGGGAGCCCCGAGGCGGAGTCTTCATCCCATAAGCGCTTAACGACCTCGGACCACTGCGCAACTTTCTGGACTTCGTCCAAGATCAGCAGAGTACCTTTCTTTTTATCTTTCTCGATGATTTTGAACCTGGCAATCTCCCACTGCTGAATAATCCAGTTGCGGTCCCGCAAGGTGGGTTCATCGGCACTAGCAAAATGAACCGGAAGGGAAACGGCCTCGGCAACCTGGCGGGCTATGGTCGTCTTGCCCGTCTGCCTGGGACCCGCCAGAACCTGAATAAACCGCCGGGGCTCCCGGACCCGCTTCAACAGAGTATGGCATACTGACCTCTTGAACATTTTTCATCCCATTTACAATTTACTCAACATCTTGAGTAATTTTACTCAAAATGCTGAGTAAGTCAAGCCCGATTTCTTTGACGGAGTCTCTTTCTGGTGGCAGAAATGCTCTTTATTGATGGCAACAGGACCTCACTTTTGGTGACTCTTGCCCCCCACCCAACCCCTCCCCCTCGGAGGGGGGAGGGAAGGGTGGGGGTGATGTTTTTAGAGATTTTTATGCAACGTTTAGGAAAACATAACATCACGAGCGGCAGCTATACATGACGACATAATTCTTATACACTTCGTCATTCCGGGCTTGACCCGGAATCCAGTTCTTTCCTGGATTCCCGTTTTGGCGGGAATGACGCGATCCGGTGTGCTTAATGGCGCTGTGTATAATCAAGATAAGCTTGAATTACCAGACACTTTTGGGTTAAATTCTTCTTGCCGGTTACCACCAACAAAGTGTAGAAACCGGGTTTCTGGGGTACCGAGTCGGGGATTACCGCGTCTTCTACGTGGTTGACGAGGATGCCCACCGAGTTACTGTGCTGGGGGTTATGCATAAGGACCAGACTCTACCCTACTACAAGGAGTTTAAGTGATGAAAATTGCGCCTATGGGAGAGGTGCGGAACAACTTCGCGAAATATCTGGAGGCCGCCGAACAGGAGCCCGTGTTCGTGACGAAGAATGGGAAGATCACCGCAGTCATCGAACATATCGAGGATCGCGACATCGAGGACTACCTCCTTCAAAAGAGCCCGCGCTTCCGTAAAATGCTCGACAAGGTCAAACGGGAGCGTGCCTCCATTTCCCTCGCCGAGTACCGCGAGTCCCGAGGCATCTAATCTCTTGTCCGTGCCGAACGCGCACGCTTCACGAGTTCATCTGGGGGGGAAAGGAGGCGCGGGAAATACTTTATTACAATTGCCCAGCTCTACGAGGTCCGCTTTCCAAATTCTTCCCTGAGCCCGATGAGGATGATTGTACACTGGGAAACGTTGTGTCCTAGGTTTCCTTCTAAATCTATGACCATCATTCCTCGTCTTCCAATCGTACAACCCCCATAGACATGTCACTCCCGTGATGTGAGGTGGTCCGATCTGGGGTCCCTAACGTCACGCATGAACCTCGCCGGTGGAGCGCAGCGGAACCGGCGTAGTGTTCATGCGAGTGTTCGCCTTCCGTTCTTGCTGTGGTTTTCTTCAATGGTCCTGCGCCGGCCATGTGTACATCGCATTGACCGTCTCTCGATAGTTCTCGTCCAATTTGGCTTGCAGGGAGACGAGTACAGCAAGGCGGCGCGCCATTTCCGTGACATAACGGACTTCGTCGGGCGTCAGGCCACGGCCAAGGAGTGGCTTTTCGCGGTACGATAGCCACTTCTTGATCACCTGGTAGCCGCCGATGGTGTACTCCCACACCGTCCCGGGTACGTTCCGCCAGCACGCAATATCGTTGAGAAAGATGTCGCAGGCGCCGTCGTTCCGTCGAATCAGTTTCCCTTTGCCGGGCATGGTCACGCCGCCTTTGCCGGCATGGCCCCAGCCAGCGGTGAGGTCAAGGTCGGCGGCCTCGGGCTTTGCCGGTTTCCCGTCCACGCGCTGAAAGACCGCGATGCTCTTCAGGTCGTCCCGGATCTTGCCGGCGGTCACACCGGGCACGGGCGCTTCCGTGTCCAGTAATGCCGCCACCTGTCGGCCGAGGGCGGCAGAGGCGCCCAGAGAATCCTTTGCCTGGGGAAGCGGAAGCCTCGGCCAGTCCTGCCGGATGCCGTCCGCGTTCTCGGCTAGATAGGCGGGCGAGTAGCCGATGGCCAGCGCGTGATACCAGATCAGTTCGGCGGTCTGTTGGTCGGTGTCCGGATCAAGCAGGCCGAACGATGCTAGATAGTCACGGGCGGCGGGAGAAAGGTTGGCGGTAATCTTCTCCGATTCGGTTTCCATGCCTGGCAAGGCGTGATTGCCGAGCCCGTGGCGACCGGCCCGTCTGTCCGGCCCAACCTTGAGTCGGAGTGGAAAATGGCGTGCGTGGCCGGAAATGCAGTCGTAGTCGCAAATAAACGGCGAAAAGAAAAAGGGCGGGCCTTCTGGGTCTTTGTCGGCGGTATCGCGGGTGATGAAGAACGCGTTGCCCGGAAATCTCGTATTCAGCAATTGGGGACTCGGTTCGCTGAACAGAGGACGCAGATTCTCCAAATAGCACCAACGCAAGTCCAATGGTTTAAACGGATACCGGACGATTCGAGATTCGTTGTATCGAAAATCACCCAAAACTTTCCTTCTGGCTTCGGGGCCGACGATTCGGTTGCCGGTCATCATCAAAGAGGGATGGATGTTCTTGATCTGGTCATCAGAAACGGTGACATCGAAATAGGCGGAGATGCGATCCGCAAGCGGACCCTTGTCCATGGAAATCAATGCGAATCCCCTGCGCTCCACTGGCCCGTTGTATGGTGATGCGGCGCACAAGTCGGTCAGTCTCGGCCATCCGATATACGCGCTTGCTACATCCGACGGTCGGAAGATCCAGCGGTTGTCGTTCCGAGGGATGGAGGTTCCGTATTGCGCGTCGAAGTCCTTCGTATCGAGACTGGCGAGGAGATCGCTTCGCTTTGTTGTGCCCCAGAAGTGACGAAATCGGACCTGGGCATCCCCTTCTCGGGTTCGACCTCTTTTGACGAGCAATCCAATGGCTGTGCCCACGCGAATCCCTTCGCGGTTCCATTCCGTCGAGAACACCGACGGATCGGGCTTCCCTTCGGGCGTCAGCTTACCTGTCTCGCGGCTGTCGCCATTCATACAGTCCAGCCAGATGGCGTCAAATTCGTCGAGGAACCTGCGGCGTGCGACCACGAATGAAGGGTCGCCCAAGTACGAGAAATTCGAGATGAACGATACCACGCCCCGCCCGCCGTGTTCGGCGATGCGTTTCTCGGCAAGGCGGAAGAAGCGGACATAGAGGTCGTCGAGGTTGAACTTCTTGATGCCCCACTCGGAGATGAGGCCCTTTTTGTAAGGTTCGACAAGCCCGTGTTCTTCCTCGGGACTGACCCCGGCGAAGGCGTTGTAGGGCGGGTTGCCGAGGATGACCAGGATTGGCTTTTCCTGCTTCACCTTGCCGGCGGCGTCGCGTTCGTCATCGAAACCGGGGAAAGCAATCTGTTTCGGCTTTTCCTTGGGAGGTTCCCAGCCGGTGAGGGCGTTGGTCAGATAGACCCCGGCGCGTTCGGGCGGGTCGCAGCGGTCACTCAACGGCGCGCCGAGTGTTTCGAGTTCCAGACCGAGTTGGAGATGGGCAATGACGAATGGGGCGGGAAGAATCTCGAAGCCGAAGACGCGCTCCATGGCCGCTTTCTTGAGATCGTTCGCGACAAGGGCGTCGCCGCCCCTGTCGCGCAGGGTGACGGCGATGCGACGAAGGACAGCCCGCAAGTAGGCACCGGTGCCGCAACAGGGATCGAGAACGACCACTTTCGGGTCCGCGAGTCCGTCGGCGAGACCGAGTTCAGAGCGCAGGACGGCGTCCACGCGTTCGACCTGGTAGCGGACGATCTCCTCGGGGGTGTACCAGACTCCGAGTTCCTTGCGCAGTTCGGGATCGAACGCGTGCAGGAAGGGCTCGTAGAAGTACTGGACGGCATGCCCCTCGTCGAAGGACTTGAAGAACTCGGCGCGATCCACGCGATTCAGGGTTGCGGCGGTCCAATCGAGAACTTCGATCAGGCCCAACGCACCGAGACGGGCGGGGTCAGCGACTTGAACGAAAAGGGCGCGGAGCATGGGCACGCGCAAGAGCCAGTGGGCGGAGCGCCAGTCGAAACCGCCGGCGACGGCGTAAGGCGTCGCAGACTCGCGGAGGGCGTCGGCAAATCCGGTTTTTTTATTGGGTTTGGCGTCGCGCCGGCGCGCCCACAAGACCCAAGCCGAGAAGACGCCGTAGAAGAGGGTTTGAATGAGCGTCGAACGAAAGAAATGCTCGCCTTTCTCGCCCTCGAAGCGCAAGCCGAGGGCGTCCTCGAGTGCCTGCCGAAGGCTGGTCAGGGCCGGAAGGTCAACCTTTTCGATACGAAGTCGCGCGTCGTGGGCGTACGAGGCGAGAATGCCGGCCACGTCTTGCGGAGCGGTCAGCGCGGCATTAAGGAGCAGCACACGCTTCAGATACTCCAGCATGCGTTCGCCATGCTCCGCTGCCGCCAGGCGAGGATGGGCGGTCAGACGCCAGAATTCGCTCTCGGTCTCTGCCAGAGCAAAGGATTCTAGCTCACACGGCTTTCCTGTCGGGCCTTTGCCAATAAGGGCGAAGGCGCGGAAGTTGGTAACAAGCACCATGCCGTACCGCTTCCAGTATCGCTCCACCTGCTCGGTCCCGGCGACCCGGAGGACATCTTCACCCGGAGGCTTGGCTTCGATCACACCTCGCGAGGGGTTCTGAACTAGGAAGGGATTCTCCTTAGCGTCCTCGTCGCGTGTCTTGCGGCGAAACTGATCGGAAGAGAAGAGTCCGCCGTCCGGGAGTCCCGCGCCACGATTCGTCAGGTTGATGACGCAGCGGACCTTGGGAGAAAGGTTCTTTCCGATGTCTGAGAGCAGCCGTTCCAATGCTGGATAGAATGAAGTCTCCGGCACATTAGACCTTGTACCCCGGACTTCCCCCATGTCGGCCAAGTAACGCTCTATCAGGTTTTCGGGCATGATTCTCTATTCCATCCTGCTCATCGTCGGCGCTGTCTCATCTTGGCGAACGACCGCCTTCAGCGGGAGCCCCCGGCGATCCGCTGCAGCCGTGGTTAGCTGGTCTTTCTATCGGCAGTCACACGTTCGTAATTCCATTGCCCGCCAACTATCCGATGTACTTCTCCGCAACGATTACACCTAAATTTCGTTCCAATATCCACATGTCGAATTTCAAGGAAATTGATCTTTTCACATTTGAGGCATTTGAAAGATGTCATGGCCAATTTAAACTGCCAACCACCTTCGGCATCCTCGGAGGCGGTGTATTCTGCACCGCATTGCTGGCTAATGCACGTAGCCCTTCCCGTTTTACGAAGAACATCGGCATTTACCAACGATAACTGTTGACACGCCTGACACTTGAATTGGACCCTGGTTGCCAATGTAGCGCCAACGATGTCAGAGTTAATAACGGGTTCAAGCTCTGAGAGCATTCTTTCAATGTCCTTGCGGTTAACGGATAGCTCCTCTGTAGTTCCCCCTTTGTTTTTATTGCCCAGTTTTACATGCAGGTAGCTACCAAGCTTGTTGTAGTTTTTGTTAAGCCAACTCAGCTTAACGGCGTTGTGTTGTCCAAGGCAAGTCCAATTGCCTGTCGGTTTGCCAGGCTCCGACTCAGGTGAGACATATAGAGTAAAGTCTTCATCGGCATCTGGCTCGAATTGAAGAAGCATCTTCAGGGCATGATTTGGTTGCCATTTCTCAAAGAGAGCCGCAGGAACATAACGTGAATATGTGTCAAGTTTCTCATAAATAATGGCTTCGATACAGAATCTGAGCTCAAGGGAAGCGTACCGAAGGGAATCGTCATCCGCACTTGTCAGCAGTTTACGCGCACGCTCTAAGCAACTCCATTTATCGTAATTGGCCATGTCTTTTTTCTCAGCTAACGCTAAGGCTCACCGGGAGCCGGATTTCTCGGCGATCCGGTGGAGCCGCTCGTTAGACCGTCTTTGTTAGGCATAGTAGTTACGTCCATCTGTACATTTTTATGATCTGTTGGATTATTTTTTTGGCTGCATTGAGCGTCTTTTCGGAAACCTCAATCTCATATTGCTGGCCATCTTCACCCGTAAAAGTGAAGCGTCTTTCGATAAAACTCCCAATGATTAGAATGTTTGTGTTGATCCGTTGTTGCTGTCGAGTGACTCCACGGCCACGGTCTTCGATGTGAATAGCGGAATCGCGAATATGCTTAAGATGCCCAAAATGGCTCTTATAGTCTTGATAGAGCTCTTGCAGCCCATCAGGCGGGTTCATTTTGGCAGAAGAAAGCCAACCGAGAAGCCTTCCAATGCTGTGTAAGGCAAATACAAAAGCTTTGGCATAGAGGCCTCTAAGGCAGCCTTCGTACGGCGATTCCTGTTTGCTGATGTATTCCAGAACATTTTCCTGGGTAATTGGCTGAAACAGCGCATGGGCGGCAACGGCCTCAACGAAGAGACTTTGAACCAGACCTAGCACGTGGTTGACTTGGAAGGCCCATTCCCGGTCCTCACCTTCAACCCAATGCCCAGGAAAGTAGAGATCAAATTGTGCTAGACTGTTTATGTTCATTATATTCATAGCGGTCTAACGCCTGGCATAAGCAGCGCCGGGCGCGGAGGTTAAAATGGAAAAAGAATGAGCGGCTGTCCGGCGTCTGCTTGATGCCATTGTTCGGTGGTTCTTCATTTCTCTTTGGTTTGTCTTTTATCAGATTCGGTCTTTTTTTCTGTTCCCATTTTTAATACCTTGTCAGCCGTGGGGGGGCCAGGAGTTTTATAAGATTGTTCTATGGCAGGCTGCTGCTGTTTTTGTTGTGGGTTTTCTTGCCAATGTGCTCCTGCCCAAATTCCAAGGATGGCCGCAATAAGCGTAACGATGGGACCGACAATGGCTGAGAGCTTGACCCATTTTAGTTGTTTAGATAGAGATCGATTATTCCATTCCTGGGTGGCGATGATATATTGCGGACTGTCCAACGGGAATTTGGATTGCCATGCTGCCAGTTCAGGGTCTTTCATTTTACGTAGCTTACTGAAATCGAAGGCTGCAAATTCATCCTGTAATTTATTTTTGGCTTCATGTTCTTTGCGTTTCTGTTCTGCTTGTTTAACGGATTCTCGGATGTCGTCAATAATATTGTGGCTCATTTATTATTCACCGAACAGTGATTAGATGGATCCGCATAATATGCGGGAAATCGGTTTCCGGTCCGTATGACACGCCGTTGATAGGGCGAATATCTCTGCAATAATTCTTCCAATATCAGTCACTTCCGTCCCTTGTTGCTCTTTATCGTGGCGTCTTCGGCATAAAAAGCGAGCTGCTGAGCCCGGAGTATATCTAAAAACACCCATTCTATCGATTATGGGTTGAAACCTACACCTTTTGAGAATATTTGTCAAATCTCACTTTCAGGAAGTATCATTCAATCCGATATTGCTCGCCCCCATAACACGGGAGAAATCGGTCCCAGAATTCGCGGGTTCATACCCCAAAGGCAGGGGGATGGTTTTTAAAGGATAGGATGGTACGGGTTTCTCATTCAAAGATCTTTTTGTCCAACGCTTGCCT
>Ga0315294_10010723_pt1 | contig 10059 bp, 9 predicted proteins | sample YL17G13_40_MG_FD_203626 | JGI IMG/M metagenome (GOLD analysis project Ga0315294, IMG submission 203626) | Sediment microbial communities from Yellowstone Lake, YNP, Wyoming, USA - YL17G13_40 | ecosystem: Environmental > Aquatic > Freshwater > Lake > Sediment | place: USA: Wyoming | collected...
GTATTCTGTCCTCTCCTGCTATGGTATAAATTTTGCACCAAACTGTAACTACGTCTGGTCAAAGGCAATGACGACAAGTTATGCATGGAGGCATTAAGGCAGTGGCCAGCTCTGAAAAACGCAAGTATCAGCGGCTGCCAATAAAACTGGATTTGTCGTGCCGCAAAATTGGTTCCGCACAAGAAAAGTGCCACACAGGCCGCACACTCAATGCAAGTCCAGGTGGTCTGTACTTTCAGACCCCCACCGGTGAATTTAAGCCGGGTAACCTGTTAAGCGTGGAGTTGTCGATACCGCCGACGACAGGTTTGCTTGAATATGGCGGCAGGATTTCGGGTTTAGCCCGGGTCTTGAGAGCCGATGACATTAGGCAGTTGCAGGCAGATGTTAGTTTGTCTTCCGGCAGGTATGGTGTGGCTCTGGAATTCTGCCACCCACCGAGACTTTCTACATAAAAATTATTTTTCCGGCCAGATTCCCTCGAAGACCTCTACGGCTGGCCCTGCCATATACACACAATTGTCTTTCTGGCACCAGTTCAAATCCAGGTCGCCGCCCGGTAAGTGTGCGGTACACATTCGTTCTGCTCGGCCGGTAAGTACCGCCGCTACACAGCTTGCACAAGCGCCGCTGCCGCAGGCCATCGTGATTCCGCTGCCCCGTTCCCACGTACGCATTGTGAATTCTTGGGGGCTGTCAATTTGAACAAAGTGGACGTTGACTCGGTTTGGAAACAGGTCGTGGTTTTCGATAGCCGGCCCGAATTTTTCCAGTTCAATTAACCCTACATCGTCGCAGAAAAACACCGCGTGCGGATTCCCCATTGACACACAGGTCATCAGTAACCTCTCACCTAAAATTTCGATAGGTTGCTCAATAACTTTTTCGCCGGGCAGCTTAACAGAAATATCCTTTGGTCTCAAAACCGGCCGGCCCATATTGACGCACACCTTTTGGACCTTATTTTTCTTGTCGAGCATAAGGCCAACGGTTAAGATGCTTTTAGCGGTCTCTATGTTCAACGAAACAGGATAAGATGACTGACCAGGAACGGAAAACGGCCCACGGGCTTTAGCCAGTTCGTGTTCATAGACATATTTGGCCACGCATCGAACACCATTTCCGCACATTTCGGCTTCTGAGCCGTCTGCATTGAACATACACATTCGCGCATCGGCCACCTTTGAGGGGCATATCAAAATCAGGCCGTCGGCTCCAATACCTTTATGCCGGTCGCTGACAACTTGAGCCAGCTTCGCCGGATTCTCAACCTTTTCTTCGAAGCAATTGACATAGACATAGTCATTGCCCAGCCCGTGCATTTTTGTAAATTTCATTTTGCATCTCCTTGTCAAGACCATTTTAGCTTATTCGCTTACCGCACTAATGTCAACCCTTTGTTTGCAAGACCGGGTCTTTTTCTGACTTGCTGGAATAGGCCTGCCTCATTTGGTTGCGCTGCATACCTTTCCGGATGAAGTGACAGACCACTTCGAGAAAAATTGTAATTTTTTGTAAAACAACACTCTGCGAATTGTCCTTATAATAGAACCGTGATTTAGGAGCTTCTATTGAATGGTTTAACGAATACAGAGCTGGTTGCGGCATCAAGCCGCGGCGATAAACAGGCGTACGCTGAGCTAATCAAGCGGCACTATAAGACTATTTTTGTGTCTTGCTTTGGAACGCTTGGTAATGTCCATGATGCCGAGGATATTGCGCAAGATGTGCTTCTTAAAGGTTTTACGGAGATTGCTGCGCTCCGGGATGGTTCCCAATTTGGTGCGTGGATAACACGGATTGCCAAGAATGCCAGTATCAATTTGCTTCGGGAAAAACACCGTATGGAAAAGACAAAAGAACAACCGGGAGAAGGTCCTGGTCGAGAAGCAACTCATAGCATCGATCTGCATCGGGCGATTCAGAGACTGCCTGAGGAACTGAGGTTACCGCTTGTGCTGTACTACTTCGATGGCCAGAGCGTCCAAAAGGTCGCGGAGAGATTGGATGCATCCGTTTCCAATGTTTACCAGAAGCTTCGGACCGCACTAAAGCAATTGCACAACCTGCTGGTTGAACAAGGAGATGTACGATGAACGTTCGTTGTGACAAATGGCAGGATAGAATTGTTGACTATGTCCTGAAAGCACTTACTCAAGAGGACACAGACGCTCTGCTTACACATATCCGGTCGTGTCCCGCGTGCGAAAAGTATCTGCGGGCACTACAGCAAGATAGTAACACGCTTTTGCAGTTTGGCCAGCAGCTTGAGGTCGATATGCCATCTCGCATAAATAGCGTCATTGAGGCCTTCAAGCTCACTGAGCCAACCACAAGGGTTAAGAAGATTTTAGTATGGAGAAAAATAATGGCAAGTTCAGTAGTAAAAATCGCTGCCGCAGTAATCGTAGTTGTGGCGGCTTTAATAACAGGGATTTTCGGCCCCAGAGCAGGTGAGCCTCAAAAAGGTGTACTCACTGGTTTTCCTTTACTGGCAACTGCTTGTGCGGCTGAAGATGCTCTGTTTAGCGGTACCCAAGTCGTGTACATCAAAAATGAGATTATCGTCTATCCAGCGCCGGCCTTTCGTGAACTTGGGTTCACGTGGTTACCTATGTGCTCACTGAAAGCCGACGGTAAGTTCCGGTTCGACCAATTGAGGCTCTCTCTTGAGGCTGAGCCTTATACGGTTACTGATCAGGCATGGTATGACCCGACCACAGGCCGATTTGTGCGTCTGCTGCAAACAGCCGGCCAGACCGTTTTTGCCAATTCGTATGATGGTCAGTCTGTGTACACGTTAGACATCGGCGAAGACGGTCAGATGCAAACCTCCAAAAAACTCGTGACAGAAGAATTCAAAGCCCCCCAAAAACCAGCGGATTTCTTTGGACTGGCGGCAGGTTTGAGAAGCGGCCTCGATAAGAACACACCCCAGGTTCAGAGCGTCGAAATGGGAAAGCTTGACAACGGTAGCCCTGTCCATATATTCAAAGTGGGCTTACCTGACCCCAACGGGCGGATGCTTTCTTACTGGCTCTTTAAGGTGCGTGATGACGATGGAACCATAGCCGAGAAGGAGTTCGTCATCGACCAGCAAAGGCACATGCTGATTCGCAGAGCGCTTACTCAGCGTGTTGACCGTCCAGAGGTTTCATGGAATCTGGCTGAACTGACTGGCAGCAACATCCCTGCTGGCCAGAAGCCTCGTGCCAGTGTTACTGCGGATATGGTCATACCGAATGTTTCTATTCAGCACATGGTTGAAAAAGCCAGTTTCGAGACATACGTTTTCTCAAACAGACCATCCTGGACCAATAGCTTTACGATTATTGACTGTATCGACCCAGCCAGCTTTGGCAAACGTATGTTCTTGTTCGCATGTCGCGCTGACGATGGTCGCCACGTAGTTCTGGTTCAGTCTCCCAGCTACAACGCGATGCTCGGTAATTTTGTAAAGCAAGGCACACTTGTCTATACATCACCCAACGGCTTTAAGGTTTGGAGTGGCGGGCGTGACAAGTGGTTTGCCCAGATATTGCTGGAAAGCGCTCGGGCAGAAATAAAAGACCGGCCGTGTGATGACCGCACAGGGTATATCCTTGAATCGCCTGCTGGCACCTTCCCGGCTCTGGCCATCAATGGGCCGGTAACCAAAGAAGAACTGCACAGCTTTGTGGATAGTCTTGTGCCCGCCAAAGAATATCTGCTAAAGAACGCAGGGCCTCAAAAGTAAGTTGAGCCTGAGGTTCGAGCGTTGGCTAAGCCACCGGGCAACGTTGCTCGGCGGCTTTTTTTGTGGGTCACACCATTATTAGCAAGAATTTCGGCAGGCCCGCATCTTCTCGCGCACATTAAGAGCCTGAGGGCTATATTTAGCTGCAAATATGAATCGCAGGAGTGAGCAGTAGAGTATCACTCGACTGCGAATTCCTTTTTACGGCTGTTCATCTGGGCTTTCAGGCGTGCGACAATGGATGAGTGCATCTGGGAGACGCGAGATTCCGATAAATCCAGCGTTGCACCAATCTCCTTCATCGTCATCTCCTCGTAATAGTACAAAACGATAATAAGCCGTTCAGCCCGGGTCAGTCCTTTGGTAAGCAGATTTTTCAGGTCTCGTTTTTGAGCCTCAGTCACAGGGTTCTCGCTTTTTTCATCTTTGATTATGTCTATTTCGCGAATATCTTTTTCGCCGTCGCCATCGTCATATTTGGTATTCAATGAAACCTGACTGGTCGCATTTGCATCTCGCTGAAGCCGGTCAAATTCCTCCATATCCATATCAAGTTCTTCAGCTACTTCTTCTTCAGTGGGCTTTCGGCCAAGGTGCGTCTCCAGTGAATGTGTCGCCTTGGCTAATTGGTGAGCGCGAGCACGAACTAATCGCGGCACCCAATCCATACTCCGCAGCTCGTCAAGAATGGAACCTTTTATGCGCGGCGAGCAGTATGTCTCGAATTTCACTCCTCTGGAAGGGTCGTAAGCATCAATGGCGTCCATCAACCCGAAAATGCCGGCACTAATAAGGTCGTCAAGCTCAACCTTACCCGGTAATTTGCTGTGTACCCGCTCGGCGCAATATTTCACCAGGTCTCTGTAGTGTTCCATAAGAAGATTACGGTAATACTCGTCGCGGGTTTTGTGGAACTGCGCCCATATCCGGTTGATATCAAGTTCCTGGTTAGTTTTCACAGGATTCGTCCGTGACATTCCATAACCCTAATAGATTTTATAGAGCCGCGTTTTAAGTCCGATAAGGACCCTGCCTTTTTTGGCCGACTGGCTTTACTATGTTCCGATACGAAGAACGCATGTCTCAACTCCTTATCGACCTTCTGGCCGATAACTTTAGCAACCAGTCAATAACTTCCCCTTAAAACCTCTTGCCGCCAGCCAATCCGGCCATACCTTCACTCAATTTCCTACTATAAGCCCACTATCGACCGACGCAGTCATCCGCGATACAGAGGGGTTAAAATTGTCTCTTGCCTTTGCCTTAGCAGCTCCGCTGCTACTCTCTGGTTGAGTGAATTTTCCGTAAGCTTGTTTATCTGCAGCTCCAGATATCCATCCGGATCTTCTTCGAGAAGCTCTTTGGCGTAGTCATCCATAATCGGTTTAGCCCTGAAGCTGCCGTTGAGGCCGAATTTGATGTTTTCAGCGTCGCACAGTACAAGCCGCTGATTTTGGATGTATTCATCAATCGCGTCGTTTAACAAGGCAGAAAACTCCTCCACCGCCATATCTTTAGGTACAAATCCGGGGCTGTGGATATTGTTTATGTTCTGGGTAAGGATTTTTTGGCGAGTCTGCGTGAATTCGATTATCTTGACCAGTAATTCACTAATATTATCCGTCGCCAGAGCCAGAAGATTCATATGTGTCTCTCCCTAAAGAAACAACAAATCCACGCTAATGTTGGTGCGGTGTTACCTTATAGTTGACTTGTCCCTATACGCTTTCTGGTAAAATATAAAAGTGAAAAAAGTGTGAAAAATAACTTGCGAAAGGCAAAAATTGCTTTTTCATCCGTGCCCCTTTCATAATCTTCCTTGAACTCCTATTGCAAACTAAACGCACAAAACGCATAAAGGCAAAACCGTTTTTTGCTATTACCTTTTCTGCGCGTAATCGCTCTAACCCTTTCTCAGTTGTCTTCAGCCAACCCTGAGTTCCCACCGCCATCATTGACCACTGTGTCATCTCTTAGTGCAGCCGATGAAGCTCTGCCGGCAGCTTCTTCTTTGCTTAGAATCCGTCTTATTTCCGAAAGAGTTTTTGTTTTCTTAAGTTCCATAATTTTTGATAGCTTCTCAAACACCGACTCGTCATACAGTCGATGTCCGCCTACGGTCCATCGCGCCTCACGAATAAGTCCCATCATCGTGTAGTTATGGATGGTTTGGCGGGAGAACGGGGTATAGGTGACTAACTCTCCAATTCGGTAGAGCTTAACAGGTACTCGCAACGTGTCATTTTTAACTTGCGGTTGCATTGCTTAACGACCTCTTATTGTGGCTTCCTCAACATCCGATAATCCCAAGTTCGGAGCACCCAGAAGGAACAACTATGCTTACTTGCTCGTCGTTTCCAATTTCCATTATTAAGAATTGCCCTTTGAAGGGTGCCTCTTAGAGGACCACTTCAGATTATCTGTTTCCTGCCAAAGTTATTAGTGCTATGCCACTCGTGATTTGAGGGGTTGTCATTCTGTCCGGCTGTGACGGAATGCGGGATCCAGGTCTTTTAGTAGTTCTGGATTCCTGCTTTCGCAGGAATGACACCCATCAATCAAGCTGTGACGAAGTACTATGCCTTACTTGCCCTCTCTAAGGCCTGGGTCCACAACGAACTGCTTTCAAACCAACGGTTGCTAAATCGCACAGGCCGATAAAAGATATTTTACGTTTTGCAAAATGTAAAACACATCTTGTCCGCTGTCAACCTTTTTCTGAATTTTTTTAAAAAATTTTGTTTCTATTTTTCACCAACCGACGGATTGCAGGCACCCACAGTCTCAGACCAGCCAACCGGCTGCTTTGTTTTTTTCTAAAGTCCTCAATCCGTTTTGCCGAATCCCGTTAGCTGGATGTTTGACACAAGAGCTTGGTTTTTTTCGGTCCTTGGCCGATGTTTTTTTTCCAAGCGGGCCGCTAAAACATCCGATAGTAAGGGTGTGTAAAACTAATAGGATTGCTCTAAACCGTATAAACGTAACTTAAAGCTGGGCCACATTTTAATTTGATATGCCGCAACCCAATAAGACTGCTGAACCTACTGGTAATAATCCTGGTGTGAGTATTTCCCTGCTTGAGCAGATAACTCCATTGGCTCGGCAGATAAACTGCCTGGACATTGAGCGAATAGCCGAGGTCTGCATTAAAAACATCCCCAACCTGGTTGGCGTGAGGTTCGCCTCACTTTATATGCTTGATGAAACAAACAATATGCTGCACCTGTACAAGCATAATCACCCCTTCCTTATAAACAAAATCGTCTCCCTGAATCAAAATCCACCGTCCCCGATGGTTATGGCAGTAAGAAGTAAACAGCTTATGTTGGTAGGAGATATAGACACCCACAAAAAGCCTATAATTAGAAAATCGCAACGCGCCTTTGCAGAGAATTACAAAACCAACAACTGTGCTATTGCTCCTCTTATCTGCCAAGACAGGGTGGTTGGTGTGCTCAATCTGGCAGATAAGACCAGCAGTAACCAGTTTAATTCCGGGGACATTGCGCTGATAGAACTGTTCAGTCAGTTGGTCGGTGCGTCAATTGGTAATATAAAGCTCTTTGAGAAGATACAACGCCAGGCCACGACAGACGGTCTTACCGGCCTCGTGAACCATAAAACCTTTTACGAAATCCTCGAAAAGGAATTGTGGCGCTCACGCCGATACGGAGGCCAAATCTCGCTGATTATGGTGGATGTTGACAACTTAAAGAAAACAAACGATACCTACGGCCACCGTGCCGGTGACAAAGTCATTAGAGAAATCAGTAGAAAAATAAAGGAATGCATCCGGCAAATCGACACAGCGGCGCGGTACGGCGGCGATGAGTTCGCCGTTATTCTACCCAATACTTCGCTCGGCGATGCTACTATTGTTGCCCAGCGTATGGTCAACGCCGTTGCCAGCTCCCCGGCAACGTGGAAAAGAGACCTGATACCGTTGTCTATCAGTGTCGGCCTCGGCCAGTATGACGCTGACACCAACCCCGAGGATATTACAAGCCGCTCCGACCAAGCATTGTATTCTGCCAAGCAGGCAGGTAAAAATACAGTGAGGATCTTTGAGCCTTCCAAAAAAATGTGACCACCATTTTCCTAAAAGGTTTGGCCCTTCTTCCATTACAAATTGCCCAGTTTCCCATAAGGGACCTTTATGGTTCCTGTGCTTGTTAAAATGGAAAATATGCAACTGGAAAAAGATGGGGAAGAAACCTTGAGGATATGGAAACTGCTAAATACTACAAGGTAATGAATTCTACCGCATAATCCAGCGTTTTCCTGCGTAACCCAGGTTGGCATCAGACCTCATGGCGGGGTCGCCCGTCAGGGCATAGCTTAACTCGAGGGTCTTTCTAAGATAAACTTTAACCGGCTTGCCGGTCTCGTCTTTAGCTATGGGATGGTTAATGGCAACCGTTTCGTTACTTAGCCCAGATATAAAGAGCTTTATACCCTTGGCTTTAGTGTCAAAATCAGGCCAGATGATGGCGATATCTTTGGTGTTGTCTTCGCCCTGAAGTATCTTGTTGCCGACCTTTTCAAGCGGTTCGAGAAACGGGTATTTGCTCTGATGCCGTCTCTTTATTTGCTCAAAGACCGCCGAGGTCACGCCTTTGCCGGCTGGTACAATTTGAAAGTTATCTGTCATCAGGTCGCACTTGGGATAGAAATCCACATCCTGGTTTGTCTTGTTGGTGAGCGTTAGCAGCACATACCAGAAACATCTCGGCTGCTCATCAGATCCCATCCGCAGGGTGATTTGTTGCGGGTGCGTAAAAGTTGTATCCACCGTCCATTGGCCTGGGCGGGGCACTACAGCCGGCTCTGGTGCAGCCAGACAAACCCAGGCGGCTACCGTAAGTACCGTAAAAGTGCCGTAAACAAGATTTTTCATCGTATGTCCCTTATTCAGAAAACAACATAATTGCTTTCCCTGGAACCTAACCGTGCGTTTTAGCCCATATTTTACCCAAGGTGCGTCCGATAGCCAAGAATATTTTACCTTTGTTTGATTTGGAGATATAGAGCATAGCGCCTATCCAATGCGTGTCCTACACTATTCCCTATCCCCTAATTACAGTCGGTCGTAGGTTAGCGTTTTGTTTTACAATTTTTCAGGAATTTTTTAGGGTTTGCGGTCCGACTTTTATCTTGGGCCAGCTATGGGAATTGTATACTGGGGACGTTTTGCCTCCGTAATATGCATAAACTTCGGAGTTCGTTGTTCATAGTTCGTAGTTCATCGAACAAGTAACGACCAATGAACAACGGTCAAGGAATAATGAACGGCTTGTGTGGTCTAATATATGTGAAGGGGGCTCTGTAGGCTGGAAGGTCCCAAAATGGCTGGTTTTATCCGTCTGGGCTCGGCCCAGCCGAGACTGATTAGCTTCTCCTTCAGCATTCGATTCAATTGTGCTGACCGAAACCACTCGAGTCAAGGCCAGGGTATTGAACACCGGGCAGTGGAGTGCGCTGAGCGATGCAACATTCGTGATAGTGCCTTGAAAATCTGCGGACTACCGAGATTATGGCCATCCGCAAGACATTGCCCCGAATAGCTGGTTAATTGACAAAGCGCTCTGCATTCCCCGTCCAAAATGTGCGGCTTGATATGTCGTAAGTGTTTATAAAAACAGACCTTATAACCAACAGACATTTTAATCGCTAAACAGTGGAAAAAAATCCTTGACATTCAGAATATGGTCTGGTACATTCATCAGAAGATAATAGTGGGTAGTTGGGTGCAATGTATAAACATTGCTTAATGCCCAAAGGTAAAGGAAATTAAGGGTGAGAAAAGTAGAATTCGGGGGATGCCGGTTGGCGTAAGGCATCCACGCCCGGGAAGAGGGTGTCAAAGATGAGAAGGGTATCTGCATTTTTATTTCTGAGCATATTTCTTTCACTCAACACTACAGCTAGCGCAGACCTTATGTCGGTCTGGGATTTTGGTCCGGACTCTGCAAATTATACGCTTGTTCCGCGCGGCCCCACCGCACCATAGTTTTGCTCTCGACCGTTTCTAAAGGAGTGGCGTGCGGTAGTCGATAGGAAATGTGGGTACATTCCGCCTCGCCTATGGCGGGTGTAATGGATTGGAAGTTAGGCAGGCACTGGTAGCCAGAGGAATGTAAGATGAAAAAGCAGACTAAAAAGAAACGGCTGATTAAGTTCAAGCACATAGTGGACAATCAAATCGATTGTCACAATTGGGCAACCAAAATGGAAATACAACGACTTCTGTCCGGCAAACCGGATATAAAAGTGGTTTCCAAAAGCAGCTGCCCGAGTATCTGATTAGTGTATATGTGCGTTTT
>Ga0315294_10010728_pt1 | contig 10056 bp, 9 predicted proteins | sample YL17G13_40_MG_FD_203626 | JGI IMG/M metagenome (GOLD analysis project Ga0315294, IMG submission 203626) | Sediment microbial communities from Yellowstone Lake, YNP, Wyoming, USA - YL17G13_40 | ecosystem: Environmental > Aquatic > Freshwater > Lake > Sediment | place: USA: Wyoming | collected...
ATGCAGGGTATCTCTACTGCCGGGTTGGTGGATTTTGTGGATATAGGGACCAAGAACCTGGCTGAGACCAAAGCCATCTTTGAGGAATTCCACAGCTTTATTTCCAATCCTGAATTCCAGGCAGCGATCAGTAACACTGCTATAAATACTGAGAAATTAACTTATGAATTGCGCGAAACCAACGCCGGAATAGCCAAGATCACCACCGATCCCAAATTCCAGGAGAGCGTCAAAGGGACCATGGCCGAGACCAATAAGACCCTGTCTTCCGCCAACCGCTTTTTTGAGGGATTCGGCAAGCTGAATGTTAAGCCCAGCGGCGATGTACAATATGGCAGTTCAGCCAATAGCATCCGGGCCAATGTGGATGTTTCCCAAAGTGAGGCCGATTATTTAAGGCTCGGAATAGGGGAGGGCCCTACCCGGAACTTGAGCCTGCTGGATGTCCTGATCTCCCGTCGGATGCTGCAGACCTTTGGCTTCAAGCTGGGCATGATCAACACCTATCTGGGCGGCGGGGTCGATCTTTACGCTAATCCCGACTGGACCTTGAGCGGAGATATGTATGACTTCAATAATCCCAAGCCGTCCGTGCCCAAGTTCCGGGTGACCAGCTCTTACTTTGTGACCGATTACACCAGCTTGCTTCTGCAGGCGGACGATGTTTTCAATTCCGGACGCAATTACTCCTTCGGGCTAAGGGTCCAGGGCGGTAAATAGGGCCGTTTAAAAGCCAGATTCATCTTAATTATTGCTTAAATTAGCCGTACTGCAATGTCGTATAATATATCTTATGTCAAGTATAACCAAGGTGACGAATAAGCGATTTAGGGCTTTGTAGAGCTAAATATTGTGTATCGTGCTAGTTGTCCACAGAGGTTTTAAACAGGTATCACCCTAGTAACCTGCGAATGATTCCTTTAATATCGTGTAAGTAGCCGCGACGCCTGCCTGCCGGCAGGCAGGTTTAGCCGCAGGTTCTGATCAGAAGGACTTCCCTATTTACCTTGCTATTCTGATAAAACGCCTAAGTATGGGCGGGCGTCTCAGGGAATGGAGGTCTCTGTCCGTAATAGAATTAGTTGACTGACTATGATACGGTGCGGAAAGGGCCATTCCGGACGGCACCGCCAGACCCGATCTTACAACAAAATTATAGGTGGCAGCGGGATCATGAGTTATATACACATAGGCATCCACTGCCTTCTGTTCACCCGGTCTAAAATCTGCCTGGTTATCAGCAATCATGCCGGTTGGTTCTCCTCTTGAATCGGCCAGCGCGGCTTCGATCCCGCACATACCGGCATCCGTTCCCTCGTTCTTGATCACTGCCCTGACCTTCACAACGTCGATTTGATCAACCCCGGGGAAATTGACCACACTCGATAAGCTCAATGAAACACTTTTTATTACGTATCTTTCATCCGCCTGAGCAATCCCAAGTAAAACGCCGCAGAATAAAAGAACAAAAACAATAATTGAGATTCTTTTCATGACCTTTTACCTCCTAAAAAAAGCAGCTGACTTGATCTTATAAGTCAGCTGCTTTACGATCAGCACTTAAGAATCACTTTTATCGGGACATGGGTGAAATTGCTGTGGGCATAAACCTCATATAAATTCCTGTATGGAGAGATGCGTCAGAAATAGATATGTCTCGTATCGGCACTTGGGCTTCAGTCCCAAAATGTACAAAGCCTGTAATCCTGTAGGTCGCGGACGGATTATGGATAACCGGCACATATAAAGTATGTGTCCTGGTCGCTCCCGCACGAAGTCCGTATGCGATATCACCAGCTATCGGGTGCTCCCGATCGTCGCCCGTAAATAGGACGATGGTGTACATGTCACAGCCAGTCGTGCCACCCGAAACCCGGATGGTGACTTTTATGGTATCCCTCACACGCGGATCGCCTGTAACCGTCCAACCAGATCCGGCCAAGGAAACGGAAGGCGCACCAACCTCTCCTGGCTTTTCTCCAACTGCGTAGGCAGCTGCTCCAAAGGCAAGAACGAAGCAAAACAGCAAAAGAACTGCTTTTCTCATCTTTTTCACCTCCTATTTGCAATATATTTTAGCAGATAAAATAGCTGTTGTCAAGGCTTAGAAATCGGAGGTGAACTCATATTCGCCGAGATAATAATCTCTCAGAAAATTATAAACATCCGTCAGATTCTGGCGAAGCGCAACGCGGTCCGGGGTTTGTTCCCAGATCAGAGCTATAACTCGATTGAGACTTTCGTTGCTTCCAAACGGTTCGGCCGGAAGTTCGGCAAGGGCCAAAAGCTCAATTATTCTTCGAAAAGTATCCGGGAAAAGAACATACGCTTGTCCGGCGCTGGCGAACCCCTCATAATCGGTCTCTTTGGGATGACCAACCTGGCTATAATAATTAAGCAGGACGGAATCATCCAAAAGATCCCACGTTCCTAATTCTTTCCCTCGGTCGTAGATATTTATCCAGTCGGCTTCCGCCTGATAAACCGTGTGAAAAAATTCGTGTGTGACCAAAGCAGCGAAATCTTTGTTTAAAGCGGGAGGGATCAGGGGCTGCCGTACGGAGATCCAGGAGAAGCTCGGCTGGGAGTTCCCGTCAAAGTCCATCTCCTGCAGAGGATCAATAAAAATACCGACCTCCGTGAGCGAAGCATTACGGATAAGCTGTATCCTTTCAGCTATGCGAGCCAGAATGTCGGCAGCCGCAAGTTCTTGGGCTTGCCCGTAAAACCGATAACTTATTCCCGAAATAACCTGATCAATTATCGGAATATGATAGGTAACTGTTCTGGTGGTTTCGTTTCCTTGCGCGTCGGGAACGGTTAAATCCAAGCTCCCGCTGAGAGATTCCGGTAAACGGAATTCGAGGCCGAATTCGCCGTCCGGTCCCGCCTCTATGGTTTCCCCGAAAGAGACCGAAGGGAAAATTCTCAAACCCGGCTCGGTTCTTCCCCGCACCAAAACGGCCTTATTGGGAAAGGCCAAAACCTCGCCGGTCGGCTCTAAAAGCTCAATAGTGGGAGGGAATGAATCTACCGGAAGATCAGAACTCCCGTTTATCACGATTCGCCCGATCCTCTCCCCTACCATATTTAAGATGTCTACGTTCGTTAAATCGATCGGCTCCGCCACTCTTCCGCTGGCTCTATCAAATGGCAAGAAAACCTGTCCCACCAGGGCTTCATCCGAAATATTTCTTATGAATCCAAAGTAATCATCCAAAAATCCCAATTCGAGTCGATACCTGGGATTTCCCTGAGGGTCATAAAAAATCCCGTATTTAAGTCCCGTAGATTCTTCTTCTTGCAAAGTAAGAAATAGATCTTCTTCTCCCAGCGCGGCCCTAAACCTGAAAGGAAATTCCACATTGCCGGCAAACGAGGGCCGAATTAATCTTTCCCAATCTCGATCGGCGGCGAGGTCTTTTAAAAATCCAAGGCACAGTTCGGCCGCCCGCGCGACCAGATCCGCATTTATCCTTTCCAGGGTGTCGGCTGAGGTATGCGCGTATAAATAACCGGGATAGTTTTCCTCAGCGACCGGTCCGCGATTTTCAGAGATCAAGACGGCCGGTATTTTCGCCGTTCCAAAAGAGCATTCATCGCTGGAACAGGCGGTCTCCTCAAGTTCTAACAGAGGAACGCTTGGATTTTCGGTGTTGGTTCTTTGCAAGCGCTCCGCCAATTTGCGCGAAAGCTTATCCATTATTACCACCAGCCGGTCCAGGGCCAGATTGTTCCCCAGGGTATCCAGATTGATAGCCCCCAGAATTGACTGTCCGCCGTCGGATAATCCGCTTATATAGGATCTGCTCCCCAGTCTACCTACTTCTTCCGCATTGAAGGCCACGAATTCGATATCAAAGGGGAACACATGTCTGCCTGCGTTGCGGGCGATCTCCAGCAGGACCGCCAAACCCGTAGCATTGTCATTCGCCCCGGGAGCAACCTCGCTGTAAATGCCCTCACCCATCGAATCCAGGTGCGCGGTAAAAACCAATTTCTTGGATGAATCCCTGCCCGGCAAACGGGCCACCACGTTATCAATTTCATCGATCCTATCGTGGGGATAATCTTCCCCGAATATGGTTTGGTAGTCGGGCGGAATTTCGATCGCCGGGCGAGAGATCTCAGCTGCCCCACCTAAATACTCTCTGAATTTCCCTTCCAAATAAGCTTCAACTCGACGATTGCCATCGGTAAAAACCCGGCGAGAATTTGCGCTTATTTCAGCAATTAAGTTCCTTATATTTTGGGGGTCAACCTGAAAATCATAAGAAGGTTTTGTTTCGGTTCGATTATCACAAGTAACTGCCAGGAGCAAGGGAGCCGCAGGAACAGTCGCCCTTAGAAGATGACCCAATATGCGGGGCAGCGCCGAGCGGGATATTCTTTCGGCCCTGGAAATTCCGTCCATCTCTGTCCTCCTGAGCAATTATCTGCATATAATCTGAGAAATTTCACCGAAAAAGCAGATAATCAAACCAGCCGGCTATCTAGAAGGATTTTCCGATATTGAAATCAACTTCGCTTAAATTGCCCTTGTCAGTTATCTTATTAAATACATATTTGGGAGAAAAGATAAGATCCCAGATAAAGTAATCCAGGGAAATAGCCAAATACTCCCCTTTATAATTGTTGGCCTCGATAACGGTTTGGGACTTACCGGATATATCGGTAAAGGTGATATCCCGGCTGGGAATGAAGTTGAAGTAGCCATAATGGCCGTTCAATTTGAGATTCGGGTACAGTTTGAGGCCCAAAATGGCCCCAAAACGCGTGGCGCTGATAGTGGCCGAGTAATTGACATCGGTCATGATCTGGTATACTTCCAGGCCAATATCGAAATCCTTGAGCTTTAATCCGCCGTCCACGCCCAGGTTTATACCCAATCCGGGCCCATGAACTATCCCCAGGTGGAAATCTCCCATATAAGGCAATTTCTCGATCTTCATGGCTGAAGCAGAGGAACTTAACAAACCTGCGACTAAAGTCGCGGTTAAATAGTATTTTATGCGAGAATTCATTCTCGGCTTTTTATACGTGAAGCTAGAATGGATTTAAAGATCAATAATCCGTCCTCCGAGCCCAAAACCGCCTCGGAGGCGCGCTCCGGATGCGGCATCATGCCCAGGACATTGCCTTTCTTATTAATAATGCCGGCAATTGAAGCCCTAGAGCCATTGGGATTCTCTTTATGATAAGTAAAGACGATCTGCTTATTCTTTTTCAATTCTCTCATTGTTTTCGCATCGCAGGTATAATTGCCTTCTCCGTGAGCGATAGGAATGTTCAAAACTTGTCCGGTTTTGCACTTTTTGGTGAACTTGGTTTTATTGTTTTCGACCTTTAGCTCCACCTGCTTGCAAATGAATCTTAGATCCTTGTTTCTCTGCAGAGCCCCGGGCAGCAGGCCGGCCTCGGTCAATATCTGGAAGCCGTTGCAGATGCCCAATACCAGTCCCCTGCCCTTCTCGGCGAAATTTTTTACGGAATCCATGATATGGGAAAAGCGCGCGACGGCCCCGCAACGCAAATAATCGCCATAAGAGAAGCCGCCGGGCAGGATCAAGCAGTCAAAATGATCGAGCTTAGTGTCTGCATGCCAGATGTATTCTACCGGCTGTTTTAACACATCTTTAACGACGTTAAAGCAATCCTGATCGCAATTGCTGCCGGGGAAAACGATAACGCCAAACTTCATATTTATTCGGAAACCTCGAAGCGGTATTGCTCGATGATGGGATTGCTCAGCAGTTTCTCGCACATTTCGGCGACTTGCTTTTCTATTTTTGCCTTATCTTTTTGTCCTTCGATCTCCAGCTCAATGTATTTGCCGATGTGGACGTGAGCAACGTTCTTATAATTAAGTGATTTTAGGGCGGCCTCCACCGTCTTGCCCTGGGGATCCAGGATGCCTTTTTTGTGAGTGACGTAGATCTTTATTTTGGACATTTTACAAGAGGAATGATAACAGAAATAGAGATATCATTCAAGCCAGCCGTAAATTCCCACACCAAAAATTTTGGTGTGGGAATAAAAAAGCAGCCGGTTTGTTTTGAATAAACCGGCTGCCTTCTATTTGAAATCAGCTATATTTATTCTAAAATCGAGGCGGCACAGTAGGCCTTGGTCCTCCTGGAACTGGGGATCCAATATCCGTTGGCCCTCCTCCACCCAAAGTTAAACCAATCGCGGTGCTGTGTTCTAAATTAGGAAGGTTCTGACTTTCCCCTGGACTCACAGAACTTACTGGGCTTTTATAGGCTGATACCTTATAGTTTTTTCCGGGTGTGAGTAGAAAAGACCAACGACCGTCTCTGGCTGGAATGGTTTTTCCGGTTCCACTGATACCATATCCCGTCGCTGGGTCAAACTCCATCACTGCGATTTCTGAAGCTACCCGGGCATCATTCATAAAGCAGGACACATCCAAGATTATACTTCTTGGAACCATCATCACTCCCGGTCTGCTAGTATCTATAGCAGCAATTGCAATCGAGAAAAGAAGCAGGGAGAACAATGCGATCAATATAATCTTTTTCATGTCATTTCACCTCCTTTCAGTAAATTACCGCGGCGCAATAAAAAGCGTTTGGCTGGCTAGAGTCGATAAAAAAGTATTTTTATTTTCTCAAACTGCCTTTTGCTGCCAGTGCCACAGTCTCTAATCTGATGCTGACTAATTTGGCTCCGCTAATTGAATCAGCTCTTAACATTCTACCTGACGGCCATCCCGTGAAACCTGGGACCCGAATTTCAAAAACAGCTACATATCTTCCCGCCGGTAAAATATTTTTCGAAACGATTGAATTTGTCAGATCCCGAGAAGATGCAGATAGCCTAATAATCTTTTCTTGAATAACTCCCCCATCGGGGAATGTGGTAGGTTCGGTTATTTCTACCACCCCTACTTCCCCCTGTATAAGATGCATTTCCGCATCCGCCTGTCCAGCTATCCCTCCCGAAGGTACATTATAAGTATAAGTTGCTCGAAGCTTTGCAGGCGTAGTTAATTCTAGGATATCGCTGCTATAAGTAACCCATACGTTATCTGTAGTACCGTCCCCGTTATCGGCAGTTGCCGCATAAACCGTTTGGGTGGCCTCATCGAAACTTCCCGCCGCAATTCCTCTTACTACGATACGATTAGTGGCACTCCATCTTGTCGTTTCGACCATTTCAGCCTGCGCCACAAAGGAGAAAACCAATAAAAACAAAAACAAAGTTATAAGTGTTTTATTCATTTCAATCTACCTCCTGTCTAATTATTATTTGTCCTTTAGACCTCCTTATATGATAATTTTACTCTCTCCACTCGCTTTGTCAAGCCAATGAGGGGATTGACAAGGGAAAGGAACGGGCTCATAATATAAAAAGCATAAAGGAGGGCAATATGAGAAAGTTAGTTTTGATTCTGGTTCTTTTGTTCGGCATCTCCAGTGTTTCGTTCGCCATGGGGTCGGCGCCCAGCGCACAAGCGGGGAATGCGCAAGTGGAAGAGACGCAGTTTATACCTCGTCCAGTGCCAACGCCAAGAACTCCTGCCCCTGCCGTGGAAAGAGTGAGACCCGGCGGTTTACTTCCCCAAGCTTCTAATTCAGTATTGGTCAAGTATGTTGAGGATCTTATAACATATGCGCCCCAAGATCCTCTGCCGGGCACTAAAGTTATTATTACCAATGATCCTTTTAATCCAATTTGGTTGTCTGAACGAGTCACTCAAGGTCTCGGAACCGCTGTTGCCGGTATTGCAACTTTCCCTGGCTTAACAGTTAGAGAAAGTATTTGGATTATCGCTTATCATGAAGGGTTCAGGCCGGAGATACTTCCTGGTGTAAGGGTAGTAAATACCTCTGCTTATGCTTATCCTGGAGCTGCTCATCATTTTAGCTTGGTTTTACCCCGGATTAATCCTTTTACGTCCGAAATGCTCCGATCAACCAGAAACGCAAAAATCAGTGTTTTTGAAGAGCGGCCGCCAAGGGTAGCAGGGGGAGAATGGATCAGTGTTGGATCTGAGGGAGCTAGGGTTATAATAACCAAACAAAGCGGCAGACGGGTTTATGGATTAGAACCACCTGCTACAGCTACAGGATCAAATGGTATAATTTCTGGCCTGGCCTTACCCGACACCGGAGTCGATGAAGCTGCATCAGGGACGCTTCCTCCAGGTGCTTTTGGGCCCACTCTGTATACAATATATGCCTATAAGAGTGGTTATTATATGGCTTGGATGGATGGGGCTGCCGAGACTTTATTTTCTGATAGAGGAGTTACTCTCTATTTGAAGAAGCCGCATAGATAATCTAAAAAACCCTCGATCCTTTTCTGTTATCACAGTAGGGGTCGGGGGTTTTTGTTTGAGATCAGCGGTAAACCACCAGCTTGAATTTGCCCAGGATCTTTAGCTCATCCCGGGCGACCAGATTGCCGAGATAAATTCCGCTGCTCACCACCCCACCCTGCTCCGTCGCCCCGTCCCACTTGACCTTGTTCAGTTGCGCCAGGCCGCCCTCTTCCCCCTTGGCAATAGAAATCTTCTTTACGATCTCTGCCGCCACATTGAAGATAAAAATGTCAATATTGGCATCCTGGCTCAAGGTGTATTGGATAGTTACCTCTTTATTGGTTTCCGGATTAAACGGACTGGGATTGACCAGGGGCGCGCCCACGATCCGCAGGGGCCCTCCCAAAACCGTAACGATGCAGGTTTCTGTGCCTTCGGCTGCCGCCGCCCTCGCTCCCGAGCTTTTGGCCCGGATCTTGAAAGTATGTTTGCCGGGCTCCAATTTGTCCGGCCAGGTTATCGTTCCCTCGGTCGTTTTGAGATCGGCCTTAAGATCGGCGATCTTATACGTTCTGGTCGCAACTTGGCCTTCGTCCACGGTTATCCGGTAATCATCCGAATTGGAGCTTAAGGCATAGGGCTCGGCGATCTCTGCCCGAATCCTGATCTCGGGTTGGCTGCCGGTTATAAAGTCCTCCCCTTTCTCTACCAGGCCTTTTTGATAACTGCGTCTGCCGAACCAAACCTTGATGCGGGGAGAGGATTCCTCGGCCAACGCCACCGCGCGAACATCGGATACACCCCCTCCCGCCAGGATCGGCACCGGACCAACCACTTCAAATCCCCTGCCGGATATGGTTATTTCATAGGGGCCAACCCCGTATCCTCCCAGCTTTTCGGTGAAAATTTGATATTTGGCTCCCTTGAGGAGCGGCACCCCGGCCAGACAGGCATTGATCAGGAAGCGGCGGGGTTGGCCCGAAGCCCCCCCCTCCCCGATCGTGTCCCAGGCGGCTTTGTTGGCAAAATAGATCTTTTGTCCGTCAAAACTTTGCCCCGGGGCATCCTTGACCTCTCCCATGACCCAGTAAAATCCCAAAAAGGGTGTTTCGATCTGGGATAAAGCTGGGATGGCTAGAAGCAGAAAACAAAAAAGAATTCCAGCCAGCTTCTTCATCTGACTATTTTGAATATGACAGTGTAGGTTAGAGCCTTATTGGGGTCGGCTGAATCGGAGATATTTACCTGGAAAGCCTGCCCCTGGTGGACCGGCGTGTTCACTGTCACTCCGGGAGTAAAGGTAAAGCAATCCGGCACCGGCTTGGACCAATCTATCATCACGATGCCCGCCGGCTTTTGTAAATTCTCATCCCACCAACCCAGCGACTTGATATAGTGCTGGCCCTTATCCAAGGCCAGGACCAGTTTCTCAACGGTTGCGATATCTATGGGATTTCCGGATTCATCCCTCACCGAAGTCAGGGGGAAAGGCAGGGCGAAGCTGTTGAGGCCGGTGCCGCCGGCCAGTTTATTGAAAACCAGGACAAAATCTTCTGTAGGTTCTTCTCCGGAAGGAATGACTATCATGGACTGCGCAGGGGTGCTGAAAAGATGGGAATCCCGGCTGGCTTCGGATTCCGGATCCAGCGGAGCGGAGGTCTGGTTGTAGGCGAAGGCCCTGAAGTAATACCTTTTTCCCTGGCCTACCGCGGCCGTTATGTTCTCTTCCATTCCCGGCCCGCTGGTCACCGGCTGGATCATGGCGAACA
>Ga0315294_10010729_pt1 | contig 10055 bp, 8 predicted proteins | sample YL17G13_40_MG_FD_203626 | JGI IMG/M metagenome (GOLD analysis project Ga0315294, IMG submission 203626) | Sediment microbial communities from Yellowstone Lake, YNP, Wyoming, USA - YL17G13_40 | ecosystem: Environmental > Aquatic > Freshwater > Lake > Sediment | place: USA: Wyoming | collected...
GAAAGAAATCCGCGAGGTAGAAAATTGCTAGAGCGGATCGAGGAATTCGGAAAGCATTTAGTAATAACTGGTTTCAAAGGTGTAAAAGTTGGGAACGTTGAAGCCTTTTTCAAGGCAATTCGCAACGAGAAACTGTCAAACGTGGAAATCCAGTTTTTCGACGCTCAACTTGTGGCAACTTCGCAGCACCTGTATTTTGCAGTTTTGAACGCGTTGACTGCGTTTAAGAACGGAGAGAACATCTCCAGAAACCTGGCCATGGAAATAATGCTTTACGCTTCCGCGCAACGGCAAATCCGAAAAGCCATGAAACTTCTGGGAATCACACGCCGCTCGTCTGACATCGCAACGATGATAGTCGCGGACAAACCAGACAGTGCAAAGGCAGCCTTGTCGATAGTCTCCCAGAATCTGCGCGCAAAGCCTGATGACGCAGTTGTTGAATTGACACGCGGGAAGGTGAAAAGCATCCGAAGAGTCTTCGGAATTTCCCAAGCAGAACTTGAGGCTGTTGGCAAAGGAGACGGCTTGGAAGCGGCTCTAGTTGACCTTGTCATCGAGCGGATGGCGCTCTTGTCAACTCAACGTTGACTCACAATATCTTCTCCTTCATGACAGACAAAACATCATCAGGCTCTATTATTGACATTCCAGTCAGCCCGCCGACCACCTCGATCAGCAGAATCTTGTCAGGCTTGGTCAACTTGACCTTCTGCTTGATGTTCGCCGCCGCAGCTTCTATGATGCTTTGCGCATGAATTGCTGTAAAACGTTTTTCAACTGTGACCCGAAAAGTCTCGTTTTCCCCGATTTTCAAGCTGAGCTCGGTTGCCGCCTGTCGAATCTCTTCTAGACCAGTGCACACGACTTTCTCTATAGGGATTATTCTCAGCGTGTATCGAAACTCGTAGGGGCGTTCGACCAGAATCTTACGCAACTTCTCAACCGTTCCGAAAGGGTCAAGAGAAGTTTTCGTTGCAATCAGACCAGCAACACCAGTTCTTTCAATCGTCGCCGCTGAATCGCCGACTTCTTTGAAAAGAAATGTCAGCTCCGCGCAAGCTTCACGCTCATTTCCGCGTGAGGTCGTTGCCAGAAGGTTGAAGTCTCTGAGCACATTCTCACAGGCAATATTGTATTTGCACGTCGTAAGTAAGCTTTGTTCCTAAAAGAAGCCGCTGTCATTCGCTTTTGGAGGTCAGTGTAGCTTAGTGGCTTATCACAGCTTTTGGCTCTTAGCCGTCGCCTCACATCATCCCACATTAAACATACTACGACAGGGATTTATCCGTTTTGATGTTTCCTGGACATTAGGCTTAAATTTGGCCAAATATGTTCTCGTCTAGGTCAAGGAACGGAGGCAAGTCGGTGAGCAAGAAACAGAAACCTGTGATTGTAGTTCACGGTGGTGCCGGTGCCATTACTCCCGAACGCAATCAACCAGTTATGGAAGGAATCAAGAGAGCCGCAAAAAAGGGGTTCGATGTCCTCAAAAGAGGAGGAACCGCCGTGGACGGCGTAATGAAGGCAGTCATGGTAATGGAAGATGACGGGTCGTTCAACGCGGGTTACGGTTCCAGCTTGAACATGGACAGAAGCGTAGAGATGGACGCCTCAATCATGGACGGAAAGACATTGCAGGCCGGTGCCGTCGCGCTTCTGAAGGACGTAAAAAACCCGGTGCGTCTGGCCAGGATAGTCATGGAGAAAACAGACCATGTCTTCATAGCAGGAGAGGGCGCGGAGAGACTCGCCACGCTCTTCAAACTTGAAAGAGTCAACGCGGTTACAGAGCTTAGGCTGAAGTATTATGAGGGACAGAAAAAGAAGCTGCTTGAAGGGCAATTTGAACTGCCAAAACTTGCGAGCCTAATCAAGGAATACCCAGAATTGCTGGAGTCGGACACTGTGGGCGCAGTTGCCCTCGACAAAGAAGGAAACCTTGCAGCCGCTACGTCAACCGGCGGCTTTCCACTGAAGCTTCCTGGAAGGATCGGAGATTCACCGCTGATTGGCTGCGGGAACTATGCGGACAATGAGAGTGGCGCGTGCTCGGCTACAGGTGTAGGTGAGATAGCGATAAGGCTGGTATTGGCAAAGACTGTATGCGCCTACATCGAGGCTGGCAAAACTCCTCAGGAGGCAGCTGAGCAAGCCATACGGCTTGTTAACCAAAGGATGCCTATCGGATACAATTCCATGGGGCTGGTCGCCGTAGACGTTCACGGGCGGATTGGGGCTGCTCATAACTCGCCGAACCTTTGTTGGGCGTACTTGACACCGGAGACACCGAAGCCGGTCAGTTCTTCAACGGCGAAAAATGTGAAAGAAAGCCATTGAAAGGACATTATCGATCGCACTTTTTGGTCTTTATTCTCGACAACTGACGAATAATAACCCTTAAAGCGTTGCTAGGTGGCTTGTGTAGGTACACAACGGCTTGTGGAGGTGAAATGGAATGATTGATGAGGAAGAAGAATGGGAAGAAGAAGACACTGAGGATGAAGAATGGGAAGAGGAAGAGTGGTAAGGGAATTAAGTAGATAATACTCTTCTCATGATTTTTGCTTGCCAAGAAGTTTTAGACTCTTTTTGCACGGTTTTGAGGGTTCAAGCTTATAACCTACCTGTTGAGAGCATTCATGGATTGATGAACGATGACGCGAGTGGCCGTGCTGGACATCGACAAGTGTAAGCCCAAACACTGCAATAGGCTATGTCACCGTTTCTGTCCGATAGTGCGAACCCACATAGAAGCCATACGATTCGAGAACAACAGGCCCGTGATCGTTGAGTCTCTCTGCACAGGATGTGGGATATGCGTAAAGAAGTGCCCGTTCAACGTCATATCGATAGTCAACCTTCCAGACGAGTTGGACAAAGACTGCAGCCACAGATTCGGACCTAACACGTTTAAGCTTTTCAGACTGCCAACACCGTCACCCTGCATGGTTCTCGGCCTGCTCGGACAAAATGGCATAGGCAAGACAACCACACTGAAGATACTTTCAGGCGAGGTCAAACTGAACCTCGGCAACTACGAGAACCCGCCTGAGTGGAGCGAAATAGTCCAGCACTTCAGGGGCTCAACACTTCAAGATTACTTCCAAAAGATGGGAGAAGGAAAACTCAAAGTCTCGCACAAGCCGCAGTACGTTGACAAAATTCCGAAGGTCGTCTCTGGAAGCGCCGGCGAACTGTTACGAAAAGTAGATGAAAGAGGCGCCTTAGAAAAAATCGCAGAACAGCTCGAACTCAAGCAATTCTGGAACAGGCCGCTCGAGGTTTTAAGCGGAGGAGAGCTGCAGCGGGTGGCCGTAGCCGCAACGATGTGCCGCGACTCGGACGTCTATCTTTTCGACGAGCCCTCAAGCTATCTGGACGTGAAGCAAAGACTGGAAGTGGCCAGGGCCATAAGAAGCCTGAAAGATGAGCAGAAAACCATAATCATAGCGGAACATGACCTCGCCATAATAGACTACCTGTCAGATCAGATTTGCATTCTCTACGGTGAACCAGGTGTTTACGGCGTTGTGTCCAATGTTCACGGCGTTAGAACAGGCATAAACATTTACTTGCAGGGATACATTCCAGACGAGAACGTCCGCTTCAGGAAAGAAGCAATAATATTCCATGAAAAACCGCCTGCTGTGAGTTCGGGCGCAGGCGAGACGCTGCTTAAATGGGAGAAGATTGAAAAAACGTTCAAAGGGTTCAAACTCACAGCCCACGGCGGCGAGATAAGAAGAGGAGAAATAGTCGGGATTCTTGGACCGAACGGCATAGGCAAGACGACTTTCATCAAGATTCTGGCTGGCATTGAAGAAGCTGACGACGGCAAAAAAGTCGTGGAAACTAAGGTAAGTTACAAGCCTCAGTACATTTCCGCGGAGTATGACGGCACAGTTCAGATGCTACTGATGAGCGTTGCCAAGGAAGAGTTTTCTTCAAGCTGGTACAAGACCGAAATCCTCCAGCCCTTGAGGGTAAATCTGCTCCTAGACCGGAATGTGGCGGAGCTGAGCGGCGGTGAGCTGCAAAAAGTCGCCATTGCAGCGTGTCTCTCCCGCAAAGCTGATCTTCTCTTGGTGGATGAGCCCAGCGCGTACTTAGACGTTGAGGAAAGACTGAACATGGCGCGAATCATTCGAAGAGTTGCTGAAAATCATAACGTGGCAGCTTTCGTCGTGGAACACGACGTGGTCACGCAGGACTTCATAGCAGACCACCTGATGGTCTTCACTGGAAAACCCGGCGTGGAAGGCACAGCATATGCTCCTACAAGTCTGAGGAAGGGAATGAACAAGTTTCTGAAAGTGATGGAAGTGACTTTCCGCAGGGACCCCGCCACGAAGAGGCCGAGAGTCAACAAGGAAGGCTCGAAGCTTGACAAGTTCCAGAAGGAAGTCGGAGAATACTACTACACGCGTTCAATCCCGAAGAGTTGAGACTAAATTAGGAACCATGCTTCCAGGTCAGAAGCGTAGTTAAATTAATGAATGAGCAAAGCGTATCGTAGAAGCGAAATTGCTGCAAAGGGGATTGGGGAGGCTTAAGTGGCTCAGACAACCTTTGAAGAGATCAGTGCTGCTGACTTCTTCTATCGAAACAGAGACATAGCTGGGTTCACAAACCCGTCGAGAGCCATTTTTGCGGCTGTAAGAGAACTTGTGGAAAACTCTTTGGACGCTGCTGAAAGCCTCAAGACACCGCCTGACGTTTACGTTAGACTCTCATACGAGGGAGAAGCCAGCGCAGAAACCCAGATCTACAGGTTGAGGGTTGAAGATAACGGCATAGGAATCCCGCCCAGACACATCCCATCAGCCTTCGGCCAAGTGCTCTTCGGCTCCAAATACAAGCTGAAACAGCAGAGAGGAACTTTCGGCTTAGGAGGCAAGATGGCGATTCTCTACGGACAGATCACAACTCATCAGCCTGCCTACATAACTTCGAGCACAGAGATGTCCAAAATCTACATGTACAAACTCATGATCGATATCCAGAGAAACCGCCCGCTTATACTTGACAGAAAGGTTCTCATAAACAAAGAACAGTGGCGGGGCACAATAGTCGAGTTCTCCTTGGAAGGCGACTACTTCAGAGCCATGCCCAAGCTTCTAGACTATTTCAAGCAGACGGCCATGGTAAACCCCTATGCGAACCTGACCTTTGTCGATCCAAAGGGCAGGCTTTACAGGTTCACGAGAGTCACTAAAGAGATGCCTGTGCCGCCGAAGGAAACTAAACCTCACCCGTACGGCGTTGATGTGGAGCTTCTTCAACGCCTCATACAAATAACACCCAGCAAGAACATGCTCGAGTTTCTGAAGAACCATTTTCACCGAGTGGGAGAAATCACGGCGCACAAGTTTCTGGAATTCAGCAACTTAAGTCTTTCGAAGAATCCGAAGAAACTCACTCATGAAGAGATTGTCAGACTCATGCACATGCTCAAGAAGTACAAAGACTTTTTGCCTCCAGATGCGAGTTGCCTCTCACCCTTAGGCGAAGACTTGTTGAAGGCTGGAATTCTTAAGGAGTTGAAACCCGAATTTGTGGTGGTTCATCAACGCAAACCTGCAACCTACGCCGGCCACCCATTTATCGTCGAGTTTGGACTCGCGTATGGTGGAGAGATCCCCAAGAGGGGAAACTTCATTGTTTACCGTTTTGCCAACCGCATCCCGCTGCTCTACGATGAAGCCAGCGACGTCTCGGTGAGGGTCATAACGGCCATGAACTGGCGAAGGTACAGAGTCAACCCAGACATGCCGATTGCAATTCTAGTGCACATTTGCAGCACCAAGGTACCATACAAGACCGTGGGCAAAGAGTTCATCGCCGGCAGGCCTGAGGTGAGAAGAGAGATTGCCAATGGACTGCGAGAGGTTGCCCGCCAGATTCAGCACTTCATGTCGAAGAGGGAGCATGTTGACAGAGAGCGGAAACGGCTTGGAGTCTTCAGCAAGTACTTGCCGAAAATAGCGCAGTTCTCAACTCGGCTTGCTGGAAAACAAAAGCCGCCTGACATAGAGAAATTGTTGACGAGTGTGAAAAAATATGGCGCAGAAGAAACAGAGAAGTAGCATCCTAGAGAGAAAGAAAGAAGTTTTAGAAAGCCTGTCAGGGCTCGGAGGCAAAATCTACGATCAGCTTGACAACGGAACTTTCCCCTCAATAACGATGCCGAGCCGCTCAACAGAAAACATTTACTACGACCCACAAGTCAGACAGTTCATCCTAGGAGACAGGAAAGTCAAGCGGAGCGCGCGCAACATCCGCCACGTGAAACCTTTCGCGCAGCTCACGTGGGCCGCGCTCTTTTCGAATGAGTTGACTTCGCAGTGCAAGACGTCAACCTTGAGAGATGTCTATTATTCTGCACAGGCGTATGAAATGACTTTCAAGGATCAGCAGGAATCAAACAACATAGTTACAGACTTGGAAACCATCTTGGGATTCTCACGAGAAGACTTCAGCATCTTCCCTGAAGAGCGCTCAGCCATCTTCGGCGATCTGACAATAGAATACACCGTGCCGGGCTACGAGGGAAGGACAATGAACTTGACCTCGCACCCCGACGGCGTCATGATTGGCCCAGCGTTGACTTCATCCGAGTTTGTGAAAACGACGGCGGACAAGGTGATAGCCGTAGAGAAAGGCGGTTTGTTCACGCGGTTCATAGAAGAGAGCGTGCACAAGAAGTTCAATTCATTACTCGTTCTGACGGCTGGACAGGCGCCGAGGGCGACACGACACTTTATCAGGAGACTAAATGCTGAGCTGAACCTTCCAGTTTACATTTTCACGGACGGCGACCCGTGGGGAATGCACATAGCCATGGTAATAATCTCCGGCTCAGCAAACGCTGCGCACTTGAGAGAGCTGAACACGCCTGACGCTAAGTGGAGCGGCGTGTGGGCAACGGACATCGTGAATTACAAGTTGCCGACTGACCCGCTTGACGAGGTTGACATGAAGAGGCTTTATGAGCTGCAGAAGGACCCGCGGTACAAGGAGGACCCGCTTTGGCAGAGAGAAATCAAAACCTTCATGAAAATCAGGAAGAAGGCAGAGCAAGAGGCTTTCAGCAGGTACGGCTTAACATACATTGTTGACGAGTATCTTCCTGCAAAACTTGAAGAGACCAAGTAGGCAAGGGAAATTTAAAATAACCGTGTGTATGCTTTATGTAGAAAGCACATTGAAAGGAAAGATTGGCATGAGTGAAGAGGGCGGTTTCGGACTGACGTTGGCTGAGAAATTCTTTGGTCTGATAATCCTCGCTGTGGGCGGCATTACAGCATACTACACTTGGACAAGCAGCCAGTCACTAGACCCGTTTTCCGGCCTTTTCGTTTTCCTAACCGTCGTACTGCTCGCAACAGGAATAATCCTGCTGACCGCAAAAACAGAATAGTATTGCAGATTCCAGAATAGGCTTTTGAATCAAAGAAATACTTGCAGTAGTGCGGTGGCTGACTGCCCTATTCTCTTCTTTCGACAACCACCCTGCAATTCGTCACCAAAGCTGCGATCACGCCCAGCGCGGCAAGCCAAGGAGCAAGAACAACACCAACAACCCCGACAGTGGCGGGTATCTCAAGCAGAACCTTGCCGGCCTCGTCCTTGACAATTATTCTCGTGATGTTCCCCTCATGAAGCAGCTCTTTCACTCTTTCAATCAGGTTGTCAGCAGAAACTGAAAATTCCTCTCTGACCACCTTGCTGGCTGGAGCGCCGCAAGAATAGCAGAACTTGTCACTGTCTTTCAATTTTGCTCCGCACTTCGCGCAGTAAGGCAAGCTTTTCTACCTGCCAGAACAGAGTCTAATAGACGTTTAAAAGCATTGTGAGCGGAATGGTGAGTGTTTATTAGGGTGGTAGTTCATAGATTTTGAAACGCAGTATTGAACTGTTGGCTTGTCTAGTCTTGCCAAGGAAGATGTAGCTATGCCTACTCGCCAACCAATCGTGTGCGTCCTCGGCCACGTTGACACTGGCAAGACTTCGCTTTTGGACAAAATCCGCAAGACAAGCGTCCAAGCTCGAGAGGCCGGAGGCATCACGCAGCAAATCGGAGCAAGCTTCTTCCCCGTCGACACGCTTCGACAGCTGTGCGGCTCCATGCTTTCAATGGTCAAAGGCGAGATAGAGATCCCTGGCCTGCTCATTGTAGACACTCCAGGACATGAAGCCTTCACCAACCTCCGCAGAAGAGGCGGAAGCGTCGCAGACATAGCCATTCTTGTGATTGACGTTCTGAGAGGCTTTGAAGCCCAAACCTACGAGTGCATAGACATTCTGAAAAGCCGAAAAACGCCGTTTCTTGTAGCTGCAAACAAGATAGACCGCGTGCCAGGGTGGAACAGCTACCCCGACACGCCGTTCTTGAAGGCATATCAACTTCAAGACCCGTACGTGAGAGAAGATTTGGACAACAGAATCTACGACATAATAGGAGTGTTCTCCCGCCTGGGATTCAACGCAGATCGTTTTGACCGCATAAAAGACTTCACGAAAACCATAGCCGTGGCCCCAACCAGCGCCAAGACAGGCGAGGGATTGACAGAACTTCTCGCGGTTCTCGTAGGTTTGACGCAACAGCATTTGAAGAAGCGCTTGCAGACCACCAGAGGCTCGGCGAAAGGCACCGTCCTAGAGGTCAAAGAGGAGCCGGGACTAGGGTTGACGCTTAACACGATAATCTACGACGGGGTTCTACAGAAAGACAACTTGATCGTGGTAGGCGGCAAGGAAAAACCCATCGTGACGCGAATACGAGCGATCTTGGTCCCTAAACCATTAGACGAGATCAGAGACCCAAGAGACAAGTTTTCTTCTGTGAAGTCTGTTGCTGCCGCGGCGGGAATCAAAATCGTTGCGCCTGACTTGGAAGGAGCTCTGGCCGGCGCGCCGTTGTACGCTGTTCCACAGGGCGAAAAGCCCGAAAAGTATGCGAAGCTCGTTTCTGAAGAGATTCAAAAGATCAGAATAGTAACTGACGCCGATGGTGTTATTCTGAAAGCAGACACGCTTGGCTCTTTGGAGGCCATTGCTGACATTTTGAAGAAGAACGGCGTGCCGATTCGGTTGGCCGATGTTGGAGACATTTCGAGAAGGGACGTCGTGGAAGCCTCGGTCGTGAAAGAACATGAACCATTGTACGGTGCAATCTTGGCCTTTGAAGTCAAAACCTTGCCAGACGCTGAAGAAGAAGCAGCAGCCAAAGGCGTTCAGATTTTCCGCGAAAGCATAATCTACCACGTAATAGAAAACTACCTCTCCTGGTTCAAAGGTCAACGCGAGAAAGAGCTTGCACAAAACTTCGACGCGCTCGTCAAACCTTGCAAGGTTAGAATACTCGAGGGGTACGTTTTCAGAAGGGCAAAACCAGCGATATTCGGGGTGGAAATCTTGGCGGGGAAAATCAGCCCCAAACATGCGCTTATAAGAGCTGAAGACGGCGAGGAAGTAGGCGAAATATCGCAGATTCAAGACAAGGGCAAGGCTCTGCCGGAGGCTGAGAAAGGAATGCAAGTGGCCATTTCATTGGAAAAGCCTATGGTCGGCAGGCACATTTTCGAGAAAGACACCCTGTACGTCAAGGTGCCAGAACAACACGCGAAAGTGCTGGTATCAACGTTCATGGACAGGTTGACGATGGAGGAGCAGGAAGCGCTCAGCGAGTATCTGGAGATAATGAGAAAGAAAACCCCGTTCTGGGGGGCATGAAGCGCTATTTACAGGGGAAGCTTCGTTCCAACCTTCGATTTCTTGGCTTTCTCATAGACCAGTGTGGCTGTTGCCATGTCTTCGATGGCTAAGCCTAGGTGCATAGACATGATACGTTCTTTGGAGCCTTCTCGACCGCGCATCTTTCCGCTCACAATCTCGCACAATTCTGCGTACACTTCGGGTATGTCGGAGAAATAGCCTTGCCGCTGATAATATCGAAGCTGCTCCACATCGTCAGTGCAGAACTTGTCCATGGAATGCATGGCTTCTGGTTTCCAGTAGGAATCGAAATCCAGTGGGCACGTGAACCCGCC
>Ga0315294_10010731_pt1 | contig 10054 bp, 6 predicted proteins | sample YL17G13_40_MG_FD_203626 | JGI IMG/M metagenome (GOLD analysis project Ga0315294, IMG submission 203626) | Sediment microbial communities from Yellowstone Lake, YNP, Wyoming, USA - YL17G13_40 | ecosystem: Environmental > Aquatic > Freshwater > Lake > Sediment | place: USA: Wyoming | collected...
ACCGTGCTCGGAAGGGAAACTTCCAAGGCTCGGCATATCGGAAGATGATTCATCGCTGGTCGTTTGGTAGGGTCAGCACCTCGCTTGAACACAAACTCACAACACTCGGATTTGATGCACGAAGATTCCGAAGCGTTCCTGAGGCTTGGACCAGCCGCGTGTGCCACAAATGCGGACACTTCGGTTATCGACCCAAGCAGAGCCTCTTTGTATGCGGCACCTGCGGATACCATGCAAACGCGGACCTGAACGCCGCCATCAACATCGGACGGCGGCTCATCACGCTCATTCCCTCTTTGAGGGATGAGACCAAGGGACTAGGAATGTGGCTTCCTTCTCCGAAGAAGGCCACACCAAATGCCCAGAGGGGTGAACACCCTAGAGGGAAGTCCCTACTCTCCCAGAGGCTGCCCGCCTCGCCTAAAGGAGAGTCCGTGGCTGACGATTGCACTCAAACACCTGCAACCATGTTTGAATGCGACGAGGACCCTGCCATGGTAAAGACTGTGGAAGAACCGTCTGCTGCCGGGTCAATGGGCAGTCCCGGAACGAACCAGCAGCGGCAGGAAACCACGTGCCGAGAGGGGAACAACATTCCAGAAATCTCGGACAAAGCTCACGCACAGGCGACTGGACTTGTCCCGTCATCAGCTGGTGACAGCGGTCGTGAGAATGGTGGAACACAGAAGCCCTCTATGCTGAGTTCACTCACTCATCATGGAAGCAGATCCTCAGAAGTTTATTAGCGCAAGGCGAAACTGCAATGGCACGAACCAAGGGAGTCACGGTAGCAGTCAAAGTCCCTATACTGTGGAATACAATGACTCACAGACGTCAACAGAGGCTGAGACAGATCGTTGGCCGTGACACTAGGGCAATTCGTGCGTTCATCGGAGTAATAGAACACTATGAGAAGACGCTGTTGACGGGTCCAAACAAGAACCACATCTCTGACACGGAACTCGACAAACTCACAATAACAACAGCCAGGGTAGACCCTAGATACAGCCGACGTCCGGTTGTGCCGCACGACATGAAGGCCCGTTTTCCAAGGATCTCCTCAAGTGAGCTTGTTGAATGCAGACAGACAGCCATTTCGATGTACGAGAGCTATCTGCAAGTAAGAAGCAAGAGAGGGGTGAAGGCAGTGCCGCCAACTCGTGCTGGCCCCTGCCGAAGACTGCCCCGTTGGATATTCTCTCAGAGGTTCAAACTGGTCCAGAACAGAACGTGCGTGGCTAGATGGTGGTTGAATCTCCGGGACTCATTAGACTCGGCATCAAGAGGACATGGATACCACGACAGGCTTCTGATACCTCTTGGAGTCGCCCCGTTCCATGAGAACCAGCTCAAGAGAGGAGAGGTGAAGGCCTTACAGCTCATCACGAACACCAATCGACAGTGGTGGGCAGCTTTCGCCGTCAGAGTCCACCTGCCGGACAAACCACGCAACGATCTACCACCAGCAGTGCTTGGTATCGACCTTGGAATCGAGAGAGCAGCATGTACAGTCCTTGCCACTCCCACCAAGGTCAGAGAAACACGCTACTTCGGACAATCACACAAAGCAGAAACCATCACGAAATACGATTATCTTGTTGCAGAAGTCCAGAAGGAGATGGACACCCGCAGGAACAACGGACAGGACTGGGACGACTTAGCACGAAAGCTTCGGGAGATGCGTTCGAAACGCGAACATGTTGCCATTGAGTACGACAAGGTGCTTGTCAGACAGCTTATCGACCATATCGTGGAACTCTCCCGGAACTACACTCTCTATGTGGCTCTCGGAAGACTCAAGGGAATTCGCAATTCCGCGCAGAGAGGTAACTTCAAGGGCCGCAAGTTCAGGGGCATGGTACATCGATGGGCCTTTGCTAGGATTGGGGCAAGCCTCCAACATGGTCTTGCGCAGCTCGGTTGGCCCGTTAACGGAACGAACGCACGGTTTCGAGTGGTACCTGAGAACTGGACCTCGATAATGTGCTGGAAGTGTGGCTCCAAAGGGAAACGCCCTAAGCAGAACTACTTCGTTTGCCCAGCCTGCGGCCATAGAACGAACGCAGACAGGAACGGAGCCATCAACATCGCTGGGCGCCTCATCATGCTCACGGAGTCAGTGCATTCTGTGAGAGGACTGGGAAAGTGGGCCGACTCTGTTTCAGCAGGGAAGCGCTCACGACCGAAGGCCCGAGGAAGAGCCCTTCCCGGGAAGTCCTTACTCCCTTCCAGTAGTGTTGTATCGCACTCTGGGGAGTCCGCGGCTGTTCGCTATGTCCAAATGGACCTTCGCGTTCTCGGTGACGAGGACGGGATGAGCGATCATGACCCAGCCGCGGTAAGAACCGTGGAAACACTCTCTGCCGCTGGAGATGATACGCCAGCAGATAGGCAGGAGAAAGAAGTCAGGTCTGTAGGAGGGACCAAGTCCCAATGATCACAAACGAAGCTTTCGTCAGCCGCTGTGGCTTCTCGCCATGGACGGAGATGGTGACATCCGACGAAAGAAGGGCAGAACACGGAAGTCTGCTGCATCTGAGTTCACTCACCTCAGCAGCTGGGTCAGGAACCCTCGTGCGTTACCTCTCGGCGAGGTGAAATCGTGGGATTAAGTTCGAAACGGCCAAAGCCCCCTTCGCCCATAGGCTATGGGGATGCGAAACAGTGGTAAAGCGGATTGGAAAACATACCGAACGCAGCAGTCCATTGTGTCGGATTTGACTCGATTACAGTGACAGGATCAAAACATGGCTCGGGCTTAGTCGACGAACAGTCCATAGGAGCGCACCACCTGTGATGACAAGCTCCTTCTTTGACTGCTGCGCTCTCAGGAGAACGAAAACGGTGGCGCTGGGGGAGGGAGTTTCCGGTTTCATGTTAGTCATGAATCCTTTCGAACCCTCGAGTCTTTCGACACCAACTGTCAGCAACGCTGCTCTTTGTGCAGCGCCGTAGCGGGCTGGCTCCGTAGTGCCCCAGAGCCCCATAGGGGCTCAGACCTGGCTCGGAAACCCCAGCGTGACCGAGGGCTTTGGACCTGCATTTCACATAAACGTTTTGTCAGAGCTGGTAGGATGCCGACTAATCCTTGATCCAGACCAAGAGGCTCAGTGCTGTGCGAGGGTCTTGCTTCAATCATCATGCCTATGTCCCTCTCTGACACTTGTCAGCAGCTGGTCGAAACATGGTCGACCATTGGGTGGAGTCCCGACAGATTCTCGGTGAGTGAGAAGAGCAAGACAGGGAAGTGAACTGCAATTGTGGAAACAGAACATCGTGAAACGAAAGCTCATTGGTGTCCCGATTGTCATGATTTACATGAACCTGCTCTTGATTCTATGGCCACAGTCGTACGATGGGGCCACCATGCTGAACCTGCTCACAGTTCTGCTGTTCAGCGTGTTCATTGGGGGCGATGTGCTATTGCGGCCGCTCTGGGTCGGTGAAGAGAAGGATCAGTTCAGGAGGAGCACCATCGTCATTCTTCTGTTGTTCCTTGCAGTCCCGTTTCTTCTGCATCTCCCCTATATAGAGTATCAGGCAGTCCTTCAGCAGTTCATCCCCTCCTCAACCGCTCTAGTGGTGGGCGTCATCGGGAACCTCGTGTTGATGTGTGGAGGGGTCCTGATGGTCTGGAGCAGGATCCTCCTCGGACCGTCTGACACGCCCATGATTGTGATCAGAAACCACCATCAGCTGGTCACCCACGGGGCTTATCGACATATCCGTCACCCTCTCTACATGGGCTATATCCTGTTGCTGTTCGGTTATGCCTTCGCTTTTGATAGCCTTCTCTGTTCCAGTCTCATCACTGTTCTCATGCTCTCCTTAGCCAAGAGTAGAATGGATCTGGAAGAGAAACTACTGCTGGCTAGTCTAGGGAGGAGTATGGTGACTACATGAAACATACAAAACGGTCAGTCCCCAAGATCTATTGAACAGCATTTCGAGAATCCAGAGCCAACTCCGAGATTGACCCATGCTGGTCACTGATGATCACACGCTGAGTGCTTCACACAGGCCTGATTGCAGTTGTGTTCTCACAACCTTTCGTGGAGCACAAGCGGCATTAGATGGGCCGGACTCAAGAACGATTCGTCTGATGGGACTGTCGGGGGCTCGTGCTCTGTCCTGCTCTCGCATGCCCGCAGACCTCATGTGTAGTATGACCCGTGTGAACGGTCCGTAAGCGTACCTCGGCTGTCAGAACTGATATTAGACCGCATCAGTCAGGGGAGGACAGCTATCTGGACGACATTGACAGGACAGAGGCAGCCGCAGAGCACATTCATGAGGCCATTGGTATTCGCAACGACCGCGGCACTTGCTTCGGACCAGGACTGACACTACTTCTCGCCGTCACGAGAGCCTCACAGAAGACTATAGGAGAACGCAGGAATGGGTAGGTCATACTCTGCAGTGATCGCAGCAGTGCTGTTGCTCTTGTCCGTGTGCTCTATGGTGCCGTCGCTCATAGGCGCTCAGCCGGTGTTTCATGAGGACACGCCGGGGCCGACGAACACTACGGACGATGGCACAGGGAACAGGGATGTAACACTGGACATGATGCACTTCTCGCCCTGGGCGTCTGCCGAGGACGGCATCTACTACGTGGCGCGCAGAGGCGTCGACCCCATCGCTTACTTCGGAGAGTCTGAGGTGTGGTACGTCGTTGGGGACACGCTGCTCAGGCTTGGGTTCCCGGGGAGTGCGGGAGTCATGCCTGTCGGTGAGGAGGAAACGGGCTCTGTGACAAACTACATGTTTGGAAATGACCCGAGTGCATGGAGAACGGGGCTCAGGGATTGTGCAGTCCTGAGATACTCGGACATCTACCCGGGGATTGATCTCGTGTACAGGTTTCTCGATGGAAGCCTCAAGTACGAGTTTGCTGTTATGCCTCGGGTGGACCCGTCGCTGATACAGATGAGGTATCCGGACGCAGACACGATTGATGTGAATGATGATTCTGTGGCTGTGGCGATGAACGGGGTCGTACTCACAGACAGCGGACTCACGGTATTTCAAGAGGACAGCAGGATTGTCAGTATTGAGTGCGCTTTCGAACCCCGTGCTGACAACACTCTAGGGCTCTCAGTCGGTCAATACGATGTGACTCGTGAGCTCGTTGTCGATCCTCTAATTCTTATTCACAGCACTTTCCTCGGGGGCTCAGGCTACGACTCCGGATACGCGATTGCCGTGGAGAACGGTTTCGTCTACGTAACTGGCGAGACATACTCCTCCGACTTCCCGGCAATCAATGCCTATGACTCAGCCCTCAGCGGGGACAACGACGCCTTCATTGCGAAGCTAGCGGTCGACGGTCAGTCTCTTGTCTACAGCACTTTCCTCGGGGGCTCAGGCTACGACTTCGGATATGCGATTGCCGTGGAGAACGGTTTCGTCTACGTAACTGGCGAGACATACTCCTCCGACTCCCAACAATCAATGCCTATGACTCAGTCCTTACCGGGGACGGTGACGCCTTCATTGCGAAGCTAGCAGTCGACGGTCAGTCCTTGATCTACAGCACCTTCATCGGGGGGTCCAATCGGGAAGGCGTGAACGGAATAGCTGTTGAGAACGGTTCCGCTTACGTCACGGGCTACACATCTTCCTCGGACTTCCCGACCGTAAGTGCTTATGACTCGACCTTAGGCGGGTCTAGCGATTGCTTCGTCACCAAGTTCGCAGCTGACGGTCTGAGTCTGATATACAGCACCTTCCTAGGAGGGACAGGAGCTGGTTCCGAGAGTGGACAAGGGATTGCCGTGGAGAACGGCTCGGCCTATGTCACGGGCTATACGCAGTCTTCGAGCTTCCCGTTCGTCAATGGTTTTGACTTCACCTACGGTGGGGGCATCGACGGCTTCGTGACCAAACTGGCAGCCAACGGTTCGGCTCTGGTGTATAGCACATATCTCGGCGGCTCGGCTCAAGACATGGCATTCAGAATCGCTGTGGAGAACGGATTTGCCTATGTGACGGGTTCCACAGACTCATCCGGGTTTCCGAGTGTCAATGCATACGACTCGACTCTAGGCGGGACTCGAGACTGCTTCATGACTAGGCTGGCAGCAAATGGCTCGGCCTTGGTCTACAGCACGTTCCTCGGGGGCTCAGGCCAAGAAGGAGGACTGGGGATTGCCCTAGAGAACGGCTCGGCCTACGTGACGGGCTTTACAGACTCATCCGATTTTCCGACTGCCAATGCGTACGACTCGACCTACAACGGAGGCGGCGACTGCTTTGTGACCAGTCTGGCATCTGACGGCCAGTCACTCATCCACAGTACCTACTTCGGAGGCTCAAGCGATGACGCCGGATATGGAATCGCCGTGGAGAGCGGCTTCGCATACATCACAGGTTGTACCTCTTCCACGGACTTCCCGATAGCCGATGCGTACGACTCGACCTACGCCGGTGACTATGATTCCTTTGTGGCTGTCATCTGCGATGGTACTGACACTGACATGGACGGATTGATCGACTTGGTGGAGGCCCTTTACGGCACGAATCCATTATGCATCGACTCTGACAACGACAACTTTCTCGACGGGTACGAGGTCGCCTATGGCTCCGACCCGCTGGACCCGATGTCCTACCCTGCCATGCCGCAGGCATGGTACGATGCTATCTATCATGACCTAGACGGCAACACGACCCTGATTCAGTACCTCATCGCGTGGTCCAACGGCAATGCGACGCTTCTGCAGAGTGTGATGCAACAGATGAACGACAATGCCATGATGCTCCAGCAGGTGGTGTCTTGGCTTGATGGGAACCACTCTGCCATCGAAACGCTGTTCACCGCTGTCAATGGTAACGCGACACTGCTCATACAGACGGTGAATGCGCTAAGTGGGAACAGCAGCCTGATCCAGAACCTAGTCGGGTGGGCGAGCGGGAACACGACACTGCTGCTCACAGTTGTGCAGCAGCTGGATACAAATGCCACTCTGCTTCAGCACGTGGTGGCATGGCTTGACGGAAACCACACGAGTATCGAGAAACTCTTCTCCTATGTAGAAGGAAATGCAACACTACTCATGCAGGTCGTCAGTGCAGTGGACAACAACGAAGCCGAGCTTGACCTCCTTGCCGCACTGGTCACGCGGGACGTAGCCGCACTGTCGCAGTTCAATGCCAGTCACATTGAGGACATCAACGAGATACGGGCAGTGTTAGACATGCTCGGTGTTACGGTCGGGGATACAGACTACGATGGGCTTGATGACCTCGACGAGATAGCACTTGGAACAGACCTGCAGTGCATCGACACGGACTGTGACAATCTCAACGATGCCTATGAGGTCAAGATAGGCACTGATCCAACAGATGATGACAGCGACAGTGACACCTTCCTTGACGGTGCTGAGGTGCTGGCAGGGACGGACCCTCTTGATGCACTCGACTATCCTGGCCATACCGGTACGACCACTGTGCCCCCGATGGGGATTGAGCTCATCGTCATTGTTGGAGCAGCCGGCTGTGTCGGACTCATGGTATTGTTAGTGCTAATGAGAAAGAGGACAGGGACAAGGGCGCCTTCCTGAACGAAGAGGTACGGCGAACGTATGAAAGCGGTGCAGCGGCCTCTGCTGACTTGACCATTCCTAATCTGTCGGTTGGAGACCGCTACATCTCCCAAAGAGATTGTGGAGATGTTGAAAAGGTGGGATGGGTTGGAACCCTGAATGGCGTTGGGACAGGAATCCTAGGATGACCTATCCTATGAACAGGCGCACCCCGCACACGGGACACAGCACCACATGGTCCTCGACCTGTGTCGCGTTCGTGAGTTCAAATGACATCCCGCACTCTGAGCAGCGGAACATCTCAATGCCGCCCGTCTGCTGCGCAGGAAGAGCATGGCGTGTCATTGAGGCGAGTATCTCGCTGTCTTGGGCCTCATCGACGGATGCGATAGGATGACCCTGCGCCCAGCGGAACGCTGCACAGAGCATGAGGACGACGAGTGGGAGCATGAGGACAGTGTAGCCTAAGAACACCTCGTACGATGAGACGAGCAGAGTGCCGTATATCACAAGGACGCCTATCACTGTCAAGAAGAGAAAGGCGGCCCACCGGGCAGGACTTGTCGGTTTCTCTTCCTGACTGTCTGTCGAGTCGCGTGCACTGTCACCCATCATAGCGGTCGTGGGCTGGAGAGTCCACGAGACGTAATCAGTATTGCGATTGAGGGCTGTGAGCATAGCATAGAGTACTGACAGCGATGATGATCACTCACTGCTCAGATGGTGTGATAAGAAAGTAGAGGAACGCGGGCCGTGCGGCCCGGTCCATTGTGTTATTGTGCTTATGCCCTTGGGGTGATGTCGAGCACGATACCCACTGCGACGGTCATACCCATGTCACGTACTGCGAACCTGCCCAGCTGAGGCATGTCCTTGTACTTCTCGAGACACACCGGCCTCAATGGGATGAGTTTGGCGATCATGCTCTCGCCCCTCTTGACAAAGTCGGGGTTCTCCTGGATGACCTGACCCGAACGCTGGTCGATCTTCTTAGTGATCTGGTCGAACCTGCATGCTACTTGGGCAGTGTGGGCGTGGATGACAGGGGTGTAGCCGACAGTGATCGCGGTCGGGTGCTGAATGACCATCACTTGGCCTGTGAAGTCCGTTGCGACCGTGGGAGGCTTATCAACGGGTCCGGCGACGTCTCCACGGGTGAGGTCCTTCCTCTCAATACCCCTGACGTTGAAACCGATGTTGTCACCCGGTATTGCCTGAGCCAGTGTCTCGTGGTGCATCTCAATAGACTTGACTTCACCTATCTTGTTGGGTGGCATGAAGACTACCTTCTGCCCTGGCTTCATGACTCCGGTCTCGACACGGCCGACTGGTACTGTACCAACACCCTTGATCGTGTATACGTCGTTGATGGGCACACGCAGGGGCTTGTCCATGGGCTTTGGAGGGAGTACGACTGCGTCGAGGGCCTCCAGCAGACAGGGTCCGGTGTACCACGGCGTCTTGCCAGGAGTCTTCGCCTTCAGGTTCACAGCATCTAGCGCAGAGGTCGGGATGAACGGGATCTGATCGACCTTGTACCCGATGGTCTTCAGGAAGCTTCCGACCTCTTCCTTGACCTCCTTATACCGAGCCTCGCTGTACTTGGCCTCATCCATCTTGTTGATACAGACGATGAGACTGGGGACACCAAGGGTCATTGCAAGGTATGCATGCTCCTTGGTCTGACCACCAGGACCAATGCCGGACTCGAACTCACCGCTCTTGGCAGACACGACCAGCATAGCGACATCAGCTTGGGACGCGCCAGTTATCATGTTCTTGACGAAGTCCCTGTGGCCGGGCGCGTCAATCACGGTGTAGTAGTACTTGGGTGTCATGAACTTGAAGAACGCAATGTCGATGGTGATACCACGCTCTCGCTCCTCCTTAAGCCTGTCAAGCGCAAATGCCCAAGCCTGTTCAGGCCGTCCAAGACGCTCCGCCTCAGCTTTATTGGCTGCAACGGTCCTCTCGTCAAGTGCACCGGCCTCGTATAGAAGTCGTCCGGTTAGAGTGCTCTTCCCGTGATCGATGTGTCCAATCACGACGAGGTTGAGGTGCTCTTTTCCTTTATCTTTGCTCGATGTAGCAGGCGCCGCCGCTGGTGCTGCTGCGGCCTTTCCTTTCTCTTTGCTCGGTGCAGCAGGCGCCGCCGCTGGTGCTGCTGCGGCCTTTCCTTTCTCTTTGCTCGGTGCAGCAGGCGCCGCCGCTGGTGCTGCTGCGGCCTTTCCTTTCTCTTTGCTCATATGACCTCAACTCAGACTAGGTTGAACTGGGCGGGAGAGAACTGGTGCGGGTTTAAACCTTACGGAATCCATCAGTAATCGAACTCACACTCCCCGACCTGAATCCGGCTAGTCAGTTTCTCATTCCTTCGGGGTCTACGGATCTCGATCAAGTTAAGCACTTTGTAGCCCCGCTTTCTCAGGAACGAAACAATGACACGATTGTCTGGACGAATCCAGTTGTACACAGTGTCGCCACTGTTCATTGTAAGTTGGACAGAGTTGGAC